>Ga0075018_10000351_pt1 | contig 13606 bp, 15 predicted proteins | sample ColStrG_CSR_2014_FD_71471 | JGI IMG/M metagenome (GOLD analysis project Ga0075018, IMG submission 71471) | Freshwater sediment microbial communities in response to fracking from Pennsylvania, USA - Cold Stream Run_MetaG_CSR_2014 | ecosystem: Environmental > Aquatic > Freshwater > Creek >... | reverse complement strand
CCGCGGCCGCTGTTCATCCGCAGCGCGCGGCGTGCGGCCGGCGTGCGCAACGGCTATGCCGATACCTGGCGGCTCGGAGCCGATCGGTGGCTGGCGATGATTGGCGCGCGCGCCTTGCTGCCAGGACGCGCGCTGTGCATCGTCGACATCGGCACTGCGATGACGATCGATCTGCTGGATGAGCAGGGGCGCCATCGCGGCGGCCTGCTGGTGCCCGGGCCGTCACTGATGGTCGATGCGCTGTTGCACTACACGGCCGGCATCCGCCGCCGCGCCGGCGCGCAGCAGTGGGCGCCGGCAGCGGCTGCCGGCCTGGTGTTTGCGCGCAGCACCCGGGGAGGATTGCAGGCCGGGAGCGAGCTCGCCGCTGCCGCGCTGATCGAGCGTGCGATGAGCGAGGCCGCAGCCTTGCTCGGCCGCAAGCCGCGGCTGCTGCTGGCGGGCGGCGGCGCGGCGCGCGTGCTAGCGCGCCTTAAGATAAATCCGCTGCGCGCGGATGACCTGGTGCTACGGGGACTGGCCGTACTGGCCGCCGGCCATTCCGGCTAAGATGCTGGCATGCGCGCGCTCCTCTACGCACTGCTGCTGACCAACGTACTGTTCTTCACCTGGGCGCAATGGATCGATGCGCCACGCCCTGGCGCGCATCGGTCTACACCCTTGCTGGCCGCGGCAGCCGCGAACACGGCGGCGGCTGGCGGCGCAGCATCGGGAACATCCTCCGGCGGAACTGCTGGCGCTGCGGCCGGCAGTGGCGCTGCTTCAGCCTCTGGCGCGCGCTGCGCCTCGCTGGGGCCACTCGCCGCCGCTGTCGATGCCACCGCGCTGCGCGTGGCGCTGCAGGCGCGCAATCTGCAGGCGCGCGAGCGGCAAGCCACCGCGCTGCAGACCGAAGGCTACTGGGTCTACATCGACAAGCTGAACGATGCGCAGTCGCGCGCGCGTGCCCTGCAGCGCCTGAGCAGTGCGGGTCTGCGCGACGCCGCGGCCTTGGCCGACAGCGGCCAGGTGTCGGTGGGCCTGTTCAATGAACAGGCGGGCGCCGACAAACGCGCCGCCGCCGTGCGCGCCGCGGGCTTCGAGCCGGTGATCGAGCCGCGCAGTCACAGCGTGGAACAGTTCTGGCTCGACGTGAATCTGCCCGCAGACGTACCATTGCCAGCGGTTGCCGCACTGGCGACCGGACTCAATCTCGGCAGCATGCCGCAGTGGGGCTCCTGCCCCTGAAACCGGCAACAGCGAGGGATCGCAATGAATCGCAACACCTGCTTCCTGGCGACTCTGGCTGTCGCCTTTGCCGGGGCAGCCGCGGCGCAGAGCATGAGCCCCGCGGTCGACGGCGCCCGGGATCCGAACGCCGATAACCGGCAACGGGAAATCCTGCAGGAAATGCAGCGCCTGCAGGACCAGCGCCGTAGCGATGAAGAGCACCGTGCGCTGGTCGAGAAATTCATGGCGGCAGTGAAGCCGCGCCAATGGCACTACGCGGATTTCGACCAGGTGGTCCTGCATGGCAAGGCGCCGATGTCAGCGCAGGTCATGGAGCTGATCTCGCAGAGCTACTACGCGGCTGACATTGCCTACTACCTGGGCAAGCATCCGGATCAGGCCATGACGATTTCGCGGATGCCAAAACCCGATGCGACTCAGGCCGTCAAAACGATAGAATCCACGCTCATCGCCCGCGGGGTGTAGTCGCCGGCATAGCTCAGTGGTAGAGCAGCGGTTTTGTAAACCGTTGGTCGGGAGTTCAAATCTCTCTGCCGGCACCAACTCAACGCGCGGCGTAGGCATCCATCATCAGGCCAGTGCCGCCGCCCGAGATATGCGCGACGATCGCGGTGCGACGATGCACCTTGGTGACCTGACCGAGGTCGATGGCGAAGGCGAGCTCCACCTGCTGGCCCTTGCGCAGGCCCAGCGAGGCGGTGCGGATGAACACACCATTGGCACTGAGGTTGATCGCGCGGCACAGGCGACGCTTGCCGGCCGGCATCATGATGTACACCGTAGTACGCGCGCGATGCCGTGTGTGCAGACGACGTTCCATGGACCCTCTCTAAAGCCCGGTCTGTGATGCCGGTCGCAATCGCAGCGGTGCGCCCCAATTATGCCTAGACCACCATGAATTCCAAGTGCTAGTCAACTTAATGAAGGAGTAGTTCTACTGCCACAGGGCAATGATCGGAGCGCTTGAGACGCCACGCATCGGTAGCGGAATAAGACAGGCGCACGACGGAGCCGGGCACGAGGCTGCGCTGCAGCGCGCCGCCGAGCAGGATGTAGTCGATGTAGCCGCTGTGCGGCTGGCCCATACGGCAATTGCGGTAAGGCTGATGCTGCGCGGTATTCATGAGGCCGCCGCGCGCAGCCTTCTGGAGCTGCCCCCACAGGCCCGCAGTGCCACTCGCGCGCAGTGCCGGGAAACAGCGTCACGGTAGCGCCGCATCGGCGGGCACCCAGCTACCCTTGAGCGCGTTGAATCCTGAAGGTGTCATAAGCCATTCGAGGTTCCAGGTGGCGAACTTGAGCTTCTGGCCGCCTGGCGGAGGCGCGGCCAGCGCGGAGGGTGGCCCTGCCCACAGCGCAAGGGTGGCGCACGCCACGCCGACTGACAGCCAGCGCCGGCCGCCGAGGCTGGCGCAGAGGCCGTAGCAAAATCGGGAGGGGAGCAGGCTCATCGGCACAACTTAAGGTAAATCGGGCCGCCCGTCGCGCCGTTCATCCGCTGTAAACGGCCGCTAATCGGCAGTTCCTGCAGGGGTCCGGGAGGGCTACTAGGATCTGCTCCATGAACAGGTCGCACACCAAGGGCTTCACGCTCGTCGAACTGATGATCACGCTCGGTCTGGCCGCCATTCTGATGGCTGTGGCGATCCCGAACATGAAGGACTACATGCGCAACAGCCGCCTGACCAGCGCCGTCAACGACGTATTGCACTCGCTGCAGGTGGCGCGCACTGAAGCCATCAAGCGCCAGCAGGGCAGTGTAGTGGTCTGCGGCACGGCGAATCCGAACGTTGCTGCGCCGGTCTGTGACTACACCAACTTCAACGGCTGGATCGTTTTCCAGGATCTGGACAACAACTGGCAGGTCAACGGCGCCGATGTGGTGATCGAAAGGCACGGCATCGTCGACCCTAGCCTCACCGTCAAAACCGATGCGACCGATCGCATCATCAGCTTCGGGCCGAGTGGCTTCGAGAATCCGAACGGGGCGCGGCTCAATACCCGCACCATCGTGGTCTGCGACGTGCGTGGCATCACCGCCATCGGCACCGGTTCGACCGCCCGTACCGTGCTCATAACCCAGACTGGCCGCGCCCGCGCCTCATCGGCCTGGAGCGACGTCAACGGTATTGCGAAGCCGACACTGGTCGGCGGGAATTGCCCGTGAAATCGCGCACCCAGGGTTTCTCGCTGGTCGAAGCGATGGTGGCGCTGGTGGTGCTGGCCGTCGGCATGCTGGGCATCGCCGGTCTCTACGTGACCACCTTGCGCTCCGGCGGCGGTGCGATCAATCGCATGCAGGCCGTCGGCCTGGCGGAAGATCTTGCCGACCGCATCCGCGCCAACCGCACTGCCAACGTGGCTTACGCGGGCGCTGGCGCGAACAACAACTGCTATGGGGCCGGAGCCGTCGATTGCGCGCCGGCGTTGATGGCGGCCAACGACCTGTTCGTCTGGCAGCAGCAGGTGCAAAATTCGCAGACCTTGCCGGGCGGCGCTGGCGTCGTCGGAGTGGTCGGGGCAGCGCCGCCCTACACCTACACCATCATAGTGAGCTGGACCGAACAGGGCGGTGTGGCGCTGAACTACACACTGACGTTGCAGATATGAATACCCGCCACCACACAGCCGGATTTGCCGGGATTGCAGTGCCGCGGCAGCTCGGCATGAGCCTCATCGAGCTCATGGTCGCCATGCTCATTGGCATCATATTGATCTTTGGCGCCACCCAGGTGTACGTCAACAGCAAGCAGGCCTATGGCGTCAACGAAGGCGTCGCGCGCATGCAGGAAACCGCGCGCTACGCCATGGCGGTGATCGAACCCGACATCCGGCTCGCGAATTTCTGGGGTCTGCTCAAGGAGCCTGCGGCTGTCGTCGGTTCGGCGGTGCAGACAGCGGCGCCCGGCGCCGTGGCGCCCGGTGCGGCGGCCAATATCTGCGGCAACAATTTCGCCATCGACGTGGTCACCAATCTGCAGGGCGACAACAATGGTGCTGGCGGTGTCTTCCTGAGCGCCGGACGCCAGGCCGGTTGCAACCTCCTTCCCGATTGGGACACCGCCGTAGCGTGGCCCAGTGTGCCGGTGACCACGGCGGATACCTTGACGGTGCGCCGCGCCTCGGCGGTGAATACTGCCCCGGCCGCCGGTACCATCCAAGTGTGCAGTACGCGCTTCGGCGCCCTTCTGTACAGCGATGGTGCGGCTTGCGTGGTGGCCCTGCCCCGGCGTCAGAGCAACAACCTGGTCGTCAATGCCTACTACGTCGACCGCAACTCCTCGCAGGCCGCGGGGCTTCCGGCGCTACGCCGCAAGGCGCTGTCGAGCGTTGGCGGCGTCCCGGCGTTCCGCGACCAGGAAATCATCTCGGGCATCGAAGACATGCAGATCCAGTTCGGCATCGAGCCCGCCCCGGCTTGCCCGACCTGCTACACGGGCGTGGCCACGCGCTACGTGAATCCGGATTTCGTGTTGCCCGCGGGTGCGCAGATCGTCTCGGTGCGCATCTGGCTGCTGGTGTACTCGGACCAGCCGGAAAGCGGCTTCAGGGATAACCGTATCTATCAGTACGGCGATCGTCTGCAGGCGACCGGTGTCACCGGTGACCTGAATTCGGCCGCCGGCGCAGGCATGGCCTACCAGCCCTCGCTCAACGCCGACGCCAGCGTCAACGGTCCGCAGCACCGCCGCCGGTTGCTGATCTCGCGGACCATCGCCATTCGCAATGCTGCAGGAACCTGAGCCGTGCGCAAATCACATTCACCGTCCGTTTACCGGCAGCAGCGCGGTGCAGCGCTGGTGATCGGCCTCATGCTGCTGGCGGTGCTGACCCTGCTGGCCGTTTCCGGCATGAACTCCGCCAGCCTGGAGTTCGTGATGGCCGGCAATGAACAGTATCGCTCGAACGCCTTCCAGGCGGCCGAAGCCGGCATTGCCCAGAGCATTGCCACGGGCACTTTCAACCCGGACGCGGTGGTGCCATTCGTGGTGCCGCCTGGCGCCAACGGTAACGATACCTGGGCGGCCTCCATCACTACGCAGTTGGGTGGATTTGCCGGCCAGGTCTGGGGCTTCGACAGCAACAGCGTGCTCGGCATCCACTACGAGATACAGAGCACCGGCGCTTCGGTGCGTAACGCGCAGGCCGTGAACACCCAAGGCATCCTGCAATACGTGCCTGCCGGCAGCGCACAGCGACCAGATCCGAATCTGGGCAACACCAGCTACAACTGAAATTTCCCGGAGAAGCATTCATGAACGGCAACTTCAAGCGGATGATGGCAGTGGCAGTGCTGGCAACAGCAGGCGCCATGAGTGTGGCGCTGGCGCAATTGCCGCCCGCCACGGTGCTCGAGGCCTCGATCGAGACCACCACCGACCAGGTGATCTGGCCGCTCTCGATGAACGGCCGCCTGCAGGTACGCGATTGCAGGGGCTGCCAGCATGCCACGCTGCAGCTCGATGCCCACACCCGCTTCAATCTCGCCGGGCAGAACGTTTCGCTGAAGGAGATGGCGGCCTACGCCAGCTCGAAGCGCGGCCAGCCGCTCGACATCCACTACCGGCTGAGCGACACGAACGTCAGCCTGGTCTCGGTTTTGACGAAATAACGCCACAGTGGCGAAGGATCCAGCCATGAAATTCCTGATGGCCAAGTCATCTGCGGTGTTGTGTGGTGCATTGCTGGCGCTGGGCGCCGGCCGCGCCGCGTTGGCGGACGACACCGAAATCTTCTTCAACCAGAACAATGGCAACATTCCAGCCAACATCATGTTCATTCTCGATACGTCGGGGAGCATGAATGACCTGGTGACTTCGGCGGTCGACTACGCTCCAGCCACCGGTTACGCGCCGGACGGCTGCGCAGCCTTCGACAACAACTACTATTACTTCAGCAACAGCGGCACGCCCGCCTGCGGCACGGCCAACAAGATCCTCAAGAGCCAGTTCAAGTGCGCCAGCATGCTCGCGTCGATCAACAGCGGCGGCTTCGCCACCGACGCCTTCGCGCAGTGGGGCAGCGCCACGGTTTCGCGCAGGACTGGGCGCGGTACGGTTGGCAACCCGACCGTGCTGACCAGCACCAATACCTACGGCTGGCAGAATACGCTCAGCGGTGCCAATACCACGGGTTACGTCGAGTGCAAGGCCGATGCCGGCGTTGACGGCGACGGTGTCGACAACACCAAGCTGTACGCATCGACCGACACTTTCTCGGTGGTCACCAAGACCACGACGCCGCCCGGCACGGTCACCATTACGGGTACGGTCACCGCTGCCCAGCAGGTCGGTGTCTGGGATCCGACCAAGAACTTCTTCGCGGCTTCGACCGGCGGCACCTACACGATCTATTCCGCCAACTACATGAACTATCTGTTCGATTCGACGCAGCGTTCCACCCGCAGCAAGATATCGGTGATGCGCACGGCGGCCACGGCGTTGCTGAACAGCCTCAACGGCGTGAATGTCGGCCTGATGCGCTACAACTGGCGCGGCTCGGGCGGCATGGTCATGTACCCGGTGTCGGACGTGGCAGCAAATCGCACCAACCTGATCAACATGGTGCAGAGCTGGGCGCCGACCGGCATCACGCCCTTGTCGGAGACCTATTTCGAGGCCTACCGCTACTTTGCGGGCGGCGCGGTTGACTTCGGCAATGCATCCTGGAGCACGACCTGCACCAGCTGGACGACGCCCAACCAGCAATGCTCGGCGGCGATCGCCTTTGCGCAGCCCAGCGTGGCCGCCTCGCGCAGCACTGGCACGCTGGCCGGCGCCAACTACGACAGTCCGGCGGATCAATCCTGCCGCAAGAATTTCATCGTCTACCTGACGGACGGCCTGCCGAACGAAAACGATCTGGCCGACAACGACATCAAGGCGCTGCCGAACTTCGCTTCGCTGGGTGGCAGTTGCGATGCCAGCCAGTTCCCGGGGGCCAATGGCGGCCTGTGCACCGCGGCGCTGGCGCAATACATGTACAACGCCGATCTGCGCCCTGACGTCGCCAAGGTGCAGAACGTCACCAGCTATTTCATCGGTTTCGGCGCCGACTTCACCAGCGGTGGCGCACCCACCGCGGCTTACACTTACCTGAACAACGCGGCTACGCGCGGCGGTGGCAAGGCCTATACGGCCGACAGCCTCACCGGCCTCACCAGCGCATTCAACGACATCCTGGCCGAAGTCATCAAGACCAACACCACCTTCTCGGCGCCCGCCGTCGCGGTGAACGCCTTCAACCGCACCCAGACACTCAATGACCTGTACTTCTCGGTGTTCAGCCCGCGCGTCACTTTCCATTGGCCGGGCAACGTGAAGAAGTACAAGGTCGTCGGCGGTACAGTGGTGGATTCCACGGGCGCGCCCGCGATCGATTCAAATACCGGCTTCTTCCTCGACAGCGCCAAGAGCTACTGGAGTGCGATCACCGATGGTGCCGATGTCACCAAGGGCGGTGCTGCCAGCGATCTGCCCGACTTCGCGACGCGCACCATCTACACCTACACCGGTAGCACCAGCAGCACGCCAGTCAATGTCACCCTGACGCCCTTGTCGGCGCTGGTCACCGATGCGTCGGTGAGCGACGCCTATCTGAACATCGGCAACCCCGGTGACCCGGATCGCGCGGAGCTCGTGGCCTGGGCTGAAGGCCAGGATACGCAGGACCTCGTACCGCCGGTGGGTACCGCCGATTCGCGCCACGAGATGGGTGACCCGATCCATACCCAGCCGGTGGCGATGATCTATGGCAAGAAGAGCGACGGTTCCGACGATACGGTAGTGTTCGTGCCGACCAACGATGGCTACCTGCATGCGATCGATGCCAGCGTCAAGCCCGACGGCACCGACACCCCCACTTCCGGTCGCGAGCTCTGGTCGTTCATTCCCTATGAGATGCTGCCGCATCTCAAGGACCTGTACGACGACAACTCCGCGCTCACCAAGCACTACGGCCTCGACGGCCAGCTGACGCTGCAGAAGTACGACATCAATGGCGACGGCATCATCAACGGGAACGATCGCGTGCTGCTGTTCTTCGGCACCGGGCACAATGCCGAGACTGCAGCGTACTACGCGCTCGATGTCACCGATCGCACGCACCCGCCCAAGCTCCTGTGGCGCATCGATGCCTCCACGCTCCCGGGTCTCGGCCAGGCCTGGTCGGCGCCGGTGCTCACCCGCATCAACGTCAATGGAGGCGGTGGCCAGAACTCGCAACGCTTCGTGTTGGTGCTCGGCGGCGGCTATGACGTGTCGGAGGACAACAAGGTCTACAACACTGCCGATGGCGTCGGCAATCACATCTACATCATTGACGCCTTGTATGGCCAGCGCCTGTGGTACGCCGGCCTGAGTGGTGCTGATTTCAATTCGGCGCGCATGACGCATGCCATCCCCGCGACGGTGTCGACAATCGATCTCGATGGCGACGGCTACGCCGATCGCATGTACGTCGGCGACATGGCCGGGCAGATCTGGCGCTTCGACATCACCAACGGCCAACCGGCGGCCACGCTGGTCACTGGCGGCGTGCTGGCCTCGCTCGGCACCAAGGATGATGCCGTGCATGCGGCGGCCGATGTGCGCCGCTTCTACGGTGCGGTCGACGTCTCGCCCGAACAGCAGCGCGGCGTACCGCCGTTCATCAATATCGCGGTCGGCTCCGGCTACCGCGGTCATCCGCTCGATACCACCGTGCACGACCGTTTCTATTCGGTGCGCGACTACAACGGCTTCAACAACCTGACCCAGGCGAATTTCGCCAGCCTGACGCTGGTGCGTGATGCGCTGAGCACGGCCGCCGCGACCTCGAAGCTGCTCGACATCACGACGACCGCCAACCCGGTAATGCCGGCGGGTGCGCTCGGATGGCAGCTGGACCTGAATACCCATCCGGACTGGACTGCAGGCGAGAAGGTGATGGCGCCGGCGCGTACCTTCAATGGCAGCGTGCTGTTCACCACCTACTCGCCCAATACCCAGCCGTCGGCCGACCCTTGCGCGGGCATCGGCACGGGCACAAACCGTGCCTACATGGTCAACGTGATGAATGGCGCACCGGTGCTGGATCGCAACAAGGATGGCTCGTTGACCACAGACGAACGCAGCCAGGACCTGCGCCAGGGCGGTATCGCGCCTGAGGTCGCGTTGCTGATCAATCCCGGCACTGACTCCATCCCTGGCAGCGGTTCCGGTGGCGGCGGCGGTGGCTGCCAGCCCGGCGTCGTGCCGTGCGTGCCTTGCCCCCCGGGAACCAACTGCCCGAGTCCGCCAGTGTGCCTGTCGGGTGGCGAGGCCGTGGCCTGTCCGAACTTCAACCAGCTCAACAAGACCTACTGGCGTGAAGGCATGTCAAACTAGAACTCCAACCGGCGCGGCTCTCGTGAGCTGCGCCGGATGGGTCGCATCAGGTACCGAGGTAATTGGCCATGCATGACAACAACGGAGCAGGCACGCGCAAGGCAGCGCGCGGTTTCACGCTCGTCGAGCTGATGACGGTGGTAGCCGTCGTGGCGCTGCTGGCCACGCTCGCGACCTCGAGTTACAGCAACTACACGCGGCGTGCCAATCGGACTGAAGGCCGCGCAGCCCTGCTGGCCATCCAGGTGGCGCAGGAAAAGTATTTCCTGCAGAACAACCAGTACGTGCAGAACATCGCTGGCGTGATCGCCACGCCTCCGGCTGGCCTCGGTATCCCGCTCAGCGCCGCGGGTCTGACCGCCAACGGCAACTACACCATCAGTTTCCAGGTCAATACGCCGACGCAGTATCGGCTTGCGGCGACGGCCGGCGGCAGCCAGGCCAACGACAGCACTTGCCCGGTATTTACCGTCGACGATCAGGGCAACCGCACACCTGCCGACTCCACTGGCTGCTGGCGCTGAGCACAGCCGCCGGCGCCAGCGCCACGCTCAGCCCTGGCGCCTGCTGCTCACAAGACAGGAAATGCAGCACGCCGGCCGGGTCACCCCGGCCGGCGTGCGTGAGTAGGCTCGCTCAGCCAACCCGTTCAGTAGACCCGGAACAGCCGAAAGCCCGCGTCTTCGAACTGCAGGCGCGAGGCCTTCAGTCGGCGACGCTGCATGCGGCCGAGGGTGTTGAGGCGCGGATGACTGGCGGTGATCACACCGGCATCGAGTGCCGGCATGGCCACTGCCCTGTCACCCGAATAGCTCTTGTCGAGTTCGGGTCTGAAGTTCAGTTCGCTCATGCTAGTGCTCCTGTTGCCTGCAGCAGTCCGGACCAATATTAGTTCGTACTGCGAACGGTATAGTACTACATACTGTATGCACTGCAAGAGACCGGGCCGTGACAGTTTCGTGAATTTGTTCGTAATGTGAACTATTTCACGGCCGCATGGTCCCAGCTGAAATGGGCATGGCGGCACGCACACCGTGCCACGCGCCCGGCTGCGGGGTTTCAGCCCAGGTAGGCGCGGATCGCGGCGTCGAAGCGCGCGATGTCGACCAGGAAGGCATCGTGGCCCTCGAGCGAGGGCAGGCGCTGGAAGCGCGTGTTGATGCCGCTCTGCTCCAGCGCCTCGGCGATCGCCGCCTGCTCATGGATCGGATACAGCATGTCGCTCTCCACACCCAGCACCAGCGCGCTCTCGAGCGCACTGCCTGCGAGCGCGGCGCGATACGAGCCGCCGTGCTCGGCCAGATCGAAGCGATCCATCGCGCGCGAGAGATACAGATAACAGTTCGGATCGAAGATGCGCGTGAAACGCTCGGCCTGCGACTCCAGATAGCCCTCGACCGCGAAGCGCGGTGCAAACGGACTGGCCCGCAATGCGTTGCCGGCAATCGGTTGGCGGCCGAAACGCTGGCGCCACTCGGTGGCCGAACGATAGGTGATGGTGCCGAGCTTGCGCGCCAGGCGCATGCCATTGCGCGGCGGATGCTCGGGCGCGTAGTTGCCACCCTGCCAATCGGGATCGCGCAGGATCGCCTCGCGCTGCACCGAGCGCAGCGCGATCGCAAACGGTGAAGCCGCCGCCGAACCCGAAATGCTGATCAGGCGGCGCGCGCCTTGCGGAAACAGCGCCGCGAAAGTCGTGACCACCGTGCCACCGAGCGAAGCGCCCATGACCACCGCGGCGCGCTCGATACCCAGCGCGCGCATGGCTTCATAGCCGCCGCGCGCGATGTCTTCGACCGCGACCTCGGGAAAATTCAGCCGATAGCGCTCGCCCGTGGCCGGATCGAGCGAGGCCGGGCCCGTCGAACCGAAACAGCTGCCGAGCGAGTTGATGCACATCACGAAGTAACGGCGCGTATCGATCGCCAGCTGCGGACCGATCATGCGCTGCCACCAGCCCGGACTCGGATCCGCTTCGGTGGCGGCTGCGTGCGCCGAGGGCGAGAGCCCGGTGAACAGCACGATGGCGTTGTCGCGCGCGGCGTTGAGCTGGCCCCAGCTTTCGTACGCGATGCGCGCGCCGTGCAGGGTGCCACCGCGATACATCGGGAATGGATCGGGCAGCGCGACGCTCGCCGTCGGCGCTACCGTCGCACTCGTCGCGGCGGACACGGTCGTGGACCGCGGCGTCTCGATGGCGCGCGCCTCAGACTTCTGCGTCGGAGCCATCCGGGATGCCCTCGAACAGCGCGGTCGACAGGTAGCGCTCGCCGGTATCCGGCAGCATGGCCAGCAGCACGGCGCCAGCGCCGGCCTCACGGGCCACCTTTACGGCAGCAGCGAAGGTGCCACCGGAGGAGATACCGCAGAAAATGCCCTCCTGGCGCGCCAGCTGGCGCGAAGCCTCGATCGCTTCGACATCGGTCACGGTGACGACGCGATCAGGCACATTGCGATTGAGCACGGCCGGCACGAAGTCGGGAGTCCAGCCCTGGATCTTGTGCGGTGCGAAGGGCTTGCCCGAGAGGAGCGCAGCGCCTTCGGGTTCGGTTGCGATCACACGCACATCAGGTCGCGCCAGTCGGATCACTTCGCCGGCGCCGGTGAGCGTGCCGCCGGTGCCCCAGCCCGTCACGAAGAAGTCGAGTCGCCTGCCGACAAAATCCGAGAGGATCTCGGGGCCCGTGGTGCTGCGATGGTAGGCCGGGTTCGCCGGGTTCTCGAACTGGCGCGCCAGGAACCAGCCATTCTTCTGCGCGAGTTCCGCGGCCTTCTTCACCATGCCCGTGCCGCGCTCGGCGGCCGGCGTGAGGATCACCTTCGCGCCCAGCATGCGCATGATCTTGCGGCGTTCGACCGAGAAGGTCTCGACCATCACCGCCACGAAGGGGTAGCCCTTGGCCGCGCACACCATAGCGAGTGCAATGCCCGTATTTCCCGAGGTCGCCTCGACCACGGTCTGCCCCGGCTTGAGCTCGCCGCGCCGCTCGGCATCCTCGATGATGCCGATCGCCAGGCGATCCTTGACCGAGGAGAGCGGATTGAAGAACTCGCACTTGACGTAGATCGTCGTGCCCGCGGGGGCCAGGCGATTGATGCGCACGACGGGCGTGCGGCCGATGGTCCCGAGAATGCTGTCGTAAATCATGCAGGCACTCTAATCCCGCCCTTTCGGCCAAGCGATAAATAAAAGGCCATTCATTAATAACGCGTTGTTATAATTCCCTCAGGTGACCTCGGCGGTGGGTTAGGCGGATGAATTTTCACCAGTTGCAGTACGCCGTGGCGATCGCGCGCCATGGGCTTTCGGTGACCCAGGCCGCCTCGGCGCTGGGCACTTCGCAGCCCGCGATCAGCCGCGCACTCAAGGCGCTCGAGCGCGAGCTGGGCTTCGACCTGTTCGTGCGCGAGGGCCGCGCGTTTTCGCGTATCACGCCACAAGGCGTGAAGGTGCTCGAATACGCTACGCGCGCGCTGGCCGAGATCGACAGCCTCAAGGCCGTCGCCGCCGACCTCAACCAGGACAGCCGCGGCACGCTCGCCATCGCCACCACGCACACGCAGGCGCGCTATGTGCTGCCGCCGGTGGTGCAGGCCTTTCGCGAGCGCTATCCGGATGTGGAACTGCACCTGCACCAGGGCACTTCCGAGCAGATCGCCGAAATGGTCGCGACCGATCGCGTGCAGCTCGCCATCGCGACGGGTTCCGATGGCCTGTTTCCGGGCCTGGTGCTGCTGCCCGTGTATCGCTGGCACCGGCAGGTGATCGTGCCGCGCCATCACCCGCTGGCCAGCGCCGGAAAACTGAGCCTGCAGGAATTGGCGAAGTACCCGCTGGTCACCTATGTTTTCAGCTTCTCCGGCGCTTCCTCGCTCCACACCGTATTTGCGCGCGAAGGGCTGGTGCCCAAGGTGGCGTTGACCGCGCGCGATTCCGATGTGATCAAGACCTACGTGCGCCTGGGGCTGGGCGTCGGCATCGTCGCCAGCGTCGCGATCGAGCCTGCGCA
>Ga0075018_10000349_pt1 | contig 13730 bp, 11 predicted proteins | sample ColStrG_CSR_2014_FD_71471 | JGI IMG/M metagenome (GOLD analysis project Ga0075018, IMG submission 71471) | Freshwater sediment microbial communities in response to fracking from Pennsylvania, USA - Cold Stream Run_MetaG_CSR_2014 | ecosystem: Environmental > Aquatic > Freshwater > Creek >... | reverse complement strand
GATCGCGCTGTTCCTCGACGCCAACTACGTGGCCGCGATCATCAAGCTGCAGGCCTATACCAACACCTATCTCTATGTCGCCCGCGTGCTCGATCCGCAAGTGGTCGCGCAATTGCGTGCCACGCAGGCCGGCGTCACCCAATATGCCGAGCTGGAAGCCGGCCGGTTGGGCATCCAGATCGCGTTCGCCTCGATGTACACGGTGATCGCGCTCATCGTACTCCTGTCGGCGGTTTGGATCGGGCTCAATTTCGCCAATTACCTGGTGGCGCCCATCCGCCGGCTGATCGATGCGGCGCAGATCGTCTCGACCGGCAATCTCTTCGTGCAGGTGCCGATCCGTGCCGGGGAGGGCGACCTCGCCCAGCTCGGCGAAACCTTCAACAAGATGACGCGTGAGCTGCGCACCCAGCACGACGACATCGTGCGCGCCCGCGACCTGATCGACAGCCGGCGCCGCTTCACCGAGGCGGTGCTGGCCGGCGCCAGTGCCGGCGTCATCGGCGTCGACGCCGAAAACCGCATCAGCATCCTCAACCGCTCCGCCGAACGGCTCATCGGCCACTCCCAGACCGAGGCGCTCGGGCGGCCGCTCGCCGACGTCGCCCCCGAGCTGACCGAATTGGTCACCGGCGCCCGGGCCGGCATGCAGCGCCTGGTCCAGGGGCAGGTGACCATCAACCGCAGCGGTCGCGAGCGCAATCTGTCGGTCCGGGTCACGGAAGAGCAGTCCGGCGAGGCCGATCACGGCTACGTCATCACGCTCGACGACATCACCGATCTGGTGGCCGCGCAGCGCACCTCGGCCTGGGCCGACGTCGCCCGCCGCATCGCCCACGAAATCAAGAATCCGCTCACCCCGATCCAGCTTTCGGCGGAGCGGCTGCGGCGCAAATATGGTCCCGTCATCAAGGAAGACGCGGACATCTTCAGGCAGTGCACCGACACGATCGTCCGCCAAGTCGACGACATCAAGCGCATGGTGGACGAATTCTCGCGTTTTGCCCGCATGCCCAAGCCGGTGATGGCGGTGGACGACGTGGCCGATACGGTGCGCCAGGTGGTGTTCCTGCTGCGGGTCGGCCACCCCGATATCGATATCGAGGTCGAGATCGCGGAGGACCCGATGTCGGCGCGGTTCGATCGCCGCCTGATCTCCCAGGCGCTCACCAACATCATCAAGAACGCCGCCGAGGCCATCGCGGCCGTTCCGGCGGCCGAGCTCGGCCGCGGCCAAATCCGGGTTTCCGCCGTCCGCGACGGGGGCGACATCATCATCGACGTGGTCGACAACGGGATCGGGCTGCCGAAAGAAAACCGTAGTCGTTTGCTCGAACCTTATGTCACGACCCGCGAGAAGGGCACCGGGCTCGGGCTGGCGATCGTCGGCCGCATCCTGGAGGACCACGGCGGGCATATCGAGCTCGGCGATGCGGCGAACAGGATACCAGGCCAGCGCGGCGCATGGATGCGGCTCAGCTTCGCGGCAGAACCCGTTTCCGGCTCGACTTCAGATGAACCTAGACCCAGGCAGGTTGCGACTAACACATAGAATTGGTCATACGATTCATGGCGTCAGACATCCTAATCGTTGACGACGAAGCGGATATCCGCGAGCTGGTTGCCGGCATCCTCCAGGATGAAGGCTACCTCACGCGTACCGCGCGCGACAGCGACGACGCCCTGGCGGCCATCGCGGCGCGCCGGCCGAATCTGGTTTTTCTCGACATCTGGTTGCAGGGAAGCCGGCTCGACGGCCTGCAGGTGCTCGACGCCATCAAGCGCGAGAATCCGGAGGTCCCGGTGGTGATGATCTCGGGCCACGGCAATATCGAGACCGCGGTCGCCGCCATCAAGCGGGGGGCCTACGATTTCATCGAAAAGCCGTTCAAGGCCGATCGGCTGGTGCTGGTCGCCGACCGCGCGCTCGAAACCTCCCGCCTCAAGCGCGAGGTCAAGGCGCTCAAGCAGTTGACGCCTTCGACCCTGATCGGCCACTCGCCCTCGATCAATCAGCTGCGCCAGACCGTGGACAAGGTGGCGCCGACCAACAGCCGAATCCTGATCGTCGGCCCGCCCGGCGCCGGCAAGGAGCTCACCGCCCGCGCCATTCACGGACAATCGACGCGCGCCGAGGGTCCGTTCGTGGTCATCAACGCGGCCGCCATGACGCCGGAGCGGATGGAAGTCGAGATGTTCGGGATCGAGCAGACCGACGGCACTCGCGAGCGCAAGGTCGGCGCGCTCGAGGAGGCGCACGGCGGCACGCTCTTCATCGACGAGATCGCCGACATGCCGCGCGAGACGCAGAACAAGATTCTGCGGGTGCTGGTCGATCAGACCTTTCAGCGGGTCGGCGGCAGCAACAAGGTGTCGGTCGATGTGCGGATCATTTCGTCGACCGGCCGCAACATCGAAGCGGAGATCGCGGCGGGACGGTTCCGTGACGACCTTTATCACCGCATGTCGGTGGTACCGATCCGGGTGCCGCCGCTGGCCGAGCGGCGCGAGGACATTGCGGATCTGGTCTATTACTTCATGGAGCAGATCTCGCAGTCGAGCGGACTGTCGAAGCGGATCATCGGGGAGGACGCCTTGGCAGTCCTGCAATCGCACGACTGGCCCGGCAACGTTCGCCAGCTGCGCAACAATGTGGAGCGGCTATTGATCCTGGCGAGCGGCGACGCCGATTCCGTGGTCACCGCCAACATGTTGCCGCAGGATGTCGGCTCGATGGTGCCGAACATGCCGAACGGCAATGGCGGCGAGCACCTCATGGGCTTGCCGCTGCGCGAGGCGCGCGAGGTCTTCGAGCGGGAATATCTGGTCGCGCAGATCAGCCGCTTTGGCGGCAACATCTCGCGCACGGCCGAATTCGTCGGCATGGAGCGCTCGGCCTTGCATCGCAAGCTCAAGGCGCTAGGGATTGATTAAAGCATTTTCAGGAAAAGCTCCTCGCGAAGGCGGGGATGCGGTTTGGTTTTCCGTCCGAAAATGCGACAACGCGAGTAGGCAAGAATCGCTCTGAGCGGTTCGGCGGCTGAGGGCGAACGATGAGGCGCGCGGTGAGCGGCGGCGGCGCGAAGGGCCTCCGGCGGGCTTTGTTCGCCGCCGGAGCGGCCATGATGGCCGACCCGCTGGCGGCGCAGACCCCGCAACAGGCCCAACAGGCCGCCGAAGACGCCATCCGCCGGCTCGATCTGCAGACCGAGTTCCCGCGCGGGGCGGAGCCGTTCAACTGGCACTTCCAGCTGCCGCCGGAAACCCTCTGGATCGTGATCGCCATCGCGCTCGCCATTCTGCTCTATGCATTCCGTGACCTGATCCCGGCCTGGCGGGCCGGGGCTGGAGCCGCTTGGGCGGAACAGGAAGGCGCCGCCGCGGGCAGGATCACCCCCGGCAACCAGGCGGTGATCATCGAGGCTGCCGACGAGCTTGCCGCCAGCGGCCGGTTCGTTGAAGCCATGCATATGCTGCTGCTGAGCGGCTTAGCGCATCTTCGCCAGCGCCTCGATCGGCAGTTCTCCGATTCGCTGACCAGCCGCGAAATTCTCCGCAGCACGGATCTCCCCGAAACGGCCCGGGCATCGCTGCGCGACGTCGTCAGCCGGGTGGAATTGACCTATTTCGGCAAGCAGCCGGCGGGGCTGGCCGATTACACGGCCTGCCGCGAGAGCTTCAATGCGCTGGCGCGATCCCTCTATGGGAGCGCGTCGGCATGAACAGCGCCGGCACCGGCAGCCAACCGGTTTTCTCTCCCCGCTTGCTCATCGCCTGGATCGTGGGCGCGGTCGTGGTGTTCGCCATATCGCTGTACTTCATGGGCGGCGGCGAATTGAGCGGCACCGACAATGTCGGGCCGAGCACCTTCTCGCGCTCCGCGATCGGGCACGCCGGCATCGCCGAAGTGCTCTCGCAGCTCGCGATCCCGGTGGTGAAGAGCCGCTCGAGCTCGCTCGAAAAGCTTTCGCCCGGCAGCGTGCTGTTGATCGCCGAGCCGCGCCGGAGCGGCCAGAGCGAAGACGCGATCCGCGCGCTGCTGAAGGCCCCCACGATCCTGCTGGTGCTGCCGAAATGGACCGGGGAACCGAGCGAGCAAAAATCCGGATGGTTGCGCGAGGTCGGCGAACGCCCTCTGCTCGACGCGCAGTGGGCCCTCAATCTGATCGCGCCGCGCGGCGAAGTGGTGCGGGAGAAGGGCGTTGTCCAGTGGACCACCAATGCGCTGCACATCACGCCCGATGCCGATTTGCCGGTCCAGCTCGTGCGCGGCGACGGCCTGCGCCCGATCGTCGGCGCCACGCAAGGCATGCTGGTGGGCGAGATCAGCGACCGGAATCGCAGGATCTGGGTGCTGGCGGATCCCGACGTCATTTCCAATCATGGCCTCGCCCACGCGGGCAATGCCGCCGCGGCGCTCGCCCTGATCCAGGCGCTGCGCAGCGGCGACGGCAGCGTCGTCTTCGACGAAACCGTGCACGGCTTCGTGGTGCGTCCGGTGAGCCCGCTCCTGCTGCTGTTCCGCTTCCCGTTCGTGGTGGCGACGATGCAAGGGGCGCTCGCCATCGCGCTGCTGCTGTGGGCGACGCTGGGGCGATTCGGGGCGCCGCAAACGGTGCCGCCGGCGCTCGGCGCCGGCCGCGAGGGTTTGCTGACGAACATGGCCAAGCTGGTCGAATTCACCGGCCATCAGGACGTGATGGTCAAGCGCTACGTTCAGGAAACCGTGCGCGACGCCGCACTTGCGCTTCATGCGCCGCGTGAGCTCATGAGCGCCAGGGTCACTGGCCCCACCGGCCCCAAGCTCACGGGCGCAGGCCTCATGAGCGCCGGGCTCGTCGCCTGGCTGCAACGGGTCGGGTTGGCGCGTGGGGTGGCGATCGACTGTGAAGCGGTGCTGAGGCAGGCCGCCGAGCTGGGCACGGCACGCCGGCGAAATCCGTCGGCACTGGTGCGGCTCGCGCGCGACATTCACCAATGGAAGGGAGAGATCGTCGATGGACGTTCACGACATTCGGGCGATCACTGAGGCGGTGCGCGGCGAAGTTCGCAAGGCCGTCGTCGGTCAGGACGCGATCATCGATCTGATGCTCACGAGCCTCCTGGTCGGTGGTCACATCCTGCTCGAAGGCGTGCCGGGAACGGCCAAGACGCTGCTCACGCGCGCGTTCGCGGCCGGACTTGCGCTCCAATTCGGCCGCATCCAGTTCACGCCCGACCTGATGCCCGGCGACGTGCTGGGCACGAACCTGTTCAACTTTCAGACCAACAGCTTCATCCTGACCAAGGGGCCCATTTTCGCGCAGCTGCTGCTCGCCGACGAGATCAACCGCACGCCGCCGAAGACGCAGGCGGCGCTGCTGCAGGCGATGAACGAGCGCGTCGTCACCATCGACGGCAAGGACTATCCGCTCGGCGACGATTTCATGGTGGTCGCGACGCAAAACCCGATCGAGCAGCAGGGCACCTATCCGCTGCCCGAGGCGCAACTCGATCGGTTCCTGTTCAAGATGATCATCGATCATCCCAGCCGCGACGAGGAACGCGAGATCGTGCGACGGCACGGCCACCGCTCGGCCATGCCGCGGGTGGAGGATTTCGGGCTCACGGCGGTCGCCGACGGCGCGGCGCTCGCGCAGGCGCGCCACGCGGTGACCCAGATTCGCCTGTCGGATCCGTTGATCGACTACATCGTCGATGTGATCCGCGCCACCAGAGAGCATTCCTCCCTCGAGGTAGGCGCCTCGACGCGCGCCGCCAACATGCTGGCCGCCGCGGCGCGCGCCTACGCGGTGCTGGCCGGCCGTGATTTCGTGATCCCGGACGACGTGAAATTCCTGGCGCTGCCGGTGCTGCGGCATCGGCTCACGCTGTCGCCCAGCGCCGAGATCGAGGGCCTCACCGCGGACCGGATTTTGCGCGAGGTGATCGACCAGACTCCGGCGCCGCGATGATCCGACCGACCGCCCGCATGGTCCTGCTCTTCGTCGGCGGCATTCCGCTGGCGCTGTTCGTGGTGATCTATGATCCGGCGCTGTGGCCCTTGTCGTTCAACTATGGGGTCCTGGTTCTCGTGGCGGCGGCCAGCGACTTCATGCTGGCGCTGCAGCCGCGCGGGCTCGCCGTGCGGATCGTCACACCGGACCGTCTCTCGATCGGCGAACGCGGCGCCATCAGCGCCACCATTGCGGCGACCGGATATCGCCGGATCGTCCGGCTGGAGCTGATCGCCGAGCAGCGCGGCGAGGTCGAGGCCGCCGAGATCGTGCGCGGCGAGCTTCTGCCCGGGCAGGAGGGGCGGATCGCCTTGCCGGTCGTCCCCACGCGCCGGGGACGCGTCAACGTCGATCGAATTTGGATGCGCTGGCGCGGACCACTAGGGCTGGTCGAATTCAACCGCCAGGTCGGCGTCGACCGCGCCATCGACGTCGTGCCCAATGTGCGCGGTGTGCACGGCACCGCGCTGCAATTTTTCGTGCAGGAAGCGATCTACGGCATCAAGGCCCAGCATCAGAAGGGCGAGGGCGCCGAGTTCGAGGCCTTGCGCGAATACATGCCGGGCCTCGACAGCCGCTTCATCGACTGGAAGCATTCTGCGCGCCACCGCAAGCTCCTGTGCAAGGAGTTCCGGACCGAGCGCAACCATCAGGTGATCATGGCGTTCGATACCGGCTATCTCATGCTCGAGCCGGTCGAGGGGATCACCCGGCTCGATCACGCCATCAACGCCGCCTTGGTGCTGGCCTGGGTCTCGCTGCAGGGCGGCGACTTGGTCGGCACTTACGGGTTCGACGCCAAAGTGCGGCAATATATCGGACCCCAGCGCGGAATCGCGAGCTTTCCGCGCATCCAGCGCGCCACCGCCGAGCTCGACTATCAGCACCAGGAAACCAATTTCACGCTCGGCCTCGCCGAGCTGAACGCGCGGCTCAAGCGGCGCGCGCTGGTGATCCTGTTCACCGATTTCGTCGATACCATCACGGCCGAGCTGCTGATCGAAAGCATGCAGCGGGTCGCCAACCGGCATCTCGTCGTTTTCGTCACCCAGCGCGGCTCGATCCTGCAGCGCGCGGTCGATGCGGCGCCGAACCAGTTCGTGGATGTCGCCAAGGCGGTGATCGCCCAGGACTTCCTGCGTGATCGCGGCATCGTGTTCGAGCGGCTGCAGCGCCTCGGCATCCATTGCCTCGACGTGCCGAGCGGAGGCCTGTCGGTCGCTCTCATCAACCGCTATCTCCTGATCAAGCAACGCGGGCTGATATGATCGAATCGATGACCGTGCCCGATCGACGCTTGTCGGCGGCCGCGATCGCCGGCAAGCCCGCGCTCGTGCTCAAGAGCAGCGAGTTCCGCAAAGGCCGGGAGGAGGGCTGGCGCGAGCTCGAAACGCTCGTCGGCCATGTGGAACGGCGCGGCGTGCGCCTGCTGTCGCTCTACGAGCTGCAACGGCTGCCGATCCTCTACCGCGCCGCGCTTTCATCGCTGTCGGTCGCGCGCACCATCGCGCTCGACCGCAACCTGCTCTTATACCTGGAGAACCTGGCCTTGCGGGCCTTCCTGGTGGTGTATGGGCCGCGCATCAGCCCGCTGGAAGGCATGCGGACATTCTTCCGGCTCGAATTGCCGTCGGCGGTGCGGGCGGCGCGCTGGCATATCGTGGTCGCCACCCTGGCCTTGCTGGTCGGCGTCGCGGCGGGTTTCATGCTGACCCTGCAGGACGAAGCTTGGCTGTCGTCCTTGATCCCCTCCGGACTGGCCGGCGGGCGCGGGGCCGCGAGCACGCGGGCGGACCTTTACGACAAGGAGCTGTTTGCGCCCTCGCCGAGCGCGGTCGAGGCGTTCGGCCTGTTCGCCAATGTGCTGTTCAGCCACAACACGCTGGTCGGCATCATGACGTTCGGGCTCGGCTTGGCGGCCGGAATCCCGACCCTGATGCTCAACGTCTATCAGGGGCTCACGCTCGGCGCCTTCCTGGCCCTGCATTACAACCGCGATCTGACCGTGGATTTCCTCGGCTGGATCTCGATCCACGGCACCACCGAGTTGGGCGCGCTGATCCTGCTCGCGGCCGGCGGTCTCCTGATCGCCGAGAAAATCCTGTTTCCCGGCCGCTATGCCCGGATCGACAACCTCGCGCTGCACGGCCGTCAGGCCGCCCAGATCGCGGTCGGCGCCGTCCTCATGCTATTCGTGGCGGCAATCCTCGAGGGCGGCTTGCGCCAGCTGGTGGCGAGCACGCCGCTGCGCTTCGGGATCGGATTTGGCATCGGCGCCCTGTGGATCGCCTATTTCAGCTTCTGCGGCCGGAGGGCGCGGCCATGACCCTGGTCCACGAGCGCACCTCGCAATTCTTCGAAGGCGTGCGCCGGACCCGGCGCGAGATCATCACGCCGGAGGGCGTCTCGATCCCGGTCGAGCTCGCCGACTATGGTGAGCGGCTGAGCGCATTCCTGATCGACTGGGTGATCTGGGTGGTGGCCACGATCGTCATCTATTTACCGATCATCTTTCTGATCGGCAAGGCCGGGAGCATCCTGATCGCGGTCTCGATCGCGCTCTTTGTCGGCTTCCTCATCCGCAACCTGTATTTCGTCTATTTCGAGATCGCCTGGCGTGGCGCAACGCCGGGCAAGCGCGTGGTCGGGCTGCGGGTGATCGACCGTCACGGCGGACCCTTGCTTCCCACCTCCGTCATCGCACGCAATCTCACCCGCGAGGTCGAGATGTTCCTGCCGCTCGGCATCCTTATGGCGGGGGGCCGGGCGGCCGAAGGCGGGGTCGACTGGGAGCAGCTTACGCTGGCGATCTGGATGCTGTTTTTCGCAGTGCTTCCGGCCATCAACCGGGATCGGATGCGCGGCGGCGACCTGATCGCCGGCACCATGGTGATCGCGCTCTCCAAGCGGGCGCTGTCGAGCGATCTCGTCGATGGGGCGGTACACTTCTCCTTCACCGAGCAACAATTGCGGGCCTATGGGGCGTTCGAATTGCAAGTGCTCGAGGAATTGCTGCGCCGTCCGGACTCGGCGGAATCGCTGCGGGTGCTCAACGATGTTTGCGACAAGATTTGCCGCAGGATCAACTGGACCGCGCCGGTGCCGCCCAATCAGGTCGCGCTGTTCCTGCGCGATTTCTATACCGCCGAGCGCGCCTTCCTGGAACGCGAGCAGCTCTACGGCAAGGGTCGCGCCGACAAATACGCGCAGCCGAACCCGACCAAATGAGCTGCGCCCGGCGCGGCGCCGGACAGGACCATCGGCCTATTCGAACACCGCCGCGATCTGCTCGGTGGTCAGGCCTTCCTTGGCCACGCGCAGGTCGTGATAGGTCACCGCGATCGCGGCGGCGAAGAACCCGCCCCAGGCGGCGTTCCAGACAAGGCTGATGCCTTTACCCAGCGATGACGCGAGGACCGTGTCCAGGGTCAGGAACCCGCTCGGGCCCAAGGTGAAGAGCGTGACCGCGCCCACGATTGCACCGACGATCAACGCCGGGATCATGATCAGCAGCAATAGCCCGAAAAGTCTCCAGCGATGCCCTTTGGTCAGCTCGCGGCTGCGTCCCATGCTGCGAAACGGACCGAGTTGCTCGACCACGCAGACCGGCGTCGCCACAAACCACATCATGGCTAACATGATTGCCGGGAAGACGAGGAGCATAAAGGCGAAAATCAACGCCACGACCATGCTGATCGCAAGGCCAATGATGGGGAAAAAGCGGCGCAAACCGACCTTGAAGCAGTCGGCAAGGCTGACCGGCCGGCCGCGCATGTCCTGAAAGGCGCCGTAAAGCACCATCGCCTGGCCAAGCGTGCTAAGCACGACAATCAAGAACAAGACAACGAAGAACGTCAGACCCAAGTTCTCCGAGGGGCTCGCAGGCGTACCGAGAGAAGGCTGGGGCACGAAGAGAGAGGGCAGATTCGCGATTCCGATGACCACAATGAACGTCACGAAATTCCGCGAGAATACAGACCAAGCTCGACGAAACACCTTGCCGATTCGAAAGTCGCCCCCCGCAAAACGGCCGGAAGGCAGCGATGCATGCGTCATGATTGCTCACTCGGTTCGGGTGAAATCATACCGGGGTTGCTTCGCGCGATCGCTGCTTGGATTTAGCTCCCATATCACACGTTGCCAAACGATGTCTGCCGCAAATTTCGCAACCTGTTCACAGACCCGTTCCGGTGGGGGCGCGGCTTCTATTCGAACACCGCCGCGATCTGCTCGGTGTCGACGCCTTCCTTGGCGACCCGCAGGTCGTGATAAGCAGCAATGACCAGAACCGCGGCGGCGGCTCCCCAGATTGCATCCCAAATTACTTGGCCGACCGAAGCCAGGAGCGCGCCGCCGTCCACCATCTCCATCGCCAGATCGACCGCCTCACTGACGATGGCGGCGGGCACGGCGAGCAGTAGCAGGCCGAATATTTTCCAGCGGTGTCCCTTGGTTAGTTGCGCGCTTCGTTCCAGGCTGGCGAACGGCCCCAGCTGCTCGACCACGCAGACCGGCGTCGCGACAAACAGCATCGCCGTCACGATCAGGCCGGGGACGATCAGGAGGCCGAAGCCGACCGCCATGAGGACCGTGGCGCTGATGGCAAGGCCGATGACGGGAAGGATCCGACGCCACCCGACTTGCAACGACTCGACAAGGATCACCGGCGCGCCGCGCATCTCCTGGAATGCGCCGTAGACCACCATGGCCTGGCTGACCCTGCGCATCACGTCGCTCAACAGGGCAGCGGCAATGAACACGCCGCGGTCCTGGCCGGGATTGCTGAGCAGAAGGTCCGGCAGGCTCGCGATCGCCGCCACCGCGAAAAACATCGGGAAATTTCGTGAAAGCACCGACCAAGCTCGATTGAGCACGTCGCCGATGCGAAATTCGCCCTCGGCAAGGCGCTCCGGCGGCGCGGACGCCTCTGTCATGGTCCCCTCATCGACTTGTCCGGCGGCAGGGATCAGCCGCTCCGAACGCGGTTGCCTCGATCGCGAGCGGCTTTGAACGCGCCGATCCGAGGGTGACCCGCCCGCTGGGCGGATCACCGCGGAAGCTTCGCGCGCGCCATTGCGAACGCAGCGGCAGGCCTATTCGAACACTGCCGCGATCTGGTCGGTGTCGACGCCTTCCTTGGCCACGCGCAGGTCGTGATAGGTCACCACGATCAGGATGGAGTAGAAGGCAGTCCAGATCGCGGTCCAGATCAGGTTGGCGATCTGCCCGAGCGTGCTGCCGAGGGCCGCAGCCGTGGCCAAGAACCCGCCGGTAGCGACCATGACAGCGCCGACGATTGCCCCGACGATGAGAGCCGGGACCAGGATCAGAAGTTGCAGCCCGAAGATCTTCCAGCGATGGCCTTTGGTCAGGGCGCGGCTTCGTCCCATGCTGCGAAACGGGCCGAGCTGCTCGACCACGCAGACCGGCGTCGCCACGAACCACATCACGTATAAGATCATACCCGGGATCAGAAGAAGCACGGACGCCAAGCCCACCAGCAAACCCACGCTGATTGCAAGGCCGACGATGGGAAAGAATCGCCGTAGGCCGATCCTGGCGGACTCGGCAAGATCGATTGGCCGTCCGCGCATGACCTGAAATGCGCCGTAGAGCACAACGGCTTGGCTGAGCGTGCCGAGCACGATCATCAGGAGCACTGCGAAGAGCGTCGGACCCAGATTTGCGAAGGGGTTGTCCGGGCTGGCGGGCGCAGGGTGCGGGACCAGGAAGGTCGGCAAGCTCGCGATCCCGGTGATCAAGATGAACGTCAAGAAATTCCGCGAGAACACCGACCAAGCTCGGCTGAACACGTGGCCGATACGGAAGTCACCCGCAGTAAAGCGGCCGGCAGGCAGCGATGCGTCTGTCATTGGTCACCCCTGGTTGCAGCGATATGAGTCACTTACATCAGACCTTTGTCGCAACCAAGTCGATTGCGGTTCACCGCCCTTGCGGTATCGGCGGCTTCCGGCAATCGGATACAGAAGCGGTTCAACATCTCGCCACCGCAACCGATCTGATCGTCCGCTCGGAGCTATCGCGCGCGCGGCGATAGCCTCATTCGAACACCGCGGCGATTTGCTCGGTATCGACGCCTTCCTTGGCCACGCGCAGGTCGTGATACGTGACCACCGCGAAGATGGCGTAGAATGCGCCCCAGAGCCCGCTCCAAATCACGTGGACGGCAAATGCAGGGATGCCGCCTGCGACCGAGGTCGAGATCAGATCGATCACCCGGTCCGCGATGGCGTCAGAGATGAACCATAAAAGCATCAGGCCGAATATGTTCCAACGATATCCCCGGGTGAGTTCCGCGCTGCGCCCTATGCTGGAAAACACGCCGCACCCCTCGACGACGCAAGCCGGTATGGCGACGAACCACATCGTGAAGCAGATCAGCCCTGGCACCACGAACGCGATGAGTCCGAGAAACCCGAGGAGCGTCACACTGATCATCACGCCGACGACGGGAAAGAATCGACGCAAGCCGACCCGCATCGATTCGCCCAAATCAACCCGCTTGCCGCGCATGGCCTGGAACGCGCCGTAGAGCACTGCGGCCTGGCTCAGCGGGCTCAGGACGAGACTCAGTAAAGGGCCCAAGCCCTCCACTTGCAGGGCTTCGAACGGATCCCCGACGGTACCGGTCGCAGCTTGCGGCATGGCTGCGACTGCCGTCACCACGAAGAAAGTCAGAAAATTTCGCGACAGCACCGACCAGGTCCGGCTCACCACGTGGCCGACTCGAAAGTCTCCACCGGTGAATCGGTCTGCAGGCAGCGATGCGTCGGTCATGCGCCAGCCCTGGTTATGCGGCATTGCGTCAGACCTTGGTCGCAACCGGGTGGGATGCGGTTCATCGCCCTCGCCATATCGGGCCCTCTCCTCGGTGACCAGCTCCAAGATCGTACCGATCACGGCCCCGTTGCGGCCCCATAACCTCTCGGTGACGATTGCGCTTGCTGGGACCGATCTGATATTCCCGGCCGGCCGCGCAAATTCTTGATCGGCATCGGAGACGCCCTTGCCTCGCATTGCCTATGTGAACGGCCGCTATCTGCCGGCACGCGACGCCGCGGTACCCATCGAAGATCGCGGCTATCAGTTCTCCGACGGCATCTACGAAGTGTGCGAGGTGAGGGGAGGCGCCATCATCGATGAGCGCCGCCATCTCGAACGGCTGCGACGCTCCCTCGACGAGCTGCGCATCCGCCCGCCGGTCGTGCCACGTGTGCTGGCGGTCATCATGCGCGAGACCATCCGCCGCAATCGGGTGCGCGACGGCATCGTCTACGTGCAGATGACGCGCGGCGTGGCGCGGCGCGACTTTTCCTTTCCGCCGCCCGGGACGGCGCCGAGCCTGGTCGTCACCGCACGCAGCCTCGATATCGGGGGCAACGAAGAAAAGGCCCGGCAAGGCATTGCGGTGGTCACCGTTCCGGAAAGCCGCTGGGCCCGGCCTGACATCAAATCCATTTCGCTGCTGCCCAACGTGCTGGCCAAGCAGGCCGCCCGCGATCGCGGCGCCGCGGAGGCCTGGTTCGTCGATCCGGATGGACGGGTGACCGAGGGGGCCTCGAGCAATGCCTGGATCGTCACCCGGGACGGACACGTGGTCACCCGGCCGGCTGATAACGGAATTTTACGAGGCATCACCAGGACTGTATTGATCGAGGCCATCAAGGCGCAGAATCTGTTGCTCGAAGAGCGCCCATTCACGGTCGAAGAGGC
>Ga0075018_10000346_pt1 | contig 13777 bp, 5 predicted proteins | sample ColStrG_CSR_2014_FD_71471 | JGI IMG/M metagenome (GOLD analysis project Ga0075018, IMG submission 71471) | Freshwater sediment microbial communities in response to fracking from Pennsylvania, USA - Cold Stream Run_MetaG_CSR_2014 | ecosystem: Environmental > Aquatic > Freshwater > Creek >... | reverse complement strand
TTAGTCGCCGTTGTTCTCGAAGTCGACGGGGACGGTTTCGCTTTTGATTTCGTACCTGCAAGTACAAAGTCATTCACCGTGCTCGCACCTACAGTGAGGCCACAGGCTCTCTTGAGTACGAGTGCGATTTCTCGATAGGTGCGGCCTCGCTTCCGCATCTCAGTGATTAGTTCCCTGTGCGATTCGAGGCGGGAGCGCGGCTCCTTGTTGGGAAGGCTCTTGAGTATGGCTTCAAATTTGTCGTCCACGATCTTCCTCCGACTGACTTGGCGAGATGGAGTCCGGATAGTACTGATACAGACGCTGAACGACGGCGGAAAGGATGGCCGGACAATCACCGGATACACGCCGGACAGCCACCGGACAAAGACCGAACACGCACCGGACAGCCTTCAGGCCGCGCAAGCGACACCGAACCTAACGCGCAGCGTTAGGGATGGTGTCTTCGAACATTTAGGAAGTTGCTCATGCTGACGATTCGCGCTATGTCCGACGGAACAGGCTACTCCGCTCGCCATTTGGAGCACAGCGACTACTACGCCGAAGGTGAACGCGTCACGGGCCAATGGCAAGGGCGAGGAGCAGAGTTGCTCGGGCTCGCCGGGGAAGTTCAGTCGGAGCAATTCGAGGCGCTGCGGCAGGGCCTCGGTCCTCAAACTGGTGAGTTCCTCCGGCAACGACACAGCGCCGACCGCACAGCCGCCGATGGCACGACCCAGAGGCGGGGCCGAAACCTGTACGACTTCACGATATCGGCTCCGAAGTCGGTTTCTATCATGGCCCAACTGGGTGGGGACGCCCGACTTGTGGAAGCTCACAGCAAAGGCGTTCAGGAAGCGCTGAAGGAGGCGGAACATCACGCTTCGACCCGAGTCCGCATGGACGGAGCCAACGACAACCGCATCACCGGCAACCTTGTATTGGCTGTCTACCATCACGACACCAGCCGCGAACTTGACCCCCAGCTTCACACCCACGCAGTTGCCGCTAATCTGACCTACGACGGCGCGGAGGGACGCTGGAAGGCGCTGCAAGCCTCCGATATCTATGAGCGGCGGGCTTACCTGACTGAGGTCTACCGGAACGCCCTTGCCCGCGAAGTGCGGTCTCTGGGGTATGAGATCGTGGAACGACGCAGCTCCTCGGGCAAGAACTTGGGTTTTGAGATAGAAGGTGTTTCAGATCAGTTGCTCGAAAAATACAGTCAACGTAGCGAGCAGCGCGACCGGGCAATTGCCGAGTTTGTCGAGAGTAAGGGTCGTCAACCCAGCAACAACGAAATCGCCGTGCTGGTTCGAGAGTCGAGGGCCGATAAGCTGGTTGAGATTTCAACTGTGGAGGTGCACTCGCGCCAAACGGCCCGATTGAGCCCAGAGGAAAACCTAACCCTTGAACAAGTCCGCGAGAAAGCCTTGGGGCGATGCCAAACGCAGCGACCAGAACTGGAGCGAGCAAGTATCTCCCTCGACTACGCAAAACAACACATCTTTGAGCGCGTCTCCGTGGCACTCGACCACGAACTGCTGGCGGTAGCACTCCGTCATGGACGGGGCCGGATCGACTTGGACAACCTGAAAGGTGAGTTTGCATTGGAAGAAAGCACCGGCAGAATCCTCCAAGCTGGAAAGGAAGTGGCCACACGCGAAAGTCTTGACCGTGAGCGGGACATGATCGACCGGATCAATCGTGGAATGGGTCAGTTTGACCGGCTGGGTGGGCTGCATGAATTCGCTGCTTCGTCACACCTCCGTTGCGAGCAGAAACAGGCAATCGAATTTGTTCTCAATTCTCGCGACTTGGCAGTGAACGTTCGCGGGGCGGCAGGCACCGGGAAAACCGCTACGCTCGAAGAACTCCGACGCGGTCTGGAAGAGAGCGGTCGCCGGGTGGTGGCTGTCGCCCCCACCATGAACGCGGTTGAAGAACTGCAGAAAGTCGGCTTCTCGGATGCCATCACGGTGGAACGGTTGTTACAGGATCAGCGGGCACAAGCGGACTCGTTCGGGAAAGCGCTGATCGTGGACGAAGCGGGCATGGTGTCCGGTCGTCAAATGTCCGAACTACTAAAGCTGGCCGACGAGCGATCGATGCGAATTGCTTTCAGCGGGGACACCAAGCAGATTCGGAGTGTCGAGGCCGGTGATGGCCTTCGGGTGCTGGAAAAACATTCTCTCTTGAAGAGTGTTTCGCTTAGCGAAGTGCACCGGCAGATCACCCAAGGCTATCGCGAGGCGATTCAGGAACTGCGCCGTGATCCTGCGCGCGGCTTCGACAAGCTGGAACAAATTGGTGCTGTGCGTGAGGTCCCCTGGCCCGAGCGCACACAGGCGGTTCAACAAGCCTATTCCGAAGATCAGGCTCAGGCCAATGCGAAAGGCCAACCACGCAGTGTGCTGGTTGTCGCCTCCACACACGAAGAGATTGGCCATGTCACGGCGGCTATCCGCGCTGAGCGCACGCGTACAGGGGAACTGGGAGAGAGTACGCACCAGCAGCACCACGTACCCCTGAACTGGACGAGTGCGGAGAAAAGTGACGTGCGGAACTATTGTGAAGGCCAGATGCTGGAATTTCATCGAGCTGTCAAGGGCGTTGCTAGGCATGAGTCGCTGGAAGTCATCGGAGTGGAAAACGGCGCGGTTGTTGCCCGCAACGCACGCGGCGAAGAACGCCAATTCACAGCGAAGCAGGCGAAATGCTTTGGGGTCCATGAGCGCCGCGACATTGAGATTGGTCCCAATGACAAGCTGCTGCTGACGGCAAATCGGCGCGAGCCTGGCTTTCGCGCTACGAATGGCGAACTGGTAACGGTCTCCCGCGTTGATGAGCAGGGCCGCATTCATCTGCAGGACGGTCGCGCGCTGCCTGAGAACTACAAGCAATTCACCCACGGATACGCTGTCACCGCTCATCGCAGCCAGGGGAAATCTGTCGATGCTGTTGTCATCTCCGCCGATGGAATGAGGAAAGAGCTATTCTACGTGGCTGCTTCGCGGGGCCGGGACAGCATCACAGTCGTGACCAGCGACAAAGGGCTGCTGCGCGAATCAATTGGTCAATCGGATGTTCGGCTATCCGCTTCCGAGTTGTCGCGGAAAGCCCAAGGCCGCTCCTCGGAGCCGCAAAAATTGTCTTTACGCAAACTTGCTCGCGACGAAATGCCGAAGGTCCGCGAACTCGGGCGACATGCTCTACAGGAAGGGAACGAGTCAAGCAGAAAGGTGCCCGCTCCTCACACGGCGCAAACCATTGATCGGGCAAACACGAGTTGCGAGCAGAAGCAAGAGCATTTCGTAGAACCGGGCCTCCATTTGGGCATCAGCCGCTGAACTAAGGAACAGTTGCACGCGGCTGCGTAAGCTGGTCCTCAGTGATCACTTCAAAAGCGGCCAACAGTTATCACTTCAAAACCGGCCAACGAGATTGGCCGTCCAGGACTGAGAATGTTCTACCCTGCCGCCTCCTGCGGTGGCAAGTCGGTTTTAGTTCGCCAGCTTCGCGGGCCGCACTTGAGCACATGGCCGTGGTGCAGTAAACGGTCGAGCATGGCGCTCACAGCGGCCGCGTCTCCCAGCAGTTTTCCCCAGTCTTCCACGGGGCGGTTCGAGGTCAGCATAGTGCTGGCTCGCTCGTAGCGTCGCATGATGATTTCCAGCAGTTCCTCGGCGGCGGTGAGCGGCAGCTTGCGCATGCCCAGATCGTCTAGGATGAGCAGAGGCACGGTCACCAAGAACTCCATGTGTTCTTTGCGGGTGCCGTCGAGCGTGGCTTCGGCGAGATCATCGAGCAAGGCGTGGGTCTCGCGATAGAGCACGCGATATCCCTGTTGGATGGCGGCTTGGCCGATGGCTTGCGCCAGGTGACTCTTGCCGGTGCCGGGTGGGCCGAGAAACAGAGCATCTTCGTGGCGCGCGATGAATGCGCCAGCGGAAAGATCGAAGACCAGGCTGCGATTCATCTTCTTGTTGAAAGCGAAGTCGAAGTTGTCGAGAGTCTTCTGCGCGTCGCGGAACTGGGCTTGCTTTTTCCGCCGCTCCAGCAAGCGTTCGCCACGCAGGGCGAGTTCGTCGGAGACCAGGCAGGAGAGCAGGTCGATAGGGGCGAGCGGTTCGGCTTGGGCCTGACGCAGACGGGTCTCCAGCACGGCGGCCATTCCGCCCAGGCGAAGTTGTTTGAGCGCACGATCGAGTTCGATCAGATTCATTCTTCTATCTCCTTGGTTCTGTAGTTAATAAAATCACGGTACTGGACTAACTCGCGGATCAGGGGATCGACTTGCTGCAAACTCAGAGGCGCTTGCGGGCAGCGCTCCAGATAGCGGCGGACGAAACGGTATTCCTGCACTCCCAGGTCGAGCGCGGCGGCGCAGGCTTCATCAACCGCCGCGGTGCCGTACTTCTTGGCCAAGGAGAGAACACCCAGAATGCGGCGCACCCCGACTTCGCCTTGTGCGCGATGGATGGCATCACAGAGCGCACCGATGTGCGCTCCGGCACGACCGGCTCGCCACAGCAATTGGGAAGTGCGTAGTGGAGTTCGCTTGGGGTGGTCCTCTTCTTTAATGCGATACCAGCCGCGCTTCTGGCGCACGTGTTCGCGAAGCAGTTGCCCGGTCTTGGGATCGAGAAGGCGAACATACAACTCATCCCATTGCACGCGTAGCGCGCGCCCGATCCAGCCCGGCGGCGCCCCGTAGTAAGCGGCTTCGACTTCGACGCAGCCATCCAGATGCACGATGCGCTCGCCGTACTGGTAATAGCGGAACGGCTCCAGCGGCAGCGGAAGCAACGTGGGTTTTTCTTCGGCAAACATGGTGGCGACCTGCCGTTTGGTGGTGCCGTGGATGCGCGTGTCGGCCCAGCGCTGTTCCCAGCGATCAAGGTAGGCTTGGGCTTCTTCCAGAGTCTCGAAGCGCAAGCCTTTCAGCGGTGTTTTCTGCGCATGACCGACACCGGATTCAACTTTGCCTTTGCGGTCGGGATCTTGAATGCGGCAGGGCATGGCCACCGCGCCGTAGTGCGCGAGCACGTCGCGATATAGGGGATTGAGAGCGGGATCGTAAATGTCGGGGACGAGTACGCCCTCGCGCAGATTGTCGAGCACGACGATGCGGGTGGCGCCGCCCAGCCGGCGAAAAGCTCGTTCGTGCAGTTCGGCCCAGATGCGCGAACTGGAGCGGAAGGTCAGCAGACGAACCGACTTGCGGCTGCAGCCCAGCGTCATCACAAACAGCCGGGTGCGCCGGTACTTGCGGCTCTCGGGATCGCGCACCATGGGGCCGGTGCCGCAATCGACCTGCGCCTCCTGGCCAGCCGCGGTGACGATGACGACGCGCGCTTCCGGCGTTTGTGCGCCGCGTCGCTTGCGCACGAAACGCTGCACGCTTTGGTAGCTGCTGGCGAAGCCGTACTCAGAGACCAGGTCCTGCCAGATGGCCCGCGCATTGCGGCCGCGGCTGAGCCCCAAGTCGATGGCCTCGCGCTACGGCTTGCAGGCGCTGGGGCCGTGGACCACGGCAGAGTCGGTGATCACCTCGCTCTCGTTGGCCGGTTTTGAAGTTGCTTTTGCTTTTCCCTTCGTAGAAAGGTTTTCGGGGTTGGGGTTGACGTTGGGGTTCCGGGGGTCGGGAATCACCGGAATGGCCGGTTTTGCCGCGCCGGAGTCGGTGATCACTTCGTTGGCCGGTTTTGGTTCCTGCCGTCCCCAGCCACTAGGCGGACGTACCACAATCCCCGCCGCTTTCAGGTACGCGCCTGCGGTTTCGCGACGGATTCCGGTCGCTTGCTGGATGCGCCGCAGCGACCAGCCCAGCCGTCCCAGAGCTAAAACCTGTTGTTTCTTCTCTTCGTTCAAGACATTGGCCATGCCCACGGAGCCTACAAGCCTCCGCGGGATTCAATGTCCCGGACGCTACTCTCGTTGGCCGGTTTTCAGGTGATACTCACTGGCCGGTTTTGGGTGATCGCTGAGGTGGTGGCAGACTCGAGTCTGGACAATGACATGTTGCAAGCGGTGCCGTAACAAAACGGATGCGCGTAAACCAGTGGGCGAAGGCGACATGCGTGTTGAGTCACTTCGACACCGGAGAGTTTCCAATCAGGTATCAGAACGCATAGCGGCTTGAGTGGCGTGGCTTGGTTTTTCAGAGAAAGCGGTTACTCCAAAGTCCTCGATGGCTGAAGTTGAGACAATCTCAAGGCGATCGCCGAATTACAGACCACGTTCTGAAAGTGCGAGGCCCAGCCGGGCTACTCGACCTGTTATCTCGGACATCTTGGAGCGCAGCGCACCCACCGATCCGACCCCACCGCAACTTCGATTTCCTGAGCAAGTTTCACAAATGCAGCTTGCGGACCGGACTTGGCGCCAACGCAAAAAGCGTCGCTTGACACCGACTTCTCCGCGCCATCAACGGAAACGGAAATGAGTACTCTGGGTGTATCGCCACATTTCTCGAACGCCCTGCCTTCTATAGAGTAAAAGTGTACGCGATCAAAATGTTCCAGCAACATCGATAGGGTACTGGATTGGATTGACCAGGTCCGTTCGCCGAGGGTGCCGACATTTCGTATCCCAGTGTAGTTCACCAAGCCGCTTCCGTGTATCGTGATCGTGTATGCTGGGCATACACCAAAACACTCACTTCGAGTTAGCTTAATCACCACAGACTGGATGTCCTTTGGCTGGGCCACACTATGACCTGGGCTCGGTAGCCAGAGGCTAGCTAGCAGTGCCAATGGGACGATGCTCCATGCCAGACTGAATGTGCGATTGGCGGAACTGACGAGTTGCCGAGGCTGGCTTCCCTGGGACAGCGATTGACGCAAGCATTGGAGCGAAACGACACTGGACAGAGGAAAGACCGCTAGAAGGATGCTAGAAGAAACAAAAGGAAACGCTGGCGGCGCTGGCACTCTCAGGTAGCGGAGAGCATTCGCCCTGATCCAGATAGGTGCGATCCAACACGCACAGTGACCCATCAGTACGAGCCAAATTGTCCATAGTGAGAAGGCCCGCTTTCGGGCGAACCAGCAGAAAATGCCCACAGCTACCACTTCGGCCACCGCCAAAATTGTTGGCGGATTCTGCCAGAAACTACCGCTGGACCGAGGCAGAACCGGCCAAGACGTCCATGTCACGAGCCAACTCCAGGTAGCCTTGGCGGCACACAGCCAACATAGCGGCACAGCAAGCAACGATGTCATAGCCCCAGACAACGGACTCAGCACGACATGTTGAGATGATGCACTAGAAACGCGCAAAAGCAGGAAGAGTAGGACGGCAATGGATAAGAAAGAAACGGAGAACGTAAGCTCATCGCCGACCCTGCTGTCCAAACTCAAATGCAAAAAGGAGTCAATCCTGACGGCACTCCGGGAAAGCAGATACTTGAGACCGCTGGCTGGGACCGGGTACTCTCCTTCGATGCGGTACGTAAACCCGTAGATCGAGAGCCCATATAGAAAAGCATACGCAATGTTCGCGGCGAATAGAACCTCATGCCCGGGAGATCGGTGGTTTTGGTTGCCCAGTTTGCCATCCTGCATCGCAGTTATCTCCTTCCCAGGGGTATATGTGCCGCTCCGCCACCGCGAGGATTACTGACAATTCGGATCGCATAAGCCAGCCCAATCAGTAATGCGGCAAAAGTCACGATGCCCCCAATGAATAGGATGCCCAGGTACGTCGACATAGAAGAATTGAGCACCACCGCTGTTCTCGTTATTTGAATCCTGCGGAAGACCGGATTGGCCGCTGTAGAACTCGTAAACGAAATTGTCGTGATTGTCACAAGCAACCACTGGAGGTTTTCGGTTGCCTAGTCCGCAATCTCTTACTGGCATTGAGCTGATGTAGTGTGAAACCTCATGAGCAGCAGCGTTCCCTATGCCCGTGCCTATTGCGTTGATTACCTCGCGCATCCCGGCTGTGTCAGATAGTAGCGGGCTAAAGGTGCACCACGGATTCGTGCACCCAGCCTCGCCAGAAGGATGTCCTAGCGCTTGTTGTGCTGCAGTCATCGGACAGTTGTAATAGACCTCGGACGTGCTACCAAAATTCCTTCCGCATGCTTCTGGATCGTCGTCCTTCACATAGGCAACAAACTCCGCGCCATCCGCTTTGGGCTGCACCATGATTGGTAGCTTCCCCAACGCACGTTTGAAAGCAATTAAAGCGTTCACCTTGAGAAGCGCAAGCCACTCCGGATGGTCGGAAGCGTAGCTTGTGGCATCTTGCAGCGTCTGGTCAGTCCAACGATAGTACCGATACTGAACATTATTACTGTTGCATTGCACATCCCCGAGCGTTGTTCCGCACCACGACAATCCGAGGGTGTGGGTTGGGTGATAGTTACCGTTGCCGGCGAAGTTCCCGCCCGTTGTCGCCGCAAAACTGCTTGATGCGGCTGGGGTCAAATTCCCCAGTACAGGGGGTACCGCATTCGTTGAGCCGAGCTCATATGCCCCTTTCCACGAGTGTGTCGGTAGGCTCGGGAGTTGCCCGGTGGACTTTCCGTTTTGGTCGAACTTTGCGTAGGTCCTGTAGTCTGGCGTGGCAATGAAGCCTCCGTCAGTGGTTGCGATCTGTGGCTGGTAGAAGCCCGTGATGCTGAAAATCTGATTCCCAGCCGCATTGAAAGCGATCATTCTCCAGTTCGAGTTCGACCATGCCTGTACTGCCGTTCCGATGAACGATCCATCCTCCCGTTGGAGCATAGGCTGCGCGGCGTATCCTTCGGGCAAATTCAATTTTGCCAGAGACGCGCCGCCACCGGTCGGAATCGTGGCGAGATAGGAATTTGCCGTAAATGGCGTGGTTGAATCCCACCCGGGGTTCACAGAGTAGTGAGCATATCCTTCGCCAACTGGACCGACCGGAAGGACTGCACCCATATCAGCATTTGTGATTAGGTACCCAAAGGGAATTAGCGGGTAGTCTGGCATTCCTTCTGCGGGTGGGGTAGAGTACGGCGCCACTGCGATCGCCTGAACGCCTTTCTCGTTAGTCGTTGCGACGGTATGACCTTGAGGGCATCCGTTCTCGGACCTACAATATTCGCAGTCGAAGTAGGGGACGCCGAGGACCTGGATCCAGGAGCACCCATAAAAGTACTGAAAAGGATCGACCCGGTCGATCACGTAGAAACTGCTGCGCGAAACGTCATAGTCCCATTCCTTAACCAGGCTCGTTTGCCAATTGCCCCCGGAACTCACCCGCAGAACCTTTAAGAAAGCTTTATCGTGTTCTTCGTAGGGGAACCACTGATCGGTCGAATACGAATTGTTCAAAGTCCAGTATTCATAGGGAACATAGGCATTGCCGTCCCCAGCGATGATCATATTGCCAATATAGGGAGGGTTCTTGCCGGTCGCACGAACTGCACCCGGTTGGTTTTGAATCGACCAGGTTATACGGTCGTCGATCGGGACTGAGAACTTAGGGCGTCCAGTCTTGGGGTCGATTCCCACGACGGAGGTGCCATCGACCGTGAAAATAGTGCCATCGGTGTGCACGAGGACCTGAGCATAACCCCACTGGGGCGATCCGGACTGCGGCGGGTTAGAGAACGTGTATGCCGGATAGGCCGTTCCGGCCATCCCGTCTAGCTTCTTGATTGTTGTTGCATCTTGGACTACAAGGCCTCCTTGGAAGTCGGCAACCGTATTTTTCGCAGCGCTCACGTCTGCGGTCCAAGCGACCTTGCCTTCGGTAGTGATGGCTTGCACCTTCCCCGATGCCTGATAAGCGAACACATCAGCAACACCGTCCGAACTGGGAACGGCGGGGCCAATACCAACGACACCTGAACCGTCACCGGGTGTGGACCAGATGACAGTGCCCAAAGGCAGAACCGGATCTGGATAGACGGTCAAGTCGGCTGAACTATCGCCGGCCGTAATGGTGATGTGCCCCGGTACTAGAGCAGTCAAAAGCGGCGGATCATCCGTAGACAGGCTCGCAACCGTTGAATCAGACACGGCCCAATTCAGTCCCTGCATGTCTGCGCCGTTGGCATCGAGTGCTTGTAGGGGCCGAGACTCCCCCACGATCATCGTCATGAGATCGGGCGTGATGTGGGCGTTCGTGGAATTTCCATTGGGTGGGACGGTGAAATTCTTGAAATTGCTTTGAATCCCATTTTGCGTGACCTGTACGATTCCGTTCTGGGCGCTGGCCCCGACCCAGGCTACGATCTGGGTATCATTCCAAGAACTCACCACACCGGCTGTGCTGCCCAGCTGAATGCTGCCATTACCTTGTGCAGAGCCAAATCCGGTACCTGAGATCGTAATCGTTGTGCCAGGAGAGCCTGCGCCTGGACTGACATTCGCGATGCGCGGAACGTTTACAGTGAAAATCACGGCATTGCTCATCACCCCGCTTTGAAGGATCTGAGCGACGCCCGAAGTTGATCCCGGAGCAACGGTCGCAACCACCTGCCCGTCGGCCCAGCTGACAATTGTCCCGTTCGCCGTGCCCAACCAGATCGAGCCTGCGTCGGAGCCGAAACCTGAACCGGTAATCGTGACTTGCGTTCCTGGAATACCGCTGGTTGGCGAGATGCTGGAGATTGTTGGGGCGTTAATGAGGAAATCGTATGTGTTTGACCAAAGACCGCTTTGCTGAATCTGTACCTCGCCCGAGCTTGCGCCGGGAGCAACGGTCGCAACGACTTGTGTGTCGCTCCAACTGACAACAGCGCCATACGTGCTACCTAGCCAAACAATTCCATTACGTTGAGCAGACCCGAACCCTGTGCCGGTGATTGTCACAGGTGTTCCCGTAATACCCGACGTTGGTGTCATACCACTGATGAAGGGTGCAGGTGGAGCGCTTTGAGGCGGCATGATCGTTACGCCCGTCGTGGCTGTTATGCTTCCGATTGCTGCTGTGATCGTTGCGCTTGCTGGAATCAGCCCAAATACAAAGCCCTTTCTGCCCGAATCGTTGCCTACTACGGCGATGCTGGTATCGCTGGAAGTCCAAATTGCCGCGGAGGTCTGATCGTGAACCGAGCCGTCCGTGAATCTTGCTCTCGCCATGAGTTGCTGACTCTCCCCCAGAGTGACCACAGCATTTTGTGGGTATAGTGATAATGAAACCAGCTGCGGAACGGTGACGAGCGTCGAGCCGCTGACATTACCTAAGGTTGCGGTGATCATCGAAGATCCCGTGCCCTTTGGTGAAATGATTCCATTGCTGCCCGCTGCATTTGCGATAGTAGTTACGTCGGTGCTCGACGAGGTCCACAGCGCCGACTGGAGCGACTGCGTGGAACCGTCGCTGAACGTACCGACTGCCGTCATCTGCCGGGTCTCACCGATGAGCACGGACGGATTGGCCGGGATCACCGTGATGCCGACCAGGGATGGTGGGGCCATAGTACTTGGGCTATAGGACTCGACACTCGCCAACGTCGTTCCGTTAGCGATGCCGCCAATCAAATAGGCTTTGCCATCGGAAGCCAATGATGCACCGTGAACAGCGCGAGCCGATACCAAAGCTTGCGACGTGGCAAACGCATTCGACACAGGGTTGTATAGTTCTGTGGTTGCGTCAGAGCTGCAAGACTGAGAGCACGCAGTACTTCCTCCAGCCAGCAGCACTTGACCATTTGTCAGCAACGTGGCCGTATGTCCTACCCGCTGCACACGCATCGAGCCGGAAGTGAATCGAAATGCACCTGCCGAAGGGTCGTACAACTCTGCAGAGTTCGTAGGAGAAAGGGGCAACTCCAAAGTTGAGCCACCGCTGATAAGAACGAGGCCATTGTCAAGTAGAGTGGCCGCCGGAGAGGTTCGGGGAAGCCCCAATCCGCTCGGAAGTTCGGTAAATGTGCCATCGGAAGGATCGTAGATCTCGGCCGAGTAGAGCGGATTAAATTCATCCGAACCGCCCACGATCAACACCCGCCCGTCAGCCAATCGAGTAGCTGCCGCATTGTATCGTGCGGTATGCATCGGTTCCGTATAGGTAAAGACACCGGAAACCGGGTCATAGACCTCAACTGTCCGCAAAGCGCTGCAGGTAGTTGAGAAAATGACAGGGCTAAAGCTTGCATAGACAAGCCGAGCGTCGCCAAACAGAGGTTCGCTGCGATTTTCACTTCCGCCCGAGACGGAGCAAAACTCGCCTCCAGCAATCAGAACCCTGCCGTCCGCGAGCAAGGTCATAGTCTGGCCGTCGCGGGCGCTTTGTAGTGTGCCACCGCTTGAGAAAGTTCCTGTAACGGGATCGTAGACCTCGGCTGTGTTCTGGGACCCACAGTTCCCGTAGTCGCAGGTAGCTCCACCGGCAATTAGCACCTTGCCGTTGGCGAGAAGGACAGCTGGCGCAGCACGTGGTGTTGCCATGCTGCCCGTGTTTACGGAAGTTCCCGTAGCCGGATCGTAGACTTCGGCACTGCTAAGGTAGGAGCAAGAACTGGCTGACGGGCAAGTGACACCTCCGGCAATGAGAATCTTCCCATTGTTCAGTAGCGTCGCACTGTGCTGATAGCGGCTTGTGTTAAGGGACGTGCCGGCAACTACGGTGAAGTTAAGCCCATTGCTCGGTACACCGTTGACCGTGACAACAACGTTGCCGGTCGTTGCCCCCGCGGGCACTGTAGCTGTGATCTGCGTGGGATTCCAGTTACCAATTGTGGTAGCCGGTGTACCGTTGAAGGATACGGTGCTTGAACCCTGGGTCGAGCCAAAATTCGTCCCCGTAATCGAAACCGACGTTCCGACTGACCCCGAAATAGGCGATAGGCTCGCTATATTCGGCGTCGGCAAAACGGTGAAGCTAAGTCCATTGCTCGGTACGCTGTTGACCGTGACAACTATGTTGCCAGTTGCTGCCCCCGCCGGCACTGTAGCTGTGATCTGCGTGGGATTCCAGCCACCAATCGTGGTAACCGGTGTGCCGTTGAAGGACACGATGCTCGAACCCTGGGTCGAGCCAAAATTCGTTCCCGTAATCGAAACCGACGTTCCGACGGGGCCTGAAGTAGGCGATAGGCTCGCTATATTCGGCGTCGGTAAAACGGTGAAGTTGACGCCGTTGCTGGCGAGACTGCTGATAGTCACAACAACATTTCCGGTCGTGGCACCCACAGGCACGGGTGCAGTAATGGATGTCGCAGTCCAATTCGTTGGGGCGGCGGCCGTGCCGTTGAACGTCAACGTGCCTTGGGTTCCGAGGTTGTTTCCGGTAACGACAATCACTTTACCAACGGGCCCTGACGTAGAAGAAAGGCTTGTGATGCTCGGGCCGGGAACTACAGTGAAGGCAATTCCGTTGCTGCTTCCGCCATTTTCCAGCACTGACGCGTTTCCGGGTTGTACGCCTGCTGGGACTGTGACCACAATCCGGGCGTCGGTCCAACTCACTACAGTCCCATTGGCCGCGTTGCCGAGCGCAACACGCCCATTTTGCACGGCCCCGAATCCGCTGCCCGTCAGCGTCATCTGCATGCCGGGAGCAATCGCGGTCGGCGAGATGCTTGTCAATACGGGCGGCATGGTCGTGAACGCAATTCCGTTGCTGGTCCCGCCATTCTCCATCACTTGGACGTTTCCTGGTTGAAATGTCGCGGGAACGGTGACCACGATCCGAGTGTCGGTCCAACTTACGGGAGTTCCGTTGGCGGCGGTCCCGAGCGCGACACGTCCGTTTTGCACGGCCCCGAATCCGCTGCCCGTCAGCGTCATCTGCATGCCGGGAGCAATCGCGGTCGGCGAGATGCTTGTCAATACAGGCGGCACGGTCGTGAACGCAATTCCGTTGCTGG
>Ga0075018_10000343_pt1 | contig 13782 bp, 15 predicted proteins | sample ColStrG_CSR_2014_FD_71471 | JGI IMG/M metagenome (GOLD analysis project Ga0075018, IMG submission 71471) | Freshwater sediment microbial communities in response to fracking from Pennsylvania, USA - Cold Stream Run_MetaG_CSR_2014 | ecosystem: Environmental > Aquatic > Freshwater > Creek >... | reverse complement strand
GCATGTTCACGTGAGGATCGCGGCGGGTCATCATGCGCCATGCGGTTTCCGCGGCGACCGTAACGTGCTTGGGAGTCAGGCCGCAGGCCTCTTCAACCCGCGCCCACAATTTCCGAACCGCGCGGAATTTCGCGATGGTGAGAAATTGGTCGGCATCGGCAGCGAGGCGGAAATAGATCATGCCCCGCGCGGCATCGAGCGGCGTGCCACCTGCCTCCAGCGCGCGTAGGCAATCGACTGCAGCGGCAAGCGCGAAGGCGAGCTCCTGCGCCTCAGAGCCGCCGGCATTGTGGATGATGCGTCCGTCCGCCACCATGAAGGGCCCGCGAAAGCCTTGCCCGGCAAGATCGCGCCCGGCTGAAGCGACATTTTTCGATAATTCGTTCCACGGCCGTGGGCTCACGCCGGTGGCGGCAAGCCCACCGATAGGGTTCAAGCTGGCGCGCAGATCAACCGAGGCGGGCGCAAGTTTGCGGTTTTTGACCAGCGCTACGAAATACTGCACGGCCTCGCGCGTCGCCGGGCTGAGATTGAAGTCGAAGGTGACGCCGGCATCGAGCTGGATGTCATTGAGTACGCGCGCGAGCGTCTCGGGCGTGGCAGCAAGGCCGTAGCCATTGGCGTTGAGGGAACCGGCGAAGACGAGCGTGAGCCCGGTCGCGCCATTTTCGAGATCCTCAAGGGCCTGCGCATTGGCGGCGGCCGGATCGGGATGATCGATGCGCTGAAGAATTTGCCACGGCAACGCAGGCCGTCCAGCGACCGGCTTTGATCGTGCCGCGCGCGCATACAGAGGCTCGATACGCAGACCGTCATAAGTCTGGCTGACCAGTCTTTTGTCGAAAGCGGTGCCTTTGAGCGCGGCGTCTACGAGCTTGCGCCATTCCGCCTGGGTCGTCGGCGGGAATTCAGCGGCTAGGGGAAGCTCATCGGTCATGCAGGCAAAATGACACAGGACTCACGATCGGGCCATTGAGTTCAAGCAAGATGCATACCCGGTAAGCCAGTGCGGCTAGGGCAGGCGGTAGATGCCGCCGGCGTCGACGGCTTCTGCGGTTTCATCCACGCGCCGGCCGCCGATCACCCGTTCTCCGGCGATTTCGGCCAGCGGCAGCAATACAAAAGGACGCTCAAACCAGCGCGGATGCGGCAGCGTCAGACTGGCTTCGTTCAAGGTCACATCGTCATAGGCAATGATGTCGATATCGGCAGTGCGCGGCCCGTTGCGTTTTTCATGGGCACGATCGCGGCCGAGCCGCAATTCTACCGCTTGTGCGCGTTCCAGCAGCTCCTGGGGGCTCAGCGTTGTCTCGACTGCGATGGCAAGATTGACGAAGTGCGGCTGATACTTGAAGCCCCAGGGCGGTGTTCGGTAATCGGACGAGCGCGCTGTCAAACGCACTGTCTTGCCGTTGCAAAGTAGGTTTATAGCCCGGTCAAGAATAGCGCGGCTGTTCCCAACGTTCCCGCCGAGCGCGAGCAGCGCCTCAGCCATGACGATTCCGCACCAGCGTCACCCCCACATCGTTGAAGGTGGCGGCGATAGGAGCGTGCGGCTTGTGGATCGTAACCCGCACAGACCGGACGCGTGTAAAGGCGGCGAGGATGGCATCAGCAACCCGGCCGGCTGCGGCCTCGATCAAACGGTAGCGATGCGCACAAAACGCCTCGCTCGCGCAATCGACCACCTTGTCGTATGAGACCGTATCGACGACCTTGTCCGAACGGGCTGCAGCGGAAAGATCAATTTCTAGATCGAGGTCGAGATTGAATGTCTGCCCGACTTTGGCCTCGTGTGCCATCACGCCGTGATTGGCGTGGAGCGCTAGGCCCTTAATAAAGATGCGATCACTCATGGCGCGCTCTCGATCGCCGCGCTCACGCGCAGCGCCTGCACGGTTTCCGCAACGTCATGGACACGCACGATCGCTGCACCTTTTTGGACCGCCAGCAGGTGGGCGGCGATCGAACCTCCGATGCGCTCATCCGGTGCCGAGGGCGTCACGGTGTTGATGAAACGTTTGCGTGAGGCGCCGACCAGGAGCGGCAGGCCGAGGAGTTTGAACTCCGCAAGATGAGCGAGACAGGTGATGCTCTGCTCAGGAGTCTTGCCGAAGCCAATCCCGGGATCGAGCACGATATTCTCGCGGGCGATGCCCGCGCGCGCTGCGATCTCCAGCGAGCGGGAAAAAAACGCGAGCACATCAGCAATGATATCTATCGTAGCGTCGGCAGTCTCGCGGTTGTGCATCACGATCACCGGCGCAGCGCGTTTGGCAACCAGGGGCGCCATGTCGGGATCGCGCTGGAGTCCCCAGACGTCGTTGACGATGACCGCACCCTGGTCGAGCGCCCAGGCTGCGATGGGAGCTTTGATCGTGTCGATCGATACCGGCAGGCCAAGCTTGATGACTGCCGGAAGGACCGGCGCGAGCCGCGCCTTCTCGTCGTCTACCGACACGGGGACCGGGCCACCGTAAGGACGCGTCGACTCTGCACCGATGTCCAGAATATCGGCTCCTTGTTGGGCCATTTCGGTGGCATGGGCGATGGCCGTACCAGGGTCGAGGAACCGACCGCCGTCCGAGAAGGAATCCGGGGTCACGTTAAGGACGCCCATCACCAGCGGGCGGCCGAGCGAATACAGCGCCGAAAGCGCATTTGATGGGGATTTTGGCCCGGCGCCGGTGGTTTTTTCGAGAGTACGAACGTGTCCCATGCCGGTCGCTTTGCGCGGTCAGCGCGGGGCTGTCAAGCAGACGTCCGGCCCCTAGTAGGTGATCTTCAGCGGCAGGAGCTTGGCGTTCTCGATCCAGCGCTTGACGACTTTTTCCGACGGGAGCAAGCGGACCAGTTTGCGCTTCCTGTTGGCGTCGGCCATCGCCTTCGCAAGATTGGACGGATTTCGATACTTGAGTTCCTTCACGGTATCGACGCCGGCGGCTTGCAGCAGTCCGGAATATTCCTTGCGAACGCCTTTGATGCGCATGCGATCGGCAACGTTGGCCCAGTACAACAATTGCTTCTCGTCGAAGCCGGTCTTCTCGGCGAGTGACTTGCGTCCTCTCACCGTACGCGCGGCCTCGAGCAGTCGGTCGGTCGACCTAATTCCCACCGACTTGAGAACCACAGCGACGTCGCCGTCGATCCCGTCGATATCAGTGATGGGATAGGACATCGTTCACCCTCAGCCTTTTCTTATGTTTGTCCGCGTCGTCAAACGGTTCAAACGAACTGACTCAATCCCGGAATTGCGCCGACGATTTCTCCGACCGCATCGTCGCCGAGCTTTTCCCGGGCATAGGCAATGGTTTCCCGCGTGACGCCTTGCACTTGGCCCATGGTTAGCCCCGCCGACATCATCTTCGTGCCGGCGCCCATAATGCCGCCCATGGAAAACATGCCGCCCCCGCCTTCCGATTGTTTAGCAAGCAACGCTTCCGCCCCCGGAAGCAGGTCGATGAGGGCCTGCACCTTGTCAGCTGGTCCTTCTTTGCGCAGGAAGTCGAGGATGATGCCGACCGCCGTTTCAGCGGCACTTCGTTCGACGCCGACTTTGGCGACGAGACGCCCGATCAGCTCATCCATGATCCCCTCACGCCCCCCGCACTTATGGCGGAATTGCGGCCATATTGAACGCCGGTTTCGACGATGACAAGCGTGCTCAGTCTCATTTCCGTTTAGTGATGCTGCGGAGCATCGGTCGCCAGAGACACAGTCAAGCGAAATAAATTGCAGTTGCGCGGTTCCGGTGCGGCAGTGTTGCGCAGGTCGAGGACATTGCCCGATGGCCGGGCTGTGAGTAGGAGATTCTCGGCGACGATCAGACGCCCAACAGGCAAATGCTCGGGGTCGACATCCGTAGTTTCACCATCAGTAATTTGCCGGGTTGGGAGCCTCACCGGGCCGTGTAAGCTTAAAATATCCTGAAAGAAGAAGGATATACCGCTGTTCCGCCTGATCCGCGAATTCGTTGTGCGGGCTCGTCGGAAGTCCAATCGGGCACGGGTTGCGTGAGTTGCAGAGGGTGGCGTCGATGAGGTCGATCAAGTTTTCGCGCATCGTTGTCGTTGCCGACAGCGGACATGATCATATTTTAGCTGCGCGCCTCCGGAGAATGGAGGTGACAAAAGTCACAGCAGTAACCGACCTCGAGGAGGCGCGGCGACTTTGTCAGTCGGGCGCCGCCGATGCCTGCCTGGTGGCAATCGATACAACCGTTCCTGATGGTGTACCCGCGGTGGAAAGCTACGCACCGGGGCGTTGCTGTGGCATCCCAACGCTGATGGTCGTCCCCGTAGTCACGCCTTATTTGCGCCGGATGGCCCGGCGCGGCGGCTATCTCGCTGCCGTCTCAGCGACAATACCCCCACGCATGCTTTACCGCCGTATCCGCGCCGCGCTTCAGCACCGCGCAGGTCGTGGCAGCCCGCGGCGTTCGTCGATGAGAGCGTTCTTTGTTCAACTGGCAAGTTCATTGGATTTAAGCAAGCCGACCCTGCACTAACGCTCCTTTTCAGCTTAGGTCAGCGTTGCTAGTTTCGGCTCCTGTTTGCAAGGAGCCCCGCATGAAGACCCTCGACGCGGTTCTCAACCGCATCGACCAGGACATTGACCACAGCGTCGAGCGTCTGTTCGCCCTGTTGCGCATCGCTTCGGTGTCGACCGATCCGGCATTCAAGGATCAGTGCCGTATCGCGGCCGAGCATGTCGCCGCCGATCTCAAATCGATTGGTTTTGAAGCCACCGTTCGGCCTACCGCTGGCCATCCTGTGGTGGTCGGCAAATCAAACGGCGTGGCAGGCCCGCGCGTCTTGTTCTACGGACACTACGATGTGCAGCCGGTCGATCCCTTGAATTTGTGGAAGACGCCGCCATTCGAGCCGCGTATCGAGACGTTACCGGATGGCCGCAAGATTATCGTCGCGCGCGGGGCCTGTGACGACAAAGGGCAGGCGATGACATTCATCGAGGCGTGCCGCGCCTTCAAAGCCGTCACTGGCAAGCTGCCGCTGCCGATCACCATGATGATCGAAGGCGAGGAAGAATGCGGGTCCAAAAATCTGTTCAGCTTCGTCCGCGACAACGCCGCCGAGTTCAAGCTGGACCTGGCGCTCGTCTGCGATACCGCCATGTGGGATCAAAAGACACCGGCGGTGACCACGTCATTGCGCGGGCTAGTTTATGAGGACGTGAAGATCACCTGTGCCGACCGGGACCTGCATTCCGGCGTGTTCGGCGGTGCGGCACAGAACCCGCTGCGATTGCTGTCGCAAATCCTGGGAGAGATGTGGGACGACAAAGGTCGCGTCACCATTCCCGGCTTCTACGACGGCGTGAAGGACCTGCCGGCCGATATCAAGGCCGACCTGAAAGGGCTGGGCCTGACGGCGGAAAAGTTCCTGGGCCCTATCGGCCTGAAAAAGCCGGCCGGCGAACAGGACCGCATGCTGATCGAACAGATCACCACCCGGCCGACCGCCGAGATCAACGGCATCATCGGCGGGTATACCGGTGAGGGCGCCAAAACCGTCATCCCCGGTGAGGCCAGCGCAAAGGTGTCTTTCCGCCTTGTTGGTGAGCAAGACCCTGAGAAAATCCGCGACGCCTTCCGCGGCTTCGTGCGGGCGCGGTTGCCGGCGGACTGCAAGGTCGAGTTCGGTAATTTCGGCCTTGCTCCGCCAATCCAGCTTTCTTTCGACAATCCGGCGCTCACTAAGGCACGGAACGTGCTCGGCGAAGAATGGGGTCATAAGGCCGTCGCCGTCGGGGCAGGGGGCTCAATCCCGATCGTTGCCGACTTCAAGAATGTGCTCGGCATGGACTCGCTGCTCGTCGGCTTTGCGCTTGACGACGACCGCGTGCATTCGCCGAACGAGAAGTTCGACTTGACGTGCTACCACAAGGGCATCAGGAGCTGGGCGCGCATCCTCGATGCGCTGTCAGCTTCCTAGCGGCCCTACTTCAGCTGGTCGGCAACCTTGTCGATGCCTGCCTGCGCGCACTCGTCGTCTTTGCCGGGCGAACCGGACACGCCGACTGCGCCGATCACGTCGTCGCCGACCTTGATCGGCAGGCCTCCTGCGAGCGCAATCACGCGCGTGTATTCCTTGAAGCCGGCAACAGCGGGGTCATCCTGGATGCGCTTGACGACCGCCGCCGACGGCTGGCGGAACGTGCGGGCCGTGTAGGCCTTGCGATCGCTGCTTTCGACGGTGTGCAAGCTGGCGCCCTCGTCGCGCAACATCACCAGCGCCAGGCCGCCGCGGTCGAGGACCGAGACCGAAATCTTGAAACCCATGCTCTGGCACTTGGCGATCACGGCATTGGCAATGGTCTGAGCCAGCGGCAGTGAGATGCTTTTCTGGGTGACGACACCTTGCGCGATGGCCGGCGATGATAGCGCGGCAGCAACGGCAAGTCCGGCCGCGGCCTTTACGATCTGTGACATGAGTGGTTCTCCCTGATGTGGTTTGGTGAGAGGCGCTCGATGTGAGAACCCCGGTCGGGGCAGCCTATTTCTTGAGTTTGTATCCCGTCCTGAACATCCACCAGACCGTGGCCAGGCAGACGACAAGGAAAAACAGCGTCATGCCGACGCTGACGCTGTGGCTCACATCGGAAATCTCGAAAAAGCTCCAGCGGAACCCGCTGATCAAGTACACCACCGGATTAAAAAGGGCGATGGTCTGCCAGAGCGGCGGCAGCACGCTAGTCGAATAGAACGTCCCACCCAGGAAGGTGAGTGGTGTGATGATCAGCAGCGGCACGATTTGAAGTTTTTCGAACCCCTCGGCCCAGATGCCGATGATGAAGCCGAGCAGGCTGAAGGTTGTTGCCGTGAGGACCAGAAATGCCACCATCCAGAACGGATGCGCGATGTGTAACGGCACGAACAGCCAGGACGTCGCCAGAATGATCAGGCCGAGGATGATCGACTTGGTCGCGGCGGCGCCGACATAGCCGAGGACGATCTCGAACGGCGACACAGGTGCCGACAGAATCTCGTAGATCGTGCCGGTGAAACGCGGGAAGTAGATCCCGAAAGATGCGTTCATCGTGCTCTGCGTGAGCAGCGTCAGCATGATCAGGCCGGGCACGATGAATGCGCCATACGGCACGCCCTCGATCTCGGTGATGCGCGAGCCGATGGCTGCACCGAACACCACGAAATAGAGCGAGGTCGAGAGCACCGGCGAGACAATGCTCTGCCAGATGGTGCGAGCCGTGCGCGCCATTTCGAACGTGTAGATCGCGTTGACCGCTCTCAGGTTCATCGTCTGTCGCTCACCAATCCGACGAAAATATCTTCGAGCGAGCTCTGCGTCGTCTGCAGGTCGCGGATCCGCAAGCCCGCGCGCGACAGCTCACCGAGCAGCGTCGCCACGCCGGTGCGTTCTGCCTTGGTGTCGTAGTCATAGATGAGGGTGCTTCCGTCTTCGCCAATCGCGAGTTTGAACGCGGAGAGCTCTGTCGGAATAGCGGTCAGTTTCTGGTGAAGCTGCAATGTCAGCTGCTTCTTCCCAAGCTTGCGCATCAATTCGTTCTTGTTTTCGACAAGGATGATCTCGCCTTTGTTGATCACCCCGATGCGGTCAGCCATATCCTCGGCTTCTTCGATATAGTGCGTCGTCAGGATAATGGTGACGCCCGAATCGCGCAGGTCGCGCACGACCTGCCACATGTCTTTGCGCAGTTCGACGTCGACGCCGGCGGTCGGCTCATCCAAGAAAAGGATTTGCGGTTCGTGCGACAGCGCCTTGGCAATCAGGACACGGCGTTTCATGCCGCCGGACAGCGTCATGATCTTGTTGTCCTTCTTGTCCCATAACGACAGCGCGCGCAGCACCTTTTCGATGTAGGCGGGATTTTTCGGCTTGTTGAACAGGCCACGGCTGAAAGAAACGGTGGCCCACACGCTCTCGAAGGCGTCGGTGTGCAATTCCTGCGGCACAAGCCCGATCAATGAACGGGCCGCGCGGTAGTCGGTCATAATGTCGTGGCCGTCGACGGTGACCTTGCCCTGGCTCGGCACCAATATGCCGCAAATAATGCCGATCAACGTGGTCTTGCCGGCGCCATTGGGCCCGAGCAAAGCGAAGATTTCACCCCGGCGAATGTCGAGATTGACTCCGTCGAGAGCCTTGAAGCCGGACGCGTAGCTCTTGGACAGACCTTTGACCGAAATAATCGATTGCATGGGAACGGCGGTTGAGGGGGGCGCTGCCGCCATATAGGCCGCGGAAGTCGATCGCGCCAGTCTGTTAAATGCGACGAAAGTGCTAGGCGACCTGCGCCAGTGAGCTGAGGTCACTCAGCGTCTGAGCCGGCGGGAAATCCTGGTATTCATCCGGCATGTTGGCGCGGTTGACCCATAGGCTATGGAAGCCGACGCGAACGCCGGCCATCACATCCCATCGGTTCGACGAGACGAAGGTCACATCGCTGTGCCGGCATTTAAAGCGATCGGTGACGAGATCATAGACCTCCGGCCGCGGCTTGAACATTTTCAGCGTGTCGACCGACAGGATCGCATCGAGATCATCGCCGATCGCGGCGGCGTCGACTGCGGCCTTGAGCATGGAGGGTGAGCCGTTCGACAAAATGGCAGTCTTGCGGCCCTTTGCTTTCAGCGCCTGAAGCGCCATCCGCGCATCGGGAAAGGCATCGAGCCTGAAGTAGGAGTCGAGCAGCATCGGCTTGAGCGATTTGTCGACGCTCGGCACGAGCGCCAACGCATAATCAAGGGCGCGTTCGGTGAGCACCCAGAAATCCGCATAGTGGCCGGCGAGTGTCAGCGTCCAGGTGTATTCGAGCTGCTTGGTTCGCCAGATCGCCGAGACACGGTCGGCGCTGGGGCCTGCCTGTGCGCGGTGACGCGCGACCGCCGCATGCACGTCGAAGAGCGTGCCATAGGCATCGAAGACGAAGATTGATGTCATGGTATCCTCTGCGCTGGGCCGCTATGGTCGCAAAGTTGGACCGTTAGGCAAAGACGTTTCGTAATCGGGAGTGTCGAATGGTGCCGGGACAAGGCTGGTCTCAAACCTGGACCTTTTATGAAGGGGATTGGCACGAGGGCAACGTTCCCATCATGGGCGTGCGCGAGCACGCCGCCTGGCTGTGCTCGTCAGTGTTCGACGGCGCGCGCACTTTCGAAGGCGTCTCGCCCGATCTCGATCTGCACTGCGCGCGGGTCAACGCATCGGCTGAAACGATGCATCTCAAGCCGACGGTTTCTGAAGAGACCTGGCTGGGGCTCACGCGCGACGGCATCAAGCGCTTCGACAAGGACGCGGCACTCTACATACGCCCGATGTATTGGGCCGAGCGCAGTGGCATGCTGCTGGTCGCGCCCGATCCGGAATCGACGAAGTGGTGCCTGAGCGTTTACGAGGCGCCAATGCGCAAGCCGGAGGGGTTCTCGGTTACGCTGTCGCCTTATCGCAAGCCGAGTCTTGAATGCATGCCGGTCAATGCCAAGGCCGGCTGCCTCTATCCCAATAACGCGCGCGCGCTGATTGAAGCGAATGCGCGCGGCTTTGGCAATTGCGTCGTGCTCGACCTGCTCGGCAACGTGGCAGAGCTCGCCACAGCCAATATTTTCATCGGCAAGGACGGTGTCGTGTTCACGCCCGCGCCGAACGGAACGTTTCTCAACGGCATCACCCGTCAGCGCGTGATCAAGCTCCTGCGCGATGCCGGAGTGAGTGTCGTTGAAACCGTGCTGAGCTATAGCGATGTCGAGAAAGCCGACGAGATTTTCTCCTCGGGCAATTATTCCAAGGTGATGCCGGTCAACCGCATCGGCGAGCGTTCACTGCAGCCCGGGCCGCTTTATCGCAAGACCCGCGAACTTTACTGGGACTATGCGCATGCGTAACGGAGTCGGCGCGATGAGCGCCCCTGTTGCCATCATCGGTCTCGGGCTGATGGGCGAGGTCTACGCGCAGCGCCTGATCGACGCAAAAATTCCGGTCACCGGTTTCGACGTCGATCCTGCACGGCGCGCGCGGCTTGCCGAGATCGGCGGCCGCCCCGCGCCGTCGATCGCGGAACTGGCCAAGCCCGCGCGCTGCATCATCATCGCGGTCTTCAATACCGAGCAGGTCGAGGATGTCGTCGAAAAACGTTTGTTGCCAGCGCTCGGGGATGGTTCCGGCAAGATCGTGCTGTGCATGAGCACCTGCGACCCCGACCGCGTGGCGGCGCTCGCCAAGCGTGTGAGTCCGCGCGGCGTCCGCTATCTGGATGTGCCCGTCTCCGGCACCAGCGATCAGGTGCGCCGCGGCGACGGGGTTGCGTTGATCGGCGGCGATACCGCCATCGCCGAGGACGTCCAAGACATATTGAATGCGTTGTTCGTGCGCCGTTTCCACGTCGGCAACGTCGGCGATGGCGGACGCGCCAAGCTGGCGGTGAACCTGATCCTCGGTCTCAATCGTCTCGCGCTGGCCGAGGGTCTCGTATTCGCCGAGCGGCTTGGACTTGATCCCGTCGCATTTCTGGACGTGGCGCGTGGCTCTGCCTCCTATTCGCAGGTCATGGAGACCAAGGGGCCCAAAATGGTGCGTGGCGATTTTTCAGCAGAAGGCCGCATTAAGCAGACATTGAAAGACGTGCGCCTGATGCTCGATCAGGCGGCCGCGTCCGGGCAGATGCTGTCCATGCTCGATGTTCACGCTGATGTACTGGAGGCCTGCGTGCGCGCCGGCGAGGCCGATCTCGACAACAGCGCGGTCATCAAGGAAATACGCCGCCGGAAAAAATGAATGGGACGTTTGGGAGTACGGGAATGAAAAAGGCGATCGTCTTGCTCGCGATGGCATTGTTGCTTGGCGTGGAGGCCGCATCGCCGAGTTGGGCCCAGGACTGGCCGCAGCGACCCATTCGCGTCATCGTATCGTTCGGGCCGGGCGGCGGTGCCGACATCATTGGCCGTATCCTCGCGGATTCGCTGCAAGCCAAGCTGGGCAAGCCGGTCGTTATCGAAAACAAACCCGGCGCCGGCGGCATCATCGGCAATGAAGCGGTGGCCAATGCGGAGCCTGACGGCTACACGCTGGGCGTTATGACCGCCGGTCAGATCATCGCCGCGGTCACCCGAAAAAACATGCGTTACGACACGCTGATCGCATTTGCACCGGTCGGCCAGATCGCCACTGCGAGCCTACTGATTGTCACCCGTCCTGATTTTCCCGCCAACAACGTGAAGGAGCTGGTCGCGGCGGCAAAAGCCGATCCGGGCAAGATTGTTTTTGCGAGCCCGGGTTTTGCGGCCACCCAGCATTTTGCCGGAGAAATGTTCAAGCAGACCGCAAAAGTGGATTTGCTGCACGTCCCGTTCAAGACGTCGCCGGAAGCGATCAACGCAACGCTCGGCAAGCATGCCGATGTGTTGTTCGACACGGTCTCGGCCCTGATCGGGCACGTGCAGTCCGGTCAGCTCAAGGCGCTCGCGGTGACCGGTAAGGACCGCTTTCCGGCCGTACCGGATGTGCCGGCCGCGAGCGAATCCGGTCTCCTCCCGGGCTATGATGTCACCACCTGGTATGGCCTGTTCGCGCCGCGCGGTACGCCCGAGCCGGTGATTGCCAAATTGAACAAGACAATGAACGAAAGCCTCGCGGACGAAACCGTGCGCCAGCGCATGGCGGCCGCCGGCGTCGTGGTCAAGACGTCGACGCCGCAGGCCTTCGGAGACTTCATGGCTGCTGAATACAAGCGGTGGGACGCCGTACGCGAGGCTGCCGGAATTCCGCAGCAATAGCGAATTAGCGGCTGGCCACTGTAACCGGCTTGCGTTCAGCCATCGAGCGGATGACGGCCTCGAACGCGGTGACGACATCCAGCATATCCGATGTCAAGACCGGAAAAGACTTTCCGGTTTCAATGGTCTCGGCGAAAGCCTCTAGCAGCACGCCAAGTGAATCCGCCGGGGGATAGATTGTCGTTTTCGGTTCGCCGCCGATGAGCGCGATGGTGAGCGATGTTTCCTCGCGCGCTTCCGCCCAGCCTTTGCTGCCGAACACCATGATCCGCCAATACATCGGCGCAGCGCGCACAGTCGCGAGCAGGCCAGTGGCGCCGCTCTCGAATTCTACCAGGGCCGCCGCCACATCGCGTGGATCAGGCGGCGGCTTCTGCGAATGGACGCGCGCGTCCACTTTGGCGATCGGCCCCGCCAGATTCACGAAAGCGTCGAGCACATGCAGACCGGCCCCGGTCATGCCGCCGCCGGGCGACTCACGCGGATCGTCGCGCCAACCGCCTTTCACGCGGGTCGAATGCTCGTTGCTGAAATTGCCCTCGATGTGCAGGATGTCACCGAGCGTGCCGTCGGCGACCGCGCGCTTGAGCTCGCGCATGCAGGGAAAACAGCGCTTGTTGTTGCCGAGCGCGAAAGGCACGCCGGCCTTTTGGGTGGCGGTGATGGCGCGCTCGGCTTCCGCGCGCGTAAGTGCCAGGGGCTTTTCGCACCAGACCGGCTTGCCGGCTGCGGCCACAGCGGAAATCTGCCCGACATGCAAGGAGTGCGGGGTTGCCAGGAAAACCGCCTGGACTTTGGGGTCCGCCACCGCCTCCTCGAACTCGGTCGATAATGTGAAGCCTTTGGCAGCTGCAAAATCACGGACCAGCGCGGGCTCCTTGCTGACCCCGCGAATGAAGCGCAAGCGCTTGCTTTTGCCCTGCACCGCCTCGACGATATTTTTTCCCCATCGGCCAAGGCCGATCACGGCGGCATCGATCATGGACAGGCGGACAATCTGGCGGGACGAAATTTCATGGGCGGCGCATACTAGACAGGCTTACGCGTCAACGGCAATCGGGTGAGATCACAGGAGGAACTGAGTCATGGACGACAAGGAGCTTTACGAACGCGGGCTGAAGCTGCGCATCGATATGTTTGGCCGCGAAGCCGTCGACAAGCGCATGAACGCGTTCGGCGATTTCGGCAAGCCGCTCCAGCACATCATCAACGCCTATGCCTATGGCGATGTGTGGCAGCGCTCGGCTCTGCCGCCGGGGGTGAAGTCTTTGGCGATGGTGGCAATGATGGCGGCGGCCGGTCACCCGAACGAGCTGCGCGTGCATCTCAAGGGCGCGCTCAAGAACGGCTGCACGCCCGAGCAGATTCAGGAAGTGCTGCTGCTGTTGACTTTGTATTGCGGCATCCCGGCCGCCAACGAAGCGCATCGCATCGCCGCCGACGTGCTGCGGGAGGAGCAGCGCTGACGCTCAGGGTGGGGGCTCCGTGGTCAGTTTCGGCACCGGACGGCCGCGGATGTCGTAGACGCGCGCATAGTCGACACCCTCACGGTTGATCTCCACCAGCACGCGCGCGGTCAGATCGCGGCAATAATATGTGCCAAGCATCATCGCGAAGTCGGCGCGCTTGCGGTCCCAGGTGGTTTCGAAATCCGGTCCAAGCGCCACTTCCGCCGGCCGCTGCGGCCCGCAGATTTCGATGGTCCAGCGCCGTCCGCGCGGCGGCTTGAGATGCATCTCATCGAGTTTTGCTCGCAAGGCCTCGCCAGCTTGCTTGAAGGCCAAGCCCCAGTAGTCGAGCATATAGTTGTCGCGCGCCTTGATGACGCCGCCCGACGCCCAATTGAAAGCCGTGTATTGATAGGGATGCAGCCGCACCATGTCGCTCACCGGCAGCGCCAATGTGCCGATAAAGGCGGCGACGACTGCACCGGCTGCGACTTTGCTGAATGTGCGCGCACGATCGAATAGCCAGGCGCCGGCGAGGCCGCCGAGCACGGCAAAAGGCGGCAC
>Ga0075018_10000342_pt1 | contig 13783 bp, 12 predicted proteins | sample ColStrG_CSR_2014_FD_71471 | JGI IMG/M metagenome (GOLD analysis project Ga0075018, IMG submission 71471) | Freshwater sediment microbial communities in response to fracking from Pennsylvania, USA - Cold Stream Run_MetaG_CSR_2014 | ecosystem: Environmental > Aquatic > Freshwater > Creek >... | reverse complement strand
CTCGAGATCGACGTCGAGATCCCGAATTCCGCCGGCCTGCTGGTCTCGGCGTAAAAACAGTGGTGTGGCGCCTGCGCCACGCCTCACGCTCGACGTGGCGGCACCACGTCCTTGAAGTCCTCGAAGGCCTTCCAGGCCGGTTCCTTTGCCGGCGCTCCCGCGCATGGAATGTATTGTGACGGCTCGCCGGCCGGCAGATTGGGAATGTAGCGCGGGCAATTGGGGAAGATGTCCGTCGGCGTCACCCGGATCAAGAGCTGGCCTCCGGACAATTGGCGCAAGTGCGGGTCGTCCTCCACGATGACCGCGTGTCCGTTCACCCGCAGCCGCTGCGGCTTCTCGGTCATGGCGATGAACAGGAGACCGACGCTCGGATTGACCCTTATATTGCCGAGGCTCTTGAACATGCCGTTGCCGTCGTAATCGGGGAATACCAGCAGATCGGGCGCCAGAACCTGGACGAAGCCGGGCGCGCCGCCCTTGAACGAGCAGTCGGGCTCGCCTTGTCGATTGGCGGTCGCGAGAAAGAAGAAGCCGACGCTGTCGATGAACGCCTTGTCGCTGTCCTTGAAGCGATCGCGCCACAGCTTGTCGGCGAGACGGTCGGCCAGCGCTCTCGATCCGAACTGATCCTGAAGCGCGCGATTGCCCGCGTGGTACATGGCCATGGCGTTCCCCACTCTGATCGGCAGCTCGGCTGTGTCCCTCAATCCAACGAAAACGGGTTCCGTTTCCTGGAAACGGAACCCGCTGTCACGTTACGCGTCGTGGCAACCGATGACGGAGAAGCGTTGCGCTTCTCCGAACGTCGTCAGTCGAGCGGCTCGACCTTGACCAGGCCGGCGGCGTGATTGCTGCCGACCCAGAAGGTCACCGGGGTGGTCGAATTGTCGACGAACACCGTGCGCATGTTGGTGTCCTTCGGCATCAGATATTCGGCCGACTTGCCGGCCTTCGGGTCGAAGCGCACCACGCGATCGGTGGCCATTCCGCCGGTCCAGATTTCACCGTTCTTGTCGAACGTCGCCCGGTACGGATTGGTGTACTGGGTGGGCAACGCGTATTCGGTGAACTTTTCCGTCTTGGGATCGAACACCGCGATCTTGTTGCCGCGATACTCGGTCACCATGATCTGGTCGTGCTCGTCGATCACCATGCGGCGCAGGCGCGCATGCGGGGTCGGCGGAGCGTACCAGGTGACCTTGAGGGTCTTGGCGTCGATCTTGCCGAGATGGCCTTCGGTGAATTCGGCCATCCAGAGGTTGTTGTGCGAGTCGGAAGCGACTTGATAGATTCCGTACCGCGAGCCGCCGGCGATTTCGTCGGTCGGATGGAATTTCTCCCATTGCCCGCTGGCGAGATCGACCCGGAAGATGTCCTGGGTGCCGACGCTCTTGGTCCAGACCTTGCCGTCGACCTCGGGGTGCAGGCCCGTGAAGTTCAGCTGCACCTTGACGTCGTTCCACTTCGGATCGAGCGGATAGTATTTGATCTCGCCGGTCTTCGGATCGAGATTTCCGAGCGAGCCCTGGTACATGGTGTCGAACCAGATCGTCCCCTTGCTGTCGAAGTCGATCGACAGATTGCCTTCGGGCGCGTCGGGCTTGAACTTCTTCACCGGATATTCGACGAGCTGCAAGGTCTTGGGATCGAACTTGGAGATGAACTGATTGCCGAAATCGGAGTACCAGACGACGCCGTCCTTGGCGATCACGTCGTGGGGCTCGATCACCGCCCGCGGCATCGTGTACTCGGTCACGATCGCGCGCGTCGAGCGGCCGGTCGGGCGGGGCAGTGTCTTGAGATCATACGCCCACTTGTCGGTCGTGCTCAGATTGATGGTGGCGAGATAATCCGCCATCTTGCGGTATTGCTCCGGTGTTCCGGACCGCGCCGTGTCCAGCATGCGCTGGGGCTTGATCGGCTGGCTCACCGCCCCGTAGCCCGCCATGCGGGTGAGGACTTGCGTGAACTCGTCCGAATCATGCGTCGAGCGCACGATGCGCTCCAACGTGTGGCAGCTCGTGCAGTTCAGCAGCTGCGCCTTCTGGTCCTCGGTGCCCGGAATGCTCATCATCCATTCGGCGTTGGTGAGCTGGCTGGCGAGGTTCTTGGTCTTCTGCAGCTTGATGTCTGCCGTGGCGCCAGATGCGCCCGCGACCGTCGCGGTGGTCGGGGCGGCGATATCGTAACCGACGGCGCGTATGGCGAGGCTGTACTGGCCCGGGTCCAAGCGGCCCTCGGGGAACGCGTAGCGGCCTTGCGCGTCGGTGGTCACGCTGACCATGACGGTCGAGCCCGCCTTCTTGGCGGTGACCACGACGCCTTCCATATTGCCTTCTTCGGCGGAGCTGACTTGCCCGGTCAAGGCCGTCCCGGCCGCCAAAGCCTGATGAGATACGCCTTGAGATAGAATGACGGCCAAACCGGCAGTCACGCTCAGCATAAGTTTGGTTCGCATTTGAATTTTCTCCCTAGCGATCGGGTCGCGACCGGATTTCCCGGACGGACGCAGGTGCATCATCCGGACCGCGGAACGAATCCGCGCCGGATGACCCGAAGCAGCCTACATCATAGCAGTCCATTGGGCCCCCCGAAAGCCGTGCAGAGGGCGTTTTGCACGGCCGGCGATCCGGCCCGGCGACTGGCTTCCGGGCGGTCGTCCGGCCCTGGACGCGCCTGTTTTGCCGCGGCGGAATCCGCCTGACGCGAGCCGACTTTTCCAGCCCCGCAACGCGCTCCATCTGTCTGGTTTCGTGCCAATCAATCGCGGTCTTGGACCCAACGGCGAATTTCGCTTTTGCCGGAAAATGCTCTAAAGAGGCGCCATGGGCCTCGCCATCATGATCCTCGGTCTCGCCGCCTTTCTCGGTGGCCATGCCGTCGCGACGTTTCGCGCCGAGCGCGCCGCCATGGTCGCGCGCATCGGCGAGGGGCCCTACAAGGGGCTTTTTGCGCTGGTCGCGCTGGCCGGCATTGCTCTCGTCTCCTATGGATTCGGGCAGTATCGCGACGCCGGCCTGATCGAGCTTTGGCACCCGCCGGCCTGGACCCGCCATGTCACCGTCGCGCTGATGTGGCCGGCGGTGATCTGCGTGGTCGCGGCCTATATCCGTGGCGACATCCAGCGTGTGCTCAAGCATCCAATGCTGGTCGGGGTAAAGCTGTGGGCGCTCGCCCATCTCGTCGCCAATGGCGATCTCGGCGGCATCATCCTGTTCGGCGCGATCCTCGCATGGGCGGTTTTCGACCGCATTACGCTCAAGCGCCGCAGCGATCCCGGCGCGCCCGCGATCCCGAGCGGCGGACGCCGCAACGACGTCATCGCGGTCGTGGTCGGCACGCTCGTCTATCTGGGGCTCGGCTTCTGGTTCCATCCTTATCTGATCGGGTTGCGGGTGTTCGGGAGTTGAGCATGTCGGCACAGCAGGACAGCAAACGGATCACCGCCCCCGACATTCGCGCCCGCAAGGGCGGCGAGCCGATCGTCTGCCTCACCTCCTACCACGCCCATACGGCCCGTCTGGTCGATCGCTATTGCGACGTGATTCTGGTCGGCGATTCGCTCGGCATGGTGATGCATGGGCTCGAGACCACGGTGCCGGTCACGCTCGAGATGATGATCCTGCAGGGCCATGCGGTGATGCGCGGCTCGCAGCACGCGCTGGTCGTGGTCGACATGCCGTTCGGCAGCTACGAGCAATCCAAGGAGCAGGCCTTCGCTTCGTGCGCGCGCGTGCTCAAGGAGACCGGCTGCGGCGCCATCAAGCTCGAAGGCGGGCGCCGCATGGCCGAGACCATCGCGTTTCTGGTCGAGCGCGGCGTGCCGGTCATGGGCCATGTCGGCCTCACGCCGCAGTCGATCAACACGATCGGGGCTTTTCGGGCGCAGGGCCGCGACGAATCCGACTGGGCCCCGATCGAGGCCGACGCCAAGGCGGTGGCCGATTCGGGCGCCTTCGCGATGGTGATCGAGGCGGTGGCCGAGCCGCTCGGGCGGCGCATCAGCGCCACGGTCGCCATCCCGACCATCGGAATTGGCGCCAGCGCCGCTTGCGACGGCCAGATCCTGGTGCTGGAAGACATGCTCGGGCTGTCGCCGAAGGTGCCGAAATTCGTCAAGCGCTACGGCGACCTCGGCCCCGGCATCGAGGCCGCCATCGCGGCCTATGCCAAGGATGTGCGCAGCCGGGCCTTTCCGGGTCCAGAGCAGGTCTACGGCATGCGACCGAAGGCGCCCAATGCTCCGAAGCGACTCGTCGGGGGCTGAGGTTTTGGGAGCTGAGGTTGGAGAGCCTGCGAGGTCTTGACGATAAGGCCCGTATTTCATGGGCTTAACGAAGTTCGCGCGCGGGTTTTGCCTTGCCGCCGCCATATCGATAGGGTATCGGCCCGAGCGGTAGACGGATCAGGCGGCAGGGGAGCGCCCAAAGAGGGGCATCCTGGGGCGCGGCCAGTGTCGGCCTCGTTTCGGCCGATGACCCGTGCCGATGACCCGTCAAGCCTTGAGAACCACACGAGAACCATATCTGTGTCCGATATCTTTCAGGAAGTTGACGAGGAAGTCCGGCGCGAGCAGTTCAAAAAGCTGTGGGAGCGCTATCAGGTTTTCGTCGTCGCCGCGGCGGTGCTGATCGTCCTCGGGGTGGCGGGCTGGCGTACCTACGATTGGTGGGAGACCAAGAAGGCGGCGGAGGCGGGTGCAGCCTTCGAGGCGGCGATCGCGCTCAGCGATGGGGGCAAGCACGCCGAAGCCGAGGCGGCCTTCAGCAAGATCGCCGGGGAAACGACCACGACATATCGTACGCTGGCGCTCGTGCGCGCCGCCGCCGAGCTCGCGCAGACTGATCCCAAGGCGGCGGTCGGGGCTTACGACAAGATCGTCGCGAATTCATCGGTTGGTGCGGAGCTGCGGGATCTCGCCGGGCTGCGGGCAGGCGCCTTGCTGATCGACAGCGGCTCCTTTGCCGACGCCAGCCAGCGACTCGAGCCGTTGACCGCAGCCGACCACACTTTCAGGCATACCGCGCGCGAATTGCTCGCGCTCGCAGCTTGGCGAGCCGGCGACACCACTGCCGCCAAGCGTTGGATCGAGATGATCAACACCGACCCCGGAACGCCGCCCGACGAGCGTAACCGCATGGAAATGCTCGGCGCGCTGATGGCCTCCGAGGACAAGACTTGAGGAGGGCTGAGGTAATGTACCGCTTGGCTCGCATCGTGACCGTCGCATCGACGCTCTCGCTCGTCCTGCTGCTTTCGAATTGCAGCAGCTTTGATCCGACCGACATAGCGGACCTGCTCGCAGGCCAGAAGAAACCGCTGCCGGGCGAGCGCAAGGCGCTGTTTCCATCGGGTACGCCCGGGGTTTCGCAGGGCCTGCCGCCGGAATTGGTCAAGGGCTATCAGGCGCCACCTCCCACCGAGGCGCCGGCCCAAGACGCGCAGGCCGCCCCCGAGCGGCCGAAACCCAAGCCCAAGCCGAAAGTCGTCGCGGCACCGCCCGCCAACCAATCGCGCGCGCCCGTGGCCGCCACGCCGGCGCAGCCCCAACCGACGGCGTCGCAATCGCCCTGGCCGGACCCGCCGCCGACCCGGCAGTCGGCCGCGCCACCGAACGCCGGACGGACCGCTTGGCCCGATCCGCCGCCGCCGGTCACGCGCTGATATGGGCAAGCACTCGCGTCTGGCGCCCGGCGCCGACATTGGGGCGCGATCACAATCGTAACGGACATGACCTTCACGGTCGCCATTGTCGGACGGCCGAATGTCGGCAAGTCGACCCTGTTCAATCGCCTGGTCGGCCGGCGCCTTGCTTTGGTGGACGACCAGCCCGGCGTCACGCGCGATCGCCGCGAAGGGCGCGCGCGTCTGGGCGATCTGAACTTCGCGGTGATCGACACCGCCGGCCTCGAGCAGGCGGCGCCCGACAGCCTGTCCGGCCGCATGATGGCGCAGACCGAGGCCGCGATCGCGGCCGCCGACGCGATCTTCTTTCTGATCGACGCACGCGCCGGCGCGACCCCGTTCGATCGGGATTTCGCCAACCTGGTCCGCAAATCCGGCCGGCCCGCGATCCTCATCGCCAACAAGACCGAAGGCCGTGCCGCCCGGGCGGGCGTCGACGAAGCCTATTCGCTCGGTCTCGGCCAGCCGATCCCGATCTCGGCCGAGCATGGCGAGGGGCTTTCCGATCTCTATGACGCGTTGCGCGAGGCGCTGCCCGAGCAGACCGCGCAGGCGAGCGAGCCGGAAGAAGAGGAGCCGCGCGGCGAGGGGGACTTGCCGGTGATTCGGGTCGCGGTCATCGGGCGGCCCAATACCGGCAAATCCACGTTGATCAACCGGCTGTTCGGCGAGGAGCGGTTGCTGACCGGACCCGAGGCCGGCATCACCCGCGACTCCATCGCGGTCGACGTCACCTGGCGCGGCCGACTGTTTCGCTTCCACGACACCGCCGGCATGCGGCGGCGCTCCCGCATCGACGAGAAGCTGGAGAAGCTCTCGGTCAGCGATACGCTCAACGCGGTGCGCTTCGCCGAAGTGGTGATCGTGCTGATGGACTCGACCGCGCCGTTCGAGGAGCAGGATCTGCGCATCGCCGCCCTGGTCGAGCGCGAGGGCCGCGCGCTGGTCATCGGCATGAGCAAATGGGACCTGATCGAAAGCGGCCCGAGCGCGATCGCCAAGTTGCGCGCCGATACCGACCATTGGCTGCCGCAGGTGAAGGGCGTGCCGGTCATCGCCCATTCGGGTCTCACCGGCGCCGGGCTCGATCGGCTGATGCAGGCCGTGATCGATGCCCATGCGGTGTGGAACCGGCGCGTGTCGACCAGCGCGCTCAACCGCTGGCTTCCCGCCGTCATCGAAGCGCACCCGCCGCCGGCGGTCTCGGGCCGGCGCATCCGCCTCGACTATATCACCCAACCCAAGAGCCGGCCGCCGAGCTTCGTGCTGTTCCTGAGCCGGGCCGACGCGGTGCCGGATTCCTACCAGCGCTATCTCGTCAACAATCTGCGCGAGAGCTTCGATCTGCCCGGCACCCCGATCCGGCTCACCTTGCGCGAGAAGAAGAATCCGTTTTCGAAACGGAAGTAGCGATGGGTACGCGTCAGCCGCATGACTGAATCTCAACCGACGACCGGGCTGCCACCCGCCGCGCCGGCGCCGCGCACGCCGGCTTTCGTCTTCATCTTCATCACCGTGCTGCTCGACATGCTGGCGCTCGGCATGATCATTCCGGTCCTGCCGAAGCTCGTGGTCGATTTCCTCGGCGGCGACACCGCGCGGGCAGCGCAAATCTTCGGCGTATTCGGCACCGCCTGGGCGCTGATGCAGTTCGTGTTCTCGCCGGTGCAGGGCGCGCTGTCGGATCGCTTCGGCCGCCGGCCGCTGATCCTCATGTCGAATTTCGGGCTCGGCCTCGACTATATCCTGATGGCGTTGGCGCCGACGCTGCTCTGGTTGTTCGTGGGACGGGTGATCTCCGGCATCACGGCCGCCAGCATCTCGACCGCCTACGCCTACATCGCCGATGTCACGCCGGGGGAGAAGCGCGCCGCGCGCTTCGGCCTGCTCGGCGTGGCGTTCGGGGCGGGCTTCGTGTTCGGCCCTGCGCTGGGCGGGCTCGCGGGCACGATCTCTCCGCGGCTGCCGTTCTGGATCGCGGCCGCGCTCAGCCTCGCCAATGCGCTGTACGGATTGTTGGTGCTGCCGGAATCGCTGCCGGCGGGGCGCCGGGCGGGCTTCGCGTGGAGGCGCGCCAATCCATTCGGCGCGCTCGTCTTGTTGGCCTCGCAGGCGCAATTGAGCGGGCTTGCGACCGTCAACTTTCTCAGCAATCTCGCCCATGCCAGCCTGCCCAGCATCAGCGTGCTCTACATGCAATATCGCTACGGCTGGGACGAGCGCACGGTCGGCTTCACCATGGCAGGCGTCGGGCTGTGCGCCATGATCGTGCAGGGCGGCCTGATCGGCCGCACCGTGCAGCGCTTCGGCGAGCGCACCACGCTGATCGTGGGGCTCGGCTTCGGAGTCGCCGGCTTTGCCGTGTTCGGTCTCGCCCCGACCGGCCTGATGTTCTGGTCCGGCATTCCGCTGCTCGCGCTCTGGGGATTTGCGAGCCCGTCGGCGCTCGGGCTCATGAGCCGCCGCGTGGGCGCGAGCGAGCAGGGCCGATTGCAAGGCGCCAATAGCAGCCTGATGGGCGTCGCCAACATGGTGGGACCGGGGTTGTTCACGCAGGTCTTCGCGCTCTTCATCGGCACCGGCACCGCATGGCAACTGCCGGGAGCGGCCTTTCTGCTGGCGGCCGGTCTGCTCGTCGTCGCCGCCACCGTGGCGCTGCGCGCAACCGGGCGGGCTTGAGGTGGATCCATCCGCTGTGAGCGGGCGTGGCGACTCCGGCATGCATTCGTTGTTTTCATTGCTGAAAATCGAATTCGTTCTGCCAAAACGGAGGTATTTGGATAGGCTATGCGGTGGCGGGCAGCATTGAGTGCGGCGCCGGTCGAGTTGGTCGCCGTCGATCGCCCGGGGAGGGTGGGCGCGGCAGCGGGGGCTGTAGGGCGCAATCGCTTTATTGCGCCGGTCGCCGCATCCCCTACACTTAGGTTTAGCGGCAACAGATTTGGCGGAGCGGCGCAATAAAGCGATTGCGCCCTACGAGCCGACCCAACGCGAGACAAACCCGTGCGGACTACAACGAGGCAATCCGGCTCGCTCCCAATGACGCGATACCTCTCGGAAACCGAGGCGATCTTTTCCGGATCACCGGGCAGTACGCCCGTGCCATCGCGGACTATCGTGCGACCCTCAATCTGAAGCTCGTCGATTCCTTCAGAACGCTGGTCGAGAAGGCCATCCGCGAACTGGGCGGCAGTGTCTGACGAGCCGGATGCGGACGTACCGCATGCACCAACATAAAGGCTGATCAGTTATGAGTGAGGGCACAATCGAGGCAGATGTTGCATCCCTGCGCGCCCGAATTTCAATTCTTGAAAAGGACCAAGAGGTCACGAAGGCGGAGCAGGCGAAGCTCGGACGCGCCGCCTTCTATCTTTTGCTGTTTGTCTTGGCGACTGAAGTGGCCATCTTCATCGCCGGAATATGGCTGCATGACCTCAAGTCCGAACTGCTGTATGTGCTCAACATCGTCTTGCTCCAACTGTTTTGGTTCGCCCAAGCCATGGGGGGCGTGCCGAAGCTTCGAGGCTGAATGGACTGCAGATCGCGGCGTAGGCCACCGTGAGACGGAGTGGGGCAGGGTAAGGCGCGGCGGTGTTGCCGGCGTCGCGGTGCTCGGTCGCTTCGGAGCCATGCCGCGGCAGCAGGGTCGTAGGGCGCAATCGCTTTATTGTGCCGTTCAGCCGCGCCGTGCACTCCGGTTAGCGGCAACAGACTGGGCGGCGCGGCGCAATAAAGCGATTGCGCCCTGCGACTTTAGGGGCGCACTCCAAGGCCTGGTTTCCTGAAAATACAGGCCGGATACAGAGAACCGTGGTTATGGGCAGCTTCGGAGCCATGCCGCGGCAGCAGGGTTGTAGGGCGCAATCGCTTTATTGCGCCGGTCGGCCGCGCCGCATCCCGTGCACTCAGGAAGCGGCAACAGACTTGGCGGCGCGGCGCAATAAAGCGATTGCGCCCTACGACCCGACCCAATGCGAGAGGTCTCGGCCAAAGAACGAGATCGGGCCCACTGCGCCAGTTTCAATTTCCTGAATCGACTGATTTGTGGGGTCGCGTCAAGCATGCGCCCCGGCCGGGTCGGGCAGGACCTCGCCATCTGCGCGAGCGCGCTCGGGACGCCGTGGTTAACGAAAGCTGTCCAGGCTTTCGTAGAAGTACGAAGCGGAGGAATTCTTTACGAGTTAACAGCATATTTCCGCCATAGTCGGCTATCGGCATGGTGGCCGCAGGGGTCGCCCGGGTGCGACAGTGAACTCGGTTTGATCCCATCCGATGTCTTCATTGGCGGTGCCTTCGCCAGTTTTGCTTGAACCAAGCTTGCAGTCGCCTCGGGACATTTCATGCGGCCGATCTGTGAATCGCTCATCGCTGAACTCGAGGTGGCGGTCAACGACGACCTCCTGGAGAACCGGACGAAGACGCTTCGCCGGATCACCGATCTCTTCCTCAATGACGCCGATCGATTGAACGACGAGCAAATCAAGGTGTTCGACGATGTCCTGTGTCTTCTGATCCGCCGGATCGAGGGCAGGGCGCTGATCGAGCTCAGCAAACGGCTCGCCCCGGTCGACAATTCGCCGATCGAGGTGATCCGGCAGCTGGCGCATAACGAGGAGATCGACATCGCGGGGCCGGTGCTGGAGCAGTCGCGACGGCTTCCCAACAACGATCTCATCGAGATCGCCGCGACCAGAGGGCAAGCTCATCTGCTGGCGATTTCCGGGCGCTATCAGCTCGACGATTCGCTGACGGACGTGCTCTTGAGCCGTGGCGACGAAGAAGTCGTCTTCAAGCTCGCGACCAATTCTCGCGCCCGCTTTTCACAGACCGGCTACGGCCTCCTGGTCAAGGATGCGGAAGCCGACGACCGGCTGGCGGAAACCGTGGCGCTCCGATTCGATATTCCGCTGCGTTTCCTGCGCGAGCTCCTGGAGCGGGCGACCGAGGCCGTCCGATCGAGAATTCTCTCGCTTGCGCCGCCGGAGACGCGCGAGGAAATTCAACGTGTCATCGCCGCTATCGCCACGGCGGTCGGCAGGGTGGCGGTCACGGAGCGCGATTTCAGCGACGCGGAGGAGCTCATTCTCGCCATGGAAAAGAGCGGAAAGCTCGACGAGAGCGCTCTATTGGAGTTCGTCAACCAACACAAATACGAGGAAATGACCGTCGCGCTTGCACGGCTTTGCTCCGCATCGTTGAAGATGATTTCAGGATTGATGGTGGGGTTGCGCAATGACGCGCTGTTGGTTCCGTGCAAGGCGGCTGATCTGAAATGGTCGACGGCGGAAGCCATCCTGCGCAACCGACATTCGAACCACAAGATCGCGGACCAGATCATCGAGATTGCCCGCGGCGATTATGAGCGCTTGTCGGTCGCGACCGCGCAAAGAACCCTCCGGTTCATGCAGGTCCGGGAGGCCGCCAAATAGGGCGGTGGCGTTTGCGCCGCTCGCACGAATTCGCGCCGCCGCGGCGCCTACGAATCTATGCGTATATCGGGAACTCTCGAGAATCTCATATATTCGAGCAGTATCCGGGTAGTTGCTCTCGCAAAAGGTTCGTCTGTCGGCGTGTGGTTGAGTTGGCATTTGTCCGTGAATTCGGAGGAAACCATGACACGCGTTCAAGGCCGCGACAGGCGCGTCAAGATACGGGAGGTTCAATGGCACGCATCCTCGTCATCGACGATGAAGTCGCGATCCGCGATTCCATCCGGCTGATACTCGAGCACAGAGGCCATCACGTCGTGGTCGCCGAAGGCGGCCAGCGCGGCGTGGCCGCACTCGAGGCCTTCGCGTTCGACGTCGTGGTCGTCGATATTTTCATGCCCGGGATGGACGGTTTCCAGACCATCAAGAGTCTCCGCCAGAGCGCGCCGAAGGTTGCGATCGTTGCAATCTCCGGCTACGAGTTCCGCGAGGCCTCGTGGCCGGTCCCCGATTTTCTCAAGATGGCGTGCGCGCTCGGAGCGACCTGTTGCTTGCGCAAGCCCTTCAAGGCCTGGGAGCTCGTCGAGGCGGTCGAGGCTTCCTGTCGGGCTCTCCCGTCCGAGCAAGATGCTGCCCACCGGCGCGGCGTTCTGGCGTCCGACTGTACCGGCACCTTCAGCCAGGCCTGAGCTTCCTCTCGGGTCGCGGCAATTCGGCTGCATCCCTGCGCCGCAGAGGTCTGTGGACGAAGAGGGCCGGCTTTTGGCGATCACCACCCCGATCCACCACCACCACCACCACCACCACCGGACGAGCCGCCTCCGGACTACTTCGCCCGATGGGAGCGACGTCGTCTTTTCTGCTCACCGATTTGACATCATTTCGTCAAAGCCAACCGTGGAGATGGGAACTCCTCGGGCTTCGCAGCCGCGGTCGGGCGGGTAGCAACCCTGACTGGCTTCCGCCAACTCATCCGCCAGCCATGCTCCGGTGAGCAGTAGCGTGGCGATGACGACCGCGGCCAGAAGGTTGTCCCGCATGCGGATTCGGCGGTCCGGCACCAGATCGGATTCGACGGCGGAAGGCACTCGACGTTGCCACATGATTCTCGTTCCCTCTCCTCTGTGGCAAACATCTATAAGTTCTCGCCCGTTACCCCCTTTTTTCCCGATCAATACGGATTTGTAAGCTGCCGGCCGAAAGTGGGTCCGAATACGCCGAACAACCTATCTACGCCTTGGAAAAGAAACTGGTGCCGAGCAGGATAGGAGCGGTTCGGGCTTGCGCTTCGAAGCCCCTCACGAAGCTATCTCCAACTCGTGGACGAAACGAAGCTCGTTCACCGGAACAGGTCGGCTAAACAGGTAGCCTTGAGCCTCCGAGCAGCCGGCTGCCCGCAACATCGTCAACTGGCGCTCTGTTTCGACGCCCTCCGCCACTGTCGTCATATTGAGGTTTTGGCCAAGATTGACAATCGAGCAAACGATGGCGGCGCAGTCCGGCCGCTCGCTCATTTCAGACACGAATGACCGATCGATCTTGACCTTGCTGAAAGCGAACATCGAAAGATAGGTAAGAGACGAATATCCGGTTCCGAAGTCGTCGAGAACAATCTTGACACCGAGCGCTTTAAGGCTGGTTAGAATTCTGATATTGTTCTCACTGCCTTCAAGCAAAACCGACTCCGTAATTTCAAGTTCCAGCCGGTGTGGCGGAAGTCCGGAATCCCTCAGCGCTCCGAGCACAATATCTTTCAAGTCGCCTTTGCCGAACTGGACCGGAGAAAGATTGACCGCCAGTCTAATGCCGTGCGGCCAAGCCATCGCATCTTTGCAAGCTTTCCGAAGGACCCATTCGCCGATGGACGAAATGAGTCCGATATCCTCCGCAATCGGAATGAAATCGTTCGGAGGCACGATTTCTCCGGAGACGCGTTTCCACCGGAGAAGCGCCTCCATGCCCGAACATGCCTGCGTTGCGATATTGACTACCGGTTGGTAGTGCAGCTCGAATTCATCTCGTTGCAAGGCGTGTCGCAGGTCGCTCTCGATCGCACGGCGTTGCCGCGCCTTCAATTCCATGCCGGTTTCAAAAAAGCAGTAATCATTGCGGCCAGCTACTTTTGATTGGTAAAGAGCAAGATCCGCTCTTCCCAACAGGCCTTCGCTGGTAGTGCCATGCTCAGGCGCAGTCGCAATGCCGATGCTCGTGCCAATGACGACCTCTTGGCCATCGAGGTTGTAGGGCCGCGATAGAGCATTGATGACGTCAGATGCCAGTGTAATGGCGCCCATGATTTGGTCCGTCGTGCACACCTGCAAGATCGCGAATTCATCGCCGCCGAGTCTTGCGACGGTGTCCGTCGGCTGCGTGCAGGAGCGAAGCCGCTGCGCGACCGTTCGGAGCAGCGTGTCTCCGGAGCCGTGACCAAGCGTATCGTTGATCGTCTTGAACTGATCGAGATCGAGCATGAGAACGGTAAACCGATCTTCGGGATTGTCGGCTCGCGAAACGGCCTGCTCGAGTCGCTCCAAGAACAAAAGCCGGTTCGGTAGTCCGGTCAAAGCGTCTTGCCGGGCTTGCAACTGCAATTGCTTGCTGGTTCGCTCGAGCCTCATTCGATCGCGGATGCTCAACGCCATGACGATAAGAACTAAAAGCGTTAT
>Ga0075018_10000341_pt1 | contig 13797 bp, 12 predicted proteins | sample ColStrG_CSR_2014_FD_71471 | JGI IMG/M metagenome (GOLD analysis project Ga0075018, IMG submission 71471) | Freshwater sediment microbial communities in response to fracking from Pennsylvania, USA - Cold Stream Run_MetaG_CSR_2014 | ecosystem: Environmental > Aquatic > Freshwater > Creek >... | reverse complement strand
ACATCGGCGTTCACGGGTGGGGATGTGCAGAAGATCTCGTTGGCAGAAGTGGCGAACAACGCCGTCGAGCAGTCGAAGCTGACTTTGCCAGGCAGCGCCGCATTTCACCTGAAGGCGACGATCACTGAGGCAACCAACCCAGATTCCGACTACAAGGCGGAAATCGAGGGTACTGGTTGTCCAACGAGAAGTGGAGACGCACAATCCGATCTCCACATCTTGTCCAGACTCTAATCGTGAATGGCGACAAGGTTTTTGAGAAGGACGAAGGAGATTACTACCCATGGTGGTTGACGGACCTTGTCACCGCAGTCTTCGATCCGCTGCCTATGCTCGAGCAATTGAAACAGATCAACACGCAGATTATGAAGCCGAGCGGGAACGAAAACTCTTCGTCGTGCTCGCGTCTGCAATCGAAGGAGGGGTACCTTGTGTTCTGCTTTAGGAGTGCACGAGGACTGCTGGGATCTGTGGTGACGCCGGGATACGATGCGGAATTCAAGGATTACCAGACGTTTAAGGGCAAGCAGGTCGCCAGGCGCATCGAAACCTATCCGGAACCGGGCACTAAGATAGAAGCCAAGATTATTGAGCTAACTGAAGCCGAGTCAGCGGATGATGGTTTGTTTGCAATCCAGCAACCCACAGATCCGGAGCAACGGCTCGCTAGCGTTCGGGTGAGCGAGGAAACTGCAAGAAAGTTGCTGCTGAATGCGCCTGACATTGTCTGGCCGACCGTTGGAAAGAACCCGACGTCTGGGAAGTTGGCCATCTACGTTTCAGCGGACAAGGCAGGTCACGTTCGAGAGGTATGGCCGGAGGGATCGGACAACTCCGACCTCGAGGATTTCGCTCGCGACCAAGTTAGGAAATGGCAATTCAAGCCAGCCGCCGCCAATGGCGTGCCGGTCCAGATGGAGAGTGTCCTGACATTCACGTTTAAGACCAAGTTAGAGGCAAAGAAGAAGCCGTGACGAATCGGATGCAAGCGCATTGAGGCCAACCTCACCAGGGTAGTTCCAAGGATGCAAGATGCGCTTTCAGGAAGCGAGCCCCTGCGACTTTAGTTCCGACAATCCAAGAGTGAGCAAGGTTTTGTTCGCCGCCTCGTTCCCGGAACGGATGCAATCGGGCACTCCAATTCCTCGGTATCCATTGCCGGCGAGCGCCACACCGGGAAGCTGCTGCAGCAAACTCTCGATCCGCTGCAATCGTTCCAGATGCCCGACTCCGTATTGCGCCATCGCGCCCTTCCACCGGTAAACGCGGGTGAAGGCCGGATCAGCCGTCAGCCCGATGATTTGGCGCAACTCTTGGCGAATGATGCCGACAACTTCTTCATCCGTCGCCTGGAGAACCTGTTCGTTGCGCGCGCCCCCAATAAAGCAACGGAGGAGGGCACGGTCCTCCGGAGCCCGGTGGGGAAACTTGTTGTGCACAAACGTGGCGGCCAGCATGCGTGCGCCCTCGCTGCGAGGAACCAGAAAACCGAAGCCCGGCGGCAGAGATGCGCGCACCCTCCGGTCGTAGCCGAGATTGACTGTGACGGACGAGGTGTACGGTATGCCTCGGAGTTCGGAAGCCAGATCCACGCTGGCCATCCCTAACAGCTCCGCGGCTGCCTGCGCTGGCGTGGCGACGATCACCGCGTCAAATTGATCCGAAGCGTAGCCCGCGGAAACTACCCAGCCGCTGTCCTGCCGTTGAACACACTGTACTGGACTGTTGGGGTGAAGCGCCGATGCAGGGAGGCGGGAAACTACCGCGTCCACCATCTGCTGCATTCCGTCTTTTAGAGTTGTAAACAGCGGTTTGGCTGAAGCGCTGGAAGCGTGAGTTATTTTCTTGCGCGCGGCCAGCATGGCTCGGCCCAGGCTGCCATGGGTGGCTTCCATCTCGGCAAAGCGCGGTAGAACGGCACGCACGCTGAGTTGACTGGCCTCGCCGCCGTACACGCCGGAAAGCAGCGGATCGGCGAGGCGATCCACCATCTCCGGGCCGTAATGGCGCTCGACAAAAGACGCGACGGTTTCGTCAGTCTCGGCCTTTCGGGGAGGATGAAACCACTCGCGCGCCATCCGCATTTTCGCGCGGGTGGAAAACAGCGGCGACAGCACGGTTGGCGTGATTTTTGTCGGGACCATGAACATCAGGCCGTCGGGGATGACCACTAACTTGCCCTTCACCAGAATGTAAGTCTTGCGATCGGCGTCGTTGGAGCCGATGAGTTGTTCGGCAAGATCAACTTCGCGGCACAGGTCGCTGGCCCAGGGTTTTTCCGTGAGGAATGAATCGGGGCCGGCTTCGACCAGACAGCCATCCACGCGCTCGGTGACCAGCACTCCGCCGAAACGCGCACTGGCTTCGAACAGCACGTATTCCAGTGAAGCGCCACTGCGCCGCTGCTTTTCAAGCGTGAAAGCCGCCGACAATCCCGAGATGCCGCCGCCGATAATGGCAATGCGTTTCATTCAGTGGCGACCCGCAGTTGTGCCAGCCGTGATCTGGCGATATCTGCCAGTGCCCCGGTCAAAGACGGCGAATCATTCAGCGACTCGGCCCGCCACAAGCGCATGCCGTGCTTCTCCGCGAACTGCTTGAAACCTATGTCGATGTCGTAGAGTACCTCGACGTGATCGCAAAGAAATCCTATGGGCTGAAGAAATACACCGCGATGTCCTTTTTCGTGCAGGCCGAGGATCATATCTTCGACTCGCGGTCCCAGCCACGCACCGCCTGACATGCCCTGGCTTTGAAATGCGAACGTCCAGTTTTCGGGAAGCAGCGCAGCCTGGTTCGCCACTAGTAACGCCGTTTCCTGCGCCTGGCTCTCATAGGGATCACCCTCCGCGATGGTGCGCTCGGGGACGCTGTGCGCAGTAAAGATGATCGGTACTTTCCCCGTCTCCGTCTCTCGACGGGCGGCGTCCCATCCAGCGCGCAGCTTCTCGGCAAATGCTCTGATCAACAATGGGTGGTCATGCCAGGACTCGACGAAATCGATGGTAAGGGGAGTGTCCCGGTTGCTCGCGAGGTCGGAGCGGTAAAGGCCGACGCTGGTGCGCGAATTCTGCGGCGCCAGGCAAATGGCCACGGCGTGCTCGATGCCATCTGAAGTCATGGCGCGCAGGGCATCGGTGATGAACGGATTCCAGTTTCGCATGCCAACATACACGGGCAATGCCAGTTCGCGCGCCAGAAGTTCTCCCTGCTTCAGCGTGAGATCGGTCAGCGGGGAGCGGCCAATCAATCCGTAGCGGTGCTTCACTTCTTCCACAACCGGGGATGGAAGCGGCCGGCCGCCGGTTACCCGGAGCAGAAAGTCCGGCACTTCCTCGACCGCGCCGGGGCTGCCATGGGCGAGCAGCAGGACGGCACTTTTCCCCGGATTTGATTGCAGATTCAAGCTTCATTCCTGCTCAACGGGTACAACGCCAAGTGCAGGGCTCTGAACTGGCGTTCTGGCCAAACCATGCCCCGTAATTTCGACCATCAACGGGTTAAAACTAGTACAAAGTCATCAGTTCCCGGTTCTCAGTTTGGGCGCAGATTTCAGCCGCCTTGTCAGGCTGAGTGCTCCTGCACAAACTTGGCCAGGGCTTTTACATTTTCGACCGGAGTCTCGGGCAAAATGCCGTGACCCAGGTTGAAAATGTGTCCCGGGCGTCCAGCCGCGCGGCGCAGAACATCTTCGGCCCGCGACTTCAGCTGTTTCCAATCTGCAAACAGCAAAACCGGATCAAGATTACCCTGCACGGCGCATTTGAAACCGAGGCTCCGCCAGCCATCGTCGAGGGGAATGCGCCAGTCGAGGCCAACGACTTCAGCGCCGGTTTCTCGCATTGAGGGGAGAAGAGTCGCGCTGTCCGTCCCGAAATAAATTATAGGGGCGCCGGTTTTTTGCAGAGCCTTCACCAGTTCCGCGGTGCGCGGCAGCGCGTAGCGGCGATAGTCTTCGACGCTCAGGCAGCCGACCCAGCTATCGAAAATCTGGATGACGTCAGCGCCCGCGCGCACTTGCTCTGCCGCATATTCGGAGACAACGGCGACCAGCTTCCGCATGAGTTCGTCCCACGCGCCGGGCGAGGAATACATCATTTTCTTGGTGTGGACGTAATTGCGCGAACCTCCGCCTTCGATCATGTAGCTGGCAAGGGTGAAAGGCGCGCCACAAAATCCGATCACCGGCAGGCGAGTTCCAAAATGTCTGCACACCAAACCCACAGCTTCGGAAACGTATCCCAGGTCGGCCGCGCGATCGGTCCGCAGGCGGGCGATATCTTCTTCTGCGCGCACTGGCTTCGCAATGACGGGGCCCTCTCCGGCGGAAAAGTGGAAAGGCAACCCCATGACTTCCAGCGGCAGCAGCAGGTCGGCGAAGATGATGGCGGCGTCCACTCCCAGCGCCTCCGCAGCGGTGATGGTCACCTCGGCCGCGATTTGGGGTTTCTTGCAAATCTCGATCAGTGAATATTGTTTGCGGACGGCACGGTACTCGGGCATGTAACGGCCCGCCTGGCGCATGAACCATACCGGCGTGCGGTCAACCGGTTGCGCCTTGCAGGCCTTGACGAATCGGGATTCAGGAGCAGGCATGAACCTTCAAATGTAGCATTTTCGCGCCGCGGTCTGTGGCAGGGCGGGAATGCGGTTCATAGGTGCGTCCGCCTCTTGCCGAAATCTGCGCAAAGGGTTCGCACCCATGCCCTTCCGAATAGGGTGCACCAAAAGAGATAACCTCATTCCCCCGGGCAACCGGCCTATCATTCTTAAGAACAGTCAGTAGGAGGTAAGCAGATGGCAGCGAATCAGGTGGTGCTTTATTTCGACAAGCAGGAGGACGCTCTGCTTTTCACCCTGGCTGCCAGTTCGGTCATGTCAGCAGAAGGGCCGGTTCACAGCAGCGACGCGGTGGTCAAGGTTGCGGAGGAGATTTGCAAAGCCAGTCGAATCACGACCGAAGGCGCTCTGAATAATAGCTAGCTAGTCCGACCAGGGCTGTGGGGTGCGATCCCAGCGGTGTTTCTTCAGGGTCTGAAGCAGACCTGTATCGAGCGGGCCAGCGTCACTTGCCGCAATGTTTTGCCGGACGTGATCCGGCTTCCTCATTCCCACGATCGTGGTGCTCACGGTTGGGTCCGACAGGATAAATCGCAAGGCTGTTTCCGGCAGACTCATGCTCTTAGGAAGTGCGGGCTTAAGTTTGTCCACGCGAGCCAGCGTTTTCTTGAGATTGTCCGGGCTGAAGTACTTGGAGCGCCAGTCGCTCGCCGGGAATTTCGTTTCCGCCGTCATCTTGCCGCCCAGGCTGCCTTCGTCGAGAGGCACTCTGGCAATCACGCCAATGTTTAATTCCTGGCAGACCGGGAAAAGTTCATCTTCTGGCGACTGATCGAAGATGTTGTAGATCACCTGCACAACGTCCACCAGCCCGGTTCGCAGGGCCTTGATGCCATTCGCGGGCTGCCAGCGGTTGAGGCTTAGCCCAAAGAACCGGATCCATCCGTCGCTCTTGAGCTTCTCGACTGTGTCGCGAAATTCTGCTTCATAGGTCCAGTTGTCGTCCCAGACATGAAACTGCAATAGGTCAATTGAGTCAGCCCCGAGCTTCTCCCGGATCAGCCCGGCATATTTGAAAACGTGTTCAGCGGGAAAGACATCGCGGTATTTGTCTTTCGAGGACGCCGGCCACTTATCGTTGAGTGGCGGAATCTTGGAGGCTGCATACAGGCGCTGACCACGGTTGGCGGCTAGGATATTACCCAGCAGGGCGTCGCTTTTACCTTCCCCATAAGCCCAGGCGGTGTCGAAGAAGTTGCAGCCAAGGTCAACCGCCAGCTGCAAAGCCTCCAGCGATTGGCGGTCATCAGACCCGCTCCAGCCGCTCATTCCCCAAAGTCCATGCGCTATTTCGCTGACTTCAAAACCGGTCCGGCCGAGTGTACGGTACTTCATGTTAGTGCTCCCTGGTGGATCAACTGGCATTGCCCACGCCGCTGCGTGAGGTGACAGTTTACGCCAAACCTTGATGGCTGAGTTGTTTAGGGGATGACTTTTCTTTGTCTCCGGATTGAGCGGCGCTGCATTGATCTTATCCGGAGTGGTGTAGCAGATTGGGTCTCGCAACAATCTGAATCGGAGGCGAGATCAATGTCCACCCAAACTTATTCGCAAGCAAGACCGCAACAACTGACCTTTATTCCCGCAAGCCGGCTGCAGCAAAGTTTTGTGGCCGCTGCGGAAAAGAGAACTCTGATATGGCTGGCGGAACGCACGCCCATCTGGATTAACTCTGACCACCTCACTCTACTGGGATTCGCGGCCCAGTGCCTGGCCGGAGTTTGCTACGCACTGGCGCGATGGCACCGTTCCATGCTGTTAGTCGGCATTGTCTTTCTGGCACTGAACTGGCTGGGGGACAGTTTGGACGGCACTCTAGCCCGCGTACGAAATTGCCAGCGGCCACGTTACGGGTTTTACGTGGACCACGTTGCCGACACTTTCGCCGCCTTTTTCCTGATGGGAGGGCTGGCGCTGTCGGGATACATTCACCCGGCGATCGCTTTCGGGCTGCTGATCGCCTTTTTGATGCTCTCGATCGAGGCCTACCTCGCCACTTATACCCTCGGTCAGTTCCAGCTTTCGTATTGGAAGTTTGGCCCGACCGAGATCCGCCTGCTGCTGGCCGCCGGTAACCTGGCGCTGCTGCGCTGGCCAACCGCGAAGATACTGGGCACCCAATTGCCAATGTTTGACCTCGGAGGCGCCTTTGGAATCGCCGGGATGTCCCTGATGCTCATCGTCTCGGCAATTCAACACACCGCAACTCTTTATCGAGAGGAGAAGATTTCATGAGCCACGGAACCGTGCGGCATCCTCTTCTATGGAGGCCCTGCATCCAGCGCCCGGCAAAGTTCGCCATGGTTGGCGCCATCGGAATCGTGGTTCAACTTACGGCTCTCGAAGCGCTAACCGCTGTCGGCTGCCACTACCTGTTGGCAACCGGGCTCGCGGTAGAGGCGGCGGTGCTGCACAATTTCCTGTGGCATCAAAGGTTCACCTGGGGCGACCGCGGCGCTTCGGGCTGGGCGAAGACTTGCGTCCGCCTGCTCCGTTTTCACCTTAGCAATGGAGCCATCTCAATCCTTGGCAGCTTGCTGCTTGTGCGATGGTTCGCGGGCCAACTGGGTATGGGTGTGCTCAGTGGGAATCTCCTGGCCATTGCAGCCTGCTCGGTGGGGAACTTCCTGGCCAGCGACCGATGGGTTTTTCTGTCGCCTGTCCAGATAGCTGCGAAGGAGTGATCACAGAGAATCGGCGGGCTGCGAACGATCCCCCATCAGAAGCAATGTTCGCTGCGCGAAAGGAACATAGATGAGCGCAGCAGTCGCAGCCAGCGCCAGACCCACGCCGATCTGAGGAGCCAGAAGAAATGGAGAAAGCGCCCACAGTTCATCAAGAGGAAAAATCACGGGGAAAAGCCTATGAAACTTGTGACTCAGTCCGGCGAGATCGAAAGCCACAGCCGAGGTCAGATACAGGCGAATCGGCAGACCGACAACTGCGGAAACCAGCAGCAACGCCATTGCCCACGCCGGGTAACCCAGGGTCTGCTCCAGGAGTTCTTGCACTCGCGTCAACCGGGCCAGAGCCGCGATATAGAAACTCAGGTACATGACCTGAATCAACAGGAAGAGCACGCGAACATACAGGCGTCGAACTGCGGGAACATCCTCGGGGCGGGTGAGCACCGAGACCGATGGCAGCGGTTTAGGGGATGCGGTCTCCTCAGAAATCTCGCTCGGTGCGGCGACTATGGCGGGCACCGCTGGCGGGAGCGCGGGCGCAGTCTGCTTCTGGACGAATTCAACCGGAGCCAGGAATCGATATCCCCGGCGCGCCAGGGTCTCGATGAACCGCGGGTTGGCCGCCGAATCGCTCAAGGCTTCGCGAAGCTTGTTGACGACGGTATTGAGACCATGATCAAAATCGACAAACGTATCGGCCGGCCAGAGTTTCTGCCGCAACTCTTCCCGCGTGATCACTTCGCCGGGACGCTCCAGCAACACCAGGAGTACATTGAAAGGCTGCTCCTGCACCCGCAGGCGGAGGCCCGATCTTCGCAATTCCCCCGATCCCGGGTCAGCCTCGTAGACGCCGAAACGGAAAGTCCCGTTTGCGTGGTTTGGCAACATCGAAACCATCTTAACTCAGGGAGGTCCTGATGCCCCGTTATCCAATTCTGACCATCGCCGCCGTTCTGCTCGCCGGTTGCCCGGGCCGAGCTGTTGACTTGAAACCCGCTACCGATGCCGCCTTCAACCGTTACGTGCAGTTGAGCGAACAGCGCATGCAAAATGACTTACATTCCGGACCTTTCCTGTGGGCGGACGGGTTGCCGGCCCAGCAGCGTGACGACATCTATCGGCGTCTGCAACGCGGTGAAGTAGTGACGCAGAGGCTGGAGACGCTTGACCGCGGAGCGTCCCTACCAGTTCCCGGCGGCTTGATCCATCATTGGATGGGGGTTGTCTTTGTTCCTGGCGCCAGCCTGAAGCAGACCCTCGCACTCTTGCAGGGTTATGACGGGCATTCCCAAATCTACGCACCGCGCGTGCTCAGCTCCAGGCTGATCCAGCACAACGGCGATGACTTCACGTTCTTTCTTCGACTGCGGCAGGCGAAGCTTGTAACCGTCGTTCTCGATACTGAATACCAGGCGCATTATGTGAACCTGGACCCGGCACGAGCTTGCGTCTGGTCCCACAGTACCCGAGTGGCAGAGGTGGAAGGTGCGGAGCAGCCGGACGAGCACGAAAAACCTGTCGGCGACGGCAACGGTTTCCTATGGCGGCTCAATTCCTATTGGCGCTTCTGGGAGCGCGATGGCGGCGTGTACGTTCAACTGGAAGCCATCTCTCTTACCCGCGACATCCCCGACGGGCTTGGCTGGCTGGTTCGCCCCTTCATCACCAGCATTCCGAGAGAATCGCTGGTCTTCACCCTGAGCCGTACCCGTGAAGCGCTCAATGCTCCACCGGCAAAATCGATTACCGATTAGACGACGGAAACACAGCCCGGTCGTCGGCCATTCCACACTGACTCAGTGATTGGGATTGCAGGAACTGGCGGAGAGGGGGGGATTCGAACCCCCGATACAGGTGTTAGCCCGTATAACGGTTTAGCAAACCGCCGCCTTCAGCCACTCGGCCACCTCTCCGGCGATTTCCAACAGTTTAACATGCCGCCCCTGGTTCATCGGCTGGGCTTGATCCAGAGGGTCCGGGGGATCGTGAAGACTCACATCACTGTGAAAAAAATCCGCCTACTTCTTTGGACGCGATTCCGGCGGCACCAGGCCCGCTACACGGTAGTAGACGGCGAGCTGGCCGTAGTGCTCTCCCGAGTGCTCGATGAACCCGTATGCCATGTCGGAAACGCGGGTCTGCTGGTTGCTGTCGGGATCGGTTAACAGGTCGGCCATGCCTTTGTCGCCCTTCGCCTTGATGGCCGCGGCACCGTCCGCAAATGACTTTTTCACGAAGGCGACCACATCCGCCTTGGTTTTGTACTGCTCACGCTTCGGGTCTTCCTCGGCGGGCGGTTTCTGGCCCATGGCAAGATTGGTAAAGAAGTAGTTCGCTCCGGCGGCGTGGAGCAGTTGCTCGGCGAAGCTGCGCTGCGCCGGCGTGGCCCTGAAGTCGTATTTGTCCTCGGGAAAGTCTTCCGCCATGGCGATCAGTTTCCGTCCAACGTCATTCCACGAGTCCAGCACGGCCTGCGACGGGCTCACTGCCGGCTTGAGCGCAGCATTTTTGGCCATTTCCTGGGCGTGGGCTGGCAGGGTAAAAACCCCAGCCGCCAGAATCAGTGCGGTGATCGAAATTGCCTTCCTCATCCGATGGTCCTCCGTAAATTGGGAAAGGCCTATCTTAATCGCTTTGGCAGAATGAAAACAAATTGTCGAAGTGGATTGGATCGAACCGCGCGCTTCGATGTTTTGAAAAACACACCCACAATCCGGGCACGCCCACGGATCAGCTATGATGTCGAAGCCGAAATCTTTTCGCAGATGCAGTACGGGAGTGAACGTCAACCATGCGATACGGATTTGTCATCGATCAGGACCGTTGCATTGGTTGTCACGCCTGTACGGTTGCCTGCAAAGAAGAGCACCAGGTGCCGGTTGGGGTGTTTCGCACCTGGGTAAAGCATATCGAAAAGGGCGAGTTTCCCCATACCTCGCGTCACTTCGGGGTGATGCGGTGCAACCACTGCGATGATTCTCCGTGCACCGAAATTTGTCCCACCAGCGCTTTATACCGGCGGGCGGACGGCATTGTTGATTTCGACAACCGGCGCTGCATCGGCTGCAAGGCTTGCATGCAGGCTTGTCCATACGATGCCCTTTACATCGATCCCAATAACAACACCGCCGCCAAGTGCAATTTCTGCGCGCATCGGGTGGAGATGAGCCTCGAACCGGCGTGCGTAATCGTCTGCCCCACGCAGGCGATTCTCGCCGGTGATCTGGACAACCCTGGCAGTAACGTCAGCCGGGTTGTGGCGACCCAGAAAGTTTCAGTGCGCAAGCCACAGAAAGGGACACAGCCCAAACTGTTTTACGTTGGGATCGAAGGCGACTTGATCGAGCCAACCCGGATCTCGCGGAAGGACACGTACTTTGCCGCCGACCGGCGGGGGCAGACCGAACTAACGACGAATCACGAAATCAATCTTGCGGGCGCGCTTGCCCGCGAGGTCTATGATGTGCCCCACCCCGCGCCCTGGGGCTGGAGGATTGCTGCTTATCTGTGGACGAAGGCGATTGCCGCGGGAGTGCTGCTGGTTGCGGCCATCCTGTTAAGTTTGGGCGGTCCAACGTCAGCAACGCTGTTCAATATCGTTTGTCCGGCCCTGGCTCTGGCGGGCCTCGCGGTTACCAGCGCTCTGCTCATTTTCGATTTGAAGCGACCCGATCGTTTTTTCTACCTTATTACCAAACCTAATTTCCGTTCGTGGCTGGTCATTGGCACCTACTTTCTGCTCGGCTATGGCGCGCTCGGGGCTGCGTGGTTGCTGTGCGGAATTCTCAGCGAGGCCGTACCGCGCGTTCTGCAATGGTTCGCCGCCGCGTTCGGCGTTGCCAGCGCATGCTATTCAGCGTTCCTTTTTGCCCAGGCCAAAGGCCGCGATTTGTGGCAAAGCCCGCTCTTCCTGTGGCACCTGCTGGTTCAGGCTCTGGTTGCTGGTTCGGCCACGATTCTGATCGCAGCCATCCTGATGGATGCGACTCTGGGAATTCTCCGGCCAACGGTTCTGATCCTTTTGATTTCGCTGTTCGCCAGCCTGGCGATGATCATGGGTGAGATTTCGCTTCCCCATATCAGCGAAGACGTTAGGATCGCCACGCGAGCGCTAGTCAGGGGACGACTGAGCCAACGATTCTGGGGACTGGTGGTTGGAGTTGGATTGTGTGCTCCGATTATTTTCGCCGCGCTGGTGGTGGTGGCTGCCGTCCCAATCGCGTTTGCGGTTGCGGCGGCGCTCCCGGCATTGGCGGGTTTGTGGTGGTTTGAAGACCTGTGGGTGAAAGCCGGGCAAGCCGTCCCGCTCAGCTAGAATCCAGCGCGCTGGTCAGCGGCCGGAGACGTAGCAGGCACAGAAGGATCACTGTAGAAACGTTGCTGGCAACGTTTCGCTTGAGGCGACACATTTATGAAAGACCATCTACCTCTGAACCCGCAAGCGTTGGACCTCGAGGAACCCGCCGGAGGACTCTCCAGCTATCCTCCATCCGATCGTTGGGATGATTGGACCGAATACGATCCCGCCCAGTGGCCCAGGAAAGTCGAGAAGCATTACTCGCTCATCCCGACCATTTGCTTCAACTGCGAGGCGGCCTGCGGACTATTGGCTTATGTGGACAAGGACAAGATGCGGGTGCAGAAGTTTGAAGGCAATCCCGTTCACCCCGGCAGCCGCGGGCGCAACTGTGCGAAAGGTCCGGCGACGATAAACCAGGTGAATGATCCCGAACGCATCCTGTATCCGATGCGGCGAACCGGCAAGCGAGGAGAAGGAAAGTGGGAGCGCGTAACCTGGGACGAGGTTCTGGACGATCTAGCCGCGCGCATCCGCCTGGCTTTGCAGGAAGGCCGCAAGAACGAGATCATGTATCACGTCGGGCGGCCTGGGCATGAACTGATTTACAACCAGCGCGTGCTGCACGCCTGGGGCGTCGACGGGCACAACAGCCACACCAATGTTTGCTCCGCTGGCGCCCGCACCGGGTATGCCTTCTGGCACGGTTTCGACCGGCCCTCGCCCGATCACTCCAAAGCTCGATTCATTCTCCTGCTGAGCTCGCATCTCGAGGCTGGACACTACTTCAACCCGCACGCGCAGCGAATCATCGACGGAAAAATGGATGGGGCAAAAGTATGCGTCATTGATACTCGCCTCTCGAACACCGCGTCGAAGGCCGACTACTGGCTCTCGACCTGGCCGGGGAGCGAGTCGGCTGTGCTGTTGGCGATGGCCAACGTGCTGCTTCAGGAGGATCTGATTGATCGCGAGTTCGTCCGCCGCTGGGTGAACTGGGAAGAGTATCTGCACGATGAGCATCCCGCCAAGCCGCAAACGTTCGAGACGTTTCTTGATGTCCTCAAGCAGACCTACGCGCAGTACACGCCGGAATTCGCCGCACAAGAGTCGGGAGCGGATCCAGGCATGATCGTCGAAGTCGCGCGCGAGGCGGGTCGCGCTGGCTCTGCTTTGAGCACGCATGTGTGGCGAAACGCCGCTGCAGGAAATCTCGGCGGATGGCAGGTGGCGCGTGCGTTGGAGTTCATGGCCGTGCTGGTAGGTGCCGTGGGGACGCCGGGCGGAACCGCTCCCAGCGCCTGGAATAAATACATTCCCACGCCGCCCATGATGCCGCCGCCGCCCAACGCGTGGAACGAATTGATGTGGGCGCGCGAGTATCCGCTGGCATTTTTCGAGATGAGTTTCCTGCTGCCGCACTTTCTGAAAGAAGGCCGGGGAAAGCTCGACGTATATTTTTCCCGCGTCTATAACCCGGTGTGGACCAATCCTGATGGCTTGAGCTGGATCGAGGCCCTGACCGACGAGAGTAGAGTCGGGCGGCACGCCTGCCTCACTCCGACCTGGAGCGAGACTGCCTGGTTCGCCGACTATGTTCTGCCCATGGGCCATGCTTCCGAACGTCACGATCTGATGAGCCAGGAGACCCATGCCGCACGCTGGATCGGTTTCCGCCAACCCGTGCTGCGCCTGGCATTGGAACGACAAGGCAAGAAATTCAACTTTACTTATGAAGCGCACCGCGAAGCCGGCCTGGGCGAAGTCTGGGAGGAAGACGAGTTCTGGATCGAGTTGTCGTGGCGAGTAGACCCGGATGGATCGATGGGCATCCGCCGCTACTTCGAGTCGCCCTACCGGCCGGGAGAGAAGCTCAGAATTGACGAGTACTACCGATGGATTTTTGAGAACAGCGTTCCGGGTCTGCCCCAGGCCGCGGCCAGCGAAGGAATCACGCCGCTCGACTACATGCGGAAATACGGCGCTTTCCTGGTTGAAAACAACGTTTACGAATTGCACCGGAAGGCTCTAAAGGCGGACGAGATGCAGGGCAGCACGGTCGATCCGGTCACGAACGTGATCAAGAAGAACGGAACGCCGATCGGGGTTCAGGTTGATGGCAAGGCCGTCGCCGGTTTCCCAACACCATCGCGCAAACTCGAATTTTATTCAAAGACGCTGAAGGACTGGCAC
>Ga0075018_10000340_pt1 | contig 13807 bp, 16 predicted proteins | sample ColStrG_CSR_2014_FD_71471 | JGI IMG/M metagenome (GOLD analysis project Ga0075018, IMG submission 71471) | Freshwater sediment microbial communities in response to fracking from Pennsylvania, USA - Cold Stream Run_MetaG_CSR_2014 | ecosystem: Environmental > Aquatic > Freshwater > Creek >... | reverse complement strand
CGACCGCCTCAATGACTTGATCTTCCCGAATATCAATAACGGAGTCTATCGGGCCGGATTCGCGACCTCGCAGTCCGCCTACGAGCAGGCCTTTCGCAATGTTTTCGATACCCTCGACGAATTAGAGCAAATCCTGTCACAGCATCGCTACTTGGTCGGGAGCACGGTTACCGAAGCTGATTGGCGGTTGTTTTGCACTTTGATTCGATTCGATGCGGTCTATTACTCTCACTTCAAGTGCAATTGGCGACACATCTCTGAGTTTCCCAACTTGTCGAATTATCTTCGCGATTTGTATCAGGTGCCGGGTGTGGCGGAGACCGTAAGCATCGAGCAGATCAAGCGGCATTATTACGGCAGCCAACGTCAGGTGAACCCGACCGGCATTGTACCGGTCGGACCGCAGCTCGACTTCGGCGCGCCTCACGACCGCGCGCGGTTGGGTTAAATCTCACCATAATTCGCTGATTGCAGCGCCACGAAATACTTCCGCCACACGGGCGCGCGTGGCGCGGCTGGCATCTACCGGGAGTGCATCGATCGCGAAGAACCCGTGCTCCACGATTTCATGATTGGGCTGAGGGTTTCCGTCCTGCCGGAAGTCGCGGACGACGAACAGCGCCACATGATCTCGCCGTGACATGCGCTTGTTAAAATAGACACTGTAGAGCTGCGGCGCGGTGCCGAGCCGGATATTGCCTTCTTCGGCCAATTCACGCGCCAGTGCTTCGAGCAGTGTCTCTCCGGTTTCCACGCCGCCGCCAGGCAGATGCCAGCCGTCAATGTATGAATGCTTGACCAAGAAGATTCGACCGGCGCCGTCGATAACCATGGCACGCGTGCCAAGCGTCGCACCGCGCGAGAACCGCCAATAAAAATGCATGCCCCGACGGATAGTCGGCTCGAGCGTGCGACGAAGGCGGTGCAGGCGCATAAGGCGGGTTACCCGTGGTCAAGCATGGCGATGCTTTATCGAAAGCCTTGCGGATAAGTGTCAAACCACCTTAGTTTAGAACACTTCTAATAAAGAGAGTTAGGCCCGGATGCGCCGGGCGTCCGCTGACCGAAAGGATCTTCCGTGAAACGTTTCGCCGACCTCACTGAGCAGGAAGTGCTGGCGCTTGCCATCACCAACGAGGAAGAGGACAGCCGTATCTATCGCGGTTTCGCCGAAGGCCTTCGCGAGCAGTTCCCGTCCTCCGCCAAGGTATTCGATGAGATGGCGGAAGAGGAGGTGCACCACCGCTCAATGCTGTTTGACCTCTACCGCAAGAAATTCGGCGACTACCTGCCGCTGATCCGTCGTCAGGACGTGAAGGGATTCATCCAGCACAAGTCGGCGGCACTCTGGCTAATGCGGCCACTTGGTCTCGAGGACGTGCGCAAGTTCGCCGAAAACATGGAGTTCGAGGCGGAGCGGTTCTACCGCAAGGCGGCGGCAACAGCGCGCGACGCCTCGGTGCGGCAATTGCTGATCGAACTCGCGGAAGCCGAAGCCGGCCACGAGAACCTCGCGCATAAGCTCAGCCTAACGATCCTCAACAAAGGCGCGCGCGAGAAGGAGGACGAGACCGCACGGCGGATGTTCGTGCTGCAATACGTCCAGCCCGGCCTGGCCGGTCTCATGGACGGTTCGGTATCGACGCTCGCGCCGCTGTTCGCAGCCGCGTTCGCCACCCATAACACCTGGGCAACGTTCCTGGTCGGCATGGCGGCCTCGGTCGGCGCCGGCATCTCGATGGGCTTCGCCGAGGCGCTCTCCGATGACGGCTCGCTCACTGGTCGCGGTACGCCCTGGCTGCGTGGGACTGTGTGCGGCGTAATGACCGCAATCGGCGGCCTTGGCCACACATTGCCCTATCTGATCCCCCACTTCCTGACCGCCACGATCGTGTCGATCATTGTCGTTGCGATTGAGCTCGCTGCCATCTCTTGGATTCGGACGCGGTTCATGGACACACCATTCCTGCAGGCAGCGTTCCAGGTGGTTGTTGGCGGCGTACTGGTTTTTATTGCCGGCATATTGATCGGCAGTTCATAGCGGGTTAGTCCCGCTTCGATGTTCACGCTCGCGCATCTTTCCGATCCGCACCTCGCGCCGCTTCCGGCGCCGCGCTGGAGCGAACTGATTGGCAAACGCATCACCGGCTACATTAACTGGCAGCAAAAGCGCCGCTTCATTCACGACCCGGCGGCACTTGCGGCGATCATCGCCGCTATCAAGGTGCAATCACCCGATCATGTCGCGGTCACCGGCGACATCGCCAATATCGCACTTGCGGAAGAGTTTCGGCGGGGGCACGACTGGCTTGAAAGCCTGGGGTCGCCCCAGGATGTGACCCTCGTGCCCGGCAATCACGATATCTATGTGCGCGAGGCTATCGGTTTCGCTGGACGGCAATGGGGCGCGTATATGAGCGATGATGACGGCGTCACCGGTTTTCCCTTTGTCCGCCGCCGTGGCAACATCGCGCTGATCGGCCTTTCAACCGGCGTACCGACTGCCCCCTTCCTGGCAACCGGTTGGCTTGGAGCGAAACAGCTCGCCGAGCTGGCCGCCGTGCTCAACAAGCTTAAAACAGAAGACGTGTTTCGCGTAGTGCTGATCCATCACCCGCCGATAAGCCGGACGGGGCGGCGGAAGCGATTGCTCGATGCGCCAGTGCTCAAACGCGTGATCGCCGCGCATGGCGCGGATCTGTTGCTGCATGGGCACGACCACCTCCACATGATCAATTGGCTGGAGGGGCCGAACGGCACGCGTGTACCGGCGGTGGGAGTCCCTTCGGCATCCGCCGCGCCAGGCAGCGATAAGGACGCGGGTGCCTACAATATTTATCGGATCGATGGCGAACGTGGCGCCTGGCGCTGCGAGCTGATATCCCACGGCCTCGCCTCCTCTGGCGAGGTTGTGCAACAGAACCGCTTTATGCTGGTCGGCTAGTGCGGACTGCTAAGTATGGCAAGTGCGAACAGCGCAGCCACGCCAACGATAAGTCCATAAATAAATGTGCGGACGGAACGCCAGTGACGATGGCGCCGCGTGCGGCGTAATACCGACTGCGCAATGTTGCCTTCGGCATCGTCGCTCAAAGCACGCTCGCGCTCGACCAATCGACGCGCCACGTAGTGGGTGATCGCTTCCACTAGCGCAGGCACCTCGTACGACTCTGCCAGAACCGCTCGTCCGTACCGCGTGTCTTGCACGAAACGATATTGCCGTTTGTCGCGGCCCATCTCGACATGCGAGACGACATCAACCCATAGGCGCGGGATGTCACCTTTGCTCACGCCCCGATCAAAGAGTTCAACGTCGTTGGGAATTTCCCTGAACAGCGGATCAAGAGCCTCGTTGAGGAGTTCGAGCCGCGCAACATCGGCATCGCGCAGATCAACAACAACACCGGAGCGCTCTGCCGCCTCGATGCGCGCGTCTCGCACGGCATCCTTGAGCGGACGCTCGACCTCGGCCGGTTCGGTGTCGGTTTTCTTTGGTTCCCACATACCGCTAATCTAGCAACGCCTCCCCCGCAGGCAAAGAAAAAAGCGTTAGTTTTCAAGACGATTGATGGTTAACCGATCGTTAACGGGAGGGAACCACGCCGTACATGCGGGCCCAGCCCAAGCCATCCTCGGTGAGACCGCGCGGCCGATATTCAGCGCCGATCCAACCCCGGTAGCCGAACTTATCCACAGCCTCGAATACCGAAGGGTAGTTGATCTCACCCTCGTCCGGTTCATGGCGGGACGGAACCGCCGCGCATTGCAGATGGCCGATCACTGGAAGAAATTTTTCGAGACGGTGGATCAAATCTCCGCCCACAATTTGCACATGATAGAAATCGAACTGCATACGGATGTTTTGATTGCCAACTTTGCTGATGATATCGGCTGCATGTTCGACATGATTGAGGAAATAATTCGGCCGGTCGCGGCCGTTGATCGGTTCGATCAGTAGCGTAATTTTTTTGGCGGCGGCCAAGTCGGCGGCGCGCGTCAGATTGTCGATGAACACACGGTCGGCTGCCGGGCGTTGTTCGGGGATAACCTTGCCGGCGAGACAATGAATAGCGCTGGCCCCAATTGCGCTCGCATAGTCGAGCGCGCGAGTGAAGAGCGCTTGCCAATCCTTGTCGCGCCCGGGGACGGCGGCAAGACCAAACTCGCCATCGCGCTCGCCCGGTGGCGTATTGAGGCCAAGAATGGTGAGTTTATTCCTCTCGATCGCGGCCTTCACCGCCGAGGCCGGAACGTCATAGGGAAACTGTAGCTCGACCGCCTTGAACCCGGCCGCTGCCGCGGCGTCGATCCTTTCGAGCAATGGCCGCTCGGTGAAAAGGTAGCCGAGATTGGCGGCAAAACGCGGCATAGGCGCTCCCCAATGATCCCTTGCGCGCGCACGCGCGGACGTATTCATTAGCGCCGCGAACAGCACAACACCATCCCGGATGTCCATGCCCGCCAACACCGAATTCCATATTGCCGTCCTGCCCGGCGACGGCATCGGCCCCGAAGTGATGGCGCCGACGCTGGAGATTTTGCGTCGGATCGAGGCCAGCACACCGAACCTGAGTTTCCGATTTACGGAGGGCGCCGCCGGCGCCGGCCACTACAAGGAGACCGGCAAGTCCATGCCGGATTCGACCGTAAAACTATGTGAGGCGGCGGATGCCATTCTTCTCGGCGCCTGCGGGCTTCCTAGGGTGCGCTATCCCGACAATACCGAAATCATGCCGCAGGTAGAGCTGCGATTCATCTTTGACCTCTACGCCGGCGTGCGCCCGGCACGGCTCATCCACGGCGTTCCGAGTCCAATCGTGAACGCGCAAGAGCGCGGTATCGATTTTGTGCTGATCCGTGAATCGACCGAAGGCCTGTTCGCCTCCATGGGCAAAGGCGTGGTCACGAAGGACGAAGCGCGTGAGACGCTGGTGATCACGCGCAAGACGTCGCAACGCCTGTTCGATTTCTCGCTGCGTCTCGCCGAACGAAGGAAAACGCGTGGCAAGCCTGGTCTTCTTACTTGTGTCGATAAGGCCAATGCGTTCAAGGCTTACGCCTTTTTTCGCTCAATCTTCGACGAACGCGCGAAGAATTTTCCGGGCGTCAGGACTGACCACGTGTATGTGGACGCGTGCGCCGCATTGATGGTGCGCAAGCCATGGGATTTCGACGTCATGGTGATGGAGAATATTTTTGGTGACATCCTTTCCGATCTCGCGGCCGGATTGATCGGAGGGCTCGGCATCGCCCCGTCCGCAGATATCGGCGACAAGCACGCGGTATTCCAGCCGTGCCATGGAACGGCGCCTGACATCATGGGCCAAGGCAAGGCCAATCCGACGGCAATGATCCTGTCCGCCGGGATGATGCTCGACTGGCTCGCCGACAAGCACGATCATCAGCCGGCGGCAGATGCCGCACAGCGCATCGAACGCGCAGTGGACAAGGCTTATGCCGATGGCATCAGGCCGATGGAATATGGCGGGAAGGACGGCACCAATTCAATCGTCAAAGCAGTGCTCAAGGCGCTCGATTAGGGAGGCACCCATGCTGTTTTCGGTTTTCACACTCGACAATCCCGAGGCCGCCAACAAACGCAAGACCGTGCACGGCGCCCATGTCGAGCACCTCAAGAACGCAAAAAAATACGGCGTGACCATCACGGTTGGTGGGCCGCTGGTTTCGGATGATGGCGCAAGCTCGATCGGCAGCCTGATGGTGCTCGAGGCCCCGGATCGAGCATCGGCGGAAAAATTCAACCGCGCCGACCCATTTCACCAGAATGGCGTCTGGGGAAAGGTCGAAATCCAGCGTTTCGATCGTAAGGAATAGCATGTCCTGGGCGGTGCAGCACTGCACCGCATCTGGGACACAGGTCAGAGCCCGGCGAATTCCTTGATCGCCGCCACGAACTGTTCCGGCTGCTCGAGCGGCGGGCAATGGCCACAGCCAGGAAGTTCAATGTATTTCGCGCCGGCGACCTTATCGGCGATCTGCTTGTTGAGCGCCGGCGGCGTGGCCTGATCGAATTGGCCGCACACCACCAGCGTTGGCACTCTTAGATGGTGCAGCAAAGGCACCAGGTCGGTTTCCTGCAAAATCCTGCAGGCGGCCTGGAATGCCTTTGGGTCGATCTCCAGAGAGACTTTCTTGCGCTCCTCGACCTTCTCCGGGTGTGCTGCGAGATACACGGGCGAAAACACACGCTTCGCGGCAATCTCGGCAATACTGCCGAGGCCGCCATCCGCCACTTTCTGCGCCATGACCGCGAAGGCCTCGCGTCCCTCGGGAGGAAAGCCGGCCGCCGCGTCGCTCAGTATGAGTTTGGATATCCTCTCCGGGTGCGCGAGCGCAAAGGCAAGCGCAACGGTGCCGCCAAAGCCGTTGCCGATCAGCACTGCGTCCTTGTCGATGCCAAACTCGTCGAAACCATCTTCGATCACAGCAAGATAAGCATCCATCAACGCAAGTATCGCCGGTTGTGAGCCGTGAAAGCCCGGCAGATTGAACAGCGTCACGCGATGCCTGGCGGAAAGCGCCGGAAGCACTGGGTCGAAGGCATGGCGGTCAGCGAGCAGCGAATGCAAAACAACAAGGTCAGGGCCCGTACCCGTCCGCACCGCAGTCAGTGCGCCGCGGCCGGCGCTCAGCTGTTCCATTTGCATTCGGTCCTCCCTCGCACAGCGCTATCCTGACGGCCGCACGTCAGCAAAAATAAACGGCTGCGCCGCGAGTGGCGCAGCCGTGACCAGAATAAGCCAATCGCCAGCCCTCAGTTCCCTTCCCGCCAGATGCCGAGCGCTTCCTGCGCCGGCCGATCCGAGATCGAGAACAGTACAGCCTCTTCGTTCGTGCTGTGCGAATAGCGCTTCCATGGCGGCACAACAAATACGTCGTTGACGCCCCATTCGATTGGCTTGCCGTCGATGGTGGTGGTCCCGCGCCCTTCGGCGACGGCAAATATGGTCGCATCCGTCGACCGGTAAGGTTGACCTTTGAAACCTTTTGGCAGCAGCGCAAGGTTGGCGCCCATGGTCGGCAACACCGGTCCGCCATTGATCGGATTTGCGTAGCGCACACGTGCACCGTGCCGCTTATCAATGTCACCGGTGCCTTTTAGCCGCTCAAGGATCGGCCGCATCTTGGCATAGGGATAGTTGATCACCGGGCTACGATTCATCGTCGCCGGCGCCCCGTCCGGCAGCACGCCCGAAGCGTAGCGTTCAAAAGAGTCGCCATCGCCGTGGTTGGTCTTCTGCATCTTCTCATCGAAATGCGTGGCGAACGATGCCTCGAAATGATTGACCGTCGGCATGTCGAGCACGTCGAGCCACATCACCGGTTGCTTGCCGGGATTGCCGTGATCGTGCGGCGCCCAGTTGGCGGTGATAATGAAGTCACCGTGTTTCATTTGCGTTTTTTCGCCTTCAACCGCGGTATAGGCGCCCTCGCCTTCCAGCACGAAGCGTATGGCGGAAGAAACGTGTTGGTGCGCGTCGGCAATCTCGCCGGGCAGGATCAGCTGGATGCCGGCGAACAGCGAATTCGTGATACGCGCCTTGCCGGGCATCCCGGGATTTTCCAACACCAGCACGCGGCGCTCGGCCTCTTCCGCACTGATCACATCGCCCGCTTCCAGCATCAGCCGCTTGACGTCGCCGAACTTCCAGACTGTCGGCTGTAGGCTTGTCTTGGGCTCCTTGGTCACGAGGTCCTTCAGCACCTCCCAGAGCGGCGCCATATTGAACTTGGAAATCTTGTCGTAGTAGGCCTGCCGCGCCACCTGCACATTGTGCTTGGAACCGGGCTCGGTTGCGGTTGCGACCGCCATGGGCGTGCTCCTCAGAAACGCGATGGTTGAATTTGTGACTTTATACCGCAGATCGGCGCGGGCTGGAAATACCCGCTCCGCATTGCAGATAGCTAGTTATTGACTGAACCACCATCCACCACGAGCGATTGCCCGGTCACGAAATCGCTATCGCTGGAGGCCAAGAACAGCAGCGCACCGAGCAGATCTTCCGGATATGCATCGCGTTTGAAGGCGCGGCTGTTGCGGACGGGCGTCCGCTCCTCTTCAACATGGGTTGCGTTTTCGAGTCCGGTGTCGCTCAGGGTGTAGCCGGGCGACAGCGAATTAACCGCTATACCGTACTCGCCAAGCTCGCGCGACAATGAGCGTGTGAAGGCGAGCATTGCACCTTTGGATGTCACATAGGGCAGCATCCGCGGCACGCCCTTGTAAGCTGCCCCCGAAGCGATATTGATGATCTTGCCACTGCGTCGCGCCATCATATGCGGCGCGACATGCCGAACCATCAGATACGGCCCGCGCACATTGATCGCCATAACGCGATCCCAGAGCTCCGCATCCCACTCATTGAAATTCCTGGGCTTGAGCGTCGCGTAGAGCGCGGCATTGTTCACCAACACGTCAATCTGGCTGAAGCGGTCGATGGTCTGCGCCACCAGATTCTTCACTGCCTTTTCATCGCTCACGTCGAACTTCACGCTCGCGACCGAATTTGCACCATGGCGTCCGGCAATTTCCTCGGCAAGCTCGCGGCCGTCAGCAATGTCGGCAATCATGACGCGTGCCCCCTCGGCCGCGAGCGCTTGCGAATAATGGCGGCCGATGCCTTTGGCGCCGCCCGTCACGATCGCTGTCTTTCCAGCAAGCCTCGGCATAATCTGTCGCTCCGCCTTGCAATCGTCATGCCCGCGCTTGTCGCGGGCATCCACGTCTTGCAAAATCGCCACCATAAAGACGTGGATGGCCGGGACAAGCCCGGCCATGGCAGGGAGGAATAATCATGCCACGTGACACCACCGACCGTCTGGCGATCCGGGCGTTAGTCGAGAACTGGGCACTCTGGCGTGATGCCCGCATGTGGGACCGTTTCCGCACGGTTTGGCACAAAGAGGGACAGATGTGGGCGACCTGGTTTCAGGGCTCCTACGAAGAGTTCATCCGCGTCAGTCAGGAAGGCTACGACCGGGGCGTGCGCATCATGCACATGCTTGGCGGCATGAGCATCGACATCAGGGGCAAGCGCGCGATCGCGCAAACCAAGATGACAATCTCGCAGCGCGCGCCGGTCGAAGGCGTTGTTTGCGACGTGGTGTGCACCGGGCGCTTTTACGATTTTCTGGAAAAGCGTCGCGGCAAATGGGGCATCGTCCTGCGCCGTCTTGCATACGAGAAGGACCGGCTCGATCCGGTCGATCCTTCGGCAGTGCCCAAGCTTGACCAAACCCTGCTGGCACAATTTCCGGAGGGCTACCGGCACCTCGCCTACCTGCAGACCAAAATTGGCTACAAGGTCAAACGCGACATGCCCGGCCTCGATGGTCCCGACCTCGACGCCCTCTATGCCAAGGGCGAAGCGTGGCTCAAGGGCCGAAAGCTATCATAGACGCCGGGGTTGGCCCGCGGCACAGGAAGTGCGATTTTGCAATTAAGTGGGCGCCATATAGAAAGTCACCGGGGGAGCCGTTATGTCGCTTGCCGACAAATTCAACCTGTTCAACGAATTCAATATCCTGCGCATCACCTGCGCGGTGTTTTTCATCCCTCACATCATAGGCAAGTTTACAGTCCCTGCGACGCTTGAGTTCTTTGTCAAGGCCGGCTTCAAGCCGCCCGCCACCTGGATGTACATCGCCGGCGCGATCGAGACAGTTCTCACCATCGGGCTTTTCTTCGGCATCTACACGCCCTATGTGGGCTTTGTCGCCTTCATCCATCTCCTCGTCGCCGCCGCAGCCACCTATCGGGTGACGGAGTGTTGGATTTGGGTCATCGGCGGTGTCGAATATTGCATTTTTTGGGCGATCTGCTGTCTGGTCGTCGCGATGCACGCCTACCACGCCGGAATTTGAATTCTCCGCTCTGAAAGGAAGCCCTCCCAATGGCTAGCGTTCTGTTCTCACCCCTTACTATGCGCGGTTTGACCCTGCCAAACAGGGTCGTGGTCTCGCCTATGTGCCAATACAATTCCGACAATGGCTCCGCGAATGACTGGCACCTGATGCACCTCGGCAATATGTCGCTCGGTTGCGCCGGCCTGGTCATGACAGAGATGACGGACGTCAACTCGCAAGGACGCATTTCGCCGAGGTGTGCCGGGATGTGGTCTGACGACAACGAGAAGGCACTCAAGCGAGTGCATGATTTTTGCCGTCAATATGGCGTCGCCAAGCTTGGTGTTCAGCTTGCCCATGCAGGACGCAAAGGCCCGACCACGCCGCCGGCAGCTGGTGGCAAGCCGATCCTGACCAAGGAAGAAGGCGGCTGGACGCCGGAAGCGCCCTCCGCAATTCCATACGACACTGGCTGGGTCGTACCGCACGCGATGACCAAGGACGACATCAAGCGTGTCATCGGGGAATTTGCCGCGGCGGCCAAACGCGTCGATCGCATCGGCTATGACGTGATCGAATTGCACGGCGCTCACGGTTATCTCGCTCATCAATTCCTCTCGCCGCTCTCAAATCAGCGCATCGACGAATACGGCGGCTCACTCGAAAACCGCATGCGTTTTGCAATAGAGATGTACGAAGCCGTGCGCGCCGTCTGGCCCGAGCAAAAACCGCTCGGCATGCGCGTGTCGGCCACCGATTGGGTCGATGGCGGCTGGACGCCGGAAGAAACCGTTATCCTCGCAAAAGAGCTCAAGAAGCGCGGTATGGACTATATGGACGTCTCGACCGGCGGTCTCGATCCGAAGCAGAAGATTCCGCTGGCAGCCGGCTATCAAGTTCCGTTTGCCGAGAAAGTAAAAAAAGAAAGCGGCATCATCACAATGACTGTCGGCCTGATCGCCGGCTATCAGCAGGCGGAAGACATCGTCGCCTCCGGCAAAGCAGATCTGATATGCCTTGCGCGCGCGGCAATCTGGGATCCGCGCTGGGCCTGGCACGCGGCGGAGGAACTGGGCGCAGAAACACCCTATGCGCCGAAGACCATGGCGGGACATCCGAAGTTACGGCCGCAGCTATTTCCGAAGCGCGCGCAAGCGACGAGCTAGCGCCTTCCCCGCTCATCCCCGCGCAAGCGGGGACGGGTGGTCAACGCTTCATTTTGGCGATGAACTTCGCAAACGCGGCGAGTTGCGCCTTGACGGCGTCCTTGGTGCCCTGATCTTTCAGTTCGAGAGTATCTTTCTCGAACTTGCTTGCGGCATTGCCGACGAAAACTTCCGGCGTGCCAAAGATGAAGGCGCTGAGAAACGTCATCGACATGCGCCAGTGATACTGCATGCGTGCGCCGCCGAGCGGCCCCTGCGAGCAGGACTGGATGGCGACCGGCTTTTCCTTGAACGGCTGCTCCTTCATGCGCGAAAGCCAGTCAATCGCATTTTTAAGTCCACCCGGCATTGACCAATTGTACTCGGGGGTCACGAACAGGACGCCATCGGCGGCGCGGATCGCAGCCGCGAGATTTTCTGCTGGTGCCGGAAAGCCAGACGCTTCCTGAAGGTCGGCGTTGTAGAGTGGCAACGTTGCGATCGTGGGCGCCGTTACGAACTTCATTTCAGGCGGCGCCAGGCCCGGCAATGCGCGGGTTAGCGCGGCATTGTAAGAACCTTTGCGGATCGAGCCGCAGATGACGAGCACATTGAATTGATCGGCCATTTCATTCCTCGCGTTGCTTCGCTACTTGGCTTCGAGGCCAGACGCTTTGGCGACCTCCTGGAAACCCTTGATGTCGGACTCAATAACTTTGCGGAATTCTGCAGGCGACGACAGATTTGGAACCGCGCCTATCCCCTCAAGCCGCATCTTGACGGTATCTTTGGACAGCACTTCTTTCATGGCCTTGTGAAGCTTGTCGATGATCGGTTGCGGCGTGCCGGCCGGGAACGCCAGACCATACCAGCCCAGGTAGCCAATTCCCGAAATTCCGCTCTCCTCCAGCGTCGGCACATTCGGGATCGCCGGCCAACGCTTGGGCGTAGCAACCGCGATCACCCGCAGATCGCCAGAATCCACCTGTCCGCGAATCGGGTGATAGAGTTCAACAGCATAGGCAGCATCGCCTCGAAGCAATGCGCTGACCACCTCACCGGTCGTCCGGTAGGATACCGCCTGCGCGTTGATGGAGGCGCGCTGGCGCAGATCCTCGGCGATAAGGTGCTGGGTCGAGCCCAGGCCCACTGTTGAATAGTTCAGCTTCCCGGGTTGCTTGTTGACGTATTCGATTAGGCTCTTGATGTTCGTCGACGGGGAGTTTTTGGGCACGACGACAACGAAGGCAGAATTGGTGAATATTCCGACCGGTGCAAAATCATTCACGGGGTCGTAGGGCACTTGCTTGACCATGACCGCGGATACCGAATGCCCCATGCTGATGGCGAGGGCGGTGTAACCGTCCTTCGGTGCCTTGGCGGCCACGCCGCTGGCAATGGTGCCCCCGGCACCGGCCTTGTTCTCGACTATGAATTGTTGACCGAGGGATTCGGACAGGCCGTCAGCAAGGATGCGAGTGGCTACGTCGGTTCCGCCGCCAGCGCCGAACCCGACCAGAATATGCACCGGCTTCGACGGCCAATCCTGCGCGTACGCGGACGGCGCAGCCGCGATCAGCATCAAGACCACGGCGATGAAACTGCGTTTCATGATTGTCCTCCCCCATTGCGCACTCCCCGCACGAGACGCATCTTTTATTGTCACCGCCAAGGGAACGCGCCCAGTCGATGAATTGTCAACGGGGTCGCGTCACTTCTCGTCCTCGATTGGATTTCGTAACACGCCGATCGCTTCAATTTCGATCTCGCAAGTATCGCCCGCCTTCATCCATACCGGCTCCGGCTTGCGCGCATGGCCGACGCCTGATGGCGTACCGGTGAGGATGACGTCGCCGGGGTCGAGTGTCATGCCTTTGGTGAGGTAGACCAAGGTCTCCGCCAGCGGGAACATCATGTTGGCAGTGTTGTCAGACTGCATGATATTGCCGTTCAGCCGGCTCATGATCTTCAAACCCTTGCCGCCCGGCGGGATTTCATCGGCAGTCACCATCCATGGACCGAAGCCACCGGTGCGATCAAAATTTTTGCCCATGCCCCACTGCGTCGTGTGGCGCTGAAATTCGCGGACTGATCCCTCGTTCGCGCAGGAATAGCCCGCAATACAATCAATCGCGTTAGCCATGGTGAGATGCTTGGCGCGCTTACCCACAACTGCGACCATCTCAGCTTCATAGTCGAGCTGAATCGACTCCTTCGGCCGTACAATCGGCTGAAGGTGCGGCACCATCGAGGTCAGCATCCGAAAGAAGATCGAAGGAAATTTCGGAATGTTGTCGCGCTGCGGCCCTTCCTTCACATGATCGAGATAATTCAGCCCGAGACAAATAATTTTGCCGGGACGTGCGACAGGAAGCGAATACTTCAGGCCCGCGAGTGGCCGTCGTGCGGAGGCCGGCGCCTTCTTGGCAATATCAGCGAGGGCCTTGAGATCGCCGTGACTCCGTCGCAAGACTTCGCCGAGGTCGCCCGGCACATTCGCGTCCGCCGATTGGAGGTCGATGACGCTGTCGCCTTCGACCACGCCCAGCCGCACGCCGTTGTTCGCTTCAAAACCGACGATTTTCATAAATCCTGCCCTGCCTGCATGAAAGCGCCCGACCGGTAATAGCCGGGCGGCGCAAGGCTTAGCCCACTCAATTGATTTCGAGCAAGTCAGCCAGCAAACGTGAAGGCCTGGATCGAGAAATATTTGCGCTCGTCGATCCACGCGCCTGCAGACAACCAGCCAACGCCGCGAGCGAGCGCGGAGAGTGATTCAACGCTGTATTTGTAGC
>Ga0075018_10000338_pt1 | contig 13823 bp, 10 predicted proteins | sample ColStrG_CSR_2014_FD_71471 | JGI IMG/M metagenome (GOLD analysis project Ga0075018, IMG submission 71471) | Freshwater sediment microbial communities in response to fracking from Pennsylvania, USA - Cold Stream Run_MetaG_CSR_2014 | ecosystem: Environmental > Aquatic > Freshwater > Creek >... | reverse complement strand
GCAGGGCTTTTTTGGCGGCCTCTTTTGCCTTTGGCATCGATTCCCTTGGGGAGAGAAGCCACTCGTTCGCAAAAAGATAGTAGTGCACCATGCCGTCGTGCGCCAGCGCGTAGTCTGGATCAAGCAAGATCGCTTGGCTCAGGTAGTCGATCCCCTTTTCCAGTCCTTCCCTGGAAAACTTGGCCACATGAAAGCGGCCCCTGAGACATGCGTCATAGGCCTCGGGATGGATCGGCCGCGGACGCGCCAGGTTCATCTGTTCTTGAGGCGTTAGCTGTAGCTGTATCTCGGTCGCTATCTCTTGGGCCACTTCCCTCTGCACATCCAAAATGTTCTGCAGGTCGCGATCGTAGCTCCTGGCCCAGAGGTGCGTTTGGTCAGGGGCCCAAATGAGCTGGGCCGTGATTCGGACACGGCTGTCGCCGCGCCGGACGCTCCCTTCCAGGATGTAGTCGACGCCGAGTTCGCGGGCAATCTTGTCTACGCGCTTTGCCGTCTTCTTGTACTGCATGGCCGAGGTTCTGGCGATGACGCCCAACCGTTCCGGGCTCAGCTGCGTCACCTCTGCAATCATCTCCTCCGTAAGGCCATCGCTGAAGTATTCCTGCTCCGGATCGCCGCTGAGATTCTCAAAGGGCAGCACCACCAGCATGACTCTTCGCGTCGAAGATGCTGCTCGGACGGGCGCCACGAGCCGATATCCTCGCTTGGCCAGGGTTTCGATGTATCGCGGATCGTCGGCCGAATCGCCCAGCGTTTCGCGCAGCTTGGCGATGGCGGTGTTGAGGCCGTTGTCGAAATCAACAAAGGTGTCTGCCGACCAGAGTTTTTGACGGAACTCTTCGCGCGTCACTAGCTGCCCCGGACGACTCAGCAAGGCAGCGAGGATCTGAAACGGCTTCTCCTGCAGCGAAAGCTTCACTCCCTTTCTGTACAGCTCTCCCGTCCGGAGGCGAGCTTCATAGGGGCCGAAGCGAATTGTCTGGGGAGGATCAACCGGCGCTTGCATAGGTGAAGAACAGCCTCCCTGATTGCTTGAGAGTCTACCATCCAAGCAACCGTTGCGCCCGCGTATAGGCGCGAGTTAAGACTGTAAGTGATTTATCTACAACGGTATAGCTAACCCATGAACGGTTAATCCAGAATTAAGATGCCGTCCATTGCTGCCATCCACCAATAGGGTGCAGGGTAGTGTCTGACTTCACTTTGTGGGAGGGTGAAATGGCAATCGTCGGATCAGCGCGCGAATGGTTGGACATCGAGCGGGCGTGCGCAGCACTCCTGGTCCAGGTGGCAGAGGGCAGCGAACCGGCACTCACCAAGGTTTACGACAGCACCAGCCGGATGGTCTATGGCTTTGCCTTGCGAATCACCGGCGACCCATCTGCTGCTGAGGACATTGCGCTCGACGTGTTTCTGCATGTGTGGCGCAAAGCGCACACTTACGATTCGACACGCGGTACTGTGTCCAGTTGGCTGATCACGCTGACGCGAAGTCGCGCAATCGACTGGCTTCGTTCCAGAAGAAGGAGCGTATCGGGTACGGAGTGTTCTTCGGAGTCTGTATCCGATCTGCAGGATTCGCGACCCAGCCCGGAACATGCCAGGCTTCAGGGAGAACGAGCCAGCTTGATCCACGCTGCCTTGCAAAAGCTTATTCCCGAGCGGCGGGAGGCAGTCGAGCTAGCCTATTTTTCTGGTTTGAGCCACAGCGAGATTGCTACCCGGACAAGCCTCCCACTGGGCACGGTCAAAACACGTATTCGCCTGGGTATGATGCACCTTCGCGAATTGCTGAGTCCTCAGGCTGAGGCGCTCTGAGTGCGGATGTGAATTCCAGGCGCATAGATCAGCATGCTTCCAGCATCCTCATTTATCTTCATCTTCTTTGCCAAACGTGCGGGAAGCATTGGCACTCCAACCTATGAATCGCAGGCTACCCCAGGCGGCATCCGATCTGGACTTGCAATGTCCCTACCTCACACATGGAAATCTTCTGAGAGCCAACTCGGAGTAAGCCTTGTCGGTCGAAACTTGAGCACGAGCAGCAGCAGAGTCAAAAACCGGCCGAACATCCAAGCGGTCACCGGCTGCGTATATGGATATAGACGGAGCCAGTCGTTGCCACAGGGGCGGCGCAAGCAATCAAGTCCGCAGCAATCAAGTCCACGATGGGCGACGTCTACCCATTTCGATCCTAAGAGGAAAATCTTATGCAGCGACTGAAAACAATGGTGGCCCTGGCGATGGTGGCGTTCCTGCTGGTCCCGGTCAGCCTGTTCGCATCCAGCCATCGCGAAGCGCCGATTACGGCCCTGGACCGTACTGCGGACATCACTGATTGGTACGCCTTTGTCAGCTACAACCAACCTGGCAAAGTAGTGATGATTCTGAACGTAGATCCGCTGCTCGAACCGTCCAACGGCCCCAACTACTTTCCTTTTGATCCCAACATCTTGTACGAGATGCACGTGGACAACAACAACGACGGCGTGGCGGAAGATGTCGTCTTCCAGTTTCGCTTCACCACTGAGATTCGCTTGCCGGATGTTTTCACTGCTGAAGTCGGAGGCATCGCGGGCATTCCACCCATCACCAAGCTGGATGGCGCCGGCTCCGAGGGTTTGAACCTGCGCCAACACTACACGGTCACCATGGTGAAGAACGGCGTCTCCACCGACCTGACGGGAGGACGCACACTGTTCGCCGTTCCCACCAACGTTGGTCCGCGTACCATGCCCAGCTATTTCAACTCGAATGACGACAATCCGGGGCTTTTTCAGCAGGGAATCTATTCTCTCGGCAGCGGTGTCCGAGTATTTGCAGGCACTGTCAACGATCCCTTCTACATCGATCTGGGTGCGGCCTTCGATTCGCTGAACTTCCGCATGGCCGCTGGGTCCGGCGTCCTGAGCCCGCAAGTGGATGCCGATGACAAGCACAACTACGCGCCGGATGCTGTGTCCGGCTACAACGTAAACTCAATCGTGCTGGAAGTCCCCATCACAATGCTGACTGTGGATGGCAAAAGGCATGATCCTGGGGACAAGCGGGCCGTAATCGGCACCTACGCGACGACTTCTCGGCAGGAGATGACTGTGCGTCACTCTCCCGATCCTGATGTCAACAGTGGCTCCTTTCAACAGGTGCAGCGCATGGGCAACTCATTGATCAACGAGTTGATTATTGGTACCGGCTCGAAAGACAGATTCAGCATGGACGAGCCGGAGAAAGACGCCCAGTTCGCGAACTTTTTCCTGCATCCGCTGCTGGCCGACATTTTCGCTTCCATCGGGATCCCGGTGCCGAGCGGAGATCGCACCGACCTGCTGCCGCTGGTGCAGTACATGGCGCCCATTTGTCCGGGTTGCGGTCCAGGCGACGCCGGAGCTATCGCCGACCTGCTGCGGCTCAACACTGGCATTCCTCCAACCGCGCCTGCCAACCAGAAGCGGCTCGGCTTCCTGGCTGGCGACCTAGCGGGATACCCCGACGGGCGGCGGCCCGTGGATGACGCGGTGGACATCTCGTCCCGAGTCGTCGCGGGCATTCTTGCGGACCCGGTGAAGTTCGGCACGCGGATTGGCGACGGTGTGAACACAGACGGCGACAATCGGGGCTTTCTTAACAGCTTCCCCTTCGTGCTACCGGCTCTCAGTGGCCGCGACAGTCATCACGTGGGTCCGGGCCAGTCGGGTTGCACAGGCTTCCCAAGTGGTATCTGCCCCAAGAAGTAAAGCAACACCACGCTTCGAGGCCGCACACCAGCGGCCGCGAAGCATTCTTCTGTACAGCTTGGAGAGGTATGACTATGTGGCGAGTTCTCAGTCTCACGTTCTTGTTGGTTCCAGCTGTCGCCATGTTTGAGCAGACGCCAACAAGCGGGTCGGCGAAACAAACCCTCTCTCCTGCCGAGCAAGGTATGGCGCGGGCAAGAGATGCAATTGCAAACGGAGGCAAGCAGTACCAGCCTTACAACGCTCTTGCACAAGCTCTCATACGTCGGGCCCGTGAGACGTCTGATGCTAGCTATTACATTCAGGCCGAAGAGACTTTGAGGCAATCGTTGGCTCTGTCTCCTCGAAACTTCGACGCGCAAAAGATCGAGGTACAAATACTTCTAGGCCAGCGCGAATTCGCCGAGGCTAGGGATCTGGCAAAGACTTTGAACCGTCAAACGCCGGATGACGTGATGGTCTATGGATATCTCGCCGACTCCTACTCTGCACTCGGTGACTACGAAGACGCGGAAAAGGCCACGAACTGGATGTTGCGGCTGCGTCCAGGCAATGTGCCTTCTCTAGTTCGCGGTGCCTACTTGAGGAAGGTGTTTGGGGATGTCGAGGGTGCAATTGAGTTGTTGAACCAAGCATACGACAAAACGCCTCCCAATGAAGTAGAGGAGCGCGCCTGGATTTTGACGCAAACGGCTGACTTTCGCCTCCTCAAGGGACAAGTGGACAAAGCCGACAGGCTGGTTCAACAGGCTGCGGAGCTTTTCCCCGGTTATGGTCCAACCCTGGAGATGCTCGCACGTGTTCGCAGCGCTCAGCATAAGTACATTGAGGCCGCAGAAGCATTGCAAGAGCGAAACCGGACGTTGCCGACTCCAGAGACTCTCTACTCCATGGCAACAGCTTTGGAGCGTGCAAATCGAATCGAAGAGGCTAAGACTGCGTATTCTGATTTTGAGAAACATGCTCGTCAGCAGGTGTCGGTCCCCCGCAATGCGAATCGGGAGTTGGTCTTTTACTATGTCGACCACGCGCATAACCCTTCGGAAGCGCTTCGCGTAGCCCAGCTGGAAGCTGCAAAACGGCACGACGTGTTCACTCTGGATGCGTATGCCTGGGCACTCTGGGCGAATGGACAATATAAAGATGCCAGCGTCCAGAGCGAACGAGCGCTCGCCACGGGTATTCGCGATGCGCAGCTCTTGTATCACGCCGGGATGATTAGCTCCGGTCTGAAAGAACAAGCCGCCAGCGAAAACTATCTCCGCGAGTCGCTGGAACTCAATCCGTTTTCCGAAGTATCCGCTGCCGCACGGGAGGCTCTTGAAAAGCTTTCGTTGCATGCGGTGAGCGCGGATGCAGCAAAGAATGTGACTGCAGAATATTAGAGGGCGTAAGAGTGATCACAACACGGAACATGGCGATTCTGATCCTTGCGCTGACGATGACAGCTCGGGCATGGTGTCAACCGAGCGCGACCGATCGCACGATTGCACAGTATCAAGCTCGCGTTGAAAGGGCTCCGGGCGACCCATCCAACTATGACCAATTGGGCGCCGCCTACCTGCAAAAAGGGAGGGAGACATCCGACCTCACATATTACGAACTGGCAGAAAAAGCGCTCATCAAGTCACTAGAGCTGGCTCCCCTGGACATGTCGTCAGCTTCTCCCCTAACCCATCTGGCTGCCAACGATATGGCCGAACACCGATTCTCGGATGCGGCAGATTGCGCCGAACATGCGTTGGCCTTGGGATCCGGGGATCTCTCGCCGTTTGCTTTGCTCGGCGATGCCTACGCTGACATGGGGGACTATGACCAGGCAGCGCAATATTACGAAAAGCTGCTTTTCCACCCGTCGTCACAAGAAACGCCACGCGGCCTGTCGTACATGCACGACAGCCGAGTGTCTTACCTGAAATTCATACACGGAGACTATGCAGGCGCAATTGAACTGGCTAAGAAGGCGGTGAGCACGGCGATCGAAACCCATATGCAGGGCGAGAATCTGGCCTGGACCTACTTCCAGTTGGCGGAATTTCGGTTCCAGGCGGGGGACCTCCCAGGCGCAGAGGCTGCTTATCGAGAAGCTCTGAACGAACTTCCCGGCTACTATCGCGGCCTCAGCGGCTTGGCCAAGGTGCGGGTTGCGCAGCAGAAGTACCAGGATGCGATTGATCTCTACAAAAAAGCCATTGAAAAAATTCCAATCCCTGAGTACGTCGCGGCTCTCGGCGACATCTACGCAAAGTTGGGACAACCCGATGAGGCTAAGAAACAGTATGAGCTGGTCGAGTATATCGGGTATCTGAACAACCTCAACAAGCACGCATACAACCGGGAACTGGCCGTCTTTTACGCGGACCGCGACATCAAACTGCGTGAGTCGCTGGAGTTGGCGAAAAGAGAATTGGAAGTTCGACGTGACGTCTACACACAGGATGTACTCGCTTGGTCGCTCTACAAGAACGGCAACTTGGAAGAGGCCGCTAGCGTCATGGACAAAGCGCTCAGCCTGGGGACCACAGACGCCATGTTCTATTTCCATGCCGGACTAATCTATCGGGGCATGGGTGACGTGGACACCGCTCGGAAACATCTGGGCCGCGCGCTGGCAATCAATCCGCACTTCCACATCTTTTATGCGGACGCTGCGAGGCGAGCTCTTGAGGAAATGCTGACTAAGCGAGCGGCAAAATTGGAAGGCTCCAGCCAATAAAGGACAGCATGATCTGGAGAACCAAACATTCGAGTTTCCTACGACCGTGCCTCTTGGCTTTGTGTTGGCTTCTGACTTCATCAGTGAGCTTTGCTCATCCGATGGGCAACTTCAGCATCAGCCACTATTCTGGCATCCGGGTCGAACGGGGTTTTGTCGAGATTCGCTACTTGATCGATTTGGCCGAGATCCCGACGTTTCAGGAGATCCAGCAAAATGGCCTGGTAGCCAAGCCAGACAATGCCAGTACCCGCAGTTACGTCTCGAAACAAGGCGAGATCCTCCGGGCAGGACTCCGTCTGACCCTGAATGGCCAGCCTTTGTCGCTGCGAACTGAATCAGCGGAATTCATCTTTCCTCCGGGAGCAGGCGGGCTTCCAACCATGAAGATGGCGTTTCTCTACCGTGCGACCATTGTCCAGCCTGGTCAAACTGCCGGGAGCGCTGGCGAGTTCGCTTTGTATTATCGCGACGACAATTTTCCCAGCCGGGTCGGGTGGAAAGAAGTGGTGGCAACGGCGGGCTCCGGAGTGACGATCGCGAATGCTTCGGTTCCCGCGACGGATCGCAGTTCCCAACTTTCGAACTATCCTACTGATCTTCTCAACAGTCCGCCTTTAGATGTCGAAGCAAATGTGCGTCTGCGGTGGAACGAGGTCGCAGGGGTTCAACAAGCGGCTGGTCCAGCGCCGTCGATCGCTGCATTTTCTGGGGCGGCGAAATCAATCACAAAAGCAAAGGTTACGCAGCAGAATTCCAGGCAGTCCGGGTTGTCGCGAGCAGAAAGTGTCGAGCTGAATCCCAAGGCGTCAATATCTCAAAGCACGCCAGTTCCCCAATCGTCATTGCGACCGAACACGCAGGGCACACCGCAAAGTAGATTCACCCAGCTCATGACCACTACTCAATTCGGTATCTGGTTCCTGCTGGGGGCTGCCACAATTGCGGCCGGCCTCGGTGCTCTGCACGCATTGGAGCCGGGGCACGGAAAGACGATTGTCGCTGCCTACCTGGTGGGATCAAAAGGAACGGCTTCCCACGCTTTTCTGCTGGGGCTCATCGTAACCGCATCTCACACCGCCAGCGTCTACGCGCTGGGAGCCGTAACGCTCTACGCTTCGCGGTACATCGTTCCTGAGCAACTCTATCCGTGGCTGGGAGCAATCTCCGGACTACTGATTGCCGCGTTAGGGTCCTACTTGTTTCTCCAGCGGTTTGCTGGCCATGAAATCGGACATTCGCATGGCCCGGGCGGACACCATCATCACCACCATGCTCTTGATCATACGCACGCGCACGAAGATGTTCACAGTCACGATGGCCTCGAACACAGCCACGACGAGCATAGCCATCAGGGAGACATTCGCAGCGATGTTTCGTACCGTCAACTCCTGGCCCTTGGAATAACGGGTGGCATCGTCCCGTGTCCTGCCGCGCTCGTGGTGCTTATCAGCGCGGTTGCGCTCAACCGGGTTGGGTTTGGCTTGTTTCTGATCGTCGCTTTTAGTGTTGGCTTGGCGGCGGTGTTGATTGCCGTCGGCATCCTGATGGTCTACGCCCGCCGATTTATGAGCAGGTTCCGCAGCGATGGACTCATGACCACACGGTGGCTGCCGCTGACCTCGGCCGCGGTGATTACGTTTCTAGGCCTGGCGATCGCAGTACGATCTCTCGTCAGCGGCGGCATTTTGCAGATCCACGTGTAAAGGATTTCAAGGTAAATTCAAATGATGAACTTGCTGACAGTGACTGGCGTGGGCTTTTTGCTTGGAATCCGGCACGCCACCGACCCAGACCACGTGATTGCCGTGACCACAATCGTGAGCAGACAGAAGAGCGTTCGGCACGCCGGACTGATTGGAATACTCTGGGGCCTGGGCCATACGATAACGATTCTTTTCGTCGGCGCAGCAATCATTCTGTTCAACCTGGTAATTCCACCGCGCATTGGTCTGACGATGGAACTGGCTGTGGGCTTGATGCTCATATTCCTGGGGGTGCTGAATCTTACAGGCGTCACACATTGGGTCACTGACCGGTTCATGCCAGCCCACACCCACGGCGACGGAGTGATCCACTCCCACACCCATGATCATGGTCAGGATGCCCACGCACATGTTCACGGCCACAATCCTGAGGTGCACCTCCACTTGGAGCAGAAACCTGAAGGTGCGTTTCAGAAGGCCCTGGCGCGAGTTGGGCTGTACCAGTTTCTTCGGCCGCTGGTGGTCGGGATCGTGCACGGTCTCGCCGGATCGGCAGCCGTCGCACTGCTGGTTCTCACCACCATCCGGGATCCCGGCTGGGCGCTGGTTTACCTGCTGGTCTTCGGAGTCGGGACGATCGCCGGAATGATGCTGATTACGATGATCATTGGGGCGCCGTTCGCTTACACCGGCAAACGCTTTGCACCCTTCAATCGCGGACTGGGGTTTGCATCCGGTCTGATCAGCATCGCCTTCGGTCTTTTCGTCACATTTCAGATCGGATTTGTCGATGGTCTCTTCACCGCGAGCCCCCATTGGACGCCACACTGATCGGCGAGGAACAGAACCGCAACCAGCCGATGGTTTATTTCAGGTCTTTCCCGGTAGTGGTGGTGACCAGCTTGCCGTGCTTAACTCCGCAGAGGCTCAGAATTTGATCGGCGACATGTTTCAGTTCGCCGCCTCACCCCTTCATGATGATGACCTCAAGACAGTTGTGATGATCCAAATGAACATGTGTGGCGGCCAAGACCTGAGTGTGGGCATCATGCTGTATCTCGACTAGGCGCTCAGTCAGGTTGGGCCGATGGTGGTCATAAATGAACGTCAGGCTTCCAGCAACCACCCGATTCTGGTCAATCTCGTCAGAAACAAGATGCTCCCGAATCAGGTCGCGGACTGCTTCCGAACGATTCTCATAACCGCGCTTAGCGATTGCCTCATCGAAGCGGTCCAGCAGTTTCTGTTCAAGGGAAAGCCCAGTTCTCACCAAATCTGTCATCGTCGCTCCTGAGGTGTGCTGTGACCTGACTAGGATGTTCCTGGCTCTTCAGGAGGAACACCTTCCCGTTTGTTCCATCAGGGAAACTCCTATGTGGTTGATCCGGAAAAATCGATCATTTGCAAACAAAAGTCTCCGAATAAATCCAATTGTCTTCGAGCAGCGTATCTTCTGTGTAGCTCGATTTTAAAGTCGTGTTATGGTCCCAGACCTAAGGGCCAGCCCAGCATAGAGGAAACAGCGCTGTGCGCTCAACCTCGTCATGAACAGGTAGACGACGATGAGGCGAACACACATCTTTGTACTTACGGCGCTCCTTCTGATTGCCACCAGATACCCCCAGGCACAATCAGAACCAAGGTTGCGCAGCGTAACCGGCACAGCAGTTTCCGACCGAGGTGTGGTTGTGCCCGGTGCCACTGTGAGCGCCGAGTATGCCTCCGGGAAAGTCGAGGCGGTGACTGATGGCAACGGAGCTTTCCGTCTGCAAGCCCCAAAAGAAACCATCAAACTCAAGGTTTCCGGCAGGTATGTTGTTTCGCAAGAGAAATTGCTCAGCACTTCTGATGCATCCGAGGGTCTGGAACTCAAGGTCAGTTATCGAATTGATCCTGTCCATGAAAATCTTGTGATTACCTCGACTGCGCTGAATCCCACCATCGATGAGCGAAACGACAATGTCTATAAAAGTACACTGTTCTCACGAGATGACCAGATTTTCGACACGCTGGCTGCTGGAATTAATACCGGGCAGCACGAAGGCGGCGGAAAATCGCTCGAAATTCGGCGCTTTGGATTCAATCTGGACCACGGCGGAGTGAATGGGGGGCTGAAAGTCCTAGTAAATGACGTTCAGCAGAATCAAGCAACTCAGGGCCACGGACAGGGCTACCTGGGAGCGCTCAAGACCCTGACACCAGAACTAGTGGACGACGTCGACATCCTGAATGGGCCGTTCAGCGCCGAGTATGGTGACTTCTCCGGGCTCGGCGTTGTGCACATCCGTCTCAAGGAAAGTTTACCGAATCTGCTTACGGTGCGACTGCAGGGAGGCTCATTCGACGCCTATCGAGGTTTCGTCGCCTACAGCCCCGCTTTGGAGCACGCGGATGGGTTCGTCGCTTACGATGGTTCGCATACCGATGGCCCATTTATCAATCCGGGACGTTACAAACGCAACATCGTCACCGGCAACTACACTCGTCATCTGAACGACAAGGAATCGTTGGGATTCAAACTGAACTTTGGCACGAACGACTTCGACTCTTCTGGACAAATCCCACTCGATCTCGTTGCCGACGGTGAACTGAATCGCTTTGGCTTTATTGATCCGTTCGACGGTGGACGGGTCCGAATGGGAACTTTTGGGACCTATTACAAGCGGGATTTCTCGAATCGTGACATCCTGAAGGTGGATGGCTTCTTGGGTCGATCGCTGTTTGATTTGTACTCGAACTTCACCTTCTTCCTGGTTCACTACCTCCCTACGGATCCAATACATAGCGACGAGATCCAGCAGCATGACTCCCACCTACAAGAGGGAATCAATGCACAATACCTCCACCCATATCGTTTGTTTGGGCACACTGCGCTGCTGACGTTCGGGTCCAATCTTCACGCTAACCAGATCGAAGTCGGGCTGAACCAAACCGAAGCGCAGCGGATTCAGGCAGTCACGACGAGTGCACATGCTCACGTCACGAATGTTGCGGGCTATCTGCAGCAGGGAGTCGATTTGCTAGGCCAGAAACTGCACTTCGATGCCGGATTGCGTTTCGACTATTTCCGATTCGATGTGGACGATCACCTAGATCCAACCCGCAGCGGACTGCAAGGTGCATCACGGGTTCAGCCCAAGGCGAATCTTTCCTACAATCCCTCGAATCGGATTCCGCTCACTTTGTATGCCAGCTATGGCCGCGGCATATCCAGCCAAGACGCCCGCGGCGTTGTTCAGCAGCCGAAGGATGCTCCCAAAGTGTCAATCACTGACTTCTACCAGCTTGACGCTTCGCACAATCTAAAGCGATTCTCGCTGAGCACGGACTTGTTCCTAATTGATCGGTCGAATGAACAGGTCTACATTCCCGACGATGGGAGCTTCGAACTCAAAGGGCCAAGTCGCTCTTCTGGGTGGGAGGCGAAGACCTCCGTTCAAATCATGCAACACCTGGCATTGAACGGCGGATTTACCCAGGTTTCTAATGCGTTCTATCGCGGAACCGCTCCAAGAGTCTATGTAGATAGCGCTCCCCATTCCGTCGCCAATTCCGGCCTCACGTTGTCGGAGTGGCGAGGCTTCAACGGGTCTCTACGATATCGGCACGTTAGCGGCTATATCCTGGACGGCGAAAACCCCACAAGCCCACTCTCGTATGCCAGGGGCCTGGACGTCCTGGATCTCAGCATGTCCAAGCACATCCGGCACGGTGTCGATTTTAATTTCGCCATCGACAATCTCAACGACAAACACTTCTACGAAACCCAGAACTATCTGGAATCGAGAGTGACACCGACAACCGATTCCAAGTTTCGTGTGCATGGAACGCCTGGATACCCGATCGGTTTCACAGTGGGCATGACATTCCGGTTGGGTGAAAATTGACTCGCGCCAGCAACGGTTAGATAGAACCGCGAAATCCATCATTTGGCAGGCACATTTCAGTCGCTTCATGGAGTTTGTCTCTCCCGGCGCTCAGCAACATAGAGTGCCTGGTTTTTGTATATGCTGAGTGCGACTCTTGTACTTGTAGGTGCGAATTGCCGATTAGGCTGTGAGTCATGATCTGGAGGGACCTGTATGAGTCAAGAAAGTGCCGAGATTGGACAACATGCCGCCGAAGCACAGCGCTTTCGTTCTTATGCTTTGCTCGATGCGCTCGCTGGCCGACGATCACGACGATTCGCGAAGGGCATGAAGTTGAACGGCGGCCCACTGATGTACGAGAGCGGGCGCTCACCCGAGCCGCTGTCGGGGGAAGAAGAGGCCGCTCTTGCATTTGCCGCCTGCGGCGTAACCGGGTACGCGCTCGCTGAACTGCCGTATGAGACTGGACAAAGACCCGATGCCGGTGGCGGAAACATCATGAAACAGTTTGTAGGCCGTACTGTCCCGAGCGCCGATGCTTTGCATCCTGTGACGGTCTTCGTAACCAACGACAATGGCACATGGATGCTACTCCGGCCGCAAGATTTTGCCTCTCCAGAGATTGCAGAGTTGATCCAGGCCTCGCGACAGCGCCAACTCGCCGAACTCTATGAACGAAGCCGAGTGCGCATTGCCAGCAAGAGGGTCGATGTCCCGCGCGAGTTGCCGTACGTGCCGCCGTTCAACAAATGGTCGGCGAATGTGCCGGGCTCAACCTATTTCATTCCGGTTAACGAACTCACGGCCCTCTACCTCAACATCCTCCTTTCATGCTTCAGCGCGGATTTCAGCTACTTCATTGTCGATGAGCGAAACGGATTTCGGCCGGCGGGCATTGGCCGCTTTGCGCGTTCAAAGGGCGGACCGTTGCACGATGATCCCCGCGACGGGCGTTTCATGACCGTCGGCTTTCTGGAGTCGTGGCTGTTCGAGCTTGCAGCCGTCGAACAAGGCGCTGTGGTGCAGAACCTGGGTTTGATGGGACAAGCTCTCGCGCTCGGTGGTTTCCCGCACTTCGCAGCACATCCGTTCGGGTGGACTCAGGCGCTGGGGTTTCGTATGGAAGAGCCCCGCTTCTCGCGTACGATTGCCGCTTCGCGACTGTTAAATCTCGCCCTGAAAGTGTCCGGAAAGGACATTCCCATCCCAACGGCAGTCGGGCTTGAGCACGATGGGCAAATTCTGATCAAGCCATACTGTCCGCCATACCATTCGAGCATGAGGGAAGCAGTCTTAGCTTTCGTTGACACGAAGTTCGCTCTCGGGAAGGGGGCTTTTCGAGACGGCGGGGACGCTACAGCATGGCTGGACGGAAGGCGTGTGCAGGCCGGCATTCCTGAATATCCAAAAGCTGCGGTTGAGGCGACCATTCAATACTGCGAGTACGTCTATGGCCGCTACGGTCGCTTTCCGGCTGCGTGCGGGCCGTTTCGAACCGTACTCGCCTACCAGGCTCATCGGCTCGATCCTGATTTCTACGACCAGTTCTATCGTGCCGAGAGCTTGTAAGAACCTTTCTCAAGTCGGAGGTGTGTTCATGCGGATCAGCGCTCTGTTTGCCAGTCGCTTGTTTGTCCGTGTCTTCAAAGCTGAACGGCACTGAAGGGCCGGAAACGCGCGCCGCCTGCGGCGCTTAGGGAACCTCTGCACAGGTCCCAAGATGTCGCGACGATCCATCGGGCGGGATGGGTTCCCCGCTTCTTGGTGCGAAATATCGTGATAACTATGGTGTAAC
>Ga0075018_10000331_pt1 | contig 13953 bp, 11 predicted proteins | sample ColStrG_CSR_2014_FD_71471 | JGI IMG/M metagenome (GOLD analysis project Ga0075018, IMG submission 71471) | Freshwater sediment microbial communities in response to fracking from Pennsylvania, USA - Cold Stream Run_MetaG_CSR_2014 | ecosystem: Environmental > Aquatic > Freshwater > Creek >... | reverse complement strand
AATCGTACAGATGCTCCAGCAACTCGGTCTTTGATACCACGGCGCGCGGCCGGTGCGCCAGATATTCGAGGACACGGTACTCCATCGCCGTCAGCGAGATGGCGCGCCCGGCGCGCTGTACGCTGCGGTTCACCGTGTTCAACTCCAGATCGCCCACCGAGAGCACCGGAGAAGGCTGTCCTTTCCCGCGGCGGATCAGCGCCTTGGTGCGCGCCAGCAGTTCGCCCAGGTCAAAGGGCTTGGTCAGGTAGTCGTCGGCTCCGGCGTTCAGCAGCGCCACCACGGATTCCTTATCATCGCGAGCGGTCACAACCAGAACGGGCGTCCGCTGGCCCGCCTGCCGGATGCGGCGCAGCAATTGCGTTCCATCCATTTGCGGCAGCATCAGATCGAGCAGCACCACGTCGTATTCACTGGACTCCGCCAGAAAAAGCCCTTCCTGACCATCGTGTGCAATGTCGACCGCATACCCCGCACTCTCGCGCAAACTGCGAGCGATGTTGTCCGCCAGCCGCGGCTCATCTTCGATGACCAGAACGCGCACCTGCAACCCTCGCGACAGCATTCTACTTCCTCTAACCTTAACCCGTCCTGAACCCGGTTGGAAGTGACATCCTTAAGTAGCGCCGCCGTCCCGCCCCCATCGGGCGAGGGCAAGGATGTTGGAGTCTTGCCCGCGGACTTTGAATTTGCGTCGGGCAATTCAGCCGCGGTCTAGCCCTCTCCCCTTCAGCCCGTTTCAGAACAGCCGTCTCCCAGATTGGCTCTCCCAAATCGCCGCATTGCCTATCTGCTTTCCTAAACTGCGGCATTCAAAGGTCTTTGTCCCTCCGTGTGCGCTGGCGAAAGTTTGGCGAAGAACTTGCTTTCGCACTGAGTGATTGAGTTCGAATCATTCAGAAAAGCTACAAAAGGGTTCTGGAAGAAAGCTAAAGAGGAAACCGCCCATGTTGGATCTCAGCGACATCAAAATCACGCGCCGCGACCAGCAGGTTCTACACCTGCTGGTGGAGGGCTGCAGCAACAAGGAAATCGCGGAGCAACTGAACATCAGTCCACGCACCGTGAAGCAGCATCTGCGTACGCTGTTTCTGCGGGCCGGCATCAAGGATGGCCGCAAGCGGGTAAAGCTCGCGACCGCCGTATTCCAAAGAGAGCAGAGGGAACCATGCAACCATGTGATCGGTTGACCGCCAAGGAAGTTCAGGTCGCGATGCTGGTTTGGGAAGGCCAGACCAATCGCGAAATTGGCTATGTGATCGGTACCACGGAGCAGGTCATTAAGAACTACCTGCGCAACACGTTTGATAAACTCGGCGTCTGGAGCCGTCTGGAACTTGCACTCTATGTCGCTGCTCACGGCGGCGCACACTGGCGCGCTCCCGTCACCGTGCCACCCCAACCGGCCACGTTGCTTGCTGGATCTCCACCTGAAGCGCAGCAAACCATGCCGCGCGCCTCGGCCCGCCCCGACAAGAATGACCACAAGTCACGGCAATTGCCGCATGGATCGGAAGTCTCGCCAGGACTGATTTCGGCCTAGTTCTTCACAACCGGAATTCCAGTCCTGGGGGCCACGCCCCGATTGAGACTCAATGTCCCAATCGCCGTAGTGCGCGCTCATGCACAGCGTCGCCGGCCTGGCGCCGGATGGGTGCACAAAAAACGGTGCAGCCGGCTGTGGAGAGAACGCATGTGCCTGAAAACTAAGAGTCTGCCATCGAGCGAAAGTAGTTGACGACGGCAAGTTCTTCGGAGTACACACCTCCGGGCTATTTCGACAGCAATTGTTTGCAGGAAGGGCGCTGGCTTTGCTTCACGACCTGGGCAGTTCGTATCGAATCGCTTTATACAAGGCACGCTTCTCCGCCAGCCGTGGGTCAGTCCAACGCCGGGGAAACTCTGATTAGGCATGAATTTCAACCGGGGCGCAGCGCGGACGAGGAGGGGTAGTCCTCGCTTCCTTTGTTTACCTTTGTGGTTGAAGCTCTTACATACCTTAACCACAATGGACACAGAGGTACACAAAGGTGATGTAAGGACGTGGCCGGCACGGGAACTTTACAACTGGAAACCTGCGCCTCCTGGCAACTTAATCAATGGTCCTGAGAAAGCAGGGTCTGTTTCGTCATGGCTTACGCTCAACCCAATCCGGTCAAGGCCACCATCCTCGTGGTGGACGACTCGCTCGAGATGCAACGTTACCTTCGCGTCCTGCTGGAACTTGACTCTTACCGGGTCGAAGCCGCCAGCAGCGGTGCTGAGGCGTTGCAGATCCTGAGCCGTGGGTGTGCTCCCCAAGTGGTGTTGCTCGACGTGCAAATGCCCGGTATGGATGGCTTGGAAACTTTGCGCCGTCTCCAAGACCTCCGCCCGAAGCCGAAGGTAATCATATGTTCAGCGGTGGACGATCCTGGAAAGATTGCTGAGGCGGCATCTCTCGGTGCTCACGCATATCTCCTGAAGCCCATCCAGCATTTGTATCTTTCGGCCGCGATTGAGCGATGCCTCAACGAAGATCCGGCAAGACGCGTGGAGCGCCTGGCCGGACGACCATTTGTCCTGCCATCGCCTGGCCCGCTGTGAGCAATCCCAGGGGGGCGCCACCTCAAGTCCTGATTCTCACCATACTCTCCAGGAATTGCTTGAGTTGATTCCTGTCCGGTTCTGTAATCTCGGTAAACTTCACTCCGATCCCAAACCCCGGCGTGCTGGTTACGACTTCGGCGTGCACCCATAGCTTGAAGTCCTTGATCCAGAGAGCAATCTTGATACGGGCTCCTTTCGGCAGGGGGTTTGGCATCTCCAGGAAACTTCCTCCCAGGCTGAGATCGACGGTCCTGGTTCGGATTGGAGCCGTCTGTCCACTCGGGTACACTTCCGCGGAACTTGCGCACTTCATCCGAGGGCTGGTTCGGCGATCCTTGGTATCGCGCACCGATGCATCGATGTCAGGTGGCGGCAACGGGAAGTCCCAAAAGCTTTTTCCCGGCGACAGATTGAGCAGGCCCATCTTGCCCTCGTGTTCACTGCCATGTTGGCCCACCCATTTCACTCGAAAATGAGCCTTGGTCGAGCCATAGGTCACGCCCACAATCTCATCCACTTTCGGCTGCGCTTGCACGCCGCCCAGTTCCACGCCTTGTTGACTGACGTTTACTGTGAAAACCTTCTCGGAGAAGACTCGCCCGCTACTGTCGGTCCCGAAAATTCGGACGGGGACTCGGATTTCCTTGCGGGGCTCGCGGCGTTTACCCATAACCTGACGAAACTCCTCCAAAAAAAGAAGCATGGGCCCTGGGGTCACGTGATTCTACTTCAGACGCCCCCCGTCACCCAAATAACCGAAAGAACACTCCATGCGAAGCCACGGTCGCGTAGGGGCAGGTGTCTCACCTGCCCCACCGGGCGCGGCCCGGCAATAGAATCGGACCCGAACCGCGCCATGCCCAAACAGCACTCCTGACGGGTCGTGCCCGGGTTGCAACTTCTGGCCGAGCCACGCTCAGTCTGGCAGGTGAGACTGCCGCTACGCTGCTTTCCCCATCTGGCCAGGGAAAAACGCTGCAAAAGCTTGCATGAACCCTTACCGCCTCTGGGATCGGCTCACGCAAAGTGTACTCTAACAAGGCACTTGGCAGCTTGCCCGCGGCATTCCAATTGCATCGCCAGCGGGGTGCGTCCCAGTTTTTGCGATCCCACCAGTCCGCAGCCTGGATCCGAGGTAGGAAATGACCACTAAAGAGAGCTTCTGGATGGCGTGTGACTCCATCGAACAGTTGCGAGCGGAATACGGACCCTTCCAAACCCGTGCCGAGGCCGAGGCCGAAGCCCACAAGCTGGGATTCGGCTTCCTGTTGCGCTACGAACACATCATCGACGCCAACGAAGACATCCAGGAAGTACGCTGCATCTTCATCGAGTTGCCCAGTGCTCCCCAGTCCCCAACCGGGCCTGTGGTCCGCAGGCTGCACACCCGCTGCGCCACCTGCGGGGAATCTGCGGTGCATGAAGAACATTGGCTGGCTGAAGTGTGGGCCGACATCCATGAATTTGAGCACACCCGCCATCGCGTCCGCCTCTTCGAGCAAACCCGCCGCGAGGGCCTCAAAGAAGTTGGCGACTGGCGCGATCAATGTGCCTGATCCTGAAGCGCCCCCTGCAAATCGCCTAGCTTTTCTGCTAGTCTGTTCTCCGTAAGTCACGCCCGCACGGGGCCTTCGAGAAAACAAAAAACCATGGTCTTGTTGATTTCGCTAATCCTGGCGCTGATTCCTCTCCTGGGCATCGTTTACATCGTTGTATTCGGTTCTCCCACCACCGTAGACGGCCTGTTCATGGCCCTCATCCTGCTTTCCATATCCGCCATTCTGGGCTTAAACGCCTTGATCGAGTTGCGCAAAGGCAAGTCTGCCTTCGCGCCCAGCCGGAGCGCACTGACCATGCGGGCGGCCGGGCCGGTCTCGGATGGCTCTCACCGGAAAACTCGCGGCAAAGTAAAGGATGTTGTGTTCTTTGAGTCCAACGTCGGGCAGCCCAACAAATCCATTGTCACTCTTTCCGGCGGCAACGGCGCCTCGCAAACCCTGGCACTGGAGGGAGACATGCGCAACGCCCTCCCCGTAGGCCAGACTCTCGAAATCACGTTACGCAAAGAAGCCGGAAAGAACGTGCTGGTAGACGTCAACAACGCCTGAAAATGTACGCGCGGGCATCCTCGCCCGTGCGGCGCCAGTCAAAATTCATACTTCGTCATACTCTCCCGAGTCCGCGAGGCTGATTACGAACGTAACCCGGAACCCCACTTCCGCCTCGCCCCAGCCTGCGATTTCAGTAGAGAATTACAAGCAATCGGGATTCGCCGGGCGCAGCTGCCCGAAGCGGAGGGGGAATGCAGCAGACCAGAGAAGAACAAACTGCGCCGCCCACCATGTTGGCGCGCGCGGAACAAATCCAGCGGGAGATTCAGCAGCTCTCCGGGCGCGACCTGCAGTTGTGGTCAATCGTAATCCTGGTCATCGTCGTGCTCACCGCGGGCATGCTGGCGCTGGTCCTGCCTAACGTCATCTGGGCCCAGCGCGTCATCCGTATCGAACACGTTTACTTGCCGCAACTCTTCTTTGGATTGATTTCGCTGATTCTGCTCTTCAACATTTACCTGATCGGGCAGAAAGTAACTCTCAACAACACCCGGCGCGCCCTGATCAGCGAACTGGTGCTGAACGAGCGCCTGGAAAGCCTCTCGCTGATTGATCCCCTAACCCAACTCCTGAACCGGCGCGCCATGAACGAACTGATTCCCCGCGAAGTAGCCCGCGCCAACCGCCTGTCCAGTCATCTGACCTTCCTGACCATCGACCTCGATGGTTTCCGCGCCATCAATTCCAAGTTAGGCAACATCGAAGGCAACCTCCTGCTAAGGGATTTTGCCCGAATGCTCACCATCAATTTCCGAGGCGGCGACATCGTCTTCCGCCAGGGCGGGGACGAATTCCTGGTCATCATGCCGGATACCAGCGAGGAAGACTCCGACTTCCCCATCCGCCGCCTGCACCGCGCGGTGGAGCACTGGAATCTCAACAGCGGCAAGAGCTACCAGCTCGCATTCAGTTGGGGCGTCGCCGCCTACGTAACCGGTAGCGAAGTGGAAGACGTCCTCCGCGCCGTCGACCGCCAGCTCTACCAGAAAAAGCACAACCTCGTTCCAGTGTTTTAAGTACTCCCACCATGTAGGCGCCTGGCGTCCCCCCAGTTGTAACTCACAGTCAAGCTGAGAACCGAGAACTGGCAACTGACCACTGGCTTTTTGCCATCCCGAGGTGGCCTTACTTTCCCCCGTTCTAGGTGGGCCGTCGTGTGCTGGATTGTCTTTTGTCAGCCGACACTGTTGCCCAAAGCCCTTCTCGCGCCACCACTGTCGCCCGTGATCGAGGAGTGATGCCAAAAGAGCAAAATCATACAGGTCCGCTCGGAAAGAGGGGACCAAAGCTGGGCTAGACCCAATCCTGTGGGAAAGTCTTTTCCCTGTGAACACACTTTCAGTGTTGCTCTCAGTTTCTGAGTGCCATGCATAACCGTAACACCCCATGAGGTTACTATCGTGCTAGAGAAACTTGCTAAAGCCCACCTTCTCTGACAGCTCACCGTGAGCTAAATGCTTTCGCTGCCGCGAATTCTGACGCTCCAGCGCCGCACGGAATAGAACCTTCTTGCTGCGCATTCCATGATTGGCAGTGGCATCGCGATTGCCCCATACTCTGCCGAGTGAGGAAACCTCGGGGGTCTTCTGTTTACCTTATTGCCATCGCCGCAGTCGCGTTGGAAATCATTCGTGACTGGTTGGAGCATGCAAGCGCTCGCGCTGCTAAGTCTTCTCTTTGTGAGCGCCCGATTCCACCAAAACCTGATCCCACCTGGAGACTATCGGGTGATCAGTCTCGTGTCCCCCGAACCGCTGGTACTCCACGGAAGGCAGTCGGTTATCCAACCGGTGCTGGCGCGGTCCGAGCCGGCGCTGGAAAGCAGGCGGTTACCGGAAAGCAAGTCGGCTGTGGCGGCGCTTGTAGTCACCCCGCAGATACGCCCCATCGGCGAGCACCCGCTGCCAGAGCCTGATCGCCCTGCGCCAGAGCTGAAACTCGACAGTAAGATGCCCGTGCTTCCCACTGCACCGGCGTCGAAGATCGTGGCCGTCGGTACCTTTTCCATCACCAGTTCCGTTACTGCGACGGCCGCTAAGTCCGCCGCCGCAGTGCAGACCGGCGGCTTCGGCGACCCGAACGGTATTCCTTCGTCAGCGCATCGCCAGGTCGCCAACATCCAAGAAAACGGAGCATTCGACTTAGCCAGGGGATCGGGCCATGGCAATGCGATGGGAGGCACAAACCAGGGCATGGTGACGAGTTCCGGATTTGGCAACGGGGCGATCGACACTCTTAACAGCGCTAGTATCCATGGTAAAGCAGGCTCGCACCCGCCGAGTAACGGAGCCAATACTCCCGTCGAAATCACCTTCAAGCCCAAACCCGATTACACGGATGAAGGACGGAAGCAGAAGATTAACGGAGAAGTTCACCTCGAGGTGATGTTCAGATCCGACGGGCAAATCCACGTAATACGAGTGCTGCAGGGTTTGGGGTACGGACTGGATGAACAGGCCGTAAAAGCTGCCGAGCAAATCAAGTTCAAGCCGGCTTTGCATGAAGGCCAGCCGATTGATTCGATGGCTCTGGTCCACATCATTTTCGAACTTATTTCGTGAGGAGCGCTATGCGCAGTTTCCCAACAATCGTCTTCTTGCTGCTTGTGTCCTCGATGACAGGTGTTGCGGCCGAAACCCCGAAACCTTCATCCGCCCTCTCCTTCGACCAGACCGTCGACCGGGTGATAGAGCGCGAACGCGGCTTCGTTGCAACCATGAAGCGTATGCACCCTCTGGCCGAAACTTATATCCAGAACCTTCATGAAGACAACGATCATAACGTCGAGCCGGCCAGCGATCAGTATTTCCTGGGGCGGCTTGACCTGAATGATGGTATCCACGATTCAGTGTTCCAGAAGCAGCGCGAGGGCTTCCGGCATCGCCTGCTGAGTCCCTTCCCCGCCGCTCTGACGAACAGGTTCTTGCCGGGCGGCTTCGCACAGATGCTGATGCTTGATCCAGACTTCCAGAAGCGTAACTATCGTTTCACTTTTGTGCGACGCGAGTTTCTTGGCGAAGCGCGCTGCATTGTTATCGATGTCCAACCTGGGAAAAAAGCGCGCGCAGGGTTGTTCATTGGAAGAATCTGGGTCGAAGACCGCGACTACAATATTGTCCGCTTCAACGGGACCTATTTCGGCCATTCAAACTACACCTATGACCTGCACTTCGACAGTTGGCGGTTTAACCTGCAAGCCGATATGTGGCTGCCTTCCTACATCTACGTCGAAGAGTCAGGCACAAAAACCAACCGGGCATTATTCCACAATCTGTATCTCAAGGCCCAGACGCGTCTGTGGGGTTACGACCCGGAGCAACTGAATCACGAAGAGGAATTTACCCAGATTAAGATCGACAACTCGGTGGATGATCGTCCAGTTGCCAAAGACAGTGCTCCTGTCGAAGCCCAGCGCATATGGGAACGGATGGCAGAAGACAATGCGGTTGATCATCTGCAGAAGATCGGCGTGCTCGCGCCCACGGGCGAAGTGGACAAGATCCTGCAGACCGTGGTCAACAACCTCATCATCACCAACAAGCTTCAAATCGAGCCGGATGTGCGCTGCCGTGTACTGCTGACGCTGCCACTGGAGTCTTTCACGATAGGGCACACGATTGTAGTCAGCCGCGGTTTGCTGGATGTGCTGCCGGATGAAGCATCCTTGGCCATGATCCTGGCTCACGAACTCAGCCATATTGCGTTGGGTCATCATGTCGATACCCAGCTTGCCTTCAGCGACCACTTCTTCTTTGCCGACACGGAAGCCTTCCAGCATCTGCATTTCGAGCGGGATGCCGCCGACGAGGAAGCTGCCGACAACAAAGCCATGGAGTTGCTGGCGAACTCGCCGTACAAGGACAAACTGGCCAATGCAGGGCTGTTCCTCAAAGCGTTACAGAATCGCTCGCCCATGCTCACTAACTTGATTAGACCGCACCTGGGCAGCAGAATGGCGAACGGAAACACCACCCGAATGGCCGCACTTTTCAGTTCCACGCCAGCGTTGGAGAAGCAGCGACTCGACCAGGTTGCCGCTCTTCCTATCGGTAGCCGGATCAAGTTGGATCCGTGGAGCAATCACCTGATGATGATGAATGCAAACCCAGTTGCGCTGGTGTCCCCGAGGGAGAAGATGCCGTTCGAGGTCACTCCATTTTTCCCCTTTCTAAGCTATAGCCAGGCTGACAGAAAACTTGTGGCCCAGGGCGCGGTAAGTCCTTAAACCATTTGCCGGGCGACGTTGACTGTCCGTCGCCCGTCAGAATCAAAGCTGCCGATCAGAAAGGATGTAATGAGAAACACAATGAGGACCATCGGGAAGGTTTGTTTTTTCGGGTTTGTGATGGTGGCGACCGCTGTGGCGCAAAATCGGCTGCAATCGTCGCCGTCACCTGCCGTCGCTGGACCGGTTTACGATGTGAGCCTCGGCTATAGCCATCTCTCCATGGCGATGCCCTCCGCCGGGCGTGCGAATTTCAACGGCTTGGATTTCAGTGGAAGCATCGGTCTAAGGCGGCGCTGGGCGGCGACGCTCGACTCCAGTTACTTTTATGCGGCCGACGTCCTCAGCACCCGGCACCAGGGCTATATGTTGAGCCTTCTCGCTGGTCCCGTGTTTTATCCGGTTGAGCACGGAAACACCCGACTGTTCGTTCGCGCCCTGGCCGGTGCGGCTCTGGTCGACGGCGCAGTGCCAATAAGCGAAACCCGCAACCTTCATGGCTGGTTATTAGGTCCGTCCTACACGGTTGGGGGAGGATTCGAGCACTTCGTTTCCGGGCAATTCGCCGTCCGCGTCAACGGAGATTACCTGCGCACAAGGTTTTATGATTCTGCTGACACAGTGCGCCCCCAGAACAATCTTCGGTTAACCGTGAGCTTCGTCTTTCGCCTGAAAGAGCATCCACACAGATCTAGCACTCAACTACAGTGATGGACTTGGGGCTGGCCCATCCTTTCACCCCAGACAAACCTCAAACCACCAGGCTTCGGGGGCTGGCCCGTGCTTTCCCCATTCACAAGAAGCGGGTGCCCCGTCCTTCTCGCGTTCTTGGCGAGAGGGCGGGGCTTTTCGAGGCTTTCCGTGATCGCAACACTCGTGGACTCTGAGCTTCGAGGCGTCCGGGGAGCAGCTTGGGGTGTATCCGGTGGTCCGTCGCCGCGACAGTCAGCGCCTCAGGATGACAGCCGGCAACGAACGGAAAACCGCCAGGTGTTCGCAATGGAAGATTTCTCCAAGCCGAAATGACGACAAAGCTATCCATAAGATTGGTTTTGGGATGGGCACGGCTTCACAGGCTGCGGAACAACTCTCGATTCGTATCAGGGTACGCCTCCAGGCATACCGTAGGTCGCTGAAAACAGATTCGGCTTTAGCCGCTGGGGCTCGCCGTTTCTCTGGCAAACTGCATTCTTCCGCAGCCTGTTCAGCCGCGCCGCTCCGGTCCAACAAGAATGCGGGCTTCAGCCCCTGGGGGACAAGCACGCCCCCGCTTTTCGCAATGCGGCTTTTGAGGTAAGCTGCCATCGAAATGCGAATCCGGTATGCGAAGGCTGTCATGCGCCGCTGCTTGCTCCTGGCATGGTTTGATCTCTTGCTTTTGGGGTGCGCCTCAGCGCAACAATGTCCGCAAGCCCCCGTGCTGTCACCGCCGCACGAATTGAACCTCTTCAGCGAAGAGCAGGAAGTCGATTTCGGCGACGTCCTCGCGCAGCAGATTTCGTACTCCCTGCATGTGATCGAGGACGAAGCTGCAGCTGGCTACCTTCAGCATATTGGCGACAGGCTTCTGCGGCAGATGCCGCCCACCAAGCTGCGCTTCCGTTTCTACCTCGTGGATAGTCCCGATGCCAACGCCTTCGCAATCGCGGGGGGCCGCGTTTACGTGACGCGCAAACTCATTACCTTTGTCCACTCTGAGGACGAGCTTGCCGGAGTTGTCGCCCATGAGTTAGGCCATCAGCTCGCGCATCACTCCGCCCTCGACTGGAGCCGCATTTTCCACAACATGCTCGGCGTCACCAAACTCGGTGACCGCGCCGATATCGCGGATAAGTACAACCAGGTGCTCGATGCCTATCGCACCAAGCAAGGCACTTTGACTCAGGCTAATGGCGAGCGCGAGCAGTTGGGAGCGGATCAAGTCGCAGTGTACGCCGTTGCCCGCGCCGGCTATTCGCCCCAGGCTGTCATCGATTTTTGGGACCGCTTCACCGAATCGCACGGGCGCAAGGGTAATTGGCTGACAGATCTTGTAGGCAACACGCGTCCCGAATCCAAGCGCCTTCGCGAGTTCGTCAAGAACCTCGGCGTCATCCCGCCGTCTTGCATCAGTGGCGCTGACCACGACTCCGCAGGCGCGTTTGAGACCTGGCGAACCGTCGTGCGGAACTACAGGGGGTTTGGCAAAACGGAGTCGCTGAAGAATGTAAGCTTGAAGCGTGTGCTCGACCCCGCACTTCGAGATGAAATCCGCTTCTTCCGGTTCAGCCCTGACGGCAAGTACATCCTTGCCCAGGATCCCACGAGCATCTTCGTGCTCACCCGGGAACCCCTGACCTTCCTGTTCCGCATCGATGCTGTCGATGCGCTCAACGCCACCTTCAGCCCCGACTCCCGTTTTGTCGTCTTCGATACGCCCGGACTTCGGGTCGAACGCTGGAATATCGGGGAGCAGCGTCTCGACGATGTGCAGGAAGTGTTTGTGTTTGGTGGATGCGTGCAAACTTCGCTTTCACCCGACGGAAGGTTTATTGCTTGCCTGCGTCCGAACCGTGATACCTACTTTCCCCTCGACTTCCTCTTGTACGACGTCAGCACCGGTTCCGCTGTGTTCACCAAGCAGCATTTTATGGGGCCCTCGGCTTCGTGGGTCCCGAGCTACGCGAACTTTCTGAACTACCTGAGAATTCTGACTGGTGGGCCGGTCGCCGCAATGGCGTTCTCTCCTGATGGGCGTTATTTCATCACCGGACGCTACGAGGACCACTTGATGATCGATTTGAGATCCTTGTCCGAGCTGCCCGTCCCGGGGGCCCTGCGCAGAGTTACTTCGCGGAGCTTCGCTTTCGTCGGGCCGGACTACATCGTCGGTTCAGACGATCAGGACCTCGAACACGCTTCGCTGGTTCGCGTCCCGTCCGGCGAGGTGAGTTCATCCGATATTCCGATCGGCGGACGCGCGCTGTACCCCGCGGCCAAAGGCCCGTTTGCGATTGTCAGACCGATGGAAAAGGCGCCGGTTGGCATTATGAACATCGAGACCAAAAAGATTTTCATGGCCAGCCGTACCGACGCGCTTGATATCTATGATGGCCAGTTCGTCGAAGAGCGCGCCAACGGTGAAATCGGTCTTTACACCCAGGCAGGGCAGAAGCCGACCGCAACCCTAACCCTTCCACGCAGTCCCCTGGCGCGACTTGAGACGGTTGCAGTTGCGCCAGACATCGGGTCCATCGCCATGAGCGTCCGCTCCCGTGGCGCTGTTTGGGATCTGAACACTGGTGAAAGGCTGTTTTACGTGCGCGGATTTCATGGGGCCTTCTTTGACCCAAACGCACTCTTTGTCGATTTCGCGCCGGTTGATCAAACCAGCTTGCAGCGCGTCAAAGGGCAGAGTGAAAAGGACGTGCGCCACCTGGAGGCCGATAAGCCAGGGGACACTATGGCGCGCGCTGACTTGGTCAACCGTTCGATTGCCCCAATTCGAGAAATGAAGAAGCGAACCCGTATTCATCAATTCGGGTCCGTAGTAATCACCTGGACGCCGGAAAACGAGGATGAACCCCTTAAGAATCTCACTTTAGACGCCCGTGACACGCGCACAGATGTTCTGTTGTGGTCGCGCCATTACCCGAAAGGCTTCCCCCAGATTGAAGGCAGTTCCAACGGGGATATCGCTGTGTTTTCCTGGTATCTCGGCACGCACGGTGCAAAAGAGGAGCTGCGGGACGATTCGGAGACGAGAAAGTTGGTCGACGCCGTTAAGGAGTCGGAAGGCAGCTACTTGGTAGAAGTGGTGGATCTGCGCTCGGGCAAGGCTCTCGCGAAGTTCCCCATCGAGACCGGACGTGCATCGTTTCTAGCGCGCTATTTTCTGGCCGCTGGTTCCACGCTGCTCATGCTTGATGACCACCGGCGCATCCATCTGTATTCCTACAAAGGCGCCCGTATAGGAACGTTGTTCGGAGGCGCGGCAGCGCTCTCGCCGGATGGCGCCGTTGCGGTGGAACGCGAACCGGGGCGTCTAGAGTTATATGACGCGGTCACCCAGCACCACGGCGATGAGCTCACCTTCGGCTGCCGAGTTGCCTTCTTTGAGTTCACCGCCGACAGCAAACGTCTGATAGTCCTGACCGACGATCAAACCGTTTTCGTCATAAATGTCCCACGGCGCGATACATCCGCTGGAAACACTGTTCGTTGATCTACCGGGTTGCTGCGGTGTAGTGCATGGGCGAGTGAAAAGCCTCAGGGCAGGGTTAGTCCGCGGGTACCCCAAACATCCTCGCAGTTTTTCGAGATGTGGGCACGGCAGCGCCCGCGTCACAAATCCAATCGTGTAGGGCGGACACCCCTGTCCGCCGCCGTTGCGGTTGGGGTTGTTTTTCGCGGCATCTCAACAGTCAGTCATCCCGAGCGAAGCCGAGGGGTGACGGCCGGTCGCGAGATGCGTCAGTGACATCCGAAGCCTGAGTCATTAGCGCGGCCCCCTGAATACATCCCCCTTGTGGTTTGACTTCATGATCCACCACGCCTCCCGGTACTGCTCATACTGATACATTCCCCTCCGCGTGCCATTGGGATGGAAATAGAGGGAATAGCGCTTCCCGATCGCCGCGATGGGGATCACGTACCAGGCGTCCTCGGGCACCAGGTAGACCACAATCACATCAACCTCGGCTGCCGTGTACATCTCCTTTCCGCGATGTGCGTTGCCGCAAGCCCGCACGCCATAACCGCGGTAGCTGGCCTTGTAACAGGACTTCACCTGTACCCTCGTCAGCCGGTGTCCTGAACTCACGATGAAGTCAAAACGCTCGCTGTCTCCGTAAGGTTTGGCCACTCCGAAGCCCATGCTCGCTGCCTTATACACGAACGCCAACTCGGAGAGCTCACCTTTGCGTTTGGTGTGACCGCGGTATCCCAGATGGTTCTTACTCCTGCTTAATGCTGCGCCTCGCTGCAGGCGAACTGCTGATTGCTTTTTCATGGCACAAATAAAAAAGGCGCCGGCGGTTAGGCCGCACC
>Ga0075018_10000330_pt1 | contig 13957 bp, 9 predicted proteins | sample ColStrG_CSR_2014_FD_71471 | JGI IMG/M metagenome (GOLD analysis project Ga0075018, IMG submission 71471) | Freshwater sediment microbial communities in response to fracking from Pennsylvania, USA - Cold Stream Run_MetaG_CSR_2014 | ecosystem: Environmental > Aquatic > Freshwater > Creek >... | reverse complement strand
CAATGATTTCGACGCGAAGTTTACCGGCACCAACACTTACGACGCGATCGAGGGCGCCGATGTGTGCATCGTCACGGCGGGTGTGCCCCGCAAGCCGGGCATGAGTCGCGACGATTTGCTCGACATTAATCTCAAGGTGATGGGCCAGGTCGGTTCCGGCATCAAGAAATACGCGCCTAACGCCTTTATCATCTGCATCACCAATCCGCTCGACGCCATGGTTTGGGCGCTGCAAAAAAGTTGCGGCCTGCCCCAGCAGAAGGTGGTCGGAATGGCTGGCGTGCTCGACTCGGCGCGCTTCCGTTATTTCCTTGCCGACGAGTTTCACGTTTCTGTGGAAGACGTCACCGCTTTCGTGCTGGGTGGCCATGGTGACACCATGGTGCCTCTCATCCGCTATTCCGCAGTGGCGGGCATTCCTGTGCCGGATCTGGTGAAGATAGGCTGGACTACGCAGGCGCGCATCGACGACATCGTGAAACGAACCGCAAATGGCGGCGCCGAGATCGTGAATTTGCTCAAGACCGGCTCAGCCTTTTATGCGCCGGCGGCGTCGGCAATTGCCATGGCTGAAAGCTATCTGCTCGACAAGAAGCGCGTGTTGCCGTGTGCCGCCTGGCTCAATGGTGAGTACGGCATAAAGGACCTCTATGTCGGCGTGCCTGTGGTGATAGGCGCCAAAGGCGTTGAGCGCATCGTGGAGATCGAACTTAACAGTGGCGAGCGCACGATGTTCGAAAAATCGGCGGCCGCAGTGCAGGGGTTGGTCGACGCCTGCAAGAAGATCGCCCCGAATCTCGATAACTAGAACAAGCCGGCACTTTCGGCCGAGAGCATGTCATGAATATTCACGAATATCAGGCGAAGGCGGTGCTGCGCGAATTTGGAGTGCCGGTGCCGCGCGGCGTTCCTGCATTCAGCGTGGATGAAGCGGTCAAGGGCGCGAAAGAACTTGGCGGCCCCGTCTGGGTTGTAAAGGCGCAGATTCATGCCGGTGGACGCGGTAAGGCCGGCGGCGTCAAGGTCGTGAAATCCGTCGACGATGTGAAGAAGGAGTCGACGCGTATTCTTGGCTCGACACTTGTCACGCACCAGACCGGTCCGCATGGGAAGAAAGTCAATCGGCTCTATATCGAAGAGGGCTCGGCCATTGATCGCGAATTCTATCTTTCAGCGTTGATTGACCGTGAGACTTCGCGCGTTGCTTTCGTCGTTTCCACCGAAGGCGGAATGGACATCGAAGAAGTCGCGCATAAGACACCTGAGAAGATTCTCACTTTCTCGGTTGATCCAGCGACCGGGATCATGCCGCATCACGGACGCCGTGTAGCGCAGGTGCTGAAGCTTTCCGGCGATCTCGCCAAACAAATCGAAGCGATCCTGCCCAAGCTCTACGCCGCTTTCACGACGAAGGACATGAGCCTGCTCGAGATCAATCCTTTGGTGGTGACCAAGGACAACAAGATCATCTGTCTCGACGCCAAGGTCGGTTTCGACGGCAACGCGCTTTACCGCCATCCCGATATCGTTGCCCTGCGCGATTTGACGGAGGAAGACGAAAAGGAAATCGAGGCCTCGAAGTACGATCTCAACTACATCGCACTCGACGGCTCGATCGGCTGTATGGTCAACGGCGCCGGCCTCGCCATGGCCACCATGGACATCATCAAGCTCTACGGTATGGCGCCGGCCAACTTCCTCGACGTCGGGGGCAGCGCGACGAAAGAGAAGGTGACAGCGGCGTTCAAAATCATCACCTCCGATCCCAGCGTGAAGGGCATTCTCGTCAATATCTTCGGCGGCATCATGAAGTGCGACGTGATCGCCGAAGGTGTGGTCGCAGCGGTGAAAGAAGTCGGCCTGAAGGTGCCGCTGGTTGTGCGGCTCGAAGGCACCAATGTCGATCTCGGCAAGAAGATCATTGCGGAGTCCAAGCTCAACGTGACATCGGGTGACGACCTCGATGATGCTGCGCAGAAAATTGTTAAAGCCGTGAAGGGGGCCGCGTAATGGCTGTCCTCATCAACAAGGATACCAAGGTCATTTGCCAGGGGTTCACCGGCAAGAACGGGACCTTTCATTCACAGGCTGCCATCGCCTACGGCACCAAAATGGTCGGAGGCACGTCACCCGGGAAAGGCGGCTCGACCCACCTCGATCTGCCGGTGTTCGATACGGTTGCGGAAGCGAAGGAAAAGACGGGCTGTGATGCCAGCGTGATCTACGTGCCGCCAGCGGGCGCCGCCGACGCCATCTGCGAAGCGGTTCAGGCCGACATCCCTCTCATCGTTTGCATCACCGAGGGCATTCCGGTGATGGACATGGTCAAGGTCAAGCGCTCGCTTGCAGGCTCGAAATCCCGGCTGATTGGCCCGAATTGTCCAGGCGTCATGACGGCAGGTGCGTGCAAGATCGGCATCATGCCGGGCAATATCTTCAAGTCCGGCAAAGTCGGCATCGTATCACGTTCGGGTACACTCACTTATGAAGCCGTGTTTCAGACCAGCCGCGAAAATCTCGGCCAGACCACAGCGGTCGGCATCGGCGGCGACCCGGTGAAGGGCACCGAATTCATCGCGGTGCTTGAGATGTTCCTGGCGGACCCGAAGACCGAGTCCGTCGTCATGATTGGTGAGATTGGTGGTTCGGCCGAAGAGGATGCTGCGCAGTTCCTCAAGGACGAGGCCAAACGTGGCCGCAGGAAGCCAACGGTCGGGTTTATTGCCGGACGCACCGCCCCGCCCGGCCGGCGCATGGGCCATGCCGGTGCAATCATCTCGGGCGGCAAGGGTGACGCCGAGTCCAAAATAGCGGCAATGGAATCGGCCGGAATTAGGGTATCACCATCCCCGGCCCGGATTGGGAAAACGCTGGTTGAAGCATTGAAATCCTGATTCAGTCCTAGGCCTTTTGTAGACTTACAGACGTCATAAATAGAGTTAAAAAAGCCAGATCAACGTCGCGGTCGGTCACTTGGGCTTTGCACCTGCGGCGAGGCGCGGATTTTCAGGCCGCGTAAGGATGAGGCCACCATGTCCCGCCAGGACGCTAACGCCATCTTTGCCCACACGTCGTTCCTCTACGGCGGCAACGCCGCGTATATCGAGAACCTCTACGCAAAATACGAGGTCGATCCTGCGGCGGTCGACGCCGAGTGGCGTGCCTTTTTCCAAAGCCTGAAGGACGAGAAGTCGGACGTTGTCAAAAGCGCCCAAGGCGCCTCGTGGAAAATACCGAACTGGCCAACGCGTCCGAACGGCGATCTGGTCGCAGCGCTTGACGGTCAGTGGGCAGAGACTGAAAAAAAGCTTGGCGAAAAAATCACCTCCACCGCACGAGCCAAGGGTGTTGAGCTCTCGTCCGCCGACGTCATGCAGGCGACGCGCGATTCCATCCACGCGTTGATGCTAATTCGCGCCTATCGCATCCGCGGCCACTTCCACGCCAAGCTCGATCCGCTTGCACTTGAACCGGAGAAGAATGAAGCAGAACTCGATCCGAGCTCCTATGGTTTCACTGAAGCCGATCTCGATCGCAAGATTTTTCTGGACAGGGTACTTGGCCTCGAATTCGCGTCGATGCGCGAGATCGTCGCCATCCTGCGCCGCACTTACTGCCAGACCATCGGCATCGAGTTCATGCACATCTCCAATGCCGCGCAGAAAAGCTGGATTCAGGAGCGCATCGAGGGGCGCGACAAGGAAATCACCTTCACGCGCGAGGGCAAGCGCGCCATCCTCAACAAGCTGGTTGAAGCGGAAGGCTTCGAAAAATTCCTCGACGTCAAATACACAGGCACCAAGCGCTTCGGTCTCGATGGCGCCGAAGCGCTAATTCCTGCGCTCGAACAGATTATCAAGCGTGGTGGTAATCTCGGCGTACAAGAAATCTGTCTAGGCATGTCGCATCGCGGCCGCCTCAATGTTCTGACGCAAGTGATGGGCAAGCCGCACCGCGCGCTCTTTCACGAATTCAAGGGCGGCTCGGCGACGCCGGACGAAATCGAAGGCTCCGGCGACGTGAAATATCACCTTGGCGCTTCGTCGGACCGCGAGTTCGACAACAACAAAGTACACTTGTCGTTGACCGCCAATCCGTCGCATCTGGAAATCGTCGATCCGGTAACACTCGGTAAGGTGCGTGCCAAGCAGGACCAACACCATGCAAAACCCGACGAGCGCACAATGGTGATGCCGCTGCTCATTCATGGCGATGCCGCTTTTGCCGGCCAAGGCGTGGTGGCGGAATGTTTTGGCCTGTCCGACCTGAAGGGCTACCGCACAGGCGGTTCGTTGCATTTCATCGTCAATAACCAGATCGGGTTCACGACCTATCCGCGCTATTCGCGGTCTTCGCCGTATCCGTCCGACGTCGCCAAGATGATCGAGGCGCTGATCTTCCACGTGAACGGCGACGATCCAGAGGCGGTGGTGTTCGCCGCCAAGGTCGCAACCGAGTATCGGCAGAAATTCCAGCGGCCGGTGGTCATCGACATGTTCTGTTACCGGCGTTTCGGCCACAATGAGGGCGACGAGCCGTCGTTTACGCAGCCGCTGATGTACAAGAAAATTCGCGCCCATCCGACCACGCTGGAAATCTACAGCAGGAAATTGATCGGTGAGGGCGTTGTCACCGAAGGCGAAGTCGAGAAGATGAAAGCGGACTGGCGCACGCGCCTCGACGCCGAATTTGAAGCCGGCCAGGGCTACAAGCCGAACAAGGCCGATTGGCTCGACGGTCGCTGGTCAGGGCTAAAGGCCGCGCGTGATGCGGACGATCCGCGTCGCGGTAATACTGGTGTCGATGCCGCCGTGCTGCGCGAGATCGGCAAGAAGATCACCGTCGTTCCGCAAGGTTTTGCCGTTCACAAAACGATTCAGCGTTTTCTGGAGCATCGTGCCAAAGCGATCGAGAGCGGCGAGGGGATCGATTGGGCGACTGCCGAGGCGCTGGCATTCTGTTCACTTCTCAAGGAGGGGAACCCGGTCCGCCTGTCGGGTCAGGACAGCGAGCGCGGCACGTTCTCGCAGCGCCACGCGGTGCTGTTCGACCAGAACACCGAGGAGCGCCACACGCCGTTCAACCATCTCGGCGATCCTCAGGCGCGCTTCGAGGTGCTCAATTCGAGCCTGTCGGAGGAGGCCGTGCTTGGATTCGAGTACGGCTATTCCGCTGCGGAGCCAACGACGCTGACGCTGTGGGAAGCCCAGTTCGGCGACTTCGCAAACGGTGCGCAGGTGGTGTTCGACCAGTTTATTTCATCGGGCGAACGCAAGTGGTTGCGCATGTCCGGCCTCGTTTGCTTACTGCCGCATGGCTACGAAGGGCAGGGGCCGGAGCATTCCTCCGCGCGATTAGAGCGTTTTCTGCAGATGTGTGCCGAAGACAATATGCAGGTTGCCAACTGCACGACGCCGGCGAACTATTTTCACATTCTGCGCCGGCAATTAAGGCGCGAGATTCGCAAACCCCTGATCCTCATGACACCGAAATCACTGCTGCGTCACAAACGTGCAGTGTCGCGCCTCGACGAGATGGTGACCGGCACCTCGTTCCATCGGCTGCTTTGGGATGACGCGCAACTGCTGCCAAATGAGAAAATCAAGCTAGTCGCCGACGACAAGATACGCCGCGTCGTTCTGTGCTCTGGCAAGGTCTACTTCGATCTCTACGAAGAGCGTGAGAAGCGCGGCATCGACGATATTTATCTACTTCGCGTCGAGCAGCTCTACCCATTCCCGACCAAGGCCTTGGTCACGGAGCTATCGCGCTTCAAGCAGGCGGAGATGGTCTGGTGTCAGGAAGAGCCACGCAACATGGGCGCCTGGTTTTTCGTTGACACATTCCTGCAATGGATTCTCAACCAGATCAGTGCCAAAAACCGCACCATGCGCTATGCGGGGCGACCTGCCTCGGCATCGACAGCCGTCGGGCAGATATCGAAGCATCTGGCGCAACTCAAACAATTCATCGACGAGGCGCTTGGATAAGTTCGGATTGCGTCATGCCGTTGTGGCCATGACGACAAAGGAAAGAAGTCATGGCCGACATCCGCGTGCCCACCCTCGGCGAATCGGTAACCGAAGCGACGGTTGGCAAATGGTTCAAGCAGCGTGGCGATGCGGTGGCGGTGGATGAGCCTTTGGTCGAGCTTGAGACCGATAAGGTCACTCTCGAAGTACCCGCGCCAGCCGCCGGAGTGCTCTCCGATATTGCGGTGAAGGATGGCGACACTGTCGCTGTCGGTGCGCTGCTAGGCCAGATCAAGGAAGGCGCAGGTGCGGCGCCCAAAGCGGCACCGGCCCTGAAGGCTGTCGAGACGCCAAAGGCGGCTCCCGCTTCGCCCACTAAACCGACCGAAATGCCGATGCCGCCGTCGGTGCGCAAGATGGCGGCTGAAAGCGGCGTCGATCCGTCAAAAGTTAGCGGTACCGGCATGCACGGGCAAGTCACCAAGGGTGACATGTTAAGTGCGATCGAGCGCGCCGCAGCGGTGCCGACACCGGTGTCAGCGCCAGTGCAAATGCGCGCCCCATCGCCTGCCGATGATGCTGCCCGCGAAGAACGCGTGCACATGACGCGTCTGCGCCAGACCATCGCGCGCCGTCTCAAAGACGCCCAGAACACTGCCGCCATGCTCACGACCTTCAACGAGGTCGACATGAGTGCGGTGATGCATATGCGCAATCAGTACAAGGATCTGTTCGAAAAGAAGCACGGCGTGAAGCTCGGCTTCATGGGCTATTTTGTGCGCGCCTGCATCCAAGGACTAAAGGAAATCCCGGCGGTCAATGCCGAGATCGACGGCACCGACATCGTCTACAAGAATTATTATCACATCGGCGTCGCCGTCGGCACCGAGAAGGGTCTGGTGGTGCCGGTGCTGCGCGACGCCGACCATATGTCGCTGGCACAGATCGAAAAGACAATTTCCGATTTCGGCCGCCGCGCGCGCGACGGCGCCCTCAAGATCGAGGAGCTACAGGGCGGCACGTTCACCATCTCGAACGGCGGCGTTTATGGCTCGCTGATGTCGACGCCGATCCTCAATGCACCCCAGTCTGGCATCCTCGGCATGCACAAGATCCAGGAGCGGCCGGTCGTGCACGAGGGCAAAATCGAAGCTCGGCCGATGATGTATCTGGCGCTCTCCTACGATCACCGCATCGTCGACGGCCGCGAGGCCGTCACCTTCCTTGTGCGGGTGAAGGAAGGCCTGGAGGATCCGGCGCGGGTCGTGCTGGATTTGTAAGCGTATGGCCTACGACCTCATCGTCATTGGTACCGGCCCCGGCGGCTATGTCTGCGCCATACGTGCGGCGCAGCTCGGCCTAAAAACGGCAGTCGTCGAGAAGCGCGCCACTTACGGCGGCACCTGTCTCAACATTGGCTGTATTCCTTCGAAGGCGTTGTTGCATGCCTCGGAATTGTTCGAGGAGGCGGGGCACACATTCGACAAAATGGGTATCGACGTCTCCATGCCCAAGCTCGATCTCAAGGCCATGATGGGGTTCAAGGACCAGGGCGTCGACGGAAACGTCAAGGGCGTCGATTTCCTGTTCAAGAAGAACAAAATTGATGGATTTTACGGTAACGCCCGCATCGTCGCTCCGGGCAAGGTCGAAGTGAAGGGCGAAGGAGGAAAGACCCAGACACTCGACGCCAAATCAATCGTCATCGCGACCGGCTCCGATGTGGCGGCGCTCAAAGACATTGAGATCGACGAAAAGCGTATCGTGTCGTCAACTGGTGCACTGTCGCTGCCGCAGGTGCCCAAGCATCTGTTGGTCGTCGGCGCCGGCGTGATCGGCCTCGAACTTGGTTCGGTCTGGCGGCGGCTCGGCGCGCAAGTGACGGTGGTGGAGTTTCTCGATGGCGTTCTGCCCGGAATGGACGGCGAGGTGCGCCGCCAGGCGCAACGCCTGCTTGAAAAGCAGGGCATGGCGTTCAAATTGTCGTCGAAGGTGACGACGATCGATACATCAGGAAAACGTCTGAAAGTGGCCGTCGAGCCGGCGAAAGGCGGCGCGGTAGAAGCAATTGAGGCTGATGTGGTCCTTGTTGCCATCGGACGGGTGCCCTACACCGAGGGCCTTGGTCTGAAGGAGATTGGCGTCAAGCTGGATGAGCGCGGGCGCGTTGCTGTTGATCACTATTACGCGACCAACGTACCCGGCATTTGGGCGATCGGTGACGTAATTGCAGGGCCAATGCTGGCTCATAAAGCCGAGGATGAAGGCATTGCGCTCGCGGAAATTCTGGTAGGGCAAGCGGGCCACGTAAACTACGATGCCATTCCGAACGTGGTTTACACATATCCCGAGATCGCAACCGTCGGGAAATCCGAGGAAGAACTAAAGGCAGCCGGCATCGCCTACAACGTCGGCAAGTTTCCATTCACCGCTAACGGCCGAGCCAAGGTCAACTTGACTACTGACGGCTTCGTTAAAATTCTCGCCGATGCAAAAACCGACCGCGTACTCGGCGTGCATCTCATTTGCGCCGACGCCGGCAATATGATTGCCGAGGCCGTCATCGCCATGGAGTTCGGCGCGTCGGCGGAGGACATCGCCCGCACCTGTCACGCGCATCCGACGCTGCCTGAGGCGGTGAAGGAAGCCGCCATGGCGGTCGCCAAGCGGGCAATTCATATGTGACTGTTTCTTCAGGGGGACAATTCATGGCCAAAGGCCACAAAGACAAAGTTGCCGTGATCACTGGTGGTGCCAGCGGTATTGGACAGGCCTTTGCGAAGCGACTAGCCGAGGACGGTGTGCATGTGGCGATTGCCGACCTTGTCGACGGCAAGGGCACAGTGAAGCTGATCGAATCTGCGGGACGTCAGGCGCTGGCGGTGAATTGCGATGTGTCGTCGGAAGACTCCGTTGCAGCAATGGCGAAACAGGTGCAAGGAAAATTCAGCCACGTCGATATTGTGGTGAATTGCGCCGGCATTTTCCCGCAAAAAAATTTCCCGGAGATGAGCTTTGCCGATTGGCGTAAGGTTCTATCGATCAATCTCGATGGCACCTTTCTGGTGACGGCAGCATTCGTGCCCGGTATGCGCGCGCGCAAATGGGGTCGCGTGGTCAACATGGCTTCGAGCACGCTTGGCTCGGTGGTGTCTGGATTTGCGCATTACGTCGCGAGCAAAGGCGGGATTGTCGGATTTACCCGTGCCCTCGCCACGGATCTCGCTCCGGACGGCATCACTGTCAACGCGATCGCGCCGGGGCTCACTCGTTCTCCCGGCACTTTGGTGCGGGCGCCACGCCCGGGCTTCAAAACCATGGACGATGAATTTGCTGCAGTCGCACAGATGCAGGCAATAAAACGCGTGGAAGTGCCCGACGATCTGGTGGGTGCGGTATCCTTTCTTACAAGCGACGATGCCGCTTTCATGACCGGGCAGACGCTGAACGTGGATGGCGGGCGCGTGCGGTCGTAAACGGTGTTTTCTGTTCACCCGCGGCCAAGCGTCCAGCCCATTGATATCCTGCACAGAATAGGCCGCAAGTTCTGCGTGCGGCGAAATGACGTCTGCCTTTTTTGCAGAATACAGCGGGCGCTACTATTTATAACAGATGCGTCGCAATTTCTTTCGACCGCTATGGGTGATTCTCGCGCTGCTGCTTCTGCTGGAAGCATGGCTGTGGGATCACCTCGAACCCATCGTCGCGCGGATCATCAATGTGATCCCGTGGGGCAGGGTTAAAACGATTCTTGGTGGCTTGATTGAAAAACTTCCGCCCTACGCGTCGCTGGTCGTGTTCATCGTCCCGGTCATTGTCTTGCTGCCGCTAAAATTTCTTGAGGTCTATTTTATCGCTACGGCTAACTGGTTCGCCGCCATCGTGGTGCTGGTGCTTGCGAAGCTCATGGGCCTTGGTGTCACTGCCTTCGTGTTTGATGTCACGCGCGGCAAGCTGCTGCAGATTGCCTGGTTCCGGCGCATGTATGACTGGTTCATATGGGCGCGCGACTGGGCGCGCACGCAAACCGAGCCTATTCGCGTCCGCATTCGCAAAATTTTCTGGCTGTTCATGCCAGAGCGCGCCGGACGCACATTCCGCCGGCTCATGCGTTTACGGCGCTCCTATAAACGCCCCGCCTGAGCTCGTTTAGTGTCCGGCCAAATGGAGCGCGTGTGGCGCCCATAGGCCAAGCGCCATGAATCCGAGGCCGCAGAAACCCAGAAGCCCAGACAACCAGCCAAGCGCGACAATGCTTGTAATGACTTGCGCCGATGCCAACACGATTCCAATCTGGAATGCGGCCGACGCAAATTCGTATTGATGGTAGCGGGCAAGCCAGGTGTCGCGCTCGTGCTCCAAATGCTCGGCCTGGGCTCTTAGTTCTTTGCGGCCATCGTTTTCCTTCGGATCTGAATCATAACGGGTAACGGTATTGCGCCAGGCCTCGATTTGTTTGGTGGCTGCGCCTTTGCTCTCTTCGTTTGTGAGCGACGGCAATTGTACGGCAAGCGCTTCTGCTGCGGTGCGCAAGTTGGTCTGCCGAATCGTCTTGGCCTGGAAGAAATTCCAGGTGTCCGAAGCCCTGATATTATCGGCAATAGCAGCTGTCTGCGCGCTTTTACCCAGCGTTTCCGAGAACGCGAGGAACAGCGCTAATACTGCAATAAGCAGTGCGATCTTCTTGTTGGAATGCACCGCGTGCTCCACGTGCTCGGCCTGTTCGAGGTTTTCGTGTGCGCTCATTGGTTCCTCCGTTTGGACCCGCGACTACGATGATAGCAGAGCGCGGGCAAGCGCAAGAGGCGACAGACGGCCTAGATGGGGCTTTTAGCGGGCGCGGGGGTGTGCGCTCGCATAGACTTCGAGCAAGCGTTCGGTATCGACCGCGGTGTAGATCTGCGTTGTCGAGAGCGAGGCGTGGCCAAGCAGTTCCTGAATTGATCGTAAGTCGCCGCCGCGCGCCAGAAGATGGGTCGCGAAGGAGTGGCGCAACGCATGCGGCGTCGCGCTGTCGGCCAGCCCAAGTGCACCACGCAGCCGCGCCATTGTCAGTTGGACGATACGAGGCGAAAGCGGACCGCCGCGTGCGCCGACGAATAGAGGCCCATCCGGTGGAATCTCGAATGGGCAGAGGGCCACATAGTCGGCGATCGCCTTTGCGACTTGCGGAAGCACCGGCGCCATACGCATCTTGTTGCCCTTGCCGATGACGGTGACAGCATCGGTGGCGCCAGAAAAGTCCTTCCGCCTGAGACTGAGCGCCTCCGAGACACGCAGACCGGAGCCATAAAGCAGAGCAAGCACGGCAGTGTCGCGCGCGCTGATCCATGGCTCGCTTGCCTCGCTTTCGCGCAACCCAGTGTCGGTAACTTGCTTGGCGGCGGAGACCGCCAGCGGTTTCGGCAAATTCTTGGGCAATTTGGGTAAACGCACAGCGCTGAGCGCTGCAACCTTGCCCTTGCCGTTGCGCTCCAGAAATCGCGCGAACGAACGCACGCCGGCAAGCGTGCGCATCAGCGAACGATTGCCGATACCGTCGCTGCGCCTTGCGGCCATGAAGGCGCGCACATCAGCGGGCGCGAGCTTGGCCAATTGCTTGAGTGTCGGCGTGTCAGCCAGATGTATGGCCAAAAAGTCGAGAAACTGGGTTACGTCACGCCGATAAGCCTCTAACGTTTTCGCCGACATGCGCCGCTCGCCGCCGAGATAACCCAGCCAGCGGGTAATTTCGGCGGCAACGTCGGGGCTGGCAAGGAATTCGCTCATCTGAAAGAGAGTGGCACCGCTTCCTTCACTCTTCCTTAAGCGCCCGGAATCGGCCAGACCAGAGCCATGACCGCGCGGGTTGTCGATATTCTGGTGCCGGTGGCGCTCGACCAAACTTATTCCTACCGGGTACCGGTGGGACTTGAGCTTACGCCAGGCGATCTGGTGGCGGTGCCGCTGGGCGCACGCGAATACATGGGTGTTGTATGGGCCGACAACCCCAATCCGAATCCGCGCCTTCACAACCGTCTGAAGGATGTCGACAAAAAGCTCGACGTGCCACCACTCAAGGCCGAGCTTCGTCAGTTCGTCGATTGGGTCTCGGGCTATACGCTCGCTTCGCGCGGGATGGTTTTGCGCATGGCTTTGCGCATGGGCGAACACCTTGGCCCTGGGCGAGACCGAGTCGGCGTGCGGCTTTCTGGGCCGGCACCGCAACGCATGACGGCCGCGCGCGGGCGCGTACTCGCGCTTTTCGCGGACGGTCTCACCCGTTCGAAGGGTGAGGCTTCGCGGGAAGCAGGTGTCAGCGTAGGTGTGATCGATGGACTGATCGACGAAGGCACCCTCGAAACGGTCGTTCTGCCGCCCGAGCCAGTGGCCTCGCAGCCGGACCCGGATTTCCGCAAGCCAGAATTCTCACTCGCCCAGCTCGCAGCTGCCGACACGTTGCGGACTACCGTTGAACAAGGTGGGTACACTGTCACGCTGCTCGATGGCGTCACAGGCTCGGGCAAAACCGAAGTCTATTTCGAGGCTGTGGCGGAAAATATCCGGCGCAATCGGCAAACCCTGATCCTGATGCCGGAAATCGCGCTTACCGCACAATTCCTCGATCGGTTTTCCGAGCGCTTCGGCGTTCGGCCCACCGAATGGCATTCGCAACTTTCACCGCGCAAGCGCGCACGCACCTGGGCAGCGGTAGCGGCGGGCGAGGTACCTGTCGTGGTCGGCGCACGCTCGGCGCTTTTTCTGCCTTATGCGGACATTGGGCTCATCGTTGTCGATGAAGAGCACGATCCCGCCTACAAGCAGGAGGATGGGGCGCACTACCACGCCCGTGACATGGCAGTGGTGCGCGGGTCGATCGCAAAAATTCCGGTGGTCCTTGCTTCGGCGACGCCGTCAGTCGAATCGGAAGTCAATGCGCGCCGCGGCCGCTATAGGCATGTTCATTTGCCGGAGCGTTTCGGCGGCGCGCACCTGCCCTCGATCGAGGCGATCGATATGCGCCGCGAGGGCCCGCCCCGCGGGCGCTTCATTTCACCGCGGCTCGCTGAGGCGGTTGCGGTTTCGCTAACCCGCGGTGAGCAGGCATTATTATTTCTCAATCGCCGCGGGTATGCGCCACTGACGTTGTGCCGCGCCTGCGGATTTCGTCTGCAATGCCCGAACTGCGACGCTTGGCTGGTTGATCACCGGTTCAAGCGACGGTTGGTCTGTCATCACTGTGGATTTTCCATGCCGCCACCGACGGAATGTTCGAATTGCCATGCCACCGACAGCTTTGCTGCGGTTGGTCCCGGTGTCGAACGACTTGAACAAGAAGCCGGCGAGCTATTTCCGCAAGCTCGCATCCTGGTTTTGTCGAGCGATCTGGTCGAGTCGATCGAGCGCCTTCGCCAGGAGCTCGACGACGTGGCGGAAGGACGTTTCGATCTCATCATCGGCACCCAACTCGTCGCCAAAGGTCATCACTTTCCAAAGCTGAATCGGGTCGGCATCATCGATGCCGATCTTGGATTGGGCAACGGTGATCCGCGCGCCGCCGAGCGCACGTTTCAGTTGTTGCATCAGGTCGTCGGTCGCGCCGGCCGTGAGGAGGGGAGGGGCATCGGATATTTGCAGACGCACCAACCCGAGCACCCGGTCATGCGAGCGCTGATTTCAGGCGACCGCGAGGCGTTCTACAAAAACGAAATAGAGCAGCGCGAGAGCACCGGCTACCCGCCATTTGGCCGATTGGCGAGCCTTGTCGTCACGGCGAACGAGCGGCACACGGCTGAAACTTATGGCCGGACACTTGCCAAGGCTGCGCCGAAGGACGATCTGGTTCGTGTACTGGGCCCCGCCGAGGCGCCGATCGCGGTGGTGCGTGGCCGACATCGATTTCGGCTACTTGTGAAATCGCCGCGCGCCTTCGATCTCTCGGCTTACTTGCGCAGATGGCTCGCTGACGCACCAAGACCGCGCGGCAATGTGCGCCTTGAAGTAGA
>Ga0075018_10000328_pt1 | contig 14015 bp, 14 predicted proteins | sample ColStrG_CSR_2014_FD_71471 | JGI IMG/M metagenome (GOLD analysis project Ga0075018, IMG submission 71471) | Freshwater sediment microbial communities in response to fracking from Pennsylvania, USA - Cold Stream Run_MetaG_CSR_2014 | ecosystem: Environmental > Aquatic > Freshwater > Creek >... | reverse complement strand
CTTGATCCGACGTCAACCCGGCGTCCCCAGAAGCATCGTAATCCTCGTGCCGCCCGAAAGCTTGCCGATCCTCAAATGGCTCGGTATCAAAACGTCAAAATCACTGTGATCAACCACTAGGCCGAAGGTTGCAGGCCTGCCCGGGGTTATTGTTGGCAAAACAGCACTAGAGGGGTTACCCTTGCGACCCGTAAGGGCATCGACGAATGCCAACCATCGGATTTATTTAATTGTCTGGGAGGACAGCATGGCTACCTCAGAACGATTCTGGTCGGTGGATCGGCGCACCATTCTAAAGTCAAGCGCCGCTATTGCTGCGGTGCAGTTTTCGTCACCCTTCATCATTAAGGCCCGCGGCGAGACGCCGGTACGGATTGGAATGGTCGATCCGCTGACGGGGGTTTATGCAGCGATCGCACAAAACGAGGTGGTGGGGGCAAAATTCGCCGCTGAAGAGATCAACAAGAAGGGCGGCATACTGGGCCGGCCCGTCGAACTACTGATCGAGGACTCGGCTAACGATGTCGGCACCGGCGTACAGAAAACGCGGAAACTGATCGAGCGCGATCAGGTGAGTTTCATTGTTGGTGACGTGAATTCCGGCATAGCGATCGCGATGGCGCAAGTCACCAGCGAAAAGAAGGTACTGCATATCGTCTCTGGAGGACACACCGATCCCGTTACCGGCACAAACTGCTCCTGGAACGTGTTCAGGGTCTGCAACTCCACCACCATGGACGCCAGCGCCATTGCGCTAACGTTGATGGAGAAATTTGGCAAGAAATGGTATTTCCTGACGCCCGACTATGCCTACGGCCATTCGGTGCAGGCCGGCTTTGAAAAAATTCTGAAAGCCAACGGCGGCACTTCCGCCGGCTCGCTGGTACCGCTAGGCACGCCAGACTATTCGTCCTACCTGATCCAGGCTCGGGCCTATACGCCGCAGGTGCTGATCAACGTCATGGGCGGTGGCGATCAGGTTTCGAGCCTCAAGCAGTTCGTACAGTTCGGCCTGGACAAGCAGATGGCCGTTGGAGGCGCCTTGTTCGAGCTTGAAAGCATCCGCGCCGTGCCCGATGGCGCGCGCGTCGGATGGTGGACGATGGAATGGTGGTGGGATCAGCCCGGCGTGCCGCATGTCGCGGAATTCAACGCCTCGATCAAGAAGATTACGGGCGCCGCAGCCACCGCGCGCAACTGGTTCGGTTATGCGTCGGTGCAGACACTGGCGTTGATCGCCAACCAGGAGAAGTCGCTCGACGCCGTAAAGCTGGCGCACGCGCTTTCCGGATTCAAGCTGCCGCCCGAGGTCGCCTTACAGCCGGGTGCTCCGGCCTACCGCGAAGGGGACCACGAATTGATGAGCACCGTATTTGTCGGTGAGGCTCACCCGCCCCAAGGCGACCCCGACAATATGTTCAAGATCCACAATCCGGTGCCCGGTGAAAAAGCCGCTGGACCAGTCGAGAACACCGGCTGCAAGATCCAGTGGCCGGCGTGAGATTAAGAGATGACGCTTCGCCTGCGACCCGACGGCTTCAAGCGAAGCACCATGCCCAACAAAAAACTCAACGGTTCCCGGAAGGAAAACTCATGACATCCCAGGCTTTCACCCCGAAATTCAATCGCCGCATGCTGATCAAGGGTGCCGCCGCGCTGGGAGCCTTTCAGGTAGCATCACCATTCATTATCCAGGCGCGCGGCGAGACCGCGATCCGGATGGGCATGGTCGATCCCCTCACCGGTGTCTATGCCGCGCCGGCCGGCAATGAGGTGATGGGAGCCAAGCTGGCCGTCGAGCAGATGAACGCCAACGGCGGTATCCTCGGTCGTCAGGTCGAATTGCTCGTCGAGGATTCCGCCAATGACGTTGGCACCGGCGTTCAAAAAGCGCGCAAGCTGATCGAGCGTGATCAGGTCAACTTCATGATCGGCGACGTCAACTCCGGCATTGCCGCGGCGATTGCCCAGGTCACCAGCGAAAAGAAGATCCTGCACATTGTGTCCGGCGGCCACACCGATTCGATCACCGGCAAGGATTGCAAGTGGAATGTGTTCCGCGTCTGCAACACCACGCGGATGGAAGCCAATTCGGTGTCGAACGTGCTATACACCAAGTACGGCAAGAAATGGCACTTCATCACGCCCGACTACGCCTTCGGGCACACGCTTTATTCTGCATGCACCGATGATCTGAAAAAACTCGGCGGCACCGTTACCGGAAACGAGTTGACGCCGCTCGGCACCACGGATTTCTCCGCCTATTTGATCAAGGCGCGGGCGGCCAACCCGGACGTGATGATCCTGCTGGTGCAGGGCTCCGATATGATCAACTGCCTCAAGCAGGTCGTGCAGTTCGGCCTGGACAAACAGATCCACGTCGCAGGCACGCAGCAGGAACTGGAATCGCTGGCTGCCCTGCCGCCTGAGGCGCGCATCGGCGTCTGGATGTTCGAATGGTATTGGAAGCAGCCGGGCGTTCCCGGCGTTGAGAAATTCGTCGCCGATATTCGCAAGGTCAACAGCGGAAACGTGCCGACTGCGAGGCACTGGTTCGGATATGCCTCCGCGATGAGCTTTGCCTTGATCGCGAACCAGGAGAAGACCGTCGATGCGGTCAAACTGGCAACGGCACTGGAGAATTTCGAGCTGCCCGCTGATGTTAAGCTGCAGCCGAACAAGGTTTACTACCGCAAGGGCGATCATCAATTGATGACGTCGGCCTTCGTGGGAGAGGCGCAGTCAAAGGGCAAGGACGACCCCGAAGACCTGTATCGGGTTGACGAAGTTGTGCCCGGTGACAAGACGGCGCCTGCCGTCAGCGAAACCGGCTGCACTATTCAGTGGCCGGCCTAGCATGAAGTCCGCTATTCCTCTGGTCCGGGAGGTTACTTCTCCCGGGTCGGATCCATGTTTTTCCAACCGGTGAGTTATGGCGCAGCTTCTCCTGTATAATGTTACTAACGGCCTCATCATTGGCGCCTTCTACGTGCTGATGGCGCTAGGCCTTTCCCTGATTCTCAATTTGAGCAACGTCATCAATTTCGCGCATGGCGGTTTTCTCGTGATCGGCGGTTACATCGCCTATACGATCACGCCCTATGTCGGTTTCTGGGGCGCGCTGTTGCTCGCGCCGCCGTTGACGGCCGTTCTTGGGCTCGCGGTCGAGAGGGTGCTGATTCGGCCGCTTTATGGACGCGATCCACTCTATAGCCTGCTGCTGACCTTCGGCCTGGCGTTCATGATCGAGGATGGCACGCGCTTTATCTGGGGTCCACAGGGCAAACCGGTCACCATTCCGGCGTTTCTGGCGCAGCCCCTGAGCAACGATCTGTTTTTCATCACCGGTTATCGCCTGTTCATGGTGGCAGTGGTGATTATCGCGGTGGCGCTGCTGTTCTTGCTGCTGCGCTACACCCGGCTGGGGATTCGCATTCGCGCCGGCACGCTCGACCTCGAGACGGTCGCCGCGCTGGGGATCAACGTGCAGATGCTGCGCTCGCTCAATTTCGCGGTCGGTATTTTTCTGGCGGGTCTTAGCGGCGTTCTTGCCGCCGGACAATTGGGGCTTGAACCAACTATGGGCACTGGCCTTCTGATGCCGAGCTTCATCGCCATCATCGTAGGCGGAATCGGCAGCCTACCGGGAACGTTGGCGGGTGGCCTGCTGATCGGAGTGGCATCAGGCTTGACCGCGGTGTTCCTTCCCGCCGCTAGCGAAGCCGTGATCTACGTGATGATGGCGGTTGTCCTACTTCTCCGCCCACGCGGACTATTTGGCGAAGAAGGAATGATGAGTTGAACTCCGAACAAACCCGCAAACTCATCGCCGTCGCGTCGATCTGGATCGTCTTGCTGTTGGCACCTTACTGGATGGTGCCGCTCGGCGGCTATACCGCGCTGGCAACGCGCGTCCTTGTGCTGGGGCTGGCGGCGATGTCGGTGAATTTCCTGTTGGGATTTACCGGCGTGCTCTCTTTCGGCCATGCCGCGTATTTCGGCCTCGGCGCCTACGGCGCTGGGTTGACCCTGAAGTTCCTGGCGCCGAGCACGCCGCTCGCGCTAGTAGCGGGTACGATTCTGGCCGGCCTCTGCGGCGCAATCCTCGGCACGCTGATCGTGCGACGCCGCGGCGTCTATTTCGCCATGGTGACGATAGCATTCGGTCAGGTGTTTTATTACATAGCCTTCCAGTGGAGCTCACTGACCGGCGGTGATGACGGACTGCGCGGCTTCTCGCGCCAGCCGATCGACTTCGGCGTCTACAAGCTTGACATTCTCTCTAACGCCAACAATTTCTATTTCTTTGTCTTGTTCTGTTTTGCGCTGGTCGTCGCCGTCATGGGCTTCATCTTGCGCTCGCCGTTCGGCCGCACCATGATCGCGATCCGCGAAAACGAGCGCCGCTCTCGCTTTCTCGGCATTCCGATCGAGCGTCACATCTGGATCGCGTTCACCTTGTCCTGCTTCTTCATGGGATTTTCCGGTGCACTCTATGCACTCGTCAACAACTTCGCTGATCCGAAGGGCCTGCATTACAGCCAGTCCGGCGATTTCGTCATGATGGCCGTCATGGGCGGCATGCGAAGCTTCTGGGGCCCGCTGCTAGGTGCAGCCGTGTTCGTGGTGCTGCAGGACTATCTGTCGAGCGTCACCGTCAACTGGATGTCGTTCGTCGGCCTGCTGTTTGTCATGGTTGTCCTGTTTTTTCCGCGCGGATTGCTTGGCTTCATTCAAAGGAGCAAGGCATGAACGTTCTAGAAATCAGCAACGTCACCAAGAGATTCGGGAATCTCGTTGCGGTACGCGACGTCTCGCTGAGCGTGGCGAAGGGCGAATTATGCGCGATCATCGGGCCGAACGGAGCCGGCAAGACTACCTTCTTCAACCTGATCAGCGGCTTTTTTCCGCCAACTGCAGGCGCGATCGCCTTTGACGGCCGCGATATCACAAAGCTCTCGACGCATGAGCGCGTCACGCTCGGTATGGCCCGAACCTTCCAAATCACCGAAATTTTTCCGGAACTCACCGTGTTCGAAAACGTCCGCATCGCCGCCGAAGTGGCCGGTGGATATCGTCTAAGGCCTTGGATCAACCGCGCGGAAGCCGCCCAAATTCATGCGCGCGTCGAGGAGACGCTGAAATTGGTATCGCTCGAAACCAAGACGGATCGGTTGGTTGGCGAGCTCGCGCACGGTGATCAGCGCGCCGCCGAGATCGCCATGGCGCTGGCCTTGAAGCCGCATCTCCTGCTGCTCGACGAGCCGACCGCCGGGATGGGAGACCAGGAGACCTACCAGATCACCCAGTTGATTCGCCGGCTGCACCGCGACAGCAACTACACCATCGTGCTGATTGAACACGACATGCGCGTGGTGTTCCATCTGGCCGACCGCATCTGTGTGCTCGACCAGGGCAAGATGCTGGCGCAAGGCACGCCACAGGAAATCGCCGCCAACGAGACCGTTCAGGCCGCTTATCTAGGTAATGCCGCATGACTGCAGCATTGATCGCCGAAGGCCTGCACACCTACTACGGCAAGAGCCACATCCTGCAAGGCGTCGGCCTTGAGGTTGCCGAAGGCAAGATCACGGCTCTGCTCGGACGTAATGGTGCGGGCAAAACCACGACACTGCGCAGCCTGATGGGCCTAACCCCGGCGCGCGAAGGCAAGATCACTATCTTCGGAAAGGATACCACGCAATGGCCGACCTTCCGCATCGCCGCCGGCGGGGTCGGCTACGTACCGGAAGGCCGGCGTATCTTCGCCAACCTCAGCGTCGAGGAAAATCTCAAGGTTCCGCTGGAGCGCGGGGGCCCGTGGACGGTCGAGCGGATCTACGCCCTGTTCCCGCGCCTTGGGGAGCGCAAGCTTAATCGCGGCCGTCAGCTTTCCGGCGGAGAACAGGAGATGCTGTCGATCGGCAGGGCGCTGCTGCTCAATCCGAGGCTTCTCATTCTCGATGAGCCTTCGCAAGGGCTGGCGCCGCTGATCGTGCGCGAGGTATTCCGCATCGTTCAGCAGATGAAGGCCGAGGGTATTTCCGTACTGCTGGTCGAACAGAATGCACGGATGAGTCTAGAAATCGCCGACAATGCCTATGTGCTTGATGATGGCATCGTCGTCTATTCAGGGCCGGCCCGCGAACTCGCCGCCGACGAAGCGCGGGTCCGTGCCTTAGCCGGCGCCAGCGCCGAAGAATGGACAATAACTTAGGCCTGTCCGGTCGCGCTGTCTCGTCGGCGATTGGCAGGAAGCCAGCCGAAGAGCAAGTTTTTCGGCCCACCCTGTTTCACCTTGCAGACCGAATCGGCACCCGGCTCCGTGCCAAGTCCAGGCTTGGCCGCACCGTGACGGTCCGCGTTCGCTTCGCCAATCTAAACTCAGTTACTCGCTCGGTAACGCTCGACGCACCAATCTCGGCGACCGTGATCCTCGCGGAGCTTGCCGAGGAGCTAGTGCGCGCCGTCCTCGCAGAACACCCTGATGAGAAGACTATCTCGCTCCTGGCGATCTCCGTGTCGCATCTTGAGGAGCACCGGGATCTCGAGTTGGAACTCCCGCTCGGATTTCAAGATGAACCCCGCCGCCCCGGCAGCAAGATTGGCATGTCCCGTTGGGCGGCGGACCGTGCCGTCGATACGATCCGCGATCGCTTCGGATGGGACGCTATTGGCTATGGCTCGGTAGCGCTGGGCATCTCTCGTTCCGTTCCTGACGAATTTCGCGAGCTCGCCGAAAAGGACCTGTGACTGTCACCGGTCACCGGATATGCAGCGGCTAATCTGAGCCCAGCAAGCATACCGCGCGTTCAAACACGCGTGCTTCTGAGACAAACCATGGCCGCAGCGAGCGCTGTTCTGCCTGAGAACGCCGCAACGAAATCGCAACGAATTGGGTGAAACGACCGTGAACAAAACGTGGCGGAAACGCCTGCCACGGCAAGAAAAATCAACAACTTAGAAGATGTTCACTGCGTTCGGGACGCAGGCGCCTTTTTTGGACAGATTAAGCTGGTGTGGTCGCTCTCCAATCGCAAAAAGGCATATTGGGTCATGCCGCGAGCCTCGAGCGGCAGGAACACACGAGTGCCAATTACGAAAACCATTGTGAGCGCCGTGTGGCCGAGCGCGGCCAGATCATCTTCAACGTACCTCAGGTATCGGTGAAAGCAGAATGAAGGAGTGAAGACAAATGAAAGCGTCGATCGGTGACAGCCGGCGGTTCGTTGAAGACTACGCCAACCCTCGCTCTTGGTTGCAAGCAGCGGAGCATCCGCAGGGTGTGATCCCTGAACAGAAGGTGCTCATCGATAAGTCGGTCTTCATGTTGGGCGGGTTTGCCCTCGAGAACGCACTGAAAGCGTTTCTTGTGTACGAAAATCCGACGTGGATCTCGAACGGGAGGCTTGCAAAGAACCTCAAGACACATAGCCTGACCCAGCTGCAGAAGAACGCCAATCTCGTGCCGTACAGACGGCAGTATCTCGAGGTGCTGGAAGCCTTCGAGTCCGGATTGGAGTCTTGGTTTCGGTATCCCTGTGCATTGACAATCGAGGAAACTAAGCAGGAGCGGAATCTATATTCGTTTCTCTGGGAAGGCTACAAGCGCGTGATGAAGTCGTACGGCAAGCGCCTATCGATGCTGCTCGACAAGGGGTGGCACGGACCGCACGGTTGCTACGGCCGATGGACCATGGAAGGCGACATTCTCGGGTACAAAAGACCAATCCAGATCGGGATCGTTAGACGCAACAACAAGCTTGAAGAAGTTACTTCAAGGCCAAAGTGAGCCGTTGTTGCGGCTCCGGGACTTTGCTAGAACAATCCAGCCCCAATCTGGACGTCGGGCTGATGACCAACTCGCTGGTTGTACGCAAAGGTACGAGTTTAGCGAAGCGCAGCAAAGCACTTCGAGCCGCGCAGTATGTTCCGATGTCGACCGACTATCAGCGATATTCGATAAAGAACCAGGCCGCCGCCATTGCGGCGTTCGCGCAACAAAAGAACCTCACGATCGTTCGGACCTACGTGGACGAAGGGCGCAGCGGTCTCAGGATCAAGGGGAGGGCAGGCCTCACCCAGCTTATCGACGATGTTTGCTCGGGTCATGCGGATTTCGATCACATCCTGGTCTATGATGTCAGTCGATGGGGACGCTTCCAGGACATTGACGAACTCTTTCTTCACTCATGATAGCGCCAGCCGCCGGTTGGAGCCCAAACAAAAAGACCGCCAAATCGACCGACGGTCCTTTCGTTGACATGCATGTCCGTTGGGGTTGATGCGCTCGACTTTGCTCTAGCCGCATGGACAGTGCCACTATGGGACTGGTCTCTTATTGGTGCTAGCCGGTGCGAGAACCTTATCGATCAAACCCAACTTAGAAATGAGCGAGGCTGGAAAAAAATCAAGTGAGCCGTGCTGACCTAGATTAACCGTTCGGCTTAATCTAGATCAATACGCTGCCCAGTGCCGCGTTTTGGGGTGGTGGGTCATCGGGTGGCTTCCACTGCCCTGACGATCAGTCTCATTCGCTCCTCACGGGCCGCTCTGATTCCATCCATGCGCGACCCTTTCACCACACCGCTCTCAATGGGTGCGTTATCCCCAATTGATAAAGTCCATTGCCATTCGTCAATGCCGCCATGAGGACTGACGGAAATCTTTAAGTCAAAAGGATCGTACTCCGGTAGCATCCTACGAATATGTCCCTTCGGGGAGACTGATCAACCCCATTTCCGCCGCCACGATCAGTTCGCTCCCTTCATCCAAAGTTGTTTCATCGGAAGAATTTCATACCTAGCACCGACATCATCCAGAATTATCGGGTCGGCGGCTGTCAGACGCTCAACCTCGGTTTGGTCTTTTGCGGAAAAGATCGGCAGTCCCCACCCACCTTTGGGATCATCTACAGGGCCGGTTCACGCCGGCGAGCCTTGATCCCACCTTTGCGGTGGGGTTGACTACCTCATTCTGTCGGCAATCCATAATCCGACCGCGCCTCCGACGCCGCTGAACAGGACTCCAGCGTAGGACAGCAGCTCGCCGCCCCACAGCGCGGGAACGACGCCGTCGATCGTTGAGCCGATCAAGACGGCAATCCAATAACGCGATCCCACGCCAGTCCTCCCCCAAGCCCCGCCAGTTCACGCCCGCGGGTTTTTCTTGCTTTCGATCATCAATTGCCATGGGATAGAAGTCCACAAATGTTTGAGAGACGACGACCGTGGCGACAGGTACTGTGAAGTGGTTTAACGCAACCAAGGGCTTTGGATTTATACAACCGGATGGCGGCGGCAAGGACGTGTTCGTCCATATCTCCGCGGTTGAGAAAGCCGGTTTCAGTTCGCTCGCTGAGGGCGCCAAGGTGAGTTACGAGATTGTCGCCGATCGCGGCAAGGAATCGGCCGGAAACTTACGGCTGGGTTGATCAGTTATTCGTCGCGCTTCAGCTTTCGCTTGCCCCAATGCGGATTCTTTCGCGTCGAGTCGAAGGCTATCGAAAAACTGCCTGGAACTCAGCCCGATTCGAGCGCATATTCTGACAATGATTAGTGTGCATCGAACGGGTAAATGCGGCGCGGTTTATGATCGCAGCGAGCATATCGTGGAGCACCGTGAGATCAGCAGCTTTGAATGCGCTGTCTGTGGCGAAACAATCGAGAATTGGAACTCGGCTTGGGTTCCCCGATTTCGATTTATTGCCTGTCCAACCGAGACAAATAAACAGCTTCACTGAAAGCGGCCTTACGTCCGCCAGTGCAAATCGCCTTGAAGCCAGCGTCCAAGGGCCTTGGACTTCATAGGATCTTCATACGCGGCGAGGGCCGTAAGTTCGTGATGGCAGACAGCACATTCAAACGTATGCAAATCGACGCCTGGGCGTGCTGGCTCGATGCTGGTGAGCATCATCTCGGCCTTGCACTTCGGACAGGCGGGGCGCCCAAATGCTACCGGCGGAATGGCGGACGACGAGCGTTGAGATTGGGGCATATGACGCTTCCCCTCGAACAGGCGGGAGCGCAACACTCTCTGTCACCGGTAATGCCTGGGAGGCGGGGCGGTGATAGTGCAAGTATGCGCCGCAAGGATCTCAAATGCGAGTTAATTCACGCGCCTTCTGGTTCACCTGCCTAGGCTCCAGGGCCGCCAAAAAGCCGGGCGCTGGTCGAGATAGACCAACTGGGATTTCATCCGTCGAAGCGGATTAATCGAGGAACCTCCTTCATCCGCAATTCGACAGCATCTTCTGAAGTATTGCCTCGACCGAGTGCGGCGAAATCCCAAGTTCAACAAATCCAGGCATCTCCGGCGATGACACGGTGTCGATTTGCATGAGCTCCACTTGATTGCGCGTGAGGAGCGGACTCGGGAGCATTTCGGAGGCCCATGCGAGTGCATGCCAAACGGCAAGCGGGATTGGAATCAGTCGGGGCGCAAGTCCAGCTTGGTGCGCCACGGCTCTAAGAAACTCCTCATAAGAGTAGACGCGAGGGCCGCCGAACTCGAAGATCGCTGAAGGCGTTTCCGCTCGCTGCATGGTCCGGCCAATCGCCTCCGCAACATCCTCCACATAGGCCGGCTGCAATCTTGTCACGCCGCGGCCGAACATCGGATAGACGGGAAGCTGGTGGAGGAGCTTGAGGATGGTAGTGAGAAACGCGTCGTCCGATCCGAACATCACCGCCGGGCGGACGATAAGTGCCTCGACGAACGCGGTCCGGACCGCCAGTTCGTCTTCGCCGCGCTTTCGGATATACCGTGATTGTGAGGTGGCGTCGGCGCCGATTCCTGAAATGTGAATGAGCCGATCGACTCCGGCACGGTGTGCTTGAGCCGCTACCCGTTGGCCAGACTCGACGTGAACGGAATGAAAAGTCTCCTGTCCGTGCTCGACGTAAAGGCTAACCGCATTTACAACTCCGTAGGCGCCGGCAAGCGCATCCGCGACTGACCGCTCGTCGTGAATGTTGGCCCCTACGGATTGAAGTTGCGGATCATCGGGACCAAACAGTCTGTGCCCCGATCCGGACGCCTTGACGCGATCCAGACGGAAAATCCTTGAGAGCGCAGATGCCGAACGATGCGGCGGCCTAGAAAGCCGGTTCCGCCGAACACGGTGACGGTGCGACCGTTCGTTACCACCATGGTTCAAATTCGCCGATTTATGTTGTAGCTTCTCACTGCTTGAAGTCGAGGGATCTGTACGGGCGATCGAGCAACCACTCGCCATGATGAAGTCTTTCACAAGCTTTGACCTTCTCGGTGTTCAGGGAGACAATCGCATGACCTGAGCCGAAGCTGATGTCAGGGCGATGGCTTTCTCTTTCGGCAAGCTCAGCAACTTCCTGAATAAAGTCGGGCGCTTCCCCAATTTGTGGAATCGAGCGGTCCTCCGGATGCTGTGGGCCACCCGCCGTTAGCTATTGATTATTTTGCAGGCGCGCCCGGAAGTACGGCTGCCGCACCTTCCGGATTGATGTTGAAAGCCAAGAATATCAACGGCTCGTTGCCTGGGTTTCCCCATTGGTGCACGAGGTCGTACGGTTCATAGATCAGGGAACCCGGTCCCCTTGCTTCTGTCTTGCCGTCGACCGTGTTGGCCCCGGTGCCGGAGATGATAAAGTATAGAGCCGCGCCTGACCGATGGTGTGGCGGGTTGGAGGGCATCCCCGCCGGAAATGTGACTCGCGTGAGATTGAGATCATAAGCGCCTGGCTTCAGGTCGGGGATCGGATTCGCTGTGCGATATAATTCTCTCACGACGGCAGCGGCCGTCTCGCCAGGCCGACCACGGTCCACAGCGGGAGCAAGGAAGAAGTGGAGGAAAGTCGATGGTCCTCCGCTGCCCGCCATTAGCGCCGCGGTCTTTTCGCCGGCGATGAACAGCCCCTCTCCGGCGTTGAGCATTTTGGCCTCGCCATCGAGCGCGACCTCGGTCGATCCTGACATCTGGTAGAGGATGCCGCTGGCCGCCGAGAGGCCGCTCTTCTGGCCCGGCTGAAGGGTGCCGCTCACCGCTTTGAAATGGAGCGGCGCGTCCGTGACGGTCGGCAGTTTGGTTGCGGCGACCACCGTTCGTGTAATTGCCGGTGGGGCGGCGGTAGTTTGTGCGGTCCCGGAGGCGGGAAGCGCCATCGCGCCGAGCAACAGTAGTCCGGTCGTCCTGAACAGCATGATTGCCTCCCAGGTTCAGCGGATAATCGGAGCACCATACGCTTTCCCAGCACCTCTTGGAATGGCAGGGGCAGTCCATCGAGTTAGCGGCGCGATAGAAGCGGGTCGAAAGCCTGGGACGCCGTTGAGCATCTTGAGTGCCATTGCGCGTGAAGCGCCTCTTGGTTCGCTGTTAGTTGCGTTCCTGCTGGGAATTGCCGTCGCCCGCCGCCGATGATGGTTTGGGGGCGCGCTAACGGGTGAATAAATCTGCTGACTGCTTGGCGGATGCTTGGAGTTAGAGTCTGTGTGGACGCTCTCCGGTCGAGAAAGCGGTGAGCTCGCGGTTGTAAGCCAGCAAGGTCCTTCAGAGCGCATCGAACAAATTCGGTAGCAACGAGTTATCCGTGATCGCTAACAGAAAATCACCATCGACTGGCCCAATGAGCGTGCAACGGGAGTGCGCATGACAAGATTTTGCCAATCGACTTCAAGCCGGAATTGGTCTCGATGATGAAGTCCGTGCTGGAGAGGGCTTCGGCCTATATCGACAACGCGTCGGGCAAGCCCGCCACGTCAGCGACCAAGGCGTGGCGTCGCGCATCCTTGCGACCGCCGCCGACGGCGTCACCGACGCCGGCAAATTGCACGCGGTCGCGATTGATGAAGGTCTCTGCCCGGCGGATTGAGGCCGACCGCATCAAAAGTTGGACGCGCCCAGATCGTAAGAGCCCCGGCTCCCGCGGACGTAAACACTGGCGGCCGCGGCGCATATCTTATCCCGGTTGGCGTCGAAGGCACTCAGGAAACCTGATTCATCGGGCCGAACCCCCGGCTGGATTCGTGCCAGCGCATCTTCGTCGATGAAGAACGATGCTTCGATCGCGCTGTCATATCCCCAGAACCGCACGGCGTGCCGGGAGACGTCGTAGGAGCGACTATGGTTCGGAAAGTCGATCATCGTGATTTTCACCAGTGGCCGCGCCGCCGACCCCAATATCCGCCACCACCGAACAACAGCACCACGACAACAATAATCAGGATCAATTCCATCGGAATTCTCCGCTGAGGCCGGCGGGTATTCGCCGCGCCGAAGTATTCAACGGCGCCTTCAGGCTATTGTTCCCAACGAACCTGTAAGCCTCGCCCAACCTGCGGCCTGGGCTGTGTTTCTCCTGTAAGGCACTCTCAGTGCAATGCGGTGTAACAACCGGCGTGCGCTGTGGAACAAGCGATCCCGATAACAGTTGCCAGTGACGAACCTGAGTTGACCTTTGATTTAGATGCCGCCGGAAGTTTTGGTTCGCGGCCGTGTATTTGAACCGACATCGGTCTTCAAAGCGAAATCATCGAGAAGCTTTCAGATCAAGGGGAGATATAGGCTATGCGTGTCTTGATCCTCGCATTGTCGGTCCTGGCAATATTCGTCAGTGCCGATGCCGGCAAGGCCGGTCCGAGCACGGCTACCCGCGATCTGTCGGCATCCGTCGATCCGTCGATCTTTGCCGACGAAGCAACTCAGGAAACCGAGGATCAGATCGGCCTCGACAAGCGAAAGCGGCGCGACGTGCAGCGCCGGCTGACCGGTCTCGGCTTTGACACCAAGGTCAACGGCAGGTTCGACGAGCAGACCCGCGCCGTCATCACGCGCTGGCAGGGGGCGCGGGGCTATCCCAGGTCGGGTTTCCTCAACACGCTGCAGCATCAGGCACTACAGACCGAGTTCGTCTCGGTGGCGCAGGCAAGATTCACGAGCAGCGACAAATCCGATGACGGCGATCCGACCCGTCATCCCAGCGGAGGTGGCGCTCGCCATCACCGCAGTGGCGGCGGCGGCGGTCCGGGTGGCCTGATTG
>Ga0075018_10000327_pt1 | contig 14064 bp, 9 predicted proteins | sample ColStrG_CSR_2014_FD_71471 | JGI IMG/M metagenome (GOLD analysis project Ga0075018, IMG submission 71471) | Freshwater sediment microbial communities in response to fracking from Pennsylvania, USA - Cold Stream Run_MetaG_CSR_2014 | ecosystem: Environmental > Aquatic > Freshwater > Creek >... | reverse complement strand
CTCACGTACACAGACACGCTGGCCGAATTGTCAGTCCGGCTGATCAAGTCCGCGCCGCTGTCGATCCTCCTGTTTCCGTGGTACCTGCTGAAGGGCAAGGCAGCGTTCAAGGCATTCGTCTGCTCGCGCCAGAGTTTTGATCCCGGCGCCATTCCCTATCGGGAAGCGCTGGTTGATTTCATCCGCACGCAGCGACGTGGCGGCCGCCGGATCATCCTGGCAACGGCTGCCAACATGGCCGTTGCGGAGGCCGTGGCGAAATACCTGGGCCTGTTCGACCAGGTTCTCGCATCCGATCGCCACACCAACCTGAAAGGCAACGCCAAGCTCGCTGCGATCAGGCGCGAGGTGGGCGAGAAGTTTTCCTATGCAGGCGACAGCGCCGCGGATCTGCCGATCTGGCGGGCTGCGACAACCGCGATAATCGTCGATTGCCCGGCCAGCCTGGCCCGGTCGGTCAGCAACATCGCAACCATCGAGCAGTCTTTCGACGGGAAATCAACACGCGAGCAGCTGATGGGCTGGGCAGCGTTGCTGAGGCTCCACCAGTGGCTCAAGAATCTGCTGCTGTTTGTTCCGCTGCTGACATCCTTCCAGTTTCTGAATGTCAGCAAGGTGATTGCGCTCGTCCAGGGATTTTTCGCATTCTCGCTGGTTGCCTCCGCGACCTATGTGGCCAACGACGTCTGGGACCTGCAAAGCGACCGAGCGCATCCTCGCAAGCAGAACAGGCCGATTGCCAGTGGCGCGATATCCATCGTGACCGGCGTAACCGGCGCGTTTGTGCTGCTGGTCGCGGGCCTGGCCCTCGCCTGGTCTGACTCGAAGCCCTTTGCCTTTGTGCTGATCGGCTACCTCATGTTGACCATTGCGTATTCATGGGAGCTGAAGTCGTTTGTCATGCTCGACGTATTGATCCTGTCGCTGTTGTTCGCCCTCAGGATCGTCGCCGGTTCGGTACTGGCCTCAGCCCCGGTCAGTACCTGGCTGCTCGGATTTTCGGTTTTCATGTTCATCAGCCTCGCGCTCGTCAAGCGAGCAGCCGAGCTGGTCACGCTCGCGCAACTGGGCCTGCCCGCGACCCGCGGCCGGGACTACAGGGTCACGGACCTCAATATTCTCCTGCCTCTGGGTGTGGGGACGGCGCTCTCCGCCATCGTGGTGTTCTGCCTGTTCATTTCGGCACCGGAGACCCAGGCGCGCTATCAATCCCCGGAGTTGCTCTGGCTCGTGGCCTTCGGTCTGGTCTACTGGACGGCAAGGCTGTGGGTGAAGGTCTCCAGAGGGGAAATGCACGATGATCCGATCGTGTACGCCGCCAAGGACCTCAACTCTCGCCTCATGATCGTGGGGATGATGGCTCTGGTATTGATGGCGCACTTTCTCAACATCAGCCGTCTGTTCGGCTGACGCAAGCGGTCGGGTGGGTAGACATGCCGTCGAGGATACTGATCACCGGAGCGAACGGATTTCTCGGCAGCGCCTGCGTGCGTGCGCTGCGCTCTGCGGGTCATGATGTCATCACCACCGACAAGCGTGGCCAGGTCGACCATACGGGTGATCTTGCGGATGCAGGGTTTTGCGGCACCTTGCCTGCCGTGGACGTGGTGGTGCACTCGGCGGCCGTTCAATATGTTTCCGCCGATCTGCCGCTGTTGGCACGTCGCAGCTATTTCGAGCGCAACAACGTGGTGGCGACCCGGCAGCTCATCGGCCGGTATGGCTCCGAAGCTGTCCATTTCCTGAACATTGGCACGAGCATGATGTACCGGCAGCTGGATGCGGGCCGCTACAGTCCCGCGTGCGAACTGGCGGCGCAGGGCGTGTACAGCCGCTCAAAACTGGCAGCGCAGCGACTGCTGACACTGGCGCCGGGATTGCGCTGGGCCACCGTCGTTCCCTGCATCATTGGTGGCGCAGGCCGCGGCGGCCTGTTCAGCAGATTCGTGAAATCGATCCAGCGATTTGGCGTCGCCGTATGCCCGGGCACGGGCCAGTATCCGATCGCGACGGTGCATGTCGATGACGTGGCATCGTTGATCGAGACCATCGTCCGGGTCCGCGCTACGGGCATCTACAACGCTGCGGCCCCTGAGCCACTGACGCTGCTGCAATGGATTTCCTGCACCGCCGCGGAACTGGGGCGCACGAACGTACGCGTGCTGCGGATCCCGATCCAGCTGGTGTCGGTGCTCGCCAAGGCTTCCCGCTACCGGCTGTTGGCTGCGGAGCAGCTGCAAATGCTCCTGCGACCCCACATACTGGACACCACGACTTCCGAAGCGCTGGGCTGGTCGCCCAGGATGAGCAATCTTGCGACCTTGCAGGAGATCGTCCGGTTCACGAGCCAGCAACATTGATGCTGACCCAAGGCAACTAGCGACACGCGATCACACCCATGTCCTGGTGGAAAAAATTCGCTGCGAGCAAGTCGGCAACCTGGATCCTGCTGGCGGCAGCCTATTGGGTAGTTGCCGCGGCCGCGTTCAGCGGCTTTGTGGGCAAATGGGGCCTGCGTGATGGCAGCACGGGTTTCTCCACTGCGATGATGGTGGACGGCAGTGCCAACAGGCCCTGGGTGTATCGCCAGCTGGTTCCACAGCTGGCTCACTCGCTCAATGACATCACGCCTGAGCCCGTCAGGAACTTCGCGCTTGCCAGGTTGCGCCCCGAGGCTACCTTCACGAAGCTGCAGCGGGTGGAAAACGCGTCGCACCAGTTCGAGCGCCTGGTGATGTTGTACGCGTCGTTTCTCGCGGCATTCGCGTCGCTGTTCATCCTGCGGCGCGTGCTGCTGGAAGCTGGCGTGCCGCGCCAGCAGGCCTTCGCGGCGCCGATCCTGGCCATGCTGGCGTTTCCTTTCCTGCAGACTGTCGGCGGCTATTTCTACGACTTTCCGGAAATCATGTTCTTTGCTGCCGCTGTGCTGTTTGCCATGCGTGGCCACTGGCTGGCGCTGGCCGCACTGTCGCTGCCCGCCACGCTGAACAAGGAATCCTTCCTGGTATTCCTCGTGGCGCTGTTGCCGTTCTTGCTTAAAAGGTTTGGCACCGTGCCTGCTGTGATGCGCCTGTTGCCATCGCTGGCGATCGCATCGTTGGTGAACATTGCGTTGAAGATCACGTACGCAGCAAACCCGGGAGGCGCGGTGCAGATTCACCTCGGCGCCAACCTCGGCAGCTACCTGGTGCCCGCGAACTATCTGGCCGTCGAGGGCACGTATGGCGTACCCGGGCCGGCGAAACTGTCGCTGGTGTTCCTGTTCCTGATTGCGCTGGTCGCCGCGCGCAGCTGGCGACGCTGTTCCACCGAAGTGCGTCGACATCTGCTGCTGGCGGGCGCGTTGAATTTGCCGCTGTACATAGCATTCGCCGCACCGGGCGAGTTGCGCAATCTCAGCTTCTTGTTCGTCGCCGCCGTGATTCTGGTCGGCAAGTGCCTGATGGTGGACGGTACTGGGATTGAACCAGTGACCCCTGCCGTGTGAAAGCAGTGCTCTACCGCTGAGCTAACCGTCCCCGGGATAGGCCTCAAGGTCTCGAGGGGCGGGGAGTGTAAGCGTCACAAGGGCGGAAAATCAATCACCGCGGGCAATCGCCGGTGGCAGTGCGGGGCCTTCCCAGCTACCATGCCCGACCCTTAGAAATCAGTCAATTAGGCGGAATTCAACCATGGCGGTCGTCACCCGCTTCGCTCCCAGCCCCACAGGCCTTTTGCATATCGGCGGCGTACGCACGGCGCTGTTTTCCTGGCTGTATGCCCGGCATCACGGCGGCAAGTTCATCCTGCGGGTCGAGGATACGGACCGCGAGCGATCGACCGACGAGGCGGTGAAGGTCATCCTGGATGGCATGGAGTGGCTGGGCCTGAGCGCCGACGAGGGTCCGTACTACCAGACGCAGCGCTTCGATCGCTATCGCGAGGTGCTGGCCGGCATGGTTTCGAGCGGGCATGCCTACCACTGCTATTGCAGCAAGGAAGAGCTCGACGCGCTGCGCGCCCAGCAGATGGCCGCCAAGCAGAAGCCGCGCTACGACGGCCGCTGCCGCGATCTCAAGACGCCCAAGGCCGGGGTCGCACCGGTGGTGCGCTTCAGGAATCCGCTCGCGGGCGAAGTCGTGGTCGACGACCAGGTGCACGGGCGTGTGGTGTTCCAGAACACCGAGCTCGACGACCTGATCATCGCCCGCTCTGACGGCACGCCGACCTACAATTTCTGCGTCGTGGTCGACGACATGGACATGGGCATCACGCACGTGATCCGCGGTGATGATCACCTCAACAACACGCCGCGGCAGATGAACATGCTGCTGGCGCTCGGCGCCACCCCGCCGGCCTACGCGCATGTGCCGATGATCCTCGGCGCCGATGGCGCCAAGCTCTCCAAGCGCCACGGCGCGGTGAGCGTGCTGCAATACCAGGAGGAGGGCTACCTGCCTGATGCGCTGCTCAATTACCTGGTGCGCCTCGGCTGGTCGCACGGCGACCAGGAAGTGTTCACGCGCGAGGAGATGATCGCGGCCTTCGACATCGCGCAGGTCGGCAAGGCGGCTTCCGCGTTCAATGCCGACAAACTCCTGTGGCTCAATCAGCAGCACATGATGAAAGCACCCGTTGCCGTGCTGGCTGCAGGCCTGCGTGCGCAGCTCGCGCTCCTCGGCGTCGCCAGCGACGATCAGTCGTTGCTCGAAGGCGTGGCCAACGCGCAGCGCGAGCGCTCCAAGACCTTCAAGGATATGGCCGCGAACAGCGCGTTCTTTTTCCGCAGCGTGGCAACGATCGACCCGGTGGCTGCGAAGAAGCACCTGGGCGCCGAAGCGGCGCCGCTACTCGAGACCCTGCGCGTCGCGCTCGCTGAATTGCCGCCCGCGGAATGGAACGCCGGCGCCATCCACGACCTGATCGCCAAGGTGGCCAATCGATACGGCGTGGGCCTCGGCAAGGTGGCGCAGCCGCTGCGCGTGGCGCTCACCGGCACCACCGTGTCACCGCCCATCGACGTCACCGTGGCGTTGCTCGACCAGACGGAAGTGCTGCAGCGCGTGGACTGCGCGCTGGCGCAAAGTCGCAGCGCCTAGCGGCGAGACCGAATGCTCTTCAATTCGTTCGAGTTCCTGCTGGTATTCCTGCCGCTGGTACTGCTGGTCTATTTCCTGCTACCGCACCGGGGCCAGAATGTCTGGCTGGTGATCGCCAGCTGCGTGTTCTACGCCAGCTGGGATTGGCGCTTCCTGCTGCCGCTGATCTGCACGACCACACTCGACTACTGGGTGTCGCGCCGGCTCGAGCACTTGAGCTTCACCCAGGCGCCGCGCGAGCAGCGGCGGCGTTACCTGGTCATCAGCCTCGTTGCCAATCTCGGCCTGCTCGGTTTCTTCAAGTACTGCAATTTCTTCATTGCTTCCGCTGCGCAGCTGCTGCATGCGCTGGGCATGGATGTGCCGCTGCCAGCGCTGAACATCATCCTGCCGGTCGCGATCTCCTTCTACACCTTCCAGGCGATGTCCTACACGATCGATGTCTATCGTGGCGAGCTGCATGCCACACGCTCGTTCTGGGATTTCTTCCTGGCGGTGCTGTATTTCCCGCATCTGGTAGCTGGTCCCATCCAGCGCGCGGCCACATTGCTGCCGCAGGTGTGCAACCCACGCCGCATCGAACGCCACCGTGTGGTCGATGGCCTGCACCTGATGTTGTGGGGTTATTTCAAGAAGGTGTACATCGCCGACAATCTCTCGCCCATCGTCAATCACGTATTTGCCCAGGGCTCGGCCAGTGGCGGCGCGACCGTGCTCGGCGTGCTGGCCTTCGCGTTCCAGATCTACGGCGATTTTTCCGGTTACACCGATATCGCCCGCGGCGTCGCCAAGGTCATGGGCTTCGACTTCGTGCTCAATTTCAACCTGCCGTACTTCGCGACCAATCCGGCCGACTTCTGGAAGCGGTGGCACATCAGCCTGTCGAGCTGGCTGCGCGATTACGTCTACAAGTCGCTCGGCGGCAATCGTGGCGGCACCGCACGCACTTATCGCAACCTGATGATCACCATGTTGCTGGGCGGGCTATGGCACGGCGCTGCCTGGAATTTCGTGCTGTGGGGCTGCTTCCACGGCGCCATCCTCGTGGTGCATCGGGCTTCGCAGCGCGCACTCGCGGCCATCGGCAGCGTGTTTGGCAGCCTGCCCTGGGCCTGGGCCGCCATCCGCATCCTGTGCATGTTCGTGCTGACCTGCTATGGCTGGTTGCTGTTTCGCGCCACTTCGCTCCGCCAGGTGTTCGAGATGACCCGAGCGCTGGCGCACCCTGGCCAGGGCCTGGATGGGCCGCTGTTCGCCCAGGTCGGGCTGATTGTCGCGCCACTGCTGCTGGTGCAGGTGCTGCAGTGGCGTGCCGGTGAGCTGCAGTTCGGCCGCATTGCCTGGATTCCCGCGCCGTTGAAAGTCATCGCGTACGCGCTGATGGTCTACGCGATACTGTTCCTCGGCGGTGCGCCGCAGTCCTTCGTGTATTTTCAGTTCTGAGCCATGGCCATCGGGCACATGAAATCGTGGATCAAGATCGGATCGTTCGGGCTGCTGGGGTTGCTGACCCTGGAAGTGGCCGCGCGCATCGAGGACGCGATGCGCTTCCAGGCACCGCTCCTGGGCGCCTACTCGATCAACACAGTCTTCGAGCCCAGCCCCTATGGCCGCTCCGGCCGTCCCGGCGCCCGTTACGCCAAATGGTCGTTCAACTCGCTGGGCTATCGCGGACCTGAGCCCGCGCCCGGCCGTATCAACCTGCTGGCCTTCGGCGCCTCGGAAACCTTCGGCTTGTACGAGCAGCCGAACGGCGAGTATCCGCGCCTGCTGGAGCAGGCGCTCAACGCACCCGGCGGCGCGCGCTACAACGTCATCAACATTGCGGTGCCCGGCATCAGCATCGGCCGGGTGGACTACCTGGATCACGCGCTACAGGTCAGTGCGGCCAGAGTCGTGTTCGTGTATCCGGCGCCAGCCAACTACATCGGTCACGGGGGTGCCTACTGCGGGCAGGTGGCAACGCCGGTGCCGACCGACCTCGGGTTGAGTGACCGGATCCGGTTGGCGGGCAAGCTCTCGCAGTTGATCAAGGCGCATATTCCCGAGCCGGTCATGACGAGACTGCGTCGCTTCAGCATCTGGCTCGACACGCGCAATCTCAGCGTGATGGACCGGGTGCCCGAGGCCACGGTCGATGCCTACCGGCGCGATCTCGAGTGTGTGGTGGAGCACGTACGCCAACACGGCGCTGAGCCGATACTGCTCACGCATGCCACGTATTTCCATGGTACCGCGGGGCCAGAGGACCTGGCCTTGCTGACGGCCTGGCGGCGCTTCTATCCGCAGCTGGCGGAAATGGGGTTGCTGGATCTTGAAGAGCGCGCCAACGCGGCGGTGCGCCAGGTGGCTGCGGCCAACGCGGTGCAGCTGATCGATGTAGCGCAACAGATGCCGCGCGGCCCGCGTTTTTTTGCGGATTTCGTCCACTTCAGTGACGCAGGTGCGGCGCGTATGGCACAGATCATCACGGCGGCGTTGGTCGCAAACCCCACCGTATTGCCGGCAACAACCGCTCCGGCAGGCGGTGGCAGGTGAGGGCGCTGCCCTGCGCTGCGGTGCTGCTGGCGCTGGCCAGCATCATGGCCATGCGGGGCGAGAGCTCGCCTGCGGTTCCCGTGACCACCCATTTGAGCGCGGTCTGGGCGAACGAGGGCGGTGACAAGGTCTGGCAGGAGGAAATGCGTGCCACGCTCGGCCAGCGCGTCGCGAATTCCGTGTGGGACGGGACGAAGGTCCGCATCAGCGGCGCCCGCAACGAAGTGGTGTCCTTCGTCGTGCAGCTCGAGTCAAAGGCGGGCGCGCCGCGTGTGAGCCTGAAGTTCAACGAGCTGCAAGGGCCGGGAAAGTCGCGCATTGCCAGCACCGTGACGGCCACGGGCGACCAGCTGTGGCGCTACACCGGCCGGAACATCGAAGGTTTCTACCTGCGCTATCTGAAGATCACCGGCATCAACCGTACCAATTTCGGTTACGACGCCTACTACGATGAACGCCACGTGCCCTCGCGCATGCGGCGGCCCTTGCAGTCACCGGGTTCGCGCTTTGGTGTCGGCGGCTGGAAAGACCGGCCGATGGCGGACAAATCCGTGCCAGACATCGCGGTGCCGATCGAGCTGGTCAGCCGTTTCGATGTCGCCGCGAATCGCACCCAGGGTATCTGGTACGACGTGTACATCCCGCGCGATGCGATGCCGGGTGATTACACCGGCACGGTCAGCGTGTCGGAAGAGGGCGTCACGACCCACAACCTGCCGGTCACGCTGCATGTCTATGCCTTCGCCTTGCCTGATCAGCCCACCGCCAGGACCATGGCCTTCGCGGGGCTCACGGAAATCCTGAATCGCTACACGGGTGTGCCGTATTCCGGCAATGGCGATCCACGGACGGCACTTGCCACCAAGGCGCTCGAGAACCACTTTCGCCTTTTCAAGCGCCACAAGATCTCGCTGTCCGCGGAGAACTGCGACACGATTGACATCTGTCCGAAGTTCGAGCCCGCGGCGTACATGCGCAAGAAGCTGAGCGGTGCCTTCTACAGTGCCGCCAACGGCTACGACGGGCCTGGGCGCGATACGCCCGACAATGTGTTCGTGATCGGTGCCTATGGCAGCTGGAGTCGCGACGGCATCGACTCGCGCGCCAAGATGCAGCAATACATGGATGCCTGGGAATCCTGGTTCCAGAAGAACGCGCCGGACGTCGAGCGCTTCCTCTACATCGCGGATGAATCCAACGACTTCAAGCAGCTCAACGTGTGGCTCGACTGGATGAAGGAAGGCAACACCACGGTAGGCCGCTCGCTGCGCGGATTGCTGACGATCCCGCTCGAGACTGCGCTCAACAAGACGCCGCGCGTCGATATCGTGGCCTCGAACTACGCCTGCTCGGAAACCACCGGCTACGCCAACGCCTATCGCAAGATGATCACCGAAGGCCACAAGGCGCTCTGGCATTACAACGGCAAGCGACCGGCCTCGGGTTCCTTTGTCACCGAAGATGACGGTGTCGCCACGCGCATGATGCCCTGGGCGGCCTACAAGATGGGCATCAGCCGCTGGTTCTACTGGGCCACGACCTACTACAGCGATTTTCAGGCCAACGGCGGCAAGCAGACCGATGTCTACAACAACGCCGTGACTTTCGGCCAGGACACGGCCAGCGATGCCACCTTCGGCCGCACCGGCTACAACCGCAGCAATGGTGAAGGTGTGCTGGTCTACCCGGGGCGCGATGCGCATTTTCCGGCCAATTCCTACGGCGTCGATGGCCCCTTTGCCTCGGTGCGCCTGAAGAACTGGCGCCGCGGCGTGCAGGATGTCGATTACCTGGCGCTGGCTGCGAAGATCGATCCGGCGACTACGCGCCAGATCGTGCAGAGCATGGTGCCCAAGGTACTCGGCGACACCGGAGTCGAAACGCTGCGCGACCCGAGTTACGTGCTGACGGACATCTCCTGGCCCGTGGATCCCGCGGCCTGGGAGGCCGCGCGAGCCCGGCTGGCAGCCCTCATCGAGAAACGCTGACGGTCGCATTCATGGATAATCAGCTCGCATGAAACTGGCAGGCGTACTCAGTGAACCGCCTCTCGATCCGGCCAGCTGGTCGGGTACGGCGGTGCATTTCTTCGGCGCCCTCGATCGGGCCGGCATTCTCGCGGGCGCCATTGATGCGCGCGTCAGCGGGCTGACCGACAGGTTGTATCGGGCGGTGAACTTCTCGCTGCCCGTGGCTCGCTGGCGCGAGCGTTATCATCTCGACCCGCGCCGCTTCCGTGCCCAGACCCGGGTGGCGGGGCGCAAGCTCCTCGACAGCAGGTTGAACGCTGAAGGCGTATTGCAGATCGGCGCGTGGTATTGCATGCCCGACGTCACCACGCTCCCCTGCTATTCCTATCACGATGGCAACTTTGCGTTGCGGCTGCGTTCCGGTCGGGTCGCGCTCGAGGCGCAGCACGCGCGGGTGCAGGCGGTGTTGCGCTGGGAGCGCGAGACCTACGCCAAGCTGCGTGGCGTGTTCGTGATGAGCTCCTGGCTGGGTGATTCCTTCATCAATGATTTCGGTGTGCCGGCGGGCAAGGTGCACGTGGTGGGCGCCGGTATCAACTTTGAACGCCTGCCGGCGGAACGCCATCGCACCGAGTCGGCGCCCCGTTTCCTGATGGTCGGCAAGGATTTCGTGCGCAAGGGCGGCGAGGTGCTGCTCAAGGCATTTGCGATCGTGCGCAAGGCCGTGCCCGAAGCAGAGCTGGTGCTGATCGGCCCGACCATGGCCAGCCCGCCACCCGGCGTGCGCTGCCTCGGCTTCCTGTCGAAGAAGAACCCGCAGGATGTGCAGGCCATCGAGAATGCCTACCTGCAGGCGGGCATCTATGTGCTGCCTTCGCTCTATGAGCCTTTCGGCATTTCGCTGCTGGAGGCCATGTCCTATTCGCTGCCCTGCGTGGTGGCCAACCATTGCGCCATGCCGGAAATCGTGGGCCACAACGAGTCCGGCCTGGTCGTGAAACCGGGCGATGCGGATGCCCTGGCTGCGGCCATGCTCGAGCTGGCACGTGATCCGGCGCGGGCCTTGAGCTATGGCGCTGCCGGCCGGCGGCGCCTGCTGCAGCGCTACACCTGGGATGCGGTCGCGGCGAAGATCAAGAGTGTGGTGGGCTGAACATGCGCCAGCTGAGCGACTCACAACTGGCGAGCTTCGACACCGAATACGTTGATGCCGATCGCTGGCAGCTGGTGAAGGGCAACATCGATCGCGACTTCCCTGACGGCAAGTTCCGCTTCCTCGATCTCGGCGGCGGCACGGGCAGATTTGCCGACCTGCTGCTGGCCCACTATCCGCTGGCGGAAGGTAGCGTGATCGACAACTCCGAATTGCTGTTGGCCAAGAACAAGCCGGATCCGCGCAAGCGACTCATCTGCGATTCGGCCGAACACCTGGGGAATATCGATGACCGCTTCGACCTGATTTCCGTGCACTGGCTGTTGCACCACCTGGTGGGCGATTCCTACGCGCAGACCACGGCCAATCAGCGTGCGGTGCTCGGCGGGCTGGCCGGCCTGCTGACCGGGCGCGGCCGCATCAGCCTGTTCGAGAACAACTACCAGGGGCTGGTGCTCAGCGCGCTGCCGGGCTGGCTGATCTATGTGGCCACCTCCATGCGCTCGCTGGCGGCCCTGACCCGGCGGCTGGGCGCGAATACGGCGGGCGTCGGTGTGTGCTTTCGCTCGGAGCAGCAATGGCGCGCCATGATCGCGGCAACCGGCTTCAAGATCGTTGACTACGGCGAGCCTGATCAATGGATCTGGCCACTGCGCTGGTACTGGCGCGTGTTCCTGTTCCTGCGCCGGATACGGGTGGGGCACTACTGGCTGGCGCCGGCGCGTTCCCACTAGGCAATATTGCCGATTGCACCACATCCGCGGGAATAGGGCACAGTAGCGCCCCATGTGTGGCATAGCCGGATACCTTGATCGCTCGGGCGGCAATGCGCCCACGCGTGCGCAGCTCGAGCGCATGATCCGCGCCCTGCATCATCGCGGGCCGGACGGCTACGGCTTCCACGTGTCACCGCCCGTCGGGCTGGCGCACGCGCGGCTCAGCATCATCGATCTTGCGACCGGCGACCAGCCGATCCACAACGAAGATCGCAGCGTGTGGGTGGTCTTCAACGGCGAGATCTTCAACTACGTGGAATTGCGCGCCGAGCTCAGCGCGCAGGGTCACGTGTTTTCGACTCAATCCGACACCGAAGTGATCGTGCATCTCTATGAGCAGCACGGCCTGCGCTTCGTCGAGCACCTCAACGGCCAGTTCGCCATCGCGCTGTGGGACCAGAACCAGCGCCGGCTGGTGTTGTGCCGCGATCGCGTGGGCATACGGCCGCTGTTCTACAGCGTCGATGAACGAACCCTGGCCTTTGCCTCCGAGGTCAAGGCGCTGCAGGCCGCGGGATTCGGCCGCTCGGGGCTGCGTCCCACGGGCCTGGCCGAAGTGTTCTCGCTGTGGAGTGCATTCCCTGGCCGCAGTGTATTCAATGGCGTGCAGTCACTGCCGCCCGGCCACCTGCTGACGCTGCAGGATGGCGCGCTGAAGATCGAGAAGTACTGGGACTGGGATTTCGATCCCGCCTGCATCGATGAGCGCAGCAGCTTTGACGACGCCGCGGCGCAGCTGCGGGAACTGCTGACCGACGCGGTGCGGCTGCAACTGCGCTCCGACGTGCCCGTAGGCGCGTACCTCAGCGGCGGGCTGGATTCATCCATTGTCACCGCCGCCATCAAACGCGTCAGCAGCACGCGCATGACCTCCTATTCGCTGACCTTCGAAGATGCCGAGTTCGATGAGCGCGAGTTCCAGCAGGCCATGGTGGCGCACCTCGACACCGAACACATCGAGCGGCTGTGCACGCAGGCGGATATCGGGCGCAGTTTTCCGCTGGCGATCTGGCACACCGAGACGCCGCTGGTGCGCACCGCACCCACGCCGTTGATGCTGCTGGCCGAGCGCGTGCATCAGCAGGGCCGCAAGGTGGTGCTGACCGGCGAGGGCGCGGACGAAGTGTTCGCCGGTTACGACCTGTTCAAGGAAGCCAAGGTGCGCCGCTATATCGATGCGCATCCGGGTTCCGCAGCGCGCCGGCGGCTGGTGGAAAAACTCTACCCCTACCTGAAGCATTCGCCCGCGGCCGGCAAGGCCATGGCGCAGAGCTTCTTCACGCAGGGCACGCTGCCGGTCACGCATCCGGCCTATGCGCATTACACGCGGCTGGATGTCACGCGGCGCATCTGGCGATTCCTGTCCGCCGACATGCGTGCCGCGATCGGTGACTGGAATCCCGAGCAGGCCATCGCGGAGTGGGTGCCGGCGCGCAGCGCCGGCTGGAGCGATCTCGGGCGCGATCAATATGTCGAGGCGCAGTTGCTGATGAGCGGCTATCTGTTGGCCTCGCAGGGTGATCGGGTCGCGATGGCGCACTCGGTCGAGGGCCGCTATCCGTACCTGGACCATCGGGTGATCGAGTTTGCCAATCGACTGCCGCCGCGTTACAAGCTGGGCGGCCTGCGCGAAAAGCGCATTCTGAGGCGGGCTTTCGCTGACTTCTTGCCGCCCGCGATTGCCCAGCGCGTGAAGCAGCCCTATCGCAGCCCCGACAGCGCCAGTTTCTTCCGCGATGGCGAACCACTGGCCTATGTGGCGCAACTGCTGGGCCCGGAGGCGATTCGCCGCGCCGGCTATTTCGATGCCGCTGCCGTCGAGCTGTTGGTGAAGAAGTGCCGCGCCGGCAAGGTGGTCGGATTCGCGGACAACATGGCGCTGGTCGGCATACTCTCGACCATGCTGATGCACGAGCTGTTCATCAATGGAGAGAGTCCCGGCGCGCTGGCGGCCTGACGGCCGGTTTGCCGGCCCCAAACTGTGACTTTGTGCGAAACGCCCGGCCAGCCGGACGTGGGAAGATGGGGGATCATGGCTTTTCTGCAGACCTCACTGGACGCATGCGTCCGCCGGCATCCTGACAAGGAGGCGATCGTCACGCGCGAGCGCCGCTGCAGTTATGCGCAGCTGTCGCACGAGGCGGATCTGCTCGGCGCCGCCCTGCAGCGGCGGGGTGTGCGCAAGGGCGAGCGCGTCGCCATCCTGCTCGAGAACAGCATCGAAGTGGCCGCCGCGCTGTACGGCATCCTGCGCATCGGCGGCGTATTCATCGTCATCAATCCGCAGACCAAGGCCGACAAGCTGGCTTACCTGCTGCAGGACTCAGGCGCCACCGCGCTGATCACAGGGCGCAGTTTCGAATTGGTCTATGCCAGTGCGGTGGCCGCAGCATCGGAATGCCACACGCTCATCGTCGAGGGTCTCGCGGCCGATGCGGACCTCGGCCACTGCCGGTTGCTGTCGATGCAGGCGGTGCTGGCGGGTAGCGCTGCCGACATCGCACCCAGCGGGCTCATCGACTACGACCTCGCGAGCCTGGTGTACACCT
>Ga0075018_10000324_pt1 | contig 14121 bp, 12 predicted proteins | sample ColStrG_CSR_2014_FD_71471 | JGI IMG/M metagenome (GOLD analysis project Ga0075018, IMG submission 71471) | Freshwater sediment microbial communities in response to fracking from Pennsylvania, USA - Cold Stream Run_MetaG_CSR_2014 | ecosystem: Environmental > Aquatic > Freshwater > Creek >... | reverse complement strand
CGGCAGCTATTCCGCCGCCGTGCGCGTGTGGATCAACAGCGATGGCAGCGTGCTGCGCGCCGTGCTGGTGCAGAGCGCGGGCAAGCGCGACCTGGATAGCGTCATCGAGCGCGAAGCCAGGCTGGCGCGCGTGGGCGAGCCGCCGCCGCTGGAGATGCCGCAGCCGATCACATTGAAGATAGTTTCGAGAGGATAGGAAACGATGTATTCGAATATGAAGACCGGTGCCACGCATCTGGTTGCGCTCATGCTGGGCATGTTGCCGCTCGCCCTCGCGCAGGCCGCCGATGAGCCAGCGGCCCCGGGCGTGTCGGCCGCCGCCGCAGCGCCTGCACCCGCAGGTGCCACGGCGCCCACGGCTGCCGCCGCGCCCGCGGCGCCCGAGCCGGTCGTGTCCAGCGAGGAAGTGCTGCGCAATACGGTCGTCAATATCCTCGATTCGCTGGTGCAGAAGGGCGTGCTGACGCGCGAGCAGGCCCAGGCGATCGTCGAGAACGCCCAGTCCCGGGCGCTTGCCAGCGCCCGGGAAACGGCCGCAACCAAGGCGGCCAACGAGGTCGTGGAGAAGGATGCCGTGCGCGTCACCTATGTGCCGCAGATCGTCAAGGACGATCTGGCCAGGCAGATGAGTGCGCAGGTCAGCAAGGATGCGGCCGCCCAGGTGATCGCGGAGGCCAAGGAGCAGGGCTGGGGCGTGCCGGGAGCGCTGCCCGAATGGCTCAGGACTGTGCGCCTCAATGGCGACGTGCGTGTGCGGGCGGAAGATGCCCTCTATGCCAAGGACAACGCCGTGGGGGTGTACAACAACTACGCGGCCATCAATGCCGCGGGCGGCGTCGGCCGCGCGGGCGTCAATGCGGTGCTCAACGTCAGCCAGGATCGGCCGCGCTTCGTGGGGCGTTTTCGCTTCGGCGGCAATGCCCAGCTGACCGAGACTCTGAGCGCGGAATTTCGCGTGGCCTCGGGCAATATCAGCAACGCGGTATCGACCAACCAGACATTGGGCAACTACGGTGCGCGCTGGCAGTTCGGCGTTGATCGCGCCGCGCTGCGCTGGAATCCGCACAGCGATGACTGGGATCGCGATTACGACGTGCATATGGGCCGGTTTGAGAATCCCTTCGCAACCTATAACGAGTTGTTGTGGGACCAGGACCTGAGCTTTGAAGGCGTGTCGGGCAGCTTCAACTGGAACCGCGTCCGGGGCGAGGACGAGCGCACCTCGCGCTGGCTGTTCGCCACGGTCGGCGCGTTCCCGCTGCAGGAAGTCGAACTCTCCGGCAAGGATAAATGGCTCTATGGTGCGCAGATCGGCACCGAGATTCCCTTCACCTACGATTCAAACCTGCGGATCGCCGGTGCGATCTACGATTTTGCGAATGTGTCCGGCCGGGTGAATGCGCCGGGCAGCAATCTGCTGGACTACACGGCCCCGGCATTCATGCAGAAGGGCAACACCCTGGTCGATATCCGCAATGACGTCGATACCTCGACCAACCTCTGGGCGCTGGCCGGCAAGTACCGCCTGGTGAGCGGATTGGTCCAACTCGATATGCTGGCGTTTGGCGAAAACCACGTGACCATCAACGGCGAGTTCGTCAAAAACATCGGCTGGAAACGCGCCGACGTGCAGGCGCTGACCGCCGGTCTCGCGGTGACCGGATCATCGCTTGATCTGCCGTTGCTGCGGGCACGCACCAGCGGCTATGAGTTTGGCGTCACCGTGGGCCGGCCGAAGTTCAAGGAGTCGGGCCAGTGGCGCGCCGGGCTCTCGTACCGCCACCTCGAGCGCGATGCCGTGGTTGATGCCTTCACGGACTCGGACTTTCACCTGGGCGGCACCGATGCCGCGGGTTACATCTTCTTCTACGACTACGCGCTGGGACGTTCAGTCTACGCGCGGATGCGCTATCTGAGCGCCAATCAGATCGACGGCGCGCCGCTCGGAATCGACGTTGCGCAGCTCGACCTGGTGGGACAGTTCTGATGCGCCGGCCAACCTGGTCGCCGTTGCAAGTCGCGGCGTTGCTGGCGCTGTTCGCGGGCCTGCCGGCGCTCGCCCAGGTGCAGCGCGCGCCGGCGCCTGCGGGCAATGCCAGTGCGCAATTGCTCCAGCAGGCCGCTGCCGAGCGCAGTGCACTGCAGGCCGAAAACGCGCAGCTCAAGAAGGATCTCGAGGCTGCCAATGGCAAGGCTGCCGCAGCCACCAAGGCGGCCGCGGCCGTGAAAGGCAGGGCGGGCGGCGCGCGCGCGCTCGAGGCGGCACGGGCCGAGGCACAGGCGAGTGAACAGGCGCTGACCCAGACCCGGGCCAAGTTGCAGGAATTGATCGGTCGCTTCAGCAGTACGACCGCGGCGCTTGCGGGGGTCGAGACTGAACGCAATCAGGCCAAACAGCAGCTCGCCAGCGCCCTGGCGCAATATGATCATTGCGTCGAGCGCAATATCGGTCTGTTCGACATCAGCACGGACTTACTCGATCACCTGGAAAAACGTGACTTCGGCGCATTCTCGCCCGCCGAGGCGCTAACCCACCTGCGACGCACGCGCATCGCGAACCTGGTGGACGAGGATCGCGCGCGCGCTGCCGAGCTGAAACTGAAGCCGCGGCAATCGGCCGCCATTCCAGAGGGCCCGGCCGCCACCGAGTCGCAGAAGTAAAAAAGATCTGCAAAATCATGGAAATAGGCGCCCGTTAGCCGCTGCACACAGGGTAATCGGATTGTCACACGTTTCCGATACCTTGCCCTCGTTCGCGATGCCGACCAAAGCGCCACGCTGCGCCTGCGGAGCGCGAGCACTGCATCCATCAACAACCTGAGGCTGGCGAACCCTGCGGCCCCAGCCACGAGTGCTGCCGCCACATGAAACGCGTCCTGTTCGCCCTGCTCGCGCTGTGCACCGTCGTCGGCCACGCTGTCGAAGTGGCGCCGGCCGATGCCGCAGCCGCCACCTATCGCCTGCAACCGGGCGATGTGCTGCAGATCAGTGTCTGGAAGGAACAGGACCTGCAATCCGAAGTCCTGATCCGCCCCGATGGCGGCGTATCTTTTCCGCTGGCTGGCGACGTGGTTGCGGCCGGCCGCACCGTTGATGAAGTGCGCGCGGAAGTGACTACGCGCATCCAGCACTACATTCCCGATGCGGCGGTCACGGTCGCACTCAAGGCCAGCACCGGCAACAAGGTGTATGTGGTAGGCAAGGTGAACCGCCCCGGCGAGTATTCCTTCAACCGGCCTATCGATGTGATGCAGGCCATCAGCCTGGCCGGCGGCATGACGCCATTCGCGAACGCCGATCATATCCGCATCATGCGTCACGAGGGCGGCCGGATCTCGACCATGCGGTTCCGGTATTCGCAGGTCGCGCACGGCAAGCACCTCGAGCAGGACGTGCAACTCAAGAGTGGCGACACGGTTGTCGTGCCGTGAGCACCAGCGTGTGGCGCCGGGCCGCCTGGCGCGCGGGGGCGGGCGCAGCAAGCCTGACGGCACTTGCATTGCCGGGCCTGGTGCAGGCCGGCGCCTGGAATACGGAGCCCAGTGTGTCGCTCTCCAGTGAGTACAGCTCCAACCCGCGGCTGTTGCAGACCGATACGCACGCGGTCGAGTCCGCGGCCGCGACCGTGACACTGCCGGCGACCTACACCGGAGTCCGCCAGACGCTTGATCTGCGGCCACAGCTACGCGCCGCTGCCACCCACGGCGACACCGAACTGATCTCGGACTTCCAGTATCTCGATGCAAGCTGGCGGGTGAATTGGCCTACGCAGCTGCTGCAGCTCAGCAGCTTCCTGCACCACGATTCGACGCTCTACAACCAATATGAGAACGGCGCGCTGCTGGCCGCCACGCAGCGGCGCACCGAGCAGAACGCGACGCTCGACTGGCAGAACCGCCTGACCGAGCGGGTAACCTTGCGTACCGACCTGTCCTACGACCGCGTGGCCTACGGACAATTGGCGCGCAGTGGCCTGTCCGACTACCGCTACCTGCAGGCGTCGCTTGGCCTGTCGCGCGACCTCAGCGAACGGACGCTCTGGACGTTGAGCGCCGGCAGCTCGCGCTACGATCTCATCGACCAGGACTACCGGAACGACAACCCCTTCGTGCGCATGACCTTGGCCAGCCAGCTGTCGGAGGCCTGGACCCTGACCGTCGGCGCTGGCGCGTCCAGCCTGCGGGCGCGTTCGCAATTTGGGCCTTATGTATCGGGCTCGCGCCGCACGCTCCCCAATTTCAACCTGGCGCTCGAACACCACGACCCGCACGGCGCCATGAGCTTTACGCTCAGCCGTTCCATCCAGCCCAGTGGCTTCGGTGCCTTGCTGACCCAGGACAATCTCACTCTCATGCGCAGCGCCACCTGGAGCGAGCGCTGGTCGGGCAGCGCCGCGCTGCGCGCCTCCCGGCAGCTCGATTCGCTGCGACAGCTGAATCTCGGTGACCGACGCTACTACTCGGGGGAGTTGACCGCCAACTGGCTGTGGCGCGAGCAGTTGACGCTCTCGGCAGAGCTCGGTTTCTCGACCCAGCGCTATGCCTCGAACCTGCCCCAGCCTTCCAGCACGGCGGTCTACCTGACGCTTACGCGCCAGTTCTACCGCAAACCGCTGCACTGACCGGCGGCGAGCGCACATGGCCACGGAATCCACAACGCCCAATCTTGCCGATGTCCTCGGGCTGCTGCGTCGTCGCCGCGTGCCCATGCTCATCGCCTTCACGGCGATCCTGCTGACGGCGCTGGCGCTGGCCTGGCTGTGGCCGGCCACCTACCGCTCGACCGGCACGATCCTCATCGAACAGCAGGAGGTACCCACTGAACTGGTGCGCTCGACCATTTCCAGCTACGCCGACCAGCGCATCCAGGTGATTCAGCAGCAGGTGATGACCACCGAGAACCTGAGCAAGATCATCCAGAAATACGACCTCTATGCGCGTCGCCGCCGCTACGAATCGCGCGAACTGATCATGAAACGCATGACCGATGACGTGCAGTTCAAGATGATCTCGGCGGACGTGATCGATCCGCGCTCCGGTGTGCCGACCAAGGCGACGATCGCCTTCTCCGTGGGCTTCGCCAGCAGCTCACCGGAAGTGGCGGCGCGGGTCGCCAACGAGCTGGTGTCGCTGTACCTCGAGCAGAATCTCGAGAGCCGCAAGCAGCATACCGCCGATGCGGCCGACTTCCTGGGCGGCGAAGCCGAGCGCCTGAGCAAGCGCATCGACGAGCTGCAGAGCCAGATTGCCACGTTCAAGCAGCATCATCTCAATGACCTGCCGGAACTGGCGCAACTCAATCAGACGCTGCTGGGGCGGACCGACGATGAGGTGCGCGAGGTCGAAACGCGCATGCGCTCGCTGGATCAGCAGATCACCTATCTCGATGCACAGCTCGCGCAGCTCAGCCCGAGTTCGCAGGTCTATACCGCGACCGGCGAGCGTGTGCTGTCGCCAGCGGACCGCCTGAAATTCCTGCGTACCGAATATGCCCGGCTGAGCGGCATCTATGCGCCCGATCATCCGGATGTGCTGCGCACCCGGCGCGAGATCGAGGGTCTGGAGAAGACCACCGGCAACATCAGCGATGCCAATGACCTGCAGCGGCAACTCGAGGACGCACGCACCCAGCTGGCGGCGGCGAGGGAGAAGTATTCGGCCGACTATCCGGACCGGCAGCGCCTCGAGCGGCTGGTGGGCTCGCTCCAGGAGCGGCTCGACAAGTCGCGCGCCGCGCCCGCAATGGCCAAGGGCAATGCGGTCGAGCCCGACAACCCGGCCTATATCCAGATCAAGTCACAGCGCGAGGCGGCAATCAATGAGAAGACGTCGCTGGAGCAGAAGAGCATTGCCCTGAAACAGCAGACTGTCGAATTCGAGCGGCGACTCGCGAGTGCGCCGGCGGTGGAGCGCGACTACCTGATCATGGAGCGGGAGCTGGAGAACGATCAGACCCAGTATCGCGAAGTCCGGCAGAAGCAGCTCACCGCCGACTCGTCCAGGAATCTCGAGGCCGAGCGCAAGGGCGAGCGCATGACGCTGATCGAGCCCCCGCTGACACCGACCGAGCCGGCGAGCCCGAATCGCTCCATGATCCTGCTGTTGGGCGTGGTGCTGTCCATCGCTGGTGCAGTAGCCATAGCCGCCTTGCTCAACACGCTCGATACCACAGTGCGCAACCGTCGCGATCTGAGCGCGCTGCTCAAGGTGCCGCCGCTGGCGGTGCTGCCGTGGATCTCGACCGCGGCGGACCTGCGGGCGAATGTCGTGACGCGGCGCCTGAGCATCGTCGCGGTGATGGCGCTGCTGGCAGCGGGCGTTGCCCTGATTCATTTCTTCTACCGGCCTCTCGATGTGTTGTGGCAGGTCGCAGCACGCTGGGTTGGCGCATGAGCAATCGATGATGGAGCGCATTACCAGAGCGCTGGAGCTGGCGCGTGCACAGCGCGAGGGTTTGGCGCGGCCCGCACCCGCTCTCGCGCCCGCATCCGGGTCCACACCTGCGCCGGGGCCCGTGCGTACGCGCGCGCCCGGACCCGAAGCTGGCGCTGACAATACGGCGACCCTGCGCACACCCACGATGGCGGCCAACATGGTGACGCTCGAGAACGAGCGTATCCTGTTGCCGGGCGTGACCGGACCTGGCAGCAGCCAGTATAAGATGCTGCGCACGCAGGTGCTGCGGCGCCTGGAGCAACTCGGTGCCAATACGCTGGCGGTCCTGAGCCCGACAGCGGGTGCGGGCAAGACGCTCACCGCAATCAATCTCGCCATTGCGATTGCCGCCGAAGAGGATCGCACGGTGCTGCTGATCGACTTCGACCTGCGCAATCCGTCCATTGCCTCCCGCTTCGGCATTCGCCCGGAGTTGGGCGTCGAGGAATGCATTGAGTCGAATACGCCGGTGCGCAAGGCGATGATCAGGATTGGCGGCTACGAGCGCCTCACGCTACTGCCGGCGCGCAATCGGCTCGAGGGTTCCTCCGAACTGCTGGCCGACCTGCGCACCGCCGCAATCGTTGCCGAGATGCGTGCGCGCTATGCCAACCGGATCCTGATCTTCGACATCCCACCGGTGCTGCAGGCCGATGATGCCCTGGGGTTCACGCGCCACGTACAGGCAGGCCTGATGGTGGTGCGCGAAGGTCACACGCGCCGCGACGATGTAACCCGTGCGATCGGGCTGCTGCGCGACCTGAAGATCGTCGGTACGGTGCTCAATGGCTCGCTCGAAAAATCCACCAACAGCTACTGAGCCATGTACGAGAAATTCTTTGGCCTGCTCGAAAAGCCGTTCGCGCTGACGCCGGATCCGGCGTTCCTGTACCGTTCGCGCCACCACACTTACGCCCTGGCTGCGCTCGAGTACGGGCTGCTCAACCAGGCGGGATTTACGCTCCTGACCGGCGAGGTCGGCTCAGGCAAGACCCTGATGATCCGCAAGCTGATGGGCGGCCTTGGCCGGGAATTCACGGTCGGCCTGATCAGCAACACCAACAGGAATTTCGGCAGCCTGTTGCAGTGGATCTGCCTGGCCTTCGAGCTGGACGATCGCGGCAAGAGCGCGGCCGCGCTCTATCACGAGTTCGTCGACTTCCTGGCGCGTCAGTACGCAGCGCGCCGGAGTGTGGTTCTGATCGTCGATGAGGCGCAGAACCTCGATGCGCCGCTGCTCGAAGAGCTGCGCGTCCTATCGAACGTCAATGCCGACAAGGACCAGGTGCTGCAGACCATACTGGTGGGCCAACCCGAGCTGCGCGGGCTGCTGCGGCGCCCGGAACTGCGGCAGTTCGCCCAGCGCATCAGCAGCGATTTTCACCTGCCCGGACTCCGGCAGGCGGACGCACGCGAATACGTGCGCCACCGCCTGCGCATGGCCGGCGGCGATCCGGCGCTGATCCAGGTCGAGGCCGTGGACCTGGCCTGGAGGGCCGCCAACGGCGTCCCGCGACTGATCAACCAGCTGTGCGACCAGGCCCTGGTGTACGCCTTTGGTGATGGCGTGCGCGCTGTCGACCGGGCGATCATGAGTGCTGTCATCCAGGACCGCGAGGCGGGCGGATTGTGGCAGCCGCACATGGTCAGCCCAGCGCCCGCAGCGCCAGCACCAGCAGCGTCACCAGGGTTGAGGCCCAAAGCACCATCCGTCGGCGCGACGCCTGTCCAATGAGCACTTCACTGCCGTAGAGCAGTACGGTAGCGTAGATCACCAGGTCCACGGTGTCGCGTGAGCCGACATTGATTAGGCCGAGCACCATCAGTGTGAGCAGTCCGAAGACGATCAGGAAATCGGTGGGCGTGGTGCGAAACCGGTCTTCTGTGGTGACGCGGATGTGCAGGCCGATGGCGGCGGCCAGCACGATGATCGCGCCCATGGCGAGCTGACGATCGGCTGTGGTTTGCGCCACGGGAAAGTGGATCAGCAGGTAGGCGCTGAACAGCGCCGTGACATAGCTGGCCGCGCGCAACAGCGCCGGCCCCGCAGCGCGCCGCAGGACCATTTCGATGAGCAGGCCGGCGCCCAGCGCGGCAGCGACCAGGCCGAAATCCGGCGGCACACGCGCGACCCGCAGTGCCGCCAGCAGCGTGAAGGCCGGGATCAGCACGGCAATCAACAACAGTGTTGCCGCGCGCAGCGTGCGCTCGAGATTCAGGCGCGCTATGAAAGCGCCAAGCCGGCTGAAGCGGCCGCCGCGCGCGCCCAATTGCCAGTGACGACGCTCGGCAACGAACAGCGCGGCATAGAGAGCAGCGATCGCCATGGCGAATACGCCGGCGACGATCGAATCGAGCGCGTAGCGCAGCAGCAGGGCGGTGACGACCAGCGCGGCATGCAGCGAGTAGATGATCACCACGGTTTCGTAATGGCTGAAGCCCAGGTCGAGGAGCCGATGGTGGGCATGATTACGCGTCGCGCGGAACCAGTTCATGCCCCCGGTCACGCGCTGGTAGAGCACGGCCAGGATGTCGGCCACCGGCACGCCAAACAGCAGCAGCGGCAGTGCGGCGCTCATCGCCGAGCCGGCGCGCTGCGTCAGGTAGACCGCAAGGAAGCCGAGGGTCAGGCCCAGCACCTGGCTGCCGCCATCGCCCATGAACACGCGTGCCGGATGGCTGTTGAAACGCAGGAACCCCAGGATGCCGCCGATCGTCGCCAGCGCAACCCCGACCAGCAGCGTATCGCTGACCGAGTAGCCGAGGATGGCGATGGCGATCAGGCTCAGCATCGTTTCTCCGCCGGCCAGGCCGTCGAGCCCGTCGGAGTGGTTCATTGCGTTGATCATCCCGACCATCGCGACCATCGTGAAGGGTTTGCCGACCGCGGCGCTCAGCACCTCACCTTCGAAGAAGGGCAGCCGGGCAACGTACAGGTCGCCGTAGTAGACGATCACGCCCACGGCAATGAACTGGCCGGCGAATTTGAACCAGTGGTTGATTTGCCGGGCATCGTCCCAGATGCCGAACAGGAACAGCGTGACCGTGGCGATGATGAAGGACTGCATCAGCGGATCGAGTGTGAGGGCCAGCGCCAACGGCACCAGGCTGCCGATGGTGATGCCCCAGCCACCGACGCGCGGCACCGGCAGGCTGTGCACTTTGCGCGGATCGGGCATATCCACCAGCCCCAGGCGCGGCGCGAGGCGCCAGGCGAGCGGAATCACCAGCATGCTGATGGCGACGGCAACCGTGAGCAGGAAGAACGGGTTCATGCGATGCGGCGAGCGACGGCGTGGTTCAGGGGGAGCGAAGCAGTCTAGGGGGCGGATGTGTCACTTTTGTGCAATAGGACCGTCATCATGCGCTGCAAGACCGCGTCCTTGTCCCACTGGGTGAGCGCGTAACTTCGGCCGGCGACGCCCAGCCGCTGGCAGAGCTCAGGGTCGTCAAGCATGCGCGTCAGTGCAGCGGCAAATGCCGCGCGATCGCCCGGCGGCACGACCAGCCCGCCTTCACGAGCGGCGAGCTCCACGTCAGAGCCCGCGCGGGCGGTGGCGAGGACCGGCCGGCCGCTGGCCATGATGGCGCTGAGCTTGGAGGGCATCACCAGATCCTCGGCATCCTCGCGCTGTGGCAGCAGGTGCACTTCAGCGAGGTTGAGCAGCTGGTTGAGCACGGACAGCGGTTGCAGCGGAATGAAGCGCACATTGGCGAGACCCTGGGCACTGGCCTCCAACCTCAGCCTCGCCGCCCCGTCGCCACACAGCAGGAACAGCGCCTCGCGCCGGCCGGCAAAATCGCGTGCCGTGTCGATCAACAGGTCGAGCCCCTGTTTCTCGCCCATGTTGCCCGAGTACAGCAGTACCGGCACGCGCGGCTCGATGCCGAGCGAGGCGCGCAGATTGACGCGGCCGTCGAGGGGCCGGATGAGCTCCATATCCACCCAGTTTGGAAAGTAGCCGATGCGCGCCGCCTCAACGCCCTTGTCGCGCAGTTTCGCCAGCATACGTTGCGAGATGCTGCTGACGTAGTCGAAGCGACGCAGCAATCCGCGCTCGATGGCCAGCGCGAGCCTTTGCAACCACCCCCGCCGGAGCATGCCGAGCTCGAAGGCCGCGTCGACTTCGAAATCCTGCACGTGCAGCCAGGTGCGCGCACCGCACAGCAGCGCGGCAGCCAGCACGCCCGGCGCGCAGGCAAGAGGCGGCTCGATCACGAGGATAAGGCGCGGGCGCCATCGCAGCGCCTGCCACAGCAGCACGGGCAGGCTGGTCAGAGCGAACGAGGCCAGATGCATCAGCCGGTTCAACACCCGCGGGCGGCGCGGCACATAAAGCGGGCATCGCCAGACTTCGACGCCGGCGAGTTGTTCGCGGACGTAGCGACTCGACAAGTAGGGCGGCTTCACAGACCAGGCCGGGTAATAGGGCGGGGCCGTGATCACTCTTACAGCCAGTCCACGTTCCGCCAGCCAGGCGGTCATTTCCCCGACATACTTGCCGATCCCCGTGAGTTCGGGCGCATGGTTGAGCGCGATCACGAGCAGGCGGGGCGGTGTGGTGGCAGTCATGGGCCGGTAACACTACCGGCGGTAAATGACAGTTTCGGCTTGGTGCTGCGAAGCGGGCAGTGGCGTGCAGATGTCATACAAACATCACAATGCGACCGTATAAGGTCGAGCTGCCCCGGCATCAGACCTGCAGCATGGAACATCCGCACAAGAATGCGGCCGACGCCCGCGGCATCGGCCCGATATGCCTGCACCTCATCTCCTCGCTCGATCCGCGGGGAGGCGGTCCGCAGGAGGGGCTCCGGCAATTGGTGCTGGCAGCGCAGCGCAGCGGCCAGAACGTGGAGGTGGCCACCATGGACGCACCGGGCGCAACGTGTGCCGCAGACTATCCCTGCCCGGCGCACCTGCTCGGACCCGGCAGGTTCGGCACCTACGGGTATGTGCCCGCGATGTTGGGCTGGCTCCAGCGCCAGGCGCCACGCACCAGCGCCATCGTCGTGCATGGACTGTGGCAATACCACGGCTTGGCTGCCTGGCGGCTGTGGCGCCGGACCGGCACGCCGTATTTCGTCTACACGCACGGCATGCTGGACCCGTGGTTCAAGAAGACCTACCCGTTGAAGCACCTGAAGAAATCACTGTACTGGCCGTGGGCCGAGTACCGCGTGTTGCGCGACGCGCACCGGGTGCTGTTCACCTGTGAAGACGAGCGGCTGCTCGCCAGGCAGAGTTTCGGACGCTATCGCGCCAGCGAAAGTGTGGTGGGCTTTGGCATACCGCGACCGCCGGGCAATTCGGAGCAGCAGCGCACGGCGTTCCTTGAGCGTTTTCCACAGTTGCGCGGCAAGCGGCTGCTGCTGTTCCTGGGTCGGCTGCACCCCAAGAAGGGATGCGATCTGCTCGTCGAGGCCTTCGCGGTCGCAGCGGCGCGAGATCCGCAGCTCCACATGGTCATGGCCGGCCCCGACCAGTACGGTGTGGGCAAGGCGCTCATGGATCGCGCCGATGGGCTGGGACTGGCGTCGCGCATCAGCTGGCCCGGCATGCTGAGCGGCGATCTCAAGTGGGGTGCCTTCAACGCCGCGGAAGTCTTTGTGCTCCCCTCGCATCAGGAGAACTTTGGCATTGCGGTCGTCGAGGCGTTGGCCTGTGGCCTGCCGGTGCTGATATCGAACAAGGTGAACATATGGCGCGAGATTGCCGCCGATGGCGCCGGACTCACCGCCGAGGATACGCTCGAGGGTACGCGACAACTCCTCGAGGGCTGGATGAACCTGTCTGCCGTCGAGTGCGCGGACATGAGACGTCAGGCCGCAGAGTGTTTCCGCAAACATTTCATGATCGACGCCGCCGCGTCCAATCTGGACGCCGCGATAGCGGGCGCCTTGCCGACGCCGGCCTAGTTGGCATGGAGCCATGAGTACTCCGGCACCTGGCGCGGATCCTTATCTGCAGCCGCAGACCGCGGCGCGCAATCGGCTGGCGCGCGCATTGTGGCTGCTCGCGTACCTGTTGCTGTTCCGCCCGACACCGCGCTTCTGCCACGAGTGGCGCGCCTTCCTGCTGCGCCGATTCGGCGCCCGGATCGGGCGCGACTCGCGCATCTATCCACGCTGCGAGATCTGGGCGCCCTGGAACCTGCAATGCGAGGACGTGGTCGCAATAGCCGATGGCGCAATCGTCTACAACCCGGCGCCGATAACACTGGGATCGCACGCAACGATTTCACAGCAGGCCTACCTTTGCGGGGCCGGGCACGATATCGATGACGCTGGCTTCCCGATGGTCAGCCAGCCGATCAACATTGGCCGCTACTGCTGGGTATGCGCCCGAGCGGTTGTGCTCCCGGGCGTCACGCTGCACGAGGGCGCAGTGCTGGCGCTTGGCGCCGTCGCCACGGGAGATCTGCAATCCTGGGGTGTGTATGCGGGCATGCCTGCCCGGCTCGTCAGGGAGCGCAAGCATGCCGGCAAGCGCGGCGTTGCCACATGATTTCCGTCCTGGTGCCCACCAGGAACGAGGAGCAGGATCTGCCTGATTGCCTGCGCTCGGTCGCGTGGTCCGATGACGTACATGTGTATGATTCGTACAGCGACGATCGTACTGCCGAAATAGCCGCGCAGTTTGGCGCGAAGCTGATACGCCGACCGGACCAGCTGCCGGGAATCGCCTTCGGCGGCAACGAAGCGGAGCATCGCACCTGGGCGCTGCGAAACATTCCCTTCCGCTACCCCTGGGTATTTCACCTGGATGCCGACGAGCGCGTCACTCCCGGACTGCGCGCGCACCTTGAGAGCGCGGCGCGGAACCCCGGACTCAATCGGGCGTTCCGCCTGCAGCGGCGCGACTTCCTGTTCGATACCTGGCTGCGGCATGTGCAGGTTTCGCCATATTACATTCGGCTGTTCAGGCCGGAATGCACGCGCTACGAACGCCTGATCAATCCGCTGACCATAGTTGACGGTGCAGTCGGCCAGCTCGGTGGCCACCTGGATCATTTTCCCTTCAGCAAGGGAATTGCCCATTGGGTCGCGAAGCACAACGCCTACAGCACGCTCGAAGCTCGCCAGATCATGGCCAACCGCAACCATTCGGCGCATGCCGCGCGCTGGCAGGAGTTGTTGTCCGCCGACTTCAACGAGCGGCGCGCAGCTCAAAAGGAACTGTTTTACCGCCTGCCGGCACGGCCGCTGCTGAAGTTCCTGCTGCTGTACTTCGCGAAGCTTGGATTCCTGGACGGTCGCGCCGGTCTGACGTATGCGCGCATGCAATCCATGTACGAGTACCTGATTGTGCTCAAGACCCGCGAGCTGGAAGCGGCTCGGCCGCCATGAGGGCCGTCGGATCCTGGTGGGCCGCGCGCCAATGAAGAAGATTGTGATCCCCGGTACCAGCCTGCAGGCATCGCGCTTCAGCTTCGGCACGGCCAGCCTTCATCATCTGCCGAGTGAGCGTGAGCGCGCCAACCTGCTCGCTGCGGCTGCCGACGCGGGCTTCAGCCATTTCGATACGGCACCTTATTATGGCTTTGGGCTGGCGGAGCGATCGCTGGCTGGCGTGCTGCGCGGCAACGCCTCGCTAACCGTCGCTACCAAGGTCGGGCTGTATCCGCCCGGCGGCGCTGAGCAATCACCGCTGACGGTTGTCGGCCGCAAGCTGATGGGGAAGTTC
>Ga0075018_10000322_pt1 | contig 14138 bp, 15 predicted proteins | sample ColStrG_CSR_2014_FD_71471 | JGI IMG/M metagenome (GOLD analysis project Ga0075018, IMG submission 71471) | Freshwater sediment microbial communities in response to fracking from Pennsylvania, USA - Cold Stream Run_MetaG_CSR_2014 | ecosystem: Environmental > Aquatic > Freshwater > Creek >... | reverse complement strand
CCGGCCGATCTGCAGGGCGAGGCGATCAAGTTGTCGGTGGGCAAGAAGAAACATGTGCTGCTGCGCGTGCAATAGTCGCGAGTCGGCCGTGCACCGCATGGCGCGCCAGCTGCGCTCGCGCCTGCTGCCCTGCCTGCTGGCCTTCGCGGCCGCAAGTGTGGCGTGGGCCGATGGCGCCCATCATTCACTCTGGGTGGTGAAGGGCCACGGCAACCAGCTGGTACTGCTCGGTTCAGTGCACGTGCTCAAGCCCGATGACAGCCAGCTGCCGGCTGAAGCGCTGCAGGCCTACGCGCATGCCACGGCACTGGTGATGGAACTGGACCTCAACGCCCTGAAGCCTGAAGACATGATGTTGTCGATGGCGACGCTCGGTGCCTTGCCGCCGGAGCAGACCCTGCAACAGGAGCTGGGGCCCGCGCTGTACGCGCGCTTCGCCGCGCAGGCACGTGCCGACGGGCTCGACGCCGCACTGCTCGAGCACCTGCAACCCTGGATGGCGGCCCTGATGCTCGACCAGGCGCAGATGGCGCGCCTGGGCTACGAGACCGCCGCCGGCGTCGACCAGCAGTTCGCGCAGCGCGCCGCCGCCGATCACAAGCGCATCATCGGGCTGGAAACCGTGGATGAGCAACTGGGGCTGTTCGCGCAGCTGTCGCGGGAGCAGCAGCAGCACTACCTGCGCTACACGCTCGACGAACACGATCGCGCCGCCGGCGAACTCAAGGCAATGGTCGCGGCCTGGCAAGCGGGCGATACGCGCACGCTGGAGCGACTGCTGACCGAAGGGTTCGAGGACTTCCCCGACCTGTTTCGCACCCTGACCACCGAGCGCAATCGCCGCTGGCTGCAGACCCTGGAGCCGCTGTTGCACGGCACGCAGGATTACCTGGTCGTGGTCGGCGCATTGCACCTGGTGGGCAAGGACGGGCTGGTGGCGCTGCTGCGCGAGCGTGGCTACAGCGTCGAGCAGCACTAGACCAGCGGCGTGCCCTTCGGTACGCGCACCACCACCGTGCCGGCGATCTTGTCGTGCCACGACTGGCGTTCCGGATCGAACACCACCCACAGGAACCCCAGGCCCGCGACTGCCAGCGACAGGAAGCAACCGAGCGCACGCGCCGCAGCGGTGGGCCAGTCGATGGCGCGGCCATCGAGCCGCACCACGCGCAGGTGGCAGATGACGCCGCCGATGGTGGTGCCCTTGTACTTCCACATCACCGCGCCGTAGAGCGCGAGCAGCAGCAGGCTCACGTGGTGACTGTCGCCGTGGCCGAAGGGCAGCAGCGAACCGACGATCGCGATCAGGATGATATCGAGCAGCAGCGCGGCCGTGCGGATCCAGAAGCCGGCGTGCTCCATCGTGGCATCGGCCACGGGCATGGCAGCAGCGGGCGCAGCCTGCGCCGCAGGCTGTGCGGCGGGCTGTGCGGCTGGGGCGGCCTCGGGAGCGCTGCCATCGTGCGCACTGGCGGCCGGTGCAGCGGCGGCAGCCGCCGCGCCTGCGCCAGCGCCCGCAGCTGCCGCACCGCCAGGCAGGCTCGCCGCCTTGTATTGGGCAGCCGTTTCGCGGGCAGTGCGCGAGCTGCTGATCAGCGTGTAGACCACGATGCCCAGCCCCAGGATGTCGAGGCCCTTGTAGATCACGAAGCCGAGGAAGGGAACCAGGTACAGCGCGAGTACCACGATGCCGCCGATCAATACGGCGAGCACTGGCGGATGCTGGCGGCCTTCGCCGCCGATCGCGAGCACGCGTCTGCCGATCCACGCCAATATCACGGCCTTGCCGAACAACACGGCCAGGAACAGGCCCATCGCCAGGAACGGCACCAGCACGATGCCGATCACCGTCACGCAGAGCAGCACGAACACGATCGGTGTGGCGAATACCGACAGTATCGCGGCAATCACCGAACGCCCGGGCTGCTCTTCCATCGTACGCGCGCACTGCTCGACCGCTTTCGGGAACAGCAGCGCGAACAGCAGGTACAGGCCGAGGAAGCACAGCGCGACGCCCCAGGCCCAACCCAACCCCGGCGCGATCGCCAGCGGGCGGCCGTAATACAGGCAATGCTGCGCCCACTGGTGCAGCCACTCGAGGTGGCCACCGGGCCCGAACATCACCACGTTGTTCACATCACCGCGCACGATGGCCGCCGGATCGCGCTTGAGCGTGCCGCCGACGACCACGATGTCGCCCGCGACATCGGCATGCGGGCCCAGCTCGACATCACCCATCACGGCAACGACCTGACCCTTCACGGTGCTGTCGACGTAGGTGTTGCCCAGCACCGCGACGGCGGTATCACCCACCGGGCCCGTCACCCGGGTATCGCCGAAGATGGAGACGACGGCATCTTCGACTTCGCCTTCACTGGTCGAGGAGCCGAGCACCGACACGACCGCATCCGCATGGCCGTCGGCCGCCAGATGCGAGTCATGCCCGATGGAGACGACGGCGTTGTTGTGGTGCTGCGAGGCGGCATCAGCCTTATCGGTCGCGTCCTCGGCGGCATCCGCCTTGTCAGAGTCCTCGTCCGACATCTTCGCAGTGGCGGTGACGGTGATCTTCTTGTGCAGCTTGTCCTCGAGCTTCTCGGTCAGCGACTTGACCTTGGCGTGCACCTTCGCGGCGACCTTCTCGTCGGTCGTGGGTGCCGGCGGCGTCGCAACCGCAGGCGCTGCAGCGGCTTCGAGCGGCGCCGGCGCGGCTGCAGGGGCTTCGTCGGCTGCTACAAATCGCGGCGCGCTACATAGCAGCAGGCCAGCGAGCGAGGCGAGCAGGAGTGTGGATGTCTTGTTCATAGATCACTACCGGGCAGTATTGGGTGTTACAACGAGTGAGCGGAAGGCGGCGGCGCCGATGCCGAACAACGAGACGTAGAGCAGCAGGCCGAAACCCAGCAGTCCGTAGACCCAGACCTGGGGCACGTTCTGCATGATGAGGGAGCCGACCGTGCGCACGGTCTGGAACAGGCTGCTCAGCGTCTGCCAGCGGTTCTCGACCGACCCCAGCGCCGTGGTGCGCTGTGCGGTATCGACGATCGAACCGAAGGCGCCTACGCTGAGGAAGGCCAGCTTGACGAAGCCCGCCGACAGCGGCACGAACAGCAGCCGCGCGGCCAGTGGCCAGCGGCCAAATCCCTGGCGCCACCAGGGGCGCGCTGCACGCCGCGCCAGTTCGCGCAGCACGCGCGACTCGAGCGTCGAGGGCGCACGCAGCGGTGGGAGCTTGCGCAACGCGGCGTGTACCTGTCGCTCCAGGCGCTCGACATCGTTCTGTGGCGTGTTCATGAGGGTTCCCCCGAGGATTCGAGTTCGGTGACGTCGATGCCGCGCTGCGCGAGTACGCGCGCGAGTGCGGCACGCGCACGATGGATGTCGGTCTTGACCTTCGGGAGCGAGACGCGCAGGCGCGTGGCGATCTCTTCGTAAGGCAGCTCTTCGAAATGAAACAGCACCAGCGGCACGCGCTGGTGTTCGGGCAGATGCTGCAGGGCTTCTTCAATCACGCCCTGGCGCTCGTCGGCTTCGACATCCGCAACCACGGATTCACTGGACGGAAAGTCGAGCATCGCATCGTCCGCGCCGTCGTCGTCGTTGTGCATCTGCGAGAAGAACACCCAGCGCTTGCGATAGCGCGTGAGGTGCGTGAGCGTGAGATTGGTGGCCACGGTCTTGAGCCAGCCCGCAGCGCGCGGATTGCCGCGCAACTGACCGAAGCCGCGATGCGCCCTCAGGAACACTTCCTGCGCGATATCCTCCGCCTGCGCGGGATCGCCGGTCAGGCGCGCGGCGGTGGAATAGACCATGTTCTGGTAGGTGCGCATAAAGGTGGTGAATTCGGCCGGGCTGGGGCTGTCCTGCTGTTGGGTTTGCACTGCGGTGTCATCTGTTAAGTGCACAACGCGCGCCTGCAGGAAAAGTTGCAGAAAAATGACGCCCCGGGGCCGGCAGCCGGGCGGGCGCTGCAAAGCCTAAGCCATCACCCTGGCCTGGCGGAAATCTTATGGAATTATGACAGCAGGGCCCCGGAATCCCAATTCCGGGGCCCCCTGAGCTGCGGGGACTAGCGGTTGACCGCCAGCTTGGCCTTGTCGGCCAGCATCACGCGGCCGCGCATGAAGCTCGAGTGGCCCGGGTAGGAGCAGAAATAGCTGTAATCGACGCCTGGCACCAGTGCCGCGGCGTTGAAGCTGATGGTCGTCTCTTCGCCGCCCCCGACCACTTTGGTGGCCGCAATGATGCGGTGGTCACCCGCCGGCAGGTAGCCCTTGTCGAGGCCGGCGGCAATGCCGGCATTGGCCAGGGCCGCCACATCGGAGGTGCGCGCCAGCACCCAATCGTGCCCGAGCACATGCGCGGGCTGCTTGCCAACGTGCTTGAGCGTCAGCTGCACCTCGCTGCACTCCGGATCGATCTGCAGCGCCCGGGCGTTGAACTGCATCAGGTCATTGGCTTCGATATTGAGATGGCAGTTGGCGGCCTGCGCAACACCCGTCAACGCCAACATCGCCACAGCCAGCGGCCAGTTGAGCTTCGCCACGGCTGCTGTTCCTGTCGTGCGGTTCTCGTTTTTCATAGCCCACCTGCCGTAATTAGATGATGACCCAGAAGAATGCGAACAGCGTGTTGTTGTCGCCGGCCGAGCGACCAGCGCCGTCGTAGTTGCTGCTGCCGCCGTTGAATTTCGAGTAGTTGGTGTACTGCAGTCCGAGTCGCAGGTTCAGCCAGGGGCGCGCTGGTGAATTGAGTTTCCCGAAGGGCACGTACTCGAGCTGCAACCGGTAGCCGTTGCTGTCCGGCGAGCCGTTGGCGAAGCCGCTGAGCTCGCCGGGGGCATAGAGCGTGGCATCGGTGCTGCCGCTGGTCGTGAATTCATTGACCGACGCTACCCAGGTGCGATCGTAGGCGTAGCTCAGATCGACACTCTGGAAATCCAGGCTTTGATTGGCGCGATCGGAGCCGCCGCCGGCCAGCGTGGCCTGCAAGTCCTGGCGCTCATGAATCAGCGAGGCGTTGGCCGACAGGATGCTCCTGGTGGGCCCGGTGTACTGATAGGTCGCATCGAAGCCAAAGTCCGTGAAGCGGTCCTTTTGCGGCGCGGTCGGGTCCGGCTGCACCCGCGCGTCGAGTCCGAAGGTTCCGAAGGAATACGAGTGCGGACCGTTGATGAACTGCGCGGCCGCCCGCCAGTACGGCGCAACACCGCTCAGATTGGGATTGGCGTCGGCGCCAACGCCCAGGTTCTTGAGCCACTGATTCGACAGGCCGCGGTATCCGCCCAGCTCGACGTAGTAGCGGTTGTTCACCATCACGTAGCCAGTCGCACCCAGCACGGTGCCACCCAGGCCGCCGATGTAGGGTCCGGCAGTGGGTCCGGGCGCCAGGGCCGAGGAAATGTAGGGAAATCCCCAGGCAGGCGTCGAATTCCACAGATCCTGGACGGTCGGATTGTTATTGACGCTGACGCCGGTGACCAGCGCGGTCTGGCCCACGTTGAAGCTGCGCGCGTAGCGCAAATCGGTGTTGTCCCAGGCCGTGACGTGCCCGATGCCATCGTAGGTAATTTGCGAGAACAGACCCAGGTGCGAGGTCAGGCGCGTGGCGATGAACAGGCTCACCTGGTCAACTGAAGTCTGCCCGTTGACTCCAAACTGGGGTGCCGGTGGCGTGGGCTGGTCAGCACTGGTGCGGGTGTAGCCGCCTTGAATCATCAGCGCGAGCGGCATCAGCGGCTTGTTGTCGCCGAACACATAGCCGTTGAGTTTGAACTGCCGGCCATAGTCGGTGAGTGCCGGCCCGTAAGCCGTGGTATGGCATTGCTGGCAGGGCATGCCGGTCTGCTGGGCAAAACTGGGCACGGCGCTGGCAGGAGCGGAAGACAGCAAGGCCGCCACTGCCAGCAGTGCATACCACGGCGCACGCGCCAGGATTACCGGAACCGTGTTCGACGTCGCCATAGCCAGCTCCCCTTCGGCCTTAAGAAACCCCTAAGGTCAAAATAACAAGCTGGCGGCCTGCTGTAAGCGGGGGATACTGGGTAGAAGAGTGCGGGAAACACTGCAAATATAGCGCAGTGCGAGCATTAGTTTGTAACGCAAACAATCTCTGGTGAGGTGAGTGCCCGGCCTTTCGGGCGCGGTTCAATTGGACCTAAAATCGCCGCCCGTGTCGTGTTATGTCAAACTAACAGCGGCTGGTGCCACCGCGCGTGGGGCGCATAATCGACCGCCATGCATGTCTCGATAACCATCGCCAAGTTCGAATATCCGGGTGGGCCGCCTGCCCTCGGTGCGCTGCTGGCCAAAGCCGCGACGCGCGGCGAGGCGGCGGGTCTGTCATCGATCTGGGTGATGGATCATTTCTTCCAGATACCGAATTTCGCGCCGCCAGAAACCGACATGCACGAGGGCTACAGCGTGCTCGCGTTCCTCGCGGCGCACACCAAGCGCGTGCGGCTGGGCACGCTGGTCACAGGCGTGATGTATCGGCATCCTGGTGTGCTGGTGAAGACCGTAACTACGCTCGATGTGCTCTCGGGTGGGCGCGCATGGCTTGGGCTCGGCGCCGCCTGGTACGAGCGCGAGCACCTGGCCCTGGGCGTGCCGTTTCCACCGCTCCGTGAGCGCTTCGAGCGGCTCGAGGAAACACTCGAGATCGCGCTGCAGATGTGGTCGCCAGAGAATGGCCCATACCACGGGCGCCACTACCAGTTGCAGGAAACCTTGTGCGTGCCGCAACCGCTCTCGAAGCCGCGGCCACCGATCATGATCGGCGGTAGCGGTGAGAAGAAGACGCTGCGCATGGTTGCCCAGTACGCGCAGGCCTGCAATATCTTCGGCGATGCGGACACGCTGCGCGCCAAGCTTGCGGTGCTGAAAGACCACTGCGATCGGCTGGGCCGCGACTACGGCGCGATCGACAAGACCGTGATCATGATGCATCGCGAAGACCCTGAAGCCCTGCTGGCTGACATGGCGAAGATGGCCGCCGCCGGCGCCGATGGCGTGATCCTGGCGGGCATGGATCTCACCAAAGAACGCAATTTCGAGCAGCTCGCGCAGGTCGTGGTGCCGCGCGCCGCGCAGCTGCCGCGTGGCTGAGCGGGCCAGACCCCGTGTAGACGCGGGAATTACTGAAAATTAAGGCGACTTCCTGCGCGTGGCGGCCACAATGCGAGCGTTCGTTTCCTGAGCCTTAAGGGGGCTACATGTCCACACGTCAATCGATACTCGCGATCCTGCTGTGTGCCGCGGCGCTGGGTGCCAACGCCGCCAATTCACAGAACGAGAAGATGAAGAACTGCTCGGCGCAGGCCAAGGAGCAGGCGCTCAAGGGCGACGCGCGCAAGGGCTTCATGAAGACCTGCCTGTCGGCCGATGGTGCCGCCGCGGCTCCCGCCAAGACGATGACGCCGCAACAAGAGAAGATGAAGACCTGCTCGAGCGATGCCAAGACCAAGGCGCTCAAGGGCGCGGCTCGCAAGAGCTACATGAAGACCTGCCTGTCGGCAGCAGCCTGATCGCCCGGTAGCTGCGGGCGCCTGCCTGCAGCGACCCGATTGAGCTGAAAGCTTGAGCTGATCGTCAGAGGCCCGCGAGCTTGCGCTCGCGGGCCTCTGCTCAGCATGGCAGTAGTCAGCTGGCGCTGGCCCTGGTGGCCTGGGCGCGCCAGTCTGGCCGCGCCGCCTACTTACCCGCGCACAGCGACAGATCGCCACTCTTGGTGTCGGCATGTACCTTGCCGCCGCCCTGGCCGCTGCGGAAATTCAGCCGACTGCCCGGCCCGTACTGCTGTTCGATCGGCTTGGGCCCGAAACAGTTGCTGATGTCGCCGCTTAGGGTCTGCAGGTCGATATCCGCGTCAGGCACGGCACCGAAGCTCAGGTGCACAGTGCCACTCACCGACGCGGCGTCGAGCTGACCGCCGGCTTCGAGCGTGCCGGCGACATGCAGGTCGCCCGAAACGCTCTCGAAGTGCGCATGCTTGAGCGTGCCGAGCTTGAGGTTGGCGTCGCCGCTGACCGATTCGACATTCACCTCGCCGCTGCCGCCATTGAGCGTGGCATCACCACTGATGGTCTTGATGCGCATCGACTTCGCGTTGCGCGCCTCGAGCCGCACATCGCCGCTCACGGTGCTGACCTGCAGTGAACCGCCCGTGTCGCCCGTGATGTCGCCACTGACCGTCTGCAGCTTGGCATCGCCCTCGATGCCGCTGACGTGCAGATCAGCGCTCACCAGCGAGACTTCGAGCGCGCAGTGACGCGGCACCTGGATCTTGAGCCGCGCTTCGCCTTCGTCATGGTAGGAGTTGCCGTTGGGCACCACCACGCGCACCGTCACATGCGCGCCAGTGCCCGTGACTTCGACGCGCTCGACGCGCGCGCCGATGCCGCCGGTCACCGCGACTTCGGCCTGATCCCAGGGTGACACATCGACAGTGCCGGCAATGTTGATGATCTCGACCGTACCGTTGGCATCGACGGCCTTGTGTTCGTTGACGGGGCGCAGCGCGGCGAAGGCCGGCAGCGCGGTTGCGCACAGCAATGCGGTCAACAGGAAATGGCGCGAGCCGTGACGCGTGTACATCTGCGCTTTCATGATCAGCTTCTCCTCGTGAGCAGGGTGTCGGTGGAATGGGTGACGGTGGTGTACAGGTTGATTTCCTGTTGCCAGGTGCTGCGCATCAGCTGCAGCAGCAGCGGACTGGCCGGGTCGGCGCGCAGCGCCTCCTGGATATCGGCATTCGCCTTCCTGATGATGGCCAGGTCCTGCTGCACGCGTTCACGCGTGGCGGGGGCCAGCAGCTGCAGGCGTTCCTCGAAGGTGCGCTCGAGCGCACCGCGGGCCGCCTGGTAGGCGGAGTCCTGCGGGAGTTCATAGCTGACCCGCCGCTGCGGGCCCGAGCGCACGCTGACAGGCTGTGCCGCCATGGGCTCGCCAGCGGTGTGGTGCCACACGGACCACGAGAGCGTGCCGACCAGCGTGAACAGCGCCGCACTCGCCGCCATCGCAACCGGCCAGCGATAGCGGGTCGCGCCGCGCGTGGCCTGCTCGATGCCAGGCCACAGATCGCGCGCCGGCTCGATTTCCAGTGGCAGGCTGGCCAATGCCTGATCGAGGGATTCATGCCGTGGACTGTTCATGCCTGCTCCTGCGAAAGACCCAGGTACTGCGCCAGCAGCCGTCGGCCGCGATGCAGCTGCGCCTTGCTCGTGCCCTCGGCGATACCGAGGAATTGCGCTGCCTCTTCATGGCTGTGGCCGTAGAGGCCGACCAGCACTACGACATCGCGCGCCCCGGGAGGCAGTCGCGCCAGGGCGGATTCGAGGTCCTGCGTATGCGCCTGTGAGCTCGCCTGCACCGAATCGTCGCTGACCGCACAGGCCAGCTCATCGAGCGGCAGCGCGGCGCGCGCCAGGTCGGATTGCCCGCGCCGGCGCTGCCCCAGCACCGCGTTCACCGCGATGCGGTGCAGCCAGGTGGCATGGCTGCTCTGGCCCCGAAAGCCGCCCAGCGCCTTCCAGGCCGAGATAAAGCACTCCTGGGTGCAGTCCTCGGCCAGTGCGGGCTGTCCGGTCATCCGCAGGCACAGCGCATAGACGCGCGCCACGTGCTGGCGGTAGAAGGCCGCGAAGTCCAGGGACCCGGGCTCTTCCGTGCCGGGCGCGGCCGGGCTCCCGCCGGGCTGCACTGCCGGGGTCTGGCGCGTCCTGAATTGCAGAAGCTGGGCGTCAGCCACAAGGGTGCTCGCTACGAGGCTCTATTGTGGACTTGGACGCCGCCTGGCGGCGCGGGGTTTAAGTCCGGCCCTCAGGACCTGGCACTGGCCAGTGCACACAGCGCCGAGCCCGCGACCACCCCACAGGCCCCCAGGATGCTGAGCAGGTTGGGGGAATCCGGGGCTGCGAAACCGGGCACCCAGACCGCGGCGAGTGCGCTGCCGAGCAGCGCGAACAAGGGCGAGGTGGTCACGGTGGCGCTCACGCGCGTGACTTCGCCCAGCGCCATGGCTCGCGCATAGGCGCCGTAGGCCACCAGCGTGTTGAAGCAACAGAAAACCAGCGCCCAGGCCTGCGCGCGATCCAGGTGCAGCAGGCTCGCCGGGTGCACCATGGGCAGCAGCAGTACGAAGCCGCCCACGTACAGCAGCCACAGGATCTGCGCCGAGCTGTAGTCGCGCAGCAGCCGCTTCTGCGACAGCCCATAGCTGGCCCAGGCCAGCGAACCGAACACCAGCAACAGCACGCCCAGGCCGAGGTGCGAGTCGCGGTTGAAGATCTCGGGCAGGCGATGATTGAAGAACAGCAGCAGTCCCGCCAGCAGCAGCGCCAGTCCTGCCCACTGCAGGCGCACGAAGCGTTCGCGAAAGATCAGTAGTCCACCGAACAGCAGGAAGAGGCTCGAGAGCTGCGTGACGACCTGCGCGATCGCGGGCGTGGTGAGCTGCACACCCAGCACGAACAGGGTGTAGTTGATCGTGAGGCCAACCACCGCGACGAGCAGCAGCAGCCGCAACTTGCCCTGCACGCGCAGCGGATTCGGAATCGCCGAGCGGCTGGCGAGGAACAGGCCGACCACGATCGCGGCCGAGCCAAAGCGATACCAGGTGATCGTGCAGGTATCCATCGCGGGCAGCAGCACGCGCAGTGCCAGGGGCAATACGCCCCACAGAATCGCGGTCAGGAGTGCAAGCGCGAAGGCGCTGCGGCGTTGAGATTCGCTGGACAGTGACCACCCCTGCGGCCGGGCGGTGCCCCTCTGCACCGGCCTTAAGCCAATTGCGCATTGTGCGCCGCTGGCCCTGATCCGGCCACCGGACAGCGAAAACAGGCCCCGGATAAGCTAGGATAGCGACGGTCCGAAGACCCTTGGATCTGCTGCCGGGAGCTGCAATGAAACTGATCACCGCGGTCATCAAACCCTTCAAGCTCGACGAGCTGCGCTCGGCGCTCTCGGAGCTGGGCATCTCTGGCATGACCGTTACCGAAGTGAAGGGCTTTGGCCGCCAGCGCGGCCATACCGAGCTGTATCGGGGCGCCGAATACGTGGTCGATTTCGTGCCCAAGACACGCGTCGAGATCGGCGTGCGCGACGATCTGGTCGATCAGGTCGTCGATGCCATCGTCAAGGCGGCGCGCACCGGCAAGGTGGGCGACGGCAAGATTTTCGTCACCGCGATCGATCGCGTGGTGCGCATCCGCACCGGCGAGATGGATAACTCAGCGCTCTAGGCGTGCGAGCGGTGCGGCGTTACGGCGTTACGCGGCGATAGCGGCTCACCATGGTCAGCCGACCGATCTCCGGGTCATTGACCTCGAAGCGCAGCAGCAACATGCCGCTGCCGGGTTCGATCTCGTAGTGCCAGTCGCGCGTGGCGCTGTGCACGTAGCGCGCATGCACCTCGAAGGCCTGCAGCTTCCAGCCACAGTTGATCTGCGCGGCGCCGCCCTCGTCGATGCGCGAGACGGTCTGGCCAGGCTGATAGCGGCGTCCCACGGTCTCTGCATCCTGCTTCACGATGATGGCATCGCCCTCGGCTTCGCTGGCGACGGTCAGGCTGCGCGCCGGCCGCAGTTCATCACTGGTGCGGGTACGGAAGCGCTCCGAGCCTTCCTGCGGTAATTCGAGGCGGTCGAAATCACGGCTGTCGAGGCTGCCGCCTTCACCGCGGCGTGCGCCCATGCCGTGGCGGGCGCGCATACGTTGCTGGCGCTCCTTCAGCAGCTGGTTGAGCTTGGCATCGAAGTCGTCGCTGTGTGCGGCATCGAACTGCCAGTGACCGAAGATCGCGGGCGTCTGTGGGCCTGGCGCCGGACGGGCATCGAGCGAACTGCAACCTCCGAAAGTGACCACGAGCGCCAGCAGCGCGATGGTCAGGGCGGCCTGCGGCGATCGAGCGGCATGGAAAGCAGGCTTGGCATTCATGGCTGAGCAGCAGACCTGCCGGGGCAGCAAAGGTTCAGTGCACCGTAGGCGTTCGCGGGCGCGGCTGTCAATCATCGGGCGCCCGGGCCGCGGGCGCCGCCCGGCAGCAGGTACACTTGCCGCATGGTTCGCCTGATGTCGTACCTGGTGGCTGGCTGGTCCGGCTTTTTCGTGATGGCGCTCGAGTTGCTGGGCGGCCGCCTGCTCGCGCCCTATTTTGGCAGCAGCATCTACGTGTGGGGCGCGATCATCACGGTGTTCATGCTGGCCCTGTCGATCGGCTACCTGCTCGGTGGCCACTACTCGCGCGCCCATCCGAGCCTGCGCAGGCTCTGCCTGCTGCTGTGGCTTGCAGCCGCGAGCGCGGCGCCCATCATGCTTTTTGGCGCTGGCCTGCTCGATGCGCTGTCACTGCGCCTGACTGATCCGCGCGCCGGTTCGTTGTGCGCGGCGTTGCTGCTGTTCAGTGTGCCGACCGCGATATCCGGCATGATTTCCCCCTACGCGGTGCGGCTCCTGGTGGCCGATCGACACAGTGCCGGGCTCGATGCCGGCCGGCTGTATTTCGTGTCCACCTTCGGCAGCGCCGCCGGCACGCTGCTCACTTCGTTCTACCTGGTGCTGTATTTCGAGGTGAACCAGATCCTCTGGGCGATGGTGGCGATCTCGGCGCTGATCGGTGCACTCGGCGCGCTGCGCCGGCCACTGGTTGCCGCTGCGCTGCTGGCCGTGTTGCCGCTGTGCCTGGCGCCGCACGCACAGGCCGCGGGTGACAGCGAATCTGCGCCGCTGCGACTGCTGCATTCCGAACGCTCGCTCTATCGCCAGGTGCTGATCTACGAGGGCGCGGGCACGCGCTGCCTGTGCTTCACCCGGATGTGCAGCATCGGCCGGCAGTCGTGCATGAACCTGTCGCGCCCCGACCAGCTGGTGTTCCAGTACACGCACATGATGCTGGGCGCCTTGCTGCTCAATCCCGCGCCGCGCGATGTGCTGGTCATCGGCCTGGGCGGCGGATCGCTGCCGCGCGCGCTCTCCACCCTGCTGCCGCAGGCGCAGATCGACCTGGTCGAGATCGATCCGGCGGTGGTGCGCGTGGCCGCGGATTACTTTTCCTTTCACGCCACCGACAGGCTGCACGTGCATGAAGAAGACGGTCGCGCCTTCGTGCGGCGCGCGGCGCGCGGGCCGCAGCGCTATGACCTGATCATGCTCGATGCCTACGACCACCAGTACATTCCCGAGCACCTGCTGACCGCGGAATTCCTGCAGGAAGTGCGCTCGCTGCTGCGGCCGGGCGCGGTGCTGGCGGCCAATACTTTTTCGAACAGCCGCCTGTACGACAACGAGTCGGTGACCTACGCCAAGGTGTTCGGCGAGTTCTACAACCTGCGCGCCAACAACCGCGTGATACTCGCGCGCCTGGGCGCGCTGCCCGATGCCGCGAGCCTGCGCGTCAACGCGGAGCAGCTCGTGGATGCCTTCAAGCCGCTGGGCTTCTCGCCGCTGTCGTTGCTGGAACTGTATTCGCGCAAGGTCGACTGGCAGACCAGCGCGCGCGTACTGACCGATCAGTACTCGCCAGCGAACCTGCTCAACGCGGCGCCTTAGCGGGTGCAGCCGACGGTGCGTCCGCCGGCGCGCTCGCGGCGATCTGCGCGCGCAGTGCGCGCAGTTTCTCGCGCACCAGCGCCGCATTCGCGCTGCCGATGCGCAACAGGAACTTCTGGCCGGCCGAGCGTGCTTCCAGCTCCGGATCGGCGTATTCCCAGAACACCTTGGGGCGCACCAGCTGCACCGGGCCCGACAGCTGTGGCGTTGCCAGCAGGTGATCGATCACCGCCACCAGCCGGTCGTTGAAGTAGCCCTGCGGATAGCCCAGGTCTTCATAGGCGCGCTGGAACAGCGGGTAATAGCTTTGATACAGATGCGCCACCGCACCCATGTCGATCTGGCGCAGCAGCGCCGCGGCCAGCTGGTAGCGGTTGGCATTGTCTTCATCGAGGGTGGCGTGCAGCTCATCGCCCGTAACCTTGAGCGAGCCCGCGGTCGCGCGGAGCGGCCGCACCTCGACGCTGAGTCGGTGCCGCGGCAGATTGTCGACGGTAGCGACCAGATGCCGGATCAGGTTTTCCGGCACCAGCAGCGCGGCGGCGGTCTGTGCGCCATCCAGCTGCAGCAGGGATGCGCGGAAGGGTTGATCGC
>Ga0075018_10000319_pt1 | contig 14152 bp, 18 predicted proteins | sample ColStrG_CSR_2014_FD_71471 | JGI IMG/M metagenome (GOLD analysis project Ga0075018, IMG submission 71471) | Freshwater sediment microbial communities in response to fracking from Pennsylvania, USA - Cold Stream Run_MetaG_CSR_2014 | ecosystem: Environmental > Aquatic > Freshwater > Creek >... | reverse complement strand
CCCGGCGCACTTTGCGCAGTTCTCCCCAGCCCGGCCTCTTCGACGAGGCGAGTCGTCTGCTGGAAGGAGCTCGCCGCTCTGACAGGGCGAACTGTCAGGGCGAACTCGATCGGCCGGGATCTGTGAGATGGACGGTCCCGTTGTCGTGCAGTGTCCAACCGGGGTTGTGAGCGATCTCCCACAGGTAGCCGTCGGGATCGGCGAATGCTCCGGAGGTGCCGCCCCATTTCGCCACCGCTGCCTCACGAATGACTGTCCCGCCCGCTTGTTGCGCCTCCGCGAGCACCACGCTGACATCTTCGGGTGAGCGGGTGTTGTAGGCCAGTTCAATGCCTGGTGCACCGTGGCCGCCCAGAGCGGCCCACGGGCCGAACACCATGCCTCCGGCTTGGAAGAAGCACACCTCGTCGTCGGGCTGTTCGGCACCGCCCCATCCGAGCGCTCGTAGAAACTGCGGGCGCGGGCGAGGTCGGTGACGCCGAGGGTGATGAGACTGATCCGACGCTCCATCTCCCATCATCTCACCACCCGAGGAAACCTACGCGGAGTGCAGGCCCGCCTCGGCACCGGAGTAGACCTCGTCCAAGCGAACGGGCAAAGTACGTGTCCGGACGGCTCGCCACCATCGACCCCTCGGGCACGTTCAGAAACCAGTATGTCTCCGTGATCGATGACACCAACGACTTCGATGAGAGCGTCGACGTCGAGGACCAAGAGTATGGCGAGGACGAGATCCGCGTGGCACGACGCATCCAGGATCTCGACACCGCGGCACGGTGGCTACGAATCGCGGCGATCCTCATGGCGGTGATCTGGCTGGTCGGCGTCGTCAGCCTGCTCTGGACGAACTGGGAGCAGGCCTCACGCCTCAATGCCGGCCCCACATTCGGAGATCAGGGCATCAACTCCTTCGGTGACACGTTCACGACGTTCCGTCAGGTGTTGGCCACGGTGACCACCGGGACCTGGGGCTACCTCGCCCTCGCCGTTGCGACCTATGTGACATCGCTGATCCTCGCGATGCGCTACGAGGATGCTCTGACCCGATTCGTGAGCGACGACCCCTCGGCGAGGACCCCACCACCGGCCTGAGGCGAGAGGCCCAGTCAAGGTTGCGGACTTGCTCGACTAGAACGGGTGTGATGGTTCGGCGGATCGGTGCGGTCGCAGCTTGGTTGGCAGCCGCATACTTCGGGTTGGGTGGCCTGTTCTTCATCGTCGTCAACATTCGGATGTTCGCCGTGGGCGGCCCGGCGGCCCCAGCAGTGGTCTTGGACTTCGTCTTGTTGGCGTTCGCGTACGGGTTCGGCCGCCTCGGCCTACACCTCTGGCGACTGTCGGTCCCGGCCGATTCAAACTGACCAACAGCGACAGCGACGGCGGGACCTGCGTCGGGCCTTCCTTTGAACCAAGTGCCAAGCGCTGGCCACCCGATATCGGCCACCTCCGTCCCGAGTGAACCGCGAAGGACCTCCTGGCGAGGCGGCGTACGCTGCGCCCCTTCCCCGGTCGGACCCTCGCCGCCGAGGCGTCTGCTACGGCCGGTTACGCGCTCGTTCGTTCGGGTCCTACAACCTCGGCGCTTCTCCGTCGCCTCGGGCCTGGCGACGGCGTGAGCGATACACGTCGCCCAGCGGAGTCGATTGGGGGAACCAGACGGTCGCTCAAAGCGTCTGATCACGTGACCGGCCGTGACGAGGGGGAAGGGCCATGAACTCGCGAATTTGGCTGGGTGCTCTGGCGTGTGTCCTGGCACTCGTGGGGTGCTCGTCGTCCGTGCCACCGCCGGGCACCACTGCAACCTCCTCGACGACTTCGACGACTTCGACGACCTGCATAGTGGCCCCTGCATCGACCGTGCCAGGAGCGCCCTTTGAGAGCGAGGTGGTATGCAGCGACGGCACTGGGGCCGGCTACCTCAGTCCGCCGCCGGGGACCAAGTGCACCGCCGACAACGCCGGCGCCGTGTTGTGCTCGGGTCCGGCGGTCCCCGATCGCACGACGGCCGTGCCGCCTCCTGTTGTGCTTCCCGCTGATGCCCAGGCCCTGCGGGTCACGGTTCCGTTCAGCGCCGACCAGGGAACCTTGGTCTTGGCGGATGGTCCCGGACCGCAAGACATTTCGGAGGACGAAGCGCAAACGATCCTCGGTGACCTATTCGCCGGCACCGATGCGTCAAAGCCGGCACCCCTACGGCCCCATGTACTTCTCGCTGGGAGGGTGAGCCTGGCCCCAGGCTTCGGCGCTCCTGCACTCGACGAAGTGCCCGCCTGGGTGCTGATCTACCAAGGCATTCCCGGAGCCACAGTCAATTGCTCAGCACCGCCCCCTGGAACCTACCCACCGGCACCCGCCTGGGCATCCGGGCTTCACGTCATCATCGTCACCGATCCTGATCCGAGCACCGCCGTCGCCTATGACGGGGCGGGCACGGGACTTTGTGTCCCAGCTCGAGCGGAGCCAATCGCCCGGGTCGCACCGACCACCTTCGAGTGACCGGAGGCCGTCACCAGATGAGGTGGCGCGTAACGCTCAGTTCTCGCGAGGACGACCCCTCTACCAACGCGAGGCAGAATCCCCGAAGTCGTGCGGGCAGACTCGAACCCTGGACTCGGTGACATCCCCCAGCCCGGGGGTCTGGGCCAGGTCACCGGAGGCCCCCCGGTTTCCCTTCCTCTGCTCAGACCGGCGAGCTTGTGATCTACTCGTCTAGGTAAGGGTGCAGTCTTCTCGACCGAAATGAGACGAACATGGCTTACGCGGTTGTCATGCAGGTGAATCTTGTGGGTGATCCTGAGGAGGGCATGAAGATGCTCGACGAGGTTGTGGTGCCGCAGGCGAAGGCACAACCCGGGTTCGAGCGCGGAACGTGGATGCACAATGCAGCAATGACTGGCACCGGGGTCATGGTGTTCGATACCGAGGAGCACGCAGGCGCCGCCATGCAGGCTTTGCAGCCGCCGCCGGGTGGCCCGACCGTCATCAACTGCGCCGTCTTCGAGGTCGCACGCGAAGTCTGATTCCGAGTTTGTCCTCTGCCCGTCGCTAGGGGGCGGTCATCTCGATTCCGAACGCCCGGGGGTGCGGTCGGCGCTGCCGGCTGCGGGCCCGGGCAACCCGAATATGGCATTTGTCCGGCTAAACGGCGCGCTAGGCGATGAGCTCCCCCAGCAGCGCCTGCACCCGCCGGTCGATCTCGTCGCGGATGGGGCGGACGGCATCGACGCCCTGGCCGGCGGGATCGTCCAACGCCCAGTCGAGGTAGCGGGTGCCGGGGTAGAAGGGGCAGGCGTCGCCGCACCCCATGGTGATGACCACGTCGGAGGCCTCGACGGCGGCATCTTCGAGCCGCTTGGGGCGGGCGCCGCTGCCTCGCAGGTCGATGCCGAGTTCGGCCATGGCTTCGACCACGGCCGGGTTGAGATCATCCGCGGGCTCGCTTCCGGCGGAGCGCACCGCCACCCGACCGTGGGCATGGAACTCGAGCAGGGCGGCGGCCATCTGCGATCGACCGGCGTTGTGCACGCAGACGAACAGCACCTCAGGGCGATCGTCACTCATGAGGAGGACTCCGGACGCGGGAAGAGGAACAGGATCAGCCCGAACGCGACGACGGCCCCGACGAGTTGCATGGCGACGAACATCGGCGCCGACGACGGTTTGAGGCCGGCGAACGTGTTGGACAGGGTGCGGGCGATGGTCACCGCGGGGTTGGCGAAACTGGTCGATGACGTGAAGAAGTAGGCCCCCCCGATCCAGGCGGCGACGGCGAACGGCACCGCGTGGGACCGATCGCTCCGCACCAGCCCCCAGATGATGAGCAACAGGGTGAGGGTGGCCACCCCTTCGGAGAGCCACAGCGCCCCGCCGGTGCGAGCTTTGGTGGACAGCTCGACGGCGGGCAGGCTGAACATCACGTTGGCGAGGACGGCGCCAACGCAGCCGCCGATGACTTGGGCACCGATGTAGCCGGCCGCTTCGGTGTTCGAATGATGACCGAATCCTCGCGACACCAGCGTCACGACCGGGTTGAAGTGAGCCCCCGACACCGGACCCAGCACGAGGATCAGGGCCAGGAGCGCCGCCGCGGTGGCGAAGGCGTTCTCGAAGAGTTGGAGGCCGACGTCGTTGGGCGAGAGGTTGGTGGCCATGATCCCGGAGCCGATCACGGCCATGACGAGCAGTCCGGTTCCCAGCGCCTCAGCTACCAGTCGACGGGTGTGGTCGATGGTCACGGGCGTTCCATCAGCAGCAGTCGGAACCAGATGCGGTGGCGCCCACGGGCTCGCTCGACGGGCTCGCCCCGCATCCCAGGCCGGCTTCGACCGTCTCCGGCGCGCAACAGGTGGAGTCCTCGGGGTGCATGACGTCGGCGTCGCCGAGCACGGTGTAGACCTCCCAGGGTGCACCGCTGGGATCGTTGACCCACACCTTGTCCTGGGTGGCGTAGCAACAGGTGGTCTGCTCCTCGACGGCGGTGGTCATGCCCTCAGCCTGGAGCCGGGTTATGGCCTCGGCCACCTCGATGGTTGAGCTGACCTCGACGCCGAGGTGATTGAGTGTGCCCGGGGTGCCCTGGCCGGCGACGAGCACCAGCTTGAGGGGCGGCTCGGCGATGGCGAAGTTGGCGTAGCTGTCGCGGACCTTGGCTGGCTCGGTTCGGAAGAGCTTCGTGTAGAAGTCGATGGCCTCGTCGAGGTCGGCGACGTTGAGGGCGAGCTGGACACGGGACATGGGGTTCCTTCCCGGGTGGGATACATTGATCGATGTCGATGAGTATGCCCAAGGCATCGACATCTGTCAATATAGATCTTCGTCAATGAGATGCGCCGATCTGCCGATCACGATCGACCGATTGGGTGAGGACTCCGCCATGGCTACGACCACTCCCCAGACGACCACCGCCAACGTCGACGGCTGCTGCGCGACGCTGCGCGAGCCGGAATTGTCCGAGACCGATGCCGCCGCGCTGGCCCGCGGCTTCGCCGCGCTGGCCGATCCGGCGCGTCTGCGCCTGCTCTCGCTGCTCACCACTGCGGAGGCCGGTGAGGTGTGCGCCTGCGATCTGGTGGAGCCGTTGGGCCGATCCCAGCCCACCGTCAGCCATCACCTGAAGGTCCTGTTCGAAGCCGGTCTGGTGGCGCGGGACAAACGGGGGATCTGGGTCTGGTACCGGGCCGTCCCTGAGCGGCTCGATCAGCTTCGCCAGACCCTCGGCTGACTGTTGTCGGCCTGGGGCCGCGCACTAGCGTGAAGGCGATGACTGCCCCCGCCTCCACCGGCCCTCTCGCGTCCGTCAAGGAGAAGGGCCTCCGGTACATGGGCGTCTCGGTGGTCAATGTGGTAGTGGGCCAAAGCCTCCTGCTCATCTTCCACGCTGTCCTCGGATGGCCCCAGGCGGCCGCCAACGCGCTGGCCGTGCTCATCAGCGCGTTCCCGGCCTATTACCTGAGCCGGAAGTGGGTGTGGGGGAAGTCGGGCAAGAGCCACTTCAAGAAGGAGGTCCTGCCCTTCTGGATCTTCGTGTTCATCGGGCTGGTGTTCTCCACCGCCATCGTCGCCCTGGGCGCCCACCTCACCGACACGACGGGCAGCGGCCAGAACCTCGCCTTGTGGGAGAAGCTCCTGCCCAACGTCTTGAACGCGGCATCGTTCTTCATCTTGTGGATCATCCGCTTCTTCCTCATGGAGAAGCTCTTCGCCCAGCACACTGAGCTGGCCGAGGAGCTGGTGGGTGAGGACTTCATGGAAGCCGTTCACGGCGCCGACGCCGTGTCTGCCGCCGAGTCCTCGGCCGCCGCCCGGGCTGACGCGGCCAGTCAGACCGGCCTCGGCACTGCTGAGCGCTGAGCGGACCCATGGACCCCGTGCTTCAGGCCAAAGCGGAGGGGGCGCGCGGCTTCATGCCGCCCGATGAGGGCATCGCCCTGTACGAGGCCGCGGCCTCGGTGCCCATGGGCGCCCTTCCCATGTTGGAGATCGGGAGCTATTGCGGGAAGTCGGCCGTGTACCTGGGTGCCGGCGCGCGAGAACGCGACACCGTCCTGTTCGCGCTCGACCACCATCGCGGGAGTGAGGAGAACCAGGAGGGCTGGGAGTGGCACGAGCCCGATCTGGTCGATCCCGCGGTGGGTCTCATGGACACGCTGCCCCGATTCCGCCACACCGTGTTCGACGCCGGGCTGGAGAGTTCGGTCGTGGCCCTGGTGGGGGATTCGCCGACGGTTGGCCGTCACTGGGCCACGGCGCTGTCGTTGCTGTTCATCGATGGGGGCCACGGCCACGATCCGGCCCACCGCGACTACGAAACCTGGACGCCCCATGTCGCGCCGGACGGCCTGTTGGTGATCCACGATGTGTTCCCGGATCCGGCTGACGGCGGCCGCCCGCCCTATGAGATCTACTGCCGGGCCTTGGAATCGGGCGCCTTTGCCGAAGAACGGGCCGTCGGCTCCCTGCGGGTACTCCGACGCGTGTGAGCTAGAACGGCGTAGGCGCGTTGATGCTGCGCAGGCGTTAGCCGGAGCAGCTCAACCGATGACACCCGGATGGGCGAAGCCGCCCGCTGGGAGCCGGCGACCAGAAGGCCAAGTAAGTCGCTCCTCAGTCGTAGCGGACGGCGTCGGTAGCCTCGGCCTCGACCTCGCCCTCACCAGCGAGCAGTCGCCACACCAGCGCACCCAAGGCGCCCCCGATGAGCGGGAACACGATGAACACCCAGAGCTGGGTGATGGCCCATCCGCCGGTGAACACGGCCACGCCAATGGACCGGGCCGGGTTCACTGACGTGTTGTCGACCGGGATGCTGATGAGGTGGACGAGGGTAAGGGTGAGGCCAACGGCCACGCCGCCGAAGCCGCTGGGGAAGCTCTTGTGGAACGTGCTGGCCACCACGAACACCAGGACTCCGGTGAGCACCACCTCCACCAGGATGGCGGCGATGAGCTTGTACCCGTCGGGGGAGTGGACACCGAAACCGTTCGAGGCAAAGCCACTGGCCCGCACGGTCGATGCGGTGGCGCCGAGCTTGCTCACGGCGATGGCGAACAACACGCCGCCGGCCAGGATCGCGCCGACGATCTGGCCGCCCCAGTAGTACCAGGCGTCTTCCAGGGTGGTCTTGCGGGCCAGGATGAGTCCCAGGGTGACTGCCGGGTTGATGTGGCATCCCGAGATGCCGCCGATGGCGTAGGCCATGCACAGCAGGGTCAGGCCGAAGGCGATGGACACGCCCAGATAGCCCACGTTCTGGCCGGCCAGCACGGCGGTGCCGCAGCCTCCGAGTACCAACACGAAGGTGCCGATGAGTTCAGCGAACAGGATGGTTCCCTTGCCCCGGTTCATGCTCGTCCTCTCTTGGCGACTCCCCACGAGACGCCGCCCGAGAGGCTAGGTCACGCTGCCTGACCTTGTCGGGATGTGTCTAGCGACGTGGGAGCTAGTCGCGGCTCGGGTCGGCGGCGACGTCTTCGGGGTCGGTGTCGATGAGGGCGGGGAGCGCCCCGTGATCGACGAACAGCCCGGCGGCCGGACTAGCACCGGCGAGTGCGTCGGCGGCCAACACGATCGAGGCGTCGGTGTAGGTCGAGCGCTCGTTGCCCGGGAAGTGGACCATCTCGGGGAACACGATGCCCGTCCAGTAGTGCCCGTCCGGCGATCGCAGTTGCTGGGCCCAACTGAACATCTCGAGGGCGCGTTCCCGTGCGCCCAAGCTCAGATAGGCCAGGAGGCACTCGCACGTCTCTGCCGCTGTCACCCACGGCCGATCGCTCACGCAGCGCACGCCCATGCCCTCGACCAGGAAGGTTTCGCTGCGCGAGTCGAGCCGGTCGGTTCCCGCGCTGCCACTCACCACTCCGGCCAGCACCGGGTAGTACCAGTCCATGGCCCAGCGGTGCTTGGGGGCGAAGGCGTCGGGCATCTCGCCGGCCGCATGGGCGGCGACGACGTGGGCAAGGCGGGCGGCACTCAGTTCCCAGTCGGGCCGCTCGTGGCCGAGGTGCTCGGCGAGCGCGATGGCGCACCTGAGGCTGTGGCAGATGCTCGATGAACCGGTGAGCAGGGCAAACGACCACGGGGTTCCGTCGGCGTGGCGTGCCCACAGGATCTCGCCGCGCGGCGTCTGCAGGTCGAGGACGAAATCGATGGCGGCTTCGACGACCGGCCACATCGACTCGATGAACCCGGTGTCACCGAAGAGCAGATGGTGATGCCACACCCCGGCCGCCACATAGGCGATGACGTTGGCGTCGAGCTTGTCCTGCTCGATGGAGTTCTCGAGGTAGTACTGATGCCAGGAACCATCGGCGCGTTGGCGGTCCGCCAGCCAGACGTAGGCCCGCTCGGCGTCGGCTCGCCGCCCGCCCAGAGCAAGCGCCATGGCCGCCTCGACATGGTTCCAGGGGTCGGCATGGCCGCCCGGGAACCAGGGGATCATGCCGTTGGGCAGCTGCCAGTCCGCGATGCCGTCGACGGTGGCCTGGACCTGGTCGGCCGACAAGATGCCAGGCACCTCGGGAAGGGAGAACTCAGACGCTGGCATCGGCCTTCTCCGCTCGGCGGGTCCTGGTCGTGGCCGACTCGCGCTCACCGGGGCCGGCGGTGATCGGCTTGGTGGCGTAGACCACCAGGCTCTTGCCCAGTACGGGGTTCAGCAGTTGCTCGGTGATTCGGGTGACGGCCGGCTTCTTCGTGATGTCCCACACCAGCAAGCGGTTGTACAGCTTCACCAGGGGGAAGTCATCGTTGGTCGGTCCCACCGCGCACTTGAGCCACCAATACGGGGCGTGCAGCGCGTGGGCATGATGGGCGGCTCCGTCGACCAGACCGGCACCGCGCATCTTGGAACGCATCTCGTTCTCGGTGTAGATGCGGACGTGGCCGCCTTCGACGAACGGCGCGTGGTACTCGTCGCTGAGCGCCCAACAAATCTTCTCGGGCATCCAGGCCGGGATGGTGATGGCCATGGTCCCGCCGGGGCGCAACACCCGAGTCAGTTCGTCAAGGGCCGCCAGGTCGTCGGGAATGTGCTCCATGACTTCGCTGGCCACGATGCGATCGAAGGTTCCGTCAGGGAACGGAAGCTGGGTGGCGTCACCGTTGGCACAGTCACCCATGGCGTCAGCCGGTACTTCACCGGCGAGCACCATGGCCTCGAACAGGCCCCGCACTTGTTGCAACTCGTCGGTGGCCATGTCGCACGCCACTACCCGGGCTCCTCGGCGGAACGCTTCGAAGGCGTGACGACCGAAGCCGCAGCCGAGGTCCAGCAGGAGGTCGCCGGGCCGGAGGCCGAGTTTGTCGTAGTCGACGGTCAGCATGGATCCGACGACACCCCGGTCGACCCGCCGGCACCGCGGGGAACATCAGCGAAACGGGGAGCCGCCCGTCGCCCGCCGGGGCGATGGCGCTCGATGTGGGCGGTCTCGGCCAGCAGCGCCCGGTAGTGCTCGATTGTTCCGACCGCGGTGTGGCGCCACGTCCAGCGCTCGATCACACGCTGACGCCCGGCGGCACCGATGCGAGCGCGGAGTTCGGGATCGTCGAGGGCTAGGGCGATCTTGGCCGCCAGCGCCTCGGAGTCCCCCGGGGGCACGCACAATGCCGTCTCGTTGTCCTTGCCGACAACCTCGGGGAGCGCCCCGCCAGTGGTGGCGACGAGCGGAACACCACAGCTCATGGCCTCGATGGCGGGAAGCGAGAATCCTTCGTACAACGAGGGCACCACGGCCACTTCCGCTTCGCTGTAGAGCTCGATGATGCGCTCCTCAGGCACGCCGGTGACGAACTCGACGATGTCGCGGAGACCCAGCTCATCGAGCAGGCGCGAGGACGGGCCGCCCTCTTTCTCCCGCCCGATGACGACGAGCGAAACCTCGCGCTCGGTGCGCAGCTTGGCCACGGCCTCGAGCAGGTAACGCAGGCCCTTCATCGTGACGTCGGCGCTGGCGGTCGTGATCAGCCGGCCGGGGATTCGCTTCACGTTGTCGAGCGGACGGAAGAGCTCTTGATCCACCCCGACGGGCACCACGTGCAGGCGGTCGAGGGCGACCTCGTGGTCGGCGGCGATGTCGTCGCGGGAGTTCTGCGAGACGGTGATCACCCGGGTCATCCGCGAGGCCACGCGGGTCTGCATCTTGGTGAAGGCATACCAACGGGCCTTGGAGATCCGGCCCCACCGGGTCTCGGCGTGCTCCATTTCGAGGCGGCGGTCGACGGTGATGGGGTGGTGGATCGTGGCCAGCACCGGGAGGCCCATGCGTTGCATGGCCAAAAGGCCGTAGCCGAGGCTCTGGTTGTCCTGGACCAGATCGAAGTCGTTCACCCGGCCCCGCAGGTATTGAGCGGCCCGCACGCTGAAGGCCAGCGGCTCGGGGAAGGTGCCGAACGAGAAGGCGGTCACCTCGACCCAGTCGCCGAACGACTTCAGTTCCCACAGCCCAGGCATCCGCATGGGGAAGTGGTCGTTGTAGATGTCGAGGCTGGGGAGTTCGTGGAGCGGCACCCGCTCGTCGAGTACCGGGTAGGGCTGGCCTCCCAGGACCTCTACATGGTGACCCAGGTCCACCAATGCCTTCGTGAGATGGCGGGTATACACGCCTTGACCGCCGACATGAGGCTTCCCGCGGTAGGTCAGATAGGCAATGCTCAGCGGCTCGTCCTCTCGCGGCCCGGAGGGTGATGGGACACGGTCAGGAGTAGGCATAAGCCCGTAAGTCTCATTGCCCCTGACCGATCGGTCAAGTAGAGGCGAGGTTGGCCAGGGGTGTTGTGACAGGGGTCACGCAGGGTGGGGCGAATCAGCGAACGAGGGCCACTTTTCCCACCACTCGGCGTTCCAACAGGTCATCTAGGGCCTCCCCGACCCGTTCCATTGGGTAGGTCGACGGGGCCACCGGATGGAGCGCACCGGTGGCAACGAGGTCGAGCAGCGACGCCAGAAGCGCCTGCTGTTCGTCGCCGTGGGCCATGGCCCATGCTCCCCAGTCGACGCCCAGGACGGATCGGTTACGCAACAGGATCTGGTTGGCGGGCAGCGCCGGGATAGCGCCGGCGGCGAACCCGATCACCACATAGCGTCCGCCCTCGCCCAACGACCGCAGCGCGGCATCGGCCAACTCGCCGCCGACCGGGTCGACCACCACATCAACCCCCGTCACCGCGGCCCCGGAGCCGGGCGCGGCGGCCTCGGCCAGCTCACGGGCGAGGGTCCGCGCCTGGTCCTTGAGGTTCTCTGAGCTGGTGTCGATCACGGCGTCGGCGCCCAGGGCACGGGCGGCATCACGCTTGGCCGCTGACGAGGCCGCGGCGATGGTGCGGGCCCCGAGGGCGCGGGCCACATCGATCACGGCGAGGCCAACGCCGCCGCCGGCGCCGAGCACCAGGACGGCGTCGTCGGCGGTCACGGCCGCCCGGTCACGCAGGGCGAACAACGCCGTGCAGTAGCTCTGGGTGAAGGTGGCAGCGCGGGCGGCATCCAAGTTGGCGGGCACGGGCGAGGCGGACGCGGCGGAGATCGACACCTGCTCGGCGAAGCCTCCAAGGCCGCACATCGCCAGCGCCCGATCGCCGATCCGCCAATCGGTCACGCCTTCGCCCACCGCCGTCACCGTGCCCGCGATCTCGCTTCCCGGAGTGAAGGGGAGCGGCGGCTTGATCTGGTAGCGCCCCTGGATGAAGAGGGCATCGACGTAGTTCACGCCGGCGGCCTCGACCTCGACCACCAGGCCGCCGGGGCGGACCTCCGGTGTCGGGACATCTTCGACCCGCAGGGCGGAGGGGGGGCCGAGTTCTCGGCACACGACAGCGCGCATGAGCCGCGAGGTTAGACAGCTGATTGCCTCGGCATGGACCCCGCGCGAGGCTGGGCCTACGCATTCCCGGGTGAGAGGAGCCAGCGATGGCGGAGTTTCCGGCAATCGGTCATGTGGCGTTGACGGTCAGTGATCTCGCGGTCAGCGTCCCCTGGTATCAAGCCCTGATCGGGTCCGACCCGGTGTTGGACGAAGACACCGGCCCGTTCCACCACACCGTCTTCCTCGTCGGCGGCACGCTGGTCGGGCTCCATCAGTTCCCCGACAAGCCCGTCAGTGCAGCCTTCAGCGAGCACCAGGCTGGCTTGGACCACCTGGCCTTCGGCTGCGCCAACCGGGCCGAACTCGATGGCTGGGCCGGTCGACTCGACGAGCTCGGCATCACCCACGGCGGTGTGGTGGACGCGCCGTACGGCTCGGGGTTGTCCTTCCGTGACCCCGACAACATCGCGCTCGAGTTCTTCGCCCCGCCCGGCTGACCACAGCCCGGCGGGTCGCCGAATCGAGTCGGGCATAGCGGGAACGGTCGCGTAGGGTCGGCGCCATGTTGCGCGCCGTCGGGGTCTCCCGATCCTTCGGGGGACAGACCGTCCTGGCCGACGTGTCCCTGGCCGTCGATGGTCGCGATCGGTTGGGGATTGTCGGGCCCAATGGCGTGGGAAAGTCCACCCTGCTGCATATCCTCGCCGGGCTTGAGCGGCCGGACGAGGGCGTCGTCGAGCGCGCTCCCGCTGAGCTGACGGTCGGCCTGCTGCCTCAGGAACCCGATGCCCGTCCCGGCGAATCGCTGGCTGGCTACCTGGCTCGGCGCACCGGAGTGCAGGCGGCGTCCGACGAGCTCGATCGGCTCACTGCGCTGTTGTCGGAGGACCCGGATTCGCTCACGGCCTACGGCGAGGCGCTCGACCGTTTTCTGGCGCTCGGCGGTGACGACCTCGAGGCCCGCGCCGCTGAGGTGTGTGCGGCCGTTGGCCTCGACGTGGGCGACGGGGGTCGCTTCGCCCAAGCCACCACCACGTTGTCGGGAGGCGAGTCGGCCCGCGCCGCGCTCGCCGCCATCTTGTTGTCCCGGGTCGACGTGCTCCTGCTCGACGAGCCGACCAACAACGTGGACTTCGCCGGACTCGACGTCCTGGAGGACTTCGTCGAACGATTCGCCGGCGCCATCGTCGTCGTCTCTCACGACCGGGCGTTCCTCGATCGCTGCGTCCAGCGGATCGTGGAGCTGGACGAATCGTCTCATCGGGCCCGCGAGTTCGCCGGGGGATGGTCGGCCTACACCGAGGCCCGGGACCTGGTCCGATCGCAGCAGTACGAGGCCCACGGCAAGTTCGTCTCCGAACGTGACCGCCTGCACGAACGCCAGCGCACCCAACTCCAGTGGAGTGAGCGGGGCGTGCGTCGGGCCAAGACCGGTGGTGAGCCGGACAAGAACGTTCGCGCCGCCAAGGTGGCCCGCAGTGAGAAGCAGGCCGGCAAGGTCAAAGCCACCGAACGCAAGATCGGCCAACTCGAAGCGGTGGACAAGCCGTGGGAGGGGTGGCGGCTGCAGCTCAGCCTGGCACCGGCGGCACGCAGCGGCGATGTGGTGGCCCGCCTCGAGGGCGCCGTCGTCGAACAAGGAGACTTCCGGCTGGGCCCGATCGATCTCGAGGTGGCCTGGCAGGACCGGCTGGCCATCATGGGACCCAACGGCAGCGGCAAGACGACCCTCCTGAGGGCGCTGTTGGGTGAGGCGCCGTTGGCCGCGGGGCGGCGCTGGCTTGGCCCCGGCGTTCAGGTCGGCGAGATGGACCAACAGCGCGGGCTGTTCGCCACGACCGATCCGGTGTTGGGCACATTTCAGGAACGAACGGGGATGGCCCTGAGCGAGTCGCGGTCGCTGCTGGCCAAGTTCGGCCTAGGGGCGGATCACGTGGGCCGGGCCGGCCAGGATCTCTCCCCTGGGGAGCGGAGCCGGGCCCTACTGGCCGCGCTCATGGCCGAGGGGGTCAACTGCCTCGTGTTGGACGAGCCCACCAACCATCTGGACATCGAAGCCATCGAGCAACTCGAACAGGCCCTCGGCTCATTCGAGGGAACGCTGCTGCTCGTCTCCCACGACCGGCGCTTCCTCGAATCCGTCAACATCACGAGAACGCTGACGCTGACTCTCTAGGCCCTCTGGTCGGCAAGCCTCCCGGCGGGCGGCTTCGCCCATCCGGGTGTCAACTGGTGGGCTGCTCCGGCTGGCGCCTGCGCAGCGTGGCGTTGCGTTGAATGAGCCAGGCGGCCGCGATGGACGCGGCGGACAGGGCCAGGAGGGGCCAGGGGCCGATGGTGGTGGCCCAGGTGTTGCC
>Ga0075018_10000318_pt1 | contig 14216 bp, 9 predicted proteins | sample ColStrG_CSR_2014_FD_71471 | JGI IMG/M metagenome (GOLD analysis project Ga0075018, IMG submission 71471) | Freshwater sediment microbial communities in response to fracking from Pennsylvania, USA - Cold Stream Run_MetaG_CSR_2014 | ecosystem: Environmental > Aquatic > Freshwater > Creek >... | reverse complement strand
GGCCGGCATCTACTGTCTGCACGTGGCGGAGCATCATGGCACGCCGCTCAACATGGTGCCGGTGCCGGGCGTGTATCTGGGCGCGGTCGCGCGCGCGACCTCGCGCATGCGGCTGGGGCCGCTGGTCTATCTGCTGCCGCTCTACTCGCCGCTGCGCCTGATCGAGGAAATCTGCATGCTCGATCACTTGAGCCGCGGCCGGCTCGAGATCGGGGTGGGGCGCGGGGTCTCGCCGTTCGAGCTCAACTTCCACAAGGTCGCCCATGACCAGTCGCGCGAAATTTTCATGGATGCCTTCGCCTGCATCAGCGCTGGTCTGACCGGCGATACCTTGAACCATGCGGGTCCGCATTTCACCTATGCGAACGTGCCCATGGCGCTGCGGCCGCTGCAGCAGCCGCATCCGCCGTTCTGGTACGGCTCCTCCAACACCATCGGCGCCGCCTGGTCGGGCGAGCGCGGCATGCATTTCGCAGCCAACGGACCGACCGCGCTCGCCAAGGGCAACATCGCGGCCTATCGCGAGGCGCTCGGCAAGGGGCGCGGCCCCCTCGTGCCCAAGCCGGAATTCAAGGGCGGCACAGCGATCGGCCTGTTGCGCCATATCGTGGTCGCCGAGACCGACGCGGAGGCGCGCCGCATCGCCAAGCCCGCCATCGCGCATCACTCCGCGAGCCTCAACCATTTGCGCAAGACGCAAAGCCTGGGCGTGCCCGATCCGCGCTTGAACATCCATCGCGGCACGACCTTCGAGGAATGGGAGCAGGAAGGCATGGCGATCGCCGGCAGCCCTGCGACCGTGTGGGCCGCGATCGAGCAGCAGGCGGGCGAGCTCGGCATCAACTATCTCTTGTCGTATCTGTTTTTCGGCGCCATGACGCTCGATGAGGCGTTGCGCTCGCTCGATCTGTTTCGTTCCGAGGTGATGCCGAAAATCGATCGACTGTGATGGGTCCGTAACCTGTAGCCCGCATGGAGCGCTTGCGGAATGCGGGAGCGGCGGTCCCGGATTACGCCATAGCCCGTCGAAGACGGGCGTAAACGCCCTGGTGGCTCCATCCGGGCTACAAGCGATGCGCGGGAGATTCATGCCGATGCTGCGATGGTTCATCGTTTGCCTCTTGGCGCTCGCCGCCGCACCCGCCGTGGCCCAAACCTGGCCGGCGCGGCCGATCACCATGGTGGTGCCGTTCCCGCCGGGGCCGGCGCTCGATCTGGTGGCGCGGCTGGTCGGCATAAAGCTCGCAGAAGCCCTCGGGCAGACGGTGGTGACCGAGAACCGCACGGGAGCCAACGGCATGATCGGCGCCAACCTGGTGGCGCGCGCGCCGCCCGACGGCACCATGCTGCTGATGACCACGGCGAGCACCCATGTCACGGCGGTGCACCTGATGAAAAATCTCAGCTACGATCCGCTCAAGGATTTCACCCCGATCGTGGCCGCGGTCGAGCCGGTGACCTGCCTGGTGGTCAGCGCCGCGCTGCCGGTCAATTCGGTGCCCGAGCTCATCGCCTATGCCAAGGCGCATCCGGGCGAGCTGTCCTACGGCTCCTCCGGCGTCGGCTCGGTGTTTCATCTGATGGGCGAGCTGTTCAACCAAACGGCGGGCGTGAAGATCAATCACGTGCCCTATCGGGGGGTCGCGCCGGCGCTGCAGGACGTGATCGCCGGCCATATACCGATGGCATTCCTGTCGATCTCCAACGTGCTCGGCGTCGCCGATCAGGCAGGCGTGAAGATCCTCGCCGTGCTGGAGCCGCGCCGCTTCGCGCTGCGTTCGCAAATCCCCTCGATGTCGGAGGCGCTGCCGGCGTTCCGCAAACCGTCGTCATGGTTCGGCCTGTTCGGACCGGCCGGGCTGCCGCCGCCGATCACGGCGCGGCTCAATGCCGAGACCATCAAGGCGCTCACCGCGCCCGACGTGTTGCCCAAGCTCAATGACAACGGCATGGCCGTCATCGGCGGCACGCCCGGTGATTTCAAAGCACTGATCGAGGACGGCATCGAGCGCTATGGCGCGATCATCAAAGCGGCCGGGATAAAGCCGGAATAGCACGACCCGCGCCCCTCTTGTCATGGCCGGGCTTCGTCCCATCTCGACAAGGAGGCACCGTGCCAGTCCAAGCGAGATGCGCGGGACAAGCCCGCGCATGACAAACAAACTGCTTCAACGGAATGGTTATTCAGCGAACAAGCGGCTGAGATCGAACGCGACTGCCCCGAAGGCGCAGAGCGCAAGTCCACCGCACACGAGGCCCAGCAGGAGCGCCGTATTGGCACGCGCAAGAAACTGCTTTTCCATGAGATGCGCCACGGCTCGCGCCTTTTCTCGCATCGCCCCACGAATACACTTAACCCACGACTCGAATGAAACCTAAGCCTACCTCGGCAATGCTGGATTGCGCCTGTTGCGTGGCTCGCCTTTATGCGTTGGTTATGTGGTACGGCGGTCCGCCGCATGGCCGACTGGGCGGCGCGTTTAACGTCCAGTCAACGGGATCGAGCAGATTTATGACGCATCAGAACCGCCCGTGACAGGTCCGGCGGGTGTTGGTAGGAAGCATTGGCATAAAATTCCGGGGGACATCAGACCATGTTGCAGAAGCCCAATTGTCCGGTCATCGCAATCGAAGAGCACTATTACGACCGCGAGTTGGTCGAGCATTTCGGCAAGATCGAGCCCAATCCCGCGGTCGTGGACCGCATGTACGAGTTCGGCGAGCGGCGCCTCAAGGAGATGGACGAGGCCGGCATCGACATCCAGGTGCTCTCCCACGGGGCCCCATCGGCCCAGCGGCTGACCGGCGACGGCGCCATCGCCTTGACGCAGCGGGTGAACGATCGGCTGGCTGCGGTCGTGGCCGCCAGGCCCGATCGTTTCGCGGCCTTCGCCGCGCTGCCGACCTGCGACCCGGAAGGGGCGGCGAATGAGCTGGAGCGCACCGTCAAGCTCGGCTTCAAGGGCGCCATGATTCACGGGCTCGCCAACGACATGTTCGTCGACCACAAGCGGTTCTGGCCGATCTTCGAGCGGGCGCACCGTCTCGACGTGCCGATCTATCTGCATCCCTCGATCCCGCACCAGGCGGTGATGGACGCCTACTATAAGGACTATGTGAAGGACTTTCCGCTGGTGATCCGTGCCGCCTGGGGCTTCACGGTGGAGACTGCGACGCAAGCGATCCGCATGGTGCTGAGCGGAATCTTCGACGCCTATCCGGGACTCAAGATCATCATCGGGCATCTCGGCGAGATGTTGCCGTTCCAGGTCTGGCGCATCGATGCCGCGCTGTCGCGGCCGGGCCAGAAATCGATCAGCTTCCGCGATGTGTTCTGCGGCAATTTCCACATCACCACCAGCGGCAACTTCTCCGACCCGGCGCTGATGTGCTGCGTGCAGGAGATGGGCGTCGATCGCATCATGTTCGCGGTCGACTGGCCGTTCGTCGCCAACGCGCCCGCCACCAAATGGATGCAATCGGTACCGCTGTGCGACGAGGACAAGATCAAGATTCTCAGCGGCAACGCCAAAAAATTGCTGCGGATGTAGCGGGGCGCGTTCGCCGGGATCGCGAGTAGCGAGTAGTCGATAAAGAAGCCGCGGCTTCTCTATTCGCTATTCGCCACTCACTATTCGCCCGTTTCTTACTGCGGACGGTTCGAGAGCGTTCCGGTGAGCTTGCCGCTGGTCTTCGTCGTGGCGCCGGTGAATTGGTTGTCGTAGGCCGGCCACAGCGGCGGGTAGCCTGAATTCCAGGTCTGCTGGCTCGGCGGGGCGACGCTGCGGATGCGAGCGCGCGCAATTTTTCTGCGGAAATGAATTTTCGGACGCGCCCGCGGGGTGGGCGGTGTCGAATCCTGCCATGGATCGCCGGTGGCCTGCACTTGCGCGGACGTCGGCGCTTGCGCCTCTTGCCGGAGCTCCGGTCCGGGCGAGGTGGCGGGCGCGCTGGCGACGCGCTCGGCGGCCGGCGCGCCGGATACGGTCGCGCCATCCGGCTCCGGCACGCCCTCGGCTCCCGCGGGCTGGGCAGCGATCATCGCTAGGGCCTCGGCCGATGGCGGGGGACCCGTCCCTGGCGTCTTGTCCGGCGTCTTGTCAAAGCCCGCGTCTGGGGCGATGAGCGGATCGAGCCGAGGCGGCGGAATGCCGGCGGTGCGTTCCTCGGCGCCCACGGGTGCGATCGCAGGCGACGCGATTGCCGAAGTCTCGGCCGGTGTTCCGAGCTGTGCCTCAGCCGCCGGGGTCTCGGTTTTGCCCGCCGAGCCCTCGAAGCGCCGCGCGCTGTCGGGATCGTAGAATTGATTCCATTCGGCATGTCCCGCAAAGGCCAGGCTGCGCGCGTCCTCGAGCGGAGTCCAACGCGCCTCGCGCACCAATCGGACCGAGGTCACCAGACCCAGGCCCGCCACGGCGAGCATCGCGATCGCCAGGATTGCGCCGAGGACGAATCGGAAGTCAGGGAGCATGCCGTTCACCGTTCCGCGCTCAGCTCCAGGCCGCGTCGGCGCTCACGCTGCGGATTGCGGAATTGGCGCCGACAGTGGCGCTGCACCGACCGTGATTCGCCGGTGACATGCATAACTGAGTCGGGCCATGTCCCGAAAGTTTCATGACCAAGAGACCCAAGGTGCCAGGCAGGCGCGCCACCGCCGCCCGGCCACGTCGGCGCGCGTGCGCTCCTGCCCCTTCGCACGCACAACGAGTCGCGCTCGGGCCCGGCCGGCCGCGATGAGACCGCAGCGCGCACACGATTGTCGGGGCCGGCGCGACATTGTATGGGAGAGCGGGCATCGGCGAGGCCACGGCGTGGCCGCTTGAGCCGCCGACGCAAGGGCCCGTAGCTCAATGGTTAGAGCCGGCCGCTCATAACGGTCTGGTTGGAGGTTCGAGTCCTCCCGGGCCCACCAACAATATCAATAGCTTATGAACGTTTTCCGGCGGGCAGTTTAATCACCGCACCAGTTACCGCACCAGATACGTCCCGTTTTCGTTCCGCTGTTGGATCGCGCTGCACGATCTTCTCGACTGCGTCCGACAGGTAGTCAGGATGATGGTGCCCATAGGTGTTGAGCAAAACTTCGAGCGACATTCCAAGGTAGCCCGCCGCTTGCCATGGATCCGCACCCCTCTGCATCAACCATGTTGCTGCCGTATGCCGAAGCGTGTGCGGCGAGACCCCGCTATCGAGCCCGGCAAGCCGTACGGCACTCTTGAACGCCGTCTTCACAGATAAAACGGGCTTGCCGTTAAACTCGACGAAATGCTTCGTCTCAGGATCGATTCTATGCCAGCGTCGCAGATGGGCGAGCAGCCGGGAGGGAATCGGCACAGTCGGTTGGCGCTTGTTGGTTTTTGCGCTTCCCTGTTTGCGACGATAGTAGCGCCCGCGGTCCAAATCGACGAATGCTCTGCCGATCGCTGGCATCGGCGAAGCAGCAGCGATCGCACCAGCACGCGAACCGCTATAGATCCCTATCAGAATAAATCGCGCGAGGTGTCTAAGAGGCCGCTTGCCCGTTGGCACCTTATGGCCCTTCTGCGGTCCGCGTGACATTCTCTGCATCTCGCGGTATCGCCAGCAAGTCCAAATCAATTTGGCTGCTTCACATCGCGTGAGCCATCGATCACGAGGCTCACCTTTTGCGGGAAGGGCAATCTTCACCACCCCACGATGATAGCCCTCCGTCGCGTGATGGTTGATTGCAGCACGCAAGTCCTCGAGGTCACGTCTTGCGCCACCCTTATTGCCGCGCACCTTCACGTATTTGCGGCACTGTTCGCCGTTCACATCGGCCAACATCTTCGCGCCCCACCAATCGTTGAGACGCCCGATGCGCTTCTTGAATTTTCGAATGCCCGGAACAATGTCTTCGTTCTCGTCGGTGACTGCAACCCGATCGCGCAGTTTCGCCAATTCCGCGTCCAGGTAAATCGCGAGCACATCGGCGATGGGAATCACGTCAATGTCTTGAGTCCTGCGCTTAGGGGTGTACTTCGAGGCGATGTAATCCTTCAGCTTTTGCTCTGCGGCCGCAACCTCATTTGCAGCACAGCCTGTGCTGACATCCCGACCGTTGTCGCGAATGATCCAGGTGGCTCTATGGGTGATGTTTCCGGCTTTGTCTCGCCGCTCGCCTTTGAGGTGGAGTCTGGCGCCCTTGCTTCGACGCGGCATAGTTTTCGCATCCGCTCTATGTGTGCTAGCGTGGTAAACTCTTTGCCAGCAATTTTCTCAATCACGAGACGGTCGCGATCCCGCTCGCGCCGCAAACCTGCGACCGTCATTCCACCCATAGGAAACGCGATCTTGATGGCATCCGCAAGGCGTAGTGGTGTATCAGCAGTGATGTCGCTTCTCTTCCAGGGGGGCATCACGCAGCTCTGAAGTCACACGTCTAGATTGGCTCATCGCCAGTATGTCGCGAACAATTGCCTCGTTTGAAGCCGGTTGAGACCGGTGTCGCACGATCGGCGCCTCAGGCGCAGAAGATCGTACTGGTTCCCTGCGGATGTAGGGCTCGGCGTCTCGCCTCGCTGCATCGCGACTATAAGTTTGGGCTCTTCTGGATTAATGGCGGAGCATGCGACTACCGCGGGCGCCCCCACCCTCTGGGTGTTCGTCCCTGTCGACACACACAGCTGTGGACGGAGACTCCGACTATGCGCGCTCGATCCTGCCTTCAGCGGCGCTATGCAGACGCTCCTGCGGGCGCGCCGCGTGGGGCACCTCCAGCGCCGGCAGGAGACTCGACGACGCGTCCCGTCCGCTTCGAAGGGCAGCTTATGGCCCCCTTCATTGAAGCCGGGCCCTCGTCCGATTGTGCCGCCGCGATGAGCAAGACGATGCAGTTGGGCACAGATGGCGGGCTCAGCGCGCGGCCCGCGAAGCTTCAGACTACGAATCTGGGGGTCAGGAGTTCGAATCTCTTCGGGCGCGCCAGAAAACCCACAAAATGCTATTTTCCCATGTGTTTCACATGGGAAACACATGGGCTACGGGGCTAATACGGGCCGAAAGCGCGGGTGAGTACCACCACCCGCCTGGTCGCCGCCGGCTTCGATCCGTGCAGAGCGTTGCGGCTCGCACGTTAAGCACGCGGCTCGAATGGGGTGGCAAGGTTCAATACCGTCGTCGAAGTGGACCGTATCGGCGAAGGAGCGCGCGCTAACGTTGTGCGGATAAAGGAACGGGCTCGTCAGGAATTGCGAGCGATGGATCCGGACCTGATGTCGGACGCAGATCTTCAAACGCGCATCGCGGCGGAATAGCCATGCCTCGACGTTTTACCGACGCGCAAGCGCTGCTCGCGGACCTGCTCGACCGCCACGAGGCCGGAACTGCGAGTCCCATCGCCTATCCGGACTACCCGGCGTTCGTATCGGTGGTGGCGACGGACGCTTTCATTAGGGTGCTTCAGCAGGCGGAGCAGGCGGGCGCCGTCAGTGTCGCTTTCGGCAAAGGAACTTGGCGGGACCAGATCGTCCACGTCAGGCTCGGGGCCGCCGATGCGCTTTACCGCCTTCTGGGCCGCTCCCCAATCGCGGACGTAGCGGTCGAAGCGCACTTTCGGCTGATAAAGGGACTGGCGCTGCGTCTCGGTCTCCTGAAGGCGGCGTCGGACGTGATGTACGCCTGGAGCCGCGCGAAGTCGTGGAACGGTTTCCCGTTGGATGATGTGGACAAGCTGCGGAACGCTTTCATGCTGGCGCAGGCGGTGTTGGACGGCCGACACGCTGGCATTGACTACCGAACGTTCTCACGACGGGTGGCGGGTGACAGCAAAGCGCTGGAGCGGACCGAAGGCGCCGTGGTACGGCTGCTACGCGGAATTCTCGACCTGCCACCGGGCGCAAGACCACGCGAAGCACTCCGGACGATCGGTCTCGAAAAATTCGCGCCGCCCCTCCTGATCTCGGGCCGAGTGGATTTTGCCGAAGCGGACCTGTCGCGCGCGCCGCCTCTATACCTCGGCATTCCGCCGAATGAAGCAGAGAAGATACGCTTCCGTGAGCGGCCCGCTTATTTTCTCACCATCGAAAACTTCGCGAGCTTCAATAGGCACGTCATCGAAGCTGACCCCGACTGCTTGGGTGCCACAATATACGTGGGAGGATATCCATCGCTCGCGACGCAGGAAGCACTCCGCACGCTCGCGGCAATGCTTCCCAACACGGTACCTATCTTTCACTGGTCCGATATTGATCCGGACGGTACTTGGATCTTTCGAACCATTGAACGGGCGGTCGGGCGTACGCTCCTGCCGCACCTCATGTCGCCAGAAATCGCCAAGCGGTCGGGGAGGGCGCCGGCAGAAAAAATCGAATTGCGGCCTTGCCCGCGCGACTCTGGCATTTTTCTGCTGGCCGAATACCTGGCTAGAGAGGATGCCCGCACTCTGGAGCAGGAAGAACTCGACCCTGAATTGCCGGGGGACCTCGGGCCGGCATCCGGCGAGTCATGGCGAAATAAAGTAGGGGTCATCGACCCGAGCCAGCCGGTCAACCGACCTGCGGATGTCAATAATGACGCCAGCGACATACATGCGGACCGATGATCGACAAAGACGGATAACGATGACCAATGACTGATCTGCAGAAAATCGTCGAAGACCTCTCGAAATTGACGATTCTCGAGGCCGCTGACCTAGCGGAGATGCTGGAGGAGACGTGGGAAAAAGAGATCCCAACCCCTTGCCTGTCGGCTGAAGAATTGAGTATCGCACGCGCGGATCTAGAGGTCTCCTGCGTACCCAGAGAGTTTTTTCAGAAAATGGAGATCCTAGCTAAGCGGATTCCCAGCGAAGATTTGTTCGATGCTCCCAGGTTTGGATTTGTGCTTGATGCGATGATCTTGGCGAACTTTGCAGTTCGGGTGGACGGCGCAACAGGCGTGCGTTTAATGCCTGAAAGGGAGAGATTTCCGGACGGCATTATTGAAACTCCGAACGGCACTTTGAAAATAGAGGTAACCGAAGTCGACAGAGAGTCGCGTCGACGCGGAGACGAATACAAGTCCGGCGTCACGCCCCGAGATTCCATCACCGATTGGCAGGAGAAAGCGAACGCGATTCCGGCAGAGCTTGAGCGAGTTATCCTCAAGAAGGTCAATAAACATTATGATCCTAAGCCAACACTCGTCGTGTATTTGAACCTTGATGAGTACGGTATTCGACAGAAAGAGATATTGACAATCATCGAGGAAGCAAAGCGCCGGCATGCCTCCTCATTCGAAGGCGTCCATGTGCTGTAGAAAGGCAAGCTCTATTAGCCTTTGGGTATTCCCCGCCGCCACTGCGCGAGCAGAATGCGTACGTATGCTTGCCGCTGCACGGCGGCACTCGCACAACAGGGTCGTTCCCGCGGCCAAGATCGCCAAATGCGGGCGACCCAAAACCGTCCTGCCCGATTCGAAACCTTAGACAATCCGCGCGGTTAGACTAGCGCCTCCGGCGGCAGCTTGCTTGGCTTTTGAGGGGCAAGACGTCTCTTGTCGGGGCGTCCTAAGTTAGCCGTGCCTCTCTCCGCGTTGGTCTTGCGGAGAATGGCGTTCCAGCGGGCCTGGATGGGATTGGGCCCGAGTACCGGCTTAAGTTCAGGCACAATACGGCGGGACGGTGGGTGCTGTCGGACGGTGCTGAGGTGAGTTGAGTGCCCGATTACGTTTCGTTCAATTCGAGCTATGATAACCCCGCTTCAGCAGTTCCAAGTCACGGAGGATATCATGACGGACCCATCAGCTCGGATTGCGCCAACCGGCGACGCGCCGGTCGCGTCCCGCCGCAACATCGTCGCTGCCGCTGTGACAATGGCGGCGGCTGCAGGCGCTGCTGGTGGCGCACGAGGGCAGACGCAGTCAAACCTGAGCTTCTCGAACCCGCCTGGCATGTCGAGCCCGCCTGCATACAGCCACGTTGTCGAAGTCAACGGACCGCATCGTACCGTCTACATAGCCGGCCAGACCGGTGCTGACGCGAGCGGCAAAGTTGCCCAGGGTTTCCGCGCTCAGGCGTTGCAAGTTATGGAGAATCTAAAGATTGCACTCGCTTCAGTCGGCGGCGACTTCGAGCATGTGGTTAAGCTCAACAGCTACCTTACCGATATCGAGGCCAATGCCAACGAATTCCGCGAAGTGCGCGCACGGTATTTTACAAACAAGTCGGCGCTGCCGGCATCCACTTTGGTGCAAGTCGCGCGGCTCGCCAATCCGAGTTATCTGCTAGAAGTGGAGGTGATCGCAGTCCTGCCGCCCAAAGCGTAAGTCAGGAAGCGCAGCGAGGTGGTTGCGCGCGACAAGAACGCTGAAGTGAAGCGGCGCGCCGGTACGTTATTCGCTGAGCTTGTGCGGGGATTGCGGGAAACGGAATCGGCGTGAGCAAATCATCGAACACATGGACGGCGATATCTGTCGTTGCGGAAACCTGCCTGAAGATCATCAGCGGATCTAGCATGCTGCGCGGGAGGACTGAGCCATGACCAACCTCATCGGCTTGCAAGCAGACGCCAACCGGCGTGAGTTCATAACCGGTGCGGCCGGCTTCACCTTGCTCTTGACGGTGGCCCCTGACACATTCATGGGCGAGGCTCTTGCTGATGCACTACTCTCGCCGAACGTATGGCTCACCATCGCAATCGACGGCACCATTACCGTCGTCTCGCCCGCGGCCGAGATGGGTCAGGGCACCTTCACGACGCTTCCGGCCGTGCTCGCGGAGGAGCTCGATGCCGACTGGTCCAAGGTCAGGGCGATCTTTCCACCTGAATGGAACGAGAAGATATACGGTAATCCGCAGTGGAACGGCCTTTTTAACACGACGGCAAGCCTCGCCACGCGTGGCTATTTCAAGCCAATGCGAATTGCCGGCGCGCAAGCGCGGCGGGTCCTTCTCGATGCGGTGTCGGAGAAATGGAGCGTTCCGATCAGCGAACTGTCGACCGAGCCGAGCGTCGTTGTTCACAAGGCTTCAAACCGCCGCATCAGCTATGGCGAGATAGCTGGTTTTGCGAGAGTCCCGACCGAGCTTCCCAAGATCGAGGACAAGGAACTCAAGAGTCCGGCGGACTTCCGCTACATCGGCAAGGACTTGCCGCGGCTCGAGCTGCCGAGCAAGGTCACCGGCGCCGCGAAGTACGGCATCGATGTCCAGGTGCCCAGGATGGTCTATGCCGCGGTGCTGCAATCTCCCTATGAGGGTGGCACGCCGGCAGCGGTTGACGATTCTGCCGCGCGAGCAGTTCCCGGCGTTACCGACGTCGTAAGATTGCCGGCCGGCGTGGGCGTCGTCGGCAATTCGGTCGAGGCGACCCAGGCCGGAAAGAAGCGGCTCCAGGTGACATGGACGCCTGCGCCGCCTGCGGGTCACGATTCAGAGCGTGCACTTGAGGACTTCGCCGCTGTCGCACGTGATAAGAATCGCGCTGGGGTGACGTTTTCAAGCGTTGGCAACGCCGAGGCCGCGATGAGAGGCGCCGCGCGGACATTCCGCGGCGAATATCGGACCCGCTACACCTATCATGCCCAGATGGAGCCGATGAACGCGACCGCCGCGGTCACCCCTGATGGAAGATCAGCCGAGATCTGGGTCGGCACCCAGAACCCGAGTGGCCTTTTCAATGACGTTGCGAAGCTCCTGCAGACGGACCGCTCGAAGATCACATTCCACCAGCATGTTATCGGAGGCGGTTATGGACGACGCGGTGGGCCGCAGGACGTGGTGCTCGACGCAGTGCGCCTCGCCAAGGTGGTGGGCAGCCCGGTCAAGGTGATCTGGAGCCGCGAGGACGACATTGCGACCGGCAAATTCCGGCCAATGACGGCGCATCATATCGAGGCCGGCTTTGATTCCGGCGGCAAGCTGATCGCGTGGCATCACCGCGTAGTCGCTGAATCTGTGGCCGGATACCGGGCCGGATTGACCGGTTCCGCCGCACCGTCGATAGACGCCATCGTGATGAAGGGATCGTCGCTGCCCCAATACCCGATCCCCAACAAGCTCGCCGAGCATATCGTCGAAACGCGTGGAGCGCGGCTCTCCTCGGTGCGCGGAGTGGGCGTGTACTACAATGCTTTCGCGGTTGAGAGCTTTCTCGACGAGATGGCCAAGTTGCTCGGACAGGATCCGATCGCCTTTCGCCTCGAGTTGTCGCAAGGTCAGCCGCGCGTCCAGAATCTGCTGCGCGCCGTCTCCGAGATGTCCGATTGGCATAGGCCCCGGAGCGAACGCGGCCTTGGGGTCGCGGTCATGGAAAAGGACGATACGCTGGCGGCGGGCGTTGCCGAAGTGTCGCTCGATCGTTCGACCGGCAAGATCAAGGTCCACAACATCTGGGCTGCCATCGATGCCGGAATTGCGGTGCAGCCGCGCAGTCTCGCGGCGCAGACGGAAGGCAGTATCGTGTTCGGGCTCGGTCACGTGCTGCGCGAGAAGATCACCATTAAGGACGGCCGCGTTCAGGAGTCCAACTTCAACGACTATCAAGTGCCCCGTATGTCGGACATGCCCAGTATCGAGGTGAGGGTGATCTCCACTGACAATCCGCCGACCGGGGCCGGCGAGGACGGACTTCCGCTGGTCGGTGGTGCAATCGGCAATGCGGTCGCAGCACTGACCGGTGTGCGTCTGCGGGAATTGCCGTTTGCGCCGGACCGTGTGCGCGGTGCCCTCGGGGCTTAGTTGTTCGGTCCCGGATCGACGCTATTTCTTGACAGCTACCGTCAACTCACTCTGTTGAATTCGTTAGCAACGGCGTGTTCCTCGACGACCCCGTGGCCGCGGCATTGTGGGAGCTAAGGAGTGCTGCTTGCGAGCCGGGAAGGGACTACTCCGCCCAAGCGCAACCCCAAAAAAAAGATGGCCGGGACAAGCCCGGTCACCCACTCTTTTTATAGTGTGTCGCGCCCTTGGCCGCGCGCGCCGGCCGGCCCTACTGCGCCGCTTGCGCCCTGAGCGCCTGCAGATCGGCTTCGCTACGGAACGACATCACAGCGACCTTTCGGGTGCGGTAGGACGGAAGCACCACCTGCATCTTGTCGTCTTTCTCCAGCAGCGAGACATAGCGCACCTCGGAGCCGCGCGTAGGCAGGTCGAACGACGTGAACGTGTTCGCCTTGGGGTCATATTTGAGCACCTGGTCGGTCATCCAGATGTTGAGCCAGGCATTGTGCTTCGAGTCGACGGCAACGTGGTAGGGCTTAAGGTTAGCCGGCAGCGGCACGAAGCTGGTTTCCTGCGTCCGGGTATTGATTTTGGCGAGCGTGCCGGCCCAAGAATTGCCGACATATAGCACGTCGTCGTTCTTGTCGGTGCCCATGCGGCGCGGTCCTTGGGCGTAGGGCACTGGGTTGCTGAAATCGGCGGCGCCCACGCTGTCATAGAAAGCGATCTGCTCGGGGGAGAGGCGATCGCGGACAGTCGCGACCGGCGGCAGTTTCATCTCCTTGGCGGTGCCGTATTTGCCGTCGCCGATGCCGACCGTATCAATCGCCATCTGGGCCCAATAGCCGTTGCCGTCACGATCTGCGGCGACGCCGTAGGTGAGACCGTTGCCGCCCTGCGCCGATTTCGACGTTGGGGATTTGAACTCGGTAAACCTCTCCGCGACCGGATCGAAACGCAGCGCGCCAGTGGGCGAGGATACCCAGATCATGCCTCTACCATCGTAGTCGACCGTGGTGGCACCTCCGGTCGGCGCCATGCCTTCCGGGGGGAGGAACACCTCGATCTTGTCTGTCTTGGTATCGAGCTTGGCGAGGCCACCCTTGCTCGGATTCACATTGAACCAGATTGTGCCGTTCGGATCCCTCGTCATGCCATGGGCCGGCGCCGCCAGGCCGTTGGCGGCGTAAACCTTCAGGGTTTTGAACGCACCGGTCTTCAGGTCGAACTTGCCGAGGGTGAGGACATTGTTCGGCACGTTGCATGTGAAATAGATGCTGGTGCCGTCGGCGTCGATCCATGCGTCGTGCACGCCGAAGCCCGGATACACATAGGACGGCGTTCCGAGCGACCAATCGCTGCCGTTGTTCGTCAGGACCTTGTAGGGCATGCCCACATCCGGGTCGGCCGGCGCTTCGTATTCGGTAAATACCACGCGGGCTGACTCGCCGGTCGGCCGCGGTCGCAGATTGAACTTCATCGAACTCTCACCGGGGCCGCGCGCCCGGGCGAGATAAGCGGCGAGTTGCTTCTGATTGTGCTCGAGGACGGGGCTCGC
>Ga0075018_10000314_pt1 | contig 14249 bp, 15 predicted proteins | sample ColStrG_CSR_2014_FD_71471 | JGI IMG/M metagenome (GOLD analysis project Ga0075018, IMG submission 71471) | Freshwater sediment microbial communities in response to fracking from Pennsylvania, USA - Cold Stream Run_MetaG_CSR_2014 | ecosystem: Environmental > Aquatic > Freshwater > Creek >... | reverse complement strand
GTATAGGAGCAGCGCATCGGCAAGGTCGAAAAAACTGCTTTGGCGCCAGGCAGCGTCTTCGTTCCATATTTCCATGCCGTCAAAATCAGAAGTGTTCCAGTCGGTCCAGGGCGTGTGCGGGTGGAACGGATGGGCCAGAATGCGGAAAGCGCCGACGGCGCGGGCCGCAGCCAGCAATTCGCGCGCATTCTTGGTTTTTGGCGGAGTCCAGGATGCGGGGATGCCAAGCGCCAGAAAATGGCCGGAATCGGTGCCGAGTTCCACTCCTGAAATGATGGGCAAGTCCGGCGGGTCTTCGGCCAGCTCGTCTTTCGTCATCGCTACGTTATGATCGGTGATGGCGATGAAGGAAAGATTTGCCTCTTCAGCGGCGGTCATCACTTCGGCCACCGTCCCGCTTCCGTCGGATGCCCTGGTGTGAATGTGAATCACGCCAACGCGTTCGTTGGAGCTTTCACACTTTGCCATGAATGGAAGCTTGACGATCGAGCCCTCCGCCAGGATTGCGGCGGCGAGGAGACAAAGAGCTAAAAGAGCTACTCCGAAGACTCTGCGGAATCGATTGCGTGACGCTAAGACAGGTATTTGGCCCTCCTTCTTCATCTAATTCGCAGCCGGTAACACGAGTGTTATCCCGGCGAACGGGCACTCCCCCGAAGTGCCTATTTAAAGTCTGATCAAGGAGGGTGAGGCTGTCAAGCCGCAATTGAGATATGAATTGAAGTGGTACATATTGCTGACTTTCTCGGAAAATGCGCATCCAATCGAGGGCACACAGGTTTGATTCCGGAGACCGCGCCTGGTTGCGTTCGAAACGGAGCGATTTGACATGGAGGGACAGATTGATTGTTTTTCGACCGATGTGGCGTGATGCCAAGTTCTATTTGCTGATTCTGATCTCGCTCGTCACTTTGGCGGCACCGGCGTCGTCGGCGCAGTCGAAGGCGGATCAAGATTCGGGGAATCGCGGGCCCGAGCGCGGGCACGAATGGGAAGTTTGGTCGGGGCTAGGCGGCGATCCGATCGGCACGCCAAAAGTTACGCTGGGGAACAGTGTTTTTACGGTTGGCGCCCGCTACGGCTGGATCCTCACCGACGCGCATGGGCCAGGTGTACTCCGCGGCAGGTTTGAATATGCCATGGATGCGGTTCCCGTGATTGTCGTGTTCCAGCCGGGCGGACCCGTTTACGGAGTTGGATTCAATCCCTGGGTGATGAAATGGAATTTTGCAACGCACCGGCGGGTTTCGCCTTATATCGAACTGGGCGGCGGGATCATGATTGCGTCTCACCCGGTTCCTCTCGGAGCGAATAACTTCAACTTCATGCCCAGCGGCGCGATCGGCGTGAATTTGCTGCGCGGGAAATATCATTGGAGCATCGATTTTCGCTACCTGCATATTTCGGACGCGCAAATTACCGCATTCAATCCGGGCACCGATACGTTTGGGATTCGTGTCGGATTCGGATCGTTCTCGCACGCGAAGTAATTCCCGGGGCCACCACGGTCCATCTCATAAATTTCTTTTGGACTCTTTTGCTGATTGAAAATGCGGCTGAGTGGCACAGGCTTCGGTTTTGGAGTAGCGCTTGGAAGAATCAAAATCCGCGGGCCGAAACCTGTGCTACTTACTTCCCCTAAAGTTTGGGTTTCTTGGCGGATTTGCGATTGGATTCAAATGTGAGGGCGTCGATCGAGATTGCCCCTGCGCCGGTAGTGACGATTGCGAGCGCCATCGCGGCCAGCAGCAATGGAAATTCGTAACGGCCGAATGCGTAGATTCCCGACGACGGGAGGATGGACCGGCCAAGGATCAATCCCATCTCGATGGTCAGCAGAAGCGCCGCGCCGCGTGTGAATAATCCGGCGATCAGCAAACCTCCGCCGAACACTTCCAGAATCGCGAAAATGTAGGCGAAATAGCTGGGCAAGCCGATTCCTGAAAATGCCTTCATGGCTTGCGCGGGATCGGTCAGTTTTGGATAGCCGTGAAAAAGGAAACTGGCGCCGAGGGCTGTGCGGAGGACGAGCAGGCCGAGCGGTTTTAGTTTATCGAAGAATTGCATTTTCTTGCTCTCCCGTGCATGAACGTGTAGCGCCCGCCTTCAGGCGGGCATTTCTGCGCACCGTGCCCGCCTGAAGGCGGGCGCTACACGGTTTCCCATAGGGGGATTTTTTTGCCGATGGATTGCGCTACGGCTAATTCGTAGACTTGGACGGCGGCGGCCAGGTCCCACGTTGCGATTCCGTTTGATTTGAACAGGGTGATCTGGTCGGCGGCCGATCTGCCTGGGATTTTGCCGGCGACAATTTGCGATAATTCCTGCACGGCATTCCAGCGCGACGGGTCTTCTCCGAACGCTTGAATCAAGTCGCCCGCTTCCATCTTTGCCTGCTCGATGGAGTCCACCACAATTTTGTCCGCGCGGCCGACCGCCGCGGTATCCAGTTCGCGCTTTTGCGGCCAATTCGCTCCCATGGTGTTGATGTGCATGCCGGGAGTGAGCCACTCGCCTTCCAGGACGATCTTCGTTGCGGAAGTTGCCGTGATCAGAATTTTCGCGCCGCGCACGGCATCCTCGCCGGAGTCGGCCGGTTCGACGGTGACGCCGATTCGCTCGGTCATTTCGCGGCAGAAGTTTGCGCGGCGTTCGGGATCGCGTCCGAAGGCGCGCACTTGTTTCAGCGGGCGCACGGCGGCAACGGCTTCGAGTTGCGTTCGCGCCTGGTAGCCGGTGCCGATGATGCCGGCGGTGCGCGCAGTTGCGTTCGCGAGATATTTCGTCGCGATGCCGCTGGCCGCGCCGGTGCGAATCTGGCCGAGGGCGTCGGCTTCGATGAGCGCCGCCATCTCGCCCGTCGTCGACCGAAACAGCGGCACGACGAAGCGCGCGACGCCCTTCACGACGGTATAGATTTTCATTCCGATATATTCACGGACGGGATCGGCCGCGGCCATGTAGTGCAGTAGCGCGTTATCCGGAAGCTTGATTCTGCGGCGCGGGTGGAGAATGAGTTCGCCGTTCCCCTGCTGGCGCAAGGACTCTTCGATGAGGTTCAGCGCGACGGGCATCGTCAAGAGTTTGCGGACGTCGGCTTCGGTCAGTAGCAATGTCATAGGGGCTTATTATTTTCCAAATGCATCCGAAAGCGGAAGACTTTCGGCACGGAGGGATCGAACACCAGTAGCTCTTCGCCGGGCGTGACGGCGAATTGGGGAGCAGCAATTTTCCCGAGGCTCGGCTCCAGGTCCGCATGGACCTTGAGTTTTCCATCCATGGTCCAGACGCAAATCTCGCTGGAGGATGCAGCCATCGTGAATGCATATTCACCGCTCGCGGCAAAGGCGCTGATGGGGCTTGTTGCTCCCGTCGGTGGATTGGCCGTGGACCAGGCGTTCATCCAGGAGCCGTCGGAAGAAAATTTTTCGATGCGCCCAGTGCTGAAATAAGCTGAGAGCACGGAGTTATCCGGTTGCACGGAAACCCAGGACGGACGCTCGTCCGGCGATAACGGCTTTTGCGGAGCGGGCCAGGATTTTACGAGGTGCCCGCGATTGTTAAATTTCAGGATGCGCGATTGCGCGGGTTCAGGGACGTAGAGCGCTCCCATCTCATCCGTAGCGATTCCGAGAGTGCCGGAAAAATGGCGCTGCGCCGCGAACCGCCAGTTTTGCAGAAAAGTGCCGTCAGGGAAAAAAATGAAGATGCTGCCGCGCTGCGCATCCACGAGATAGATGGCTCCGCCGGAGTCCACCGCGATGGCCGCGGCGTGGCGCACGCGGGTGTCTTCAAAGGAGAGCAGGGGAGTGCCCTTGGATTCAAATTTGTGAATGAAGCCGGCGGGGGGATCGGCGAAGAAAATGTGGCTGAGTGAATCGGCCGCGAAGGCCACAGGCGCGTCAAGTTTTCCGGGTCCTTCGCCCTTGTCTCCCCATGCGCCCAGGAATTCAAATGGCGGCGGGGGCTGCGGCTTCGGCGCCGGATTTACGCGATTGCCGCAGGAGGCGAGAAAAAATACGGCCACGAGCGCGGCTTGAGGAACTCTCCATCGCGATAAATCAGAATTTCGATTCGTCATTCGGAAGACGCACGTTTACAAATGTTGTTTACGATTCGAATACGATCATAGCACGCGCATTTCGGATCGCCGTTTTGCTTGCAGGGGATGTGCTCATAACATCGCGGGTTTTTTTTGTGGCGTCGGCGTCCCGCCGGCGGTTTTTGCGCCGCGTGGCGGCCGAGAAAAATGCCGGCGTCCCGCCGGCGCGACAAATGCACCGCATGGCCGCTGGTTCCTGAGATCTTGCTGAGAAATTCGGGTCAGTGGCGGGAATGAGCCGCACCGGCGGCGGGATCTTTTATGCGGCGGACGGCCGTTTGAACCATGACGTATTTTCTGGCCGCGCCGCCTTGGTTCACATCAGGGAATTGAAATTCCGGATTGCCTAGTGCGCTCGAAACGCCGATGGGCAGGCGCCCGCACACATCGCTTTCCACGAAAGCTGTTTCGTAGCGTTTGCGCTCGGTACTCCAGGTATAAACGCGCAGCATGGTGAAGTCACACACACCGCCCTCCCCGCCGTGCGATCCCGCAACAAGATACTGAGGAACATCACCGCCCGAGCCATCCGGGACGCGATTCAGCTCAAACCAGGCCACCACATGCAGGTCGGCGGAACTGGCGTAATCTTTCACGGCGTCGGGCAAATCGAGTTCCACGAAGCGCGCCAGCACCCATCCGGCGACCGGCCCGTCCGGCCCCACAACTCCGGTTGCGGCGGTTGGCGCGGTAACGGGGCCGCCGCTGACGGCATCACTCGTTGCGCGGCTTGCTTCGTTTGCGCCATTGCTCGCGGAATTTGCGTTCGCGGCATTTCCGGGAGAGGCGATGCCGCGCAGGACGAGCAGCCAATCTTCTTGTTTCGCTTTTTCCGGATCGGGTCCCGAGGCGGTTTTTTCTTCCTGGGAATTTTCCTCCGGCCCTTGCGGCGCGTCGGCCACGGCCCGCTCCAGGATCAAGACCGGCGTTCCGCGCGCGAATTGAAAAATGCGTTTGCCGTCGCGGCCAGGTTCAATGCGCACGTTGCTGACGGTTTTCGTCCGGCCGCGCGCCTGGACCGGGAGTGTTCGCACCTTCTCAAATAAAGCGGTGCTTTTCCCCCACAAATCGGAATCCATCACTTGCCGGGAATCGCGGATCCAGCCGATCAGGCCCGATGGCGTGCGCACCTGCACCGAGGTTCCCTCGACTTGAAGGACTTCCATCAGGTCGCCGTAATGCGCCTGGCCGACGGATTCGCGCACTTGCGCGAGCGAATTCCAGAGAATGACGTCGCGATCGCCAATGTATCCGATCGAGATGACCTTGGGAGCAGTGGGATGAAGTTTCCAATAGAGGAGTGCGGCAAAAATGAGAAGGACAGGAATAAATCCGCTACGAATGATCCGCCAAATTTTCATCGATCTCCGAACGTGATCCCGACGGCACGCGCCGTGCGAACCATGCTTCCCTGTGGATCCACTTGCCGATTTACGCCGACCGCCTCATCGAAGGTGACCGACTCGATTTCTCCGGCTTTGAGGCATACCATTCGTCCAAATTCTCCGCGCGCCACCAACTCCACGGCCTCGACTCCGAAACGCGTGGCCAGGATCCGGTCAAACGGGCTTGGCGATCCGCCTCGTTGAATGTGGCCCAGGACCGTTACGCGAACGTCCTGTTTCAGATTCGCGTGAATGGCGTCGCCAATCAAGATGCCAACCTGGCGGCGACCCGGCTCCGGAGCCCGCCGCTCAACGAAATTCGGGGCGGGCAGCTTCACGCCTTCGGCCACAACGACCAGCGAAAACTTCTTGCCGGTGGCGGCCCGCTCGCGCAGCCCCGCGCACACTTTTTCGATGGTGAACGGGATCTCGGGAATTAAAATCACGTCCGCGCCTCCCGCGATTCCGGAGTGCAGCGCGATCCATCCGGCATCCCGGCCCATGACTTCGATCACCATCACACGGCCGTGCGATTCCGCGGTGGTGTGCAGGCGATCGATGGCGTCCGTGGCGACGTGCAGCGCGGTGTCGAATCCGAACGTGACTTCCGTGGCCGAAAGGTCGTTGTCGATAGTCTTGGGCACACCCACCATGGGGATTCCCAGGCGGCCGAGATCGCGGGCGATGGTCAACGTGCCGTCGCCGCCGATGGCGATTAGGGCATCGATTCCTAGCTTGCGCGCGTTTTCAATGCAGGTCAGCGAATAGTCATGCGTGACCTGCTTTCCGTTTTCATTAACACCGTAGTGAAAGGGATTTCCGCGATTGGTGGTGCCGAGGATGGTGCCGCCGCGAGGAAGGATGCCCGCAATCGATTCCACGGTCAGCGGCATGGTGCGATCGGTCCAAATCAGGCCGTCAAAACCATCGTTGATGCCGATGACTTTCCAGCCGTGGCCCAGGATCGCTCCCCGAACCGCGCCACGAATCACAGCGTTTAGCCCGGGGCAATCACCGCCCCCGTTTGCAATGCCGATGGTCTGGATGGTTTGAGCCATAGTTCCTCAGTAGGCGGCAGGCTACGAGGCCCGAATCGCGAACAAGCATTCTACACCATTCCTGAAAAGGGCTGCCGGATACGAGACCAATCGGCCAACGAGGCAAGACCAACGGAAAATCCAGATAATTTTGCGATTGGGCCGGCGAATGGCTGAAACCTAGTTCAGATTTCAATTCAGTGATATCCTCCGCCTCGGAATTACCTGTCCACGACGCAGGATGCTGACATAGAAGGAGTCACACCAATGGAACGAAAAAAGGCGACGGAATTTCCGCAGGAATTACTCGACCAATTTGACCTCTACGTTCACGGTGACATTAGCCGACGCGAATTTCTGGATCGCGCCAATAAATTTGCTGTAGGCGGCCTGACGGCCATGGCGATTTGGGAGAGCCTTCGGCCGAATTACGCGTTCGCGCAGCAAATCCCAAAGGATGACGATCGGATCAAGGCGGGGTATGAAACTGTGGCCTCGCCGCAAGGCAACGGAAGTATCAAGGGGTATTTCGCGCGCCCCGCGAAACCGGCGGCGAAACTGCCGGGTGTTCTGGTCATTCATGAAAATCGCGGGCTGAATCCATATATCGAAGATGTGACGCGGCGGCTGGCGGTGGCGAATTTTGTGGCGTTCGCGCCGGATGGGCTTACGTCGCTTGGCGGCTATCCGGGGGATGAGGAGAAGGCTACGGCGCTTTTTCCGAAAGTCGATCAGGTGAAGATGTTTGAGGATTTTGTGGCTTCCTACAATTGGCTGAAGGCACGGCCGGAATGCACGGGAAAGATGGGCGCGGTGGGATTTTGTTTTGGCGGAACGACGGTCAACAAGCTAGCGGTGCGATTGCCGGACCTTGCGGCCGGAGTTCCGTTTTACGGTGGGCAGCCTTCGGCTGAAGACACGGCCAAGATCAAGGCACCTCTTTTGCTGCACTACGCGTCGCTCGATGCGCGCATCACGAGCGGATGGCCTGCCTGGGAAGAGGCGCTGAAAGCGAACCACATTAATTACACCGCGTACATCTATGACGGCGCGAATCACGGATTTCACAATGATACGACGCCGCGATACGACGAGGCTGCGGCAAAGCTGGCGTGGCAGCGCACGCTTGATTTTTTTAATAAGTATTTGAGGGGATGAACGAGTATCGATTCTGGCGAGGATGATTCGGCGGTCGAGTGGCGCGGGCTTCAGCCTGTGGGGGTTGGTTACGGCTAGATCGATCGTGCTCCAATCAAAACCCACAGACTGAAGTCTGTGCTACGTAATGCCTAGTTCGTGGGCAATCGATAGGCGATCAGCTCGCCGGGGTAGCCGGGGGCGCTTACTGCAACGACGATGTATTGCTGGCCGTTCAGCATGTACGTCATCGGGGAACCGCTCTGCGGCGCGGGCATGTAGACTGCTCCGGCGTCCTTGCCTGTTGCTTTGTCGTAGGCGCGCAGCATGGCGCCGCGTGTTCCGGAGGATGTTGTCCTGTTGACGGCCTCGCCGGCGATCACCAGAGTTTTCGTTGTCAGTGTGCCGATGAGTCCGGCGCTTCCCGTGCGCGGAATCGTCAAGCCCGCGAGCGCGGGATTGTTACGGACGTTGTCCGGCGTTTCTCCGTGCGCGACCTGCCAGACGATTTCTCCCTTATCCAAATTGAACGCGGTGATGCGGCCGTACGGCGGCTTGAGCAGCGGCAATCCTCGCACGGTTAGAACAGGCTCGCCGCTTTCGGGATTGGGCGCAGGAACCGGAGGCGCGCCCATGGCTCTTCCTGCGCGGGGAGTCAGTCCCGCAGTCCCTTGCACATATTCCATGTCAGAAATTTTCGGATCGGGCGAGGGGACGAGTCCGAGCGCGGAAATGTCACTGCGCGAGTAGACGTACAGCATGTGCGTATCGGGATCGAAAGAGCCGCCGGGCCAGTTGGCACCGCCGAGTGCTCCGGGGGAAACGATGGTGGCGAGCGGGCCGTCGGCCTTGCTCACCGCGGGCGGCGTGAAGAGCGGGCCGATCTTATATTTGGAGACAAGCTTCTCCGCTTCCTCGTGCAATTCCGGGGTGTAATTGATCAGGCTGTCGCTCGATACGCCCTGATTGTCAAACGCGGGCGGCTTCGTCGGAATTGGCTGAGTCTTGGAATACCATTCCCCTGGCACCTCGCCTTGTGGAACGGCGCTCTCCGGCATGGGCCAGATCGGCTCGCCGTTTTCGCGGTTGAAAACGTAGAGGTACGCCTGCTTGGTCGGCTGCGCAACGGCTTTCACGGTCTTGCCGCCAATCGTGATGTCCGCGAGAATCGGCGCGCAGGGAATGTCCATGTCCCACAATCCGTGATGGACCAGCTGGAAGTGCCACTTTCGCTTTCCGGTTTGCAGATCGACGGCGACGAGACTCTCTCCGAACAAACCGTCTCCCGGGCGATCGCCTCCGAAGTAATCTCCGGTCGGCAATTCCACCGGCAAATACACGAGGCCGAGAGCTTCGTCCACCGAAATTTGTCCCCAGACCCCGGTGTTTCCCGTGTAGGCCCAGGATTCTTTCAGCCAGGTATCGTTTCCAAATTCGTTGGGAAGCGGAATCGTGTGGAAAATCCAGAGGCGCTTGCCGGTGCGCACGTCGAAGCCGCGGACGTAGCCCTTCACATTCTTTCTGCTTCGCGGAACTCCTCCGGTGAGATGCGCGGCGCCGACGATCACCACGTTTCGCGCGACCACGGGCGTGGAATGCAGCCCGACTTCTCCGGTGATGAGATCGATGTCCTGATCGTCGTCTTTTTTCAGATCGACCGCGCCGCCGACGCCGAAGCTGGATATGGGCGCTCCCGTTTTCGCATTCAGCGCGATGAGCCGGTAGCCGGGCGTGACATACAGGATTCGCTCCTCCTTGCCGTCAGTCCAATACGCCAATCCGTGTCCTGAAAGTTGTCTCGGGGCGTTGGAGCCGCGGTCGCCTTCGTTCTCGCTGTGCATCCAGAGCAGCTCGCCCGTGGCCGCGTCCAGCGCGACGACGGCTCTGCGAGATCCGCCAGTTGAATAGACCACGCCATGAACCATCAGCGGTGTCGATTCAAATTTGAATTCGGGGCGCGGGCCGAGCGAGTCCGTCTTGAAGCGCCAGGCCACAGCGAGTTTGTTGAAATTGTCCGCCGTGATTTGATCGAGCGGAGCGTAGCGCGTGCTCGCAAGATCACCGCCGTACGTTCGCCACTCTCCATCTTTCGTGCCGGACTGCGCCCTTGCGGGCAGCGCCGCGCAAAGCATGCAAACAACCGAGACGGAAAGTGCAAACCACCGGGCGAGCCGCTTCATGGACATCCTCCTTGGGAGGGCGCTGCTGGAATTTTAAATGCTGTTGAGCAGGCCACGACGAGCGCCTTATTCTGTGCCTATTTTTGGTGTGAAACAAGAATATCCAGGGAAAAAACATGGCGGTTAACAAAAGTCCCGGAGGGACGTCATAACGTAACCCACCGTTTCAACGGTGGGTGAGGAGTGAAAATGTTTACAGCCCCGTAGGGGCGAAACACTCGCTTGGCCAGTATGCCGCCCCTACGGGGCTTGAATGCCGAGCCATCTGCCCACCCACCGCTTAAGCGGTGGGCTACGTTCTTTCGTCCCTTACGGGACTTCTGAATTCGTCTGCGTCCGGACTTGCCGAGATGCAAATATTTGTTCGTTGTTCCAAGAAATAGGTTTCTAAATTGTTTTCGTTTTGCGGCGAAAGCGCTCCAGCAGCGCGCTGTGCAAGCGCGAGCGGACGTCTTCGGGGAGGGGAACCGGTTCGGAGTTGCAGAAAATCTGGATGGTCTTGCGGCAAGTATCGACGACCAGGCGGCAGTCCGTGCAGCCGGAAAGGTGCTGTTCGAGATCCGATCGCATGTGGGAGTCAAGGACTCCGTCGAGATAGCTGGACAATTCGAGAATGACTTTCTTGCAGTTCACTGCGTTTCGCTCCGTCGAAAGTACTTGTTAAGTTTTTGGCGGAGTTTCAGCCGCGCCCGCAAGAGGCGCGATTTTACAGCCGCCACCGAGATGTCCAGAATCTTGGCCGTCTCTTCCGTGGAAAGTCCCTCCACATCGCGCAGCAAAAACGCGACGCGAAAAATTGGATCGAGTTCGCCGATCACGCTGTTGAGAATTTCATTCAGCTCGACCTGCGCGAATTTTTTCTCGGGCGAGGGTCCCCAGTCCACGATTTCGCGGAAGACCGATTCTTCGCCATCGCCATCTTTCAGCGGCTCATCGAGCGAGACCTGGTTTGCGCGCCGCTTGCGCAATTTCATCAGCGCTTCGTTGACGGCGATGCGCACGAGCCACGTGTAAAAGCGGGAATCGCCCTGAAAGCGATCCAGATTTTGATAGGATTTCAGAAAGGCGTCCTGCATCACGTCTTCCGCATCTTCGCGGTTTTGCGTGATGTTCATTCCCAGGCGGAAAATTTTGCGCTCGTAGCGATTCACGAGCTCTTCAAACGCGCCGGTGTCGCCGCCTTTGGCCAGGGACACCAGTGCGGCTTCGTCATCGCGGACGATTGTGGAAGTTAGCGGTTTGGGGTCGGGAGCGCTCAATATCCGTCGTGTTCCAGGCGGCTGCGCGAATGGCGCAACAACACTCATTTGGCAGGGTACCATAGTTCTCCTTTGCGTTTCCTGCCGGCTGGACCCTGCTATTCTGATGCTCCTCCGAGCGTGCTCGATTCAGCTTATTTTGTATGTTGTGAGCACACGGCAGGAAACCGACCGCGCCTTCCGGGCGGCGCGGAATGTTACAATGGGGCGTTTCTTCCCAGCGGGAATAAGCCGGTGTTTCGCGTTTCAGTGCATGCGGGGAACTGGTAGCGGCACGTTCCGCGCCAGTGCATGCGCGAACGAGCGGAGTGCGTGGATTTCCAATTCGATGCGGACCTTGCCTGATTATTTGCGCAGCGGCATGAAGCTGATTATCGTCGGATGCAATCCGGGCGATCGCTCCGCTCGCGTGGGCCATTATTACGCGGGCCGGGGAAATGAATTCTGGCCGCTGCTTTACGATTCGGGCGTGGTGCCCGAGCTCCTCGACCACAAGGACGACAAGCGGATGATCGAATTCGGCATCGGCTTGACCGACCTTGTGAAGCGTCCGACGCGCGGCGTGGAAGAACTGAAGCGCGAGGATTTTGCCGAGGGGCGCATCCTGCTGGCCGGGAAGCTGGAGCAGTACTTGCCGCAGGTGATTGCGTTCAACGGCATTGGCACGTTTGAGAATTTCGCGCAGCGGCGGTGCAAGCCGGGCCTCCAGAAGGAGCGGCTGTACGGCGCGCAAGTGTTCGTGCTGCCGTCGACGAGCGCGAAAAACGCCACCGGGAGTGGCTCCAAAATCCGCTATTTCCGCCAGCTTGCCAAAGTGCTCCAAAAATTGCAAAACTAAGCGTTCGCGGATCAGGATGCGAAGTCCGGGATCCGCTACTTCAAATTTGAAAATTCAGATTTGAATTTTTAAATATTCGGCGGTTGCTGGCGCATTGTTCCCGCGCCTGCAAATTTGTACCTTGGAGAACGGAATCTCATGAAAGCCAGGATTAAATTTTTGCAGAAGCCTTCCTGCACGACCTGCCGCAAGACTAAGGCGTTTCTTGAAAAGCGGCATGCGGAACTGGAATTGCGCGACCTTGACAAGGAGCGATTGTCGATCGAGGAGTTGGACGGACTCATTGGAGCGCGCGACTACCGCTTGTTTCTGAATACGCGGAACGAACTGTACCGCACGCGGAAAATGAAGGAAAATCCGCCGTCGCGTGAGGAAGCCCTCAAGTTGATGGCGGCCGTGCCCAATCTGATCCGGCGGCCGGTGGTGCTGCGCGGCGCAGAGATTGTGCTCGGCTACGATGAAGAAGCACTCAAGAAAATTGCGAAATAGTCTGCGTGTTTGAATTGATGCCTGCGCATGAACATCAGCGAAAAAATCGCGCTATCGCAAGGGGACCTGGCGGAACTGGTGGCCAGGGACGAATCGCAAGGCGCGTCTCAGGCAGGGCGCAAATGATCGCACTCGCCGAGAAGGTCCGCGCCGAGCTGACGCAGTACGAGCATCCGCTTTTTGTTTTCGACGCACGCCCTGCCGCCGAAGGCGTCGAAGTGGTGATCCAGTATTCTCCGCCCGAGCCGCAGGTGCATACCTACGTTTTTCTGCTCCGCCCGCGTGAAATTGAGAGCAAGCAGTTCCCCTGGATTTTTCAGAAGCAACTTTACGATTGCCTGCACGATTTCATCATCGAGATGTTCACATGCAATCCGCAGCGCCAGGACGTTTGATGGTCGAGCCCTCCCCCACATCCGGCGCTCCGCGCGAATCGCCCGCTAAGGGAGAGCATGCGAGCGCCCTTTCTGAAATGTTGGCGGAGCGCATTCGCGCGCGTGGGCCGATTACCTTCGCCGAATTCATGCGCGAGTGCCTGTACCATCCCGTTCACGGGTATTACTCGCGGGCGAGCGCACGCAGGTTCGGGGATTACTACACGAGCGTCGATGTGCACCCGATTTTCGGGCGCCTCCTCGCGCGGCAATTTGCTGAAATGTGGGAGCAGCTGGGTTCGCCTCGCCACTTCATTGTAGTCGAAGCCGGTGCCGGAGTGGGCCGGCTCGCTGGCCACATTCTGGATTTCAGTGCGCGAACGCTTCCTGAGTTTTACGCGTCGCTCGACTATGTCGCTGTAGAACGCTCCGCCGAGCGCCGTGGGGCTCATGCCGCGCAACTCGCACCACATGTAGAGAAGGGACGCGCTTCCAGTAGCGGCGAAATTCCGCGAGCGATTTCTGCTGGATGTATTTTTTCCAACGAACTGCTGGATGCTTTGCCCGCGCATCGTGTGGTTCTGCAAAACGGAAACTTGCGGGAAATTTTCGTGGGATGGGATGGAGCTCGATTCACTGAGGCCATAGGAGTGCCTTCGACGCCCGAGCTAGGGAGATATATCGACGAGCAGGGCATTGCGCTCGAAGAAGGGCAGCAATCGGAAGTGTGTCTCGAAGCCTGCGAATGGATACAAAACGCGGGGCGAACCCTGGAGCGCGGTTTTGTTCTGAGTATCGACTACGGCCACGAAGCGCGCGCGCTGTACAGCGGGCATCACAATCGCGGCACTCTGCTTGCTTATCGCGACCACGCGGTTTCGGAAAATATTCTTGATTTGCCAGGGGGGCAGGATTTGACTGCGCACGTCAATTTCACGGCGGTGGATTTGTGGGGCCGGCGCGCGGGGCTCGTTCGCACCGGGCTTGTGACGCAGTCGCAATTTCTGGTTGCGCTCGGACGGGGGAATGAATTTAGCGATTTGTATGAAGCGGGGCAGACAGAAATGGAGAAGTTGCGGGCGCGGCTGCTTCTGAAAAACTTGATTCATCCTGAGGGGCTTGGGGAAAAATTTCTGGTGTTGATTCAGCACAAGGGAATTGCTGCGCCACAGCTTACGGGGTTGTCCGGGTATTGAGTTTCTGCGCTACCTCAATTCTAAGGGAGGCAGCAGCTTTGAAGTAGCACAGCCACTCCTGGCTGCGCGATTTTGTCGATCAAGAATATTAAATACTCGACCTGTGGGAATTCGCAAAACCCGCACAGCCAAGAGTGGCTGTGCTGCTTAGGCTCCGGTTTCGCTATAAGCTTTCTTCAGGGATTTTTCCGCTTCTTCTTGCGCGCCTCCGGTGTTGTCTCCGGTTTGCTTGGCCTTGCTGTACTCGTTCAC
>Ga0075018_10000313_pt1 | contig 14267 bp, 14 predicted proteins | sample ColStrG_CSR_2014_FD_71471 | JGI IMG/M metagenome (GOLD analysis project Ga0075018, IMG submission 71471) | Freshwater sediment microbial communities in response to fracking from Pennsylvania, USA - Cold Stream Run_MetaG_CSR_2014 | ecosystem: Environmental > Aquatic > Freshwater > Creek >... | reverse complement strand
TTCCGAAAACCGCGTGCGCGGTCGTGCCGATCAATGCCCGAGCGCGAGCGCGATCAGGCCGAGCGACCCGACGATGACGCGCCACCACGCAAACAGCCTGAAGCCGTGGCTCGACACATAGTCGAGAAAGGTCTTCACCACCAACCACGCGGCCACGAACGAGACCGCAAATCCGATTGCGACGATGACGCCGTTGGCGGCGCTCATCTGTCCGTGGTCTTTGTAGAGATCATACGCAAACGCGCCGGCCATGGTCGGCATCGCGAGCCAGAGCGAGAATTCGGCAGCGGCGCGGCGATCGGCGCCGAGCAGCAGGGCGGCCACGATGGTGGCGCCCGAACGCGATACCCCGGGAATCATGGCGAGACATTGCGCCAGCCCGATGATGAAATACATCGGCAGCGAAAACCCGGTGGCGTCGCGATAACGCGGCTTGAGGTCGAGCTGATCGACCCACAACAGGACGGCGCCTCCGACGACGAGCGCAAAGCAGACGATCCAGGCGTTGAACAGCACGCCTTTGATGAAGTCGTGAGCCAGCCCCCCGACGACCGCCGCGGGCAGGAAGGCGACCAGCACCCCGATGACGAAACGGCGCGCCGCCGGATCGTTGAACATCCCGGCCGCCAGCCGCCAGAGGCGGGCGAAGTAGATCGACAATAGCGCCAGGATGGCGCCGAACTGGATCAGCACCGCGAAGGTCTTGCCGAAGTCCGCGTCCTCGAAGCCGAAGAAACGTTGCAGCAGCAGGAGGTGCCCGGTCGAGGACACCGGAATGAATTCGGTCATCCCTTCGACAATGCCGAGGGCAAAGGCCTTGAACAGGTCGAACCACATGAGTGACATGGCAACGGTTTCGTTGTTCGAATCGCGCGCAGAGAACTAGCGGGCCGCGGGCACCGGAACAAGTCGAGGCCGGCAAAACCACATCAGCGCGTTGCGGTAGCGCCGGGCCCTCCGGCAGGTTGCTCCCCGCCCGCCGCGCCGTTAGGGTCCGGCGCCACCCAAGATTTCGCCTCGCCTTGAGAACCGGCTACCGCATGCTGACGCTGTTCCATCATCCGTTTTGCCCGCATTCGCGCTTCGTGCGGCTGGCGCTTGGCGAGTTCGGGCTGACGGCGCGGCTGATCGAGGAGCGGGTGTGGGAGCGGCGGGAGGAATTCCTGACCCTCAATCCGGCCGGCACTACGCCGGTCCTGCTCGCCGAGGAGCAACCCCCGATTCCGGGAGCCGGGATCATCGCTGAATTCCTCGACGAGACCGTCGGGGCTGAGCTCCGCGACCGGCGGCTGCTGCCGCTCGATTCCGGTCTGCGGATCGAGGTGCGCCGGCTCATGGCCTGGTTCAACGACAAATTCTTCGACGAGGTCAGCGGGCCGCTCACTACCGAGCGGCTCTACAAGCGCCGCATGCCGGCCGATGGCGGGGGCGGATCGCCCAATACCGAGGCGATCCGCGCGGCCCGTCAAAACATCCGCTATCATCTGGCATATATCGGCTGGCTGGCGCGCACGCGCGACTGGCTCGCCGGCGATCGCATGACCTATGCGGATCTGGCGGCAGCGGCGCATATGTCGGCGGCCGACTATATGGGCGATGTGCCGTGGCAAGAAGACGAAGCCGCAAAGGGCTGGTACGCGCGCATAAAGTCGCGCCCCACGTTTCGGCCGCTGCTCACCGAGACGCTGGCCGGGATACCGCCGTCGGCGACCTATGCGGATCTGGATTTCTAGGATCACTTTCAGAAGATCCCGCCTCGATCAAAGCCGCGCTCATCGGCACGGCGCGCGCACAGGGCTTCGATGTCCTCGGCGTGACGCGCCCCGACGCAGCCCCGCAGGCGAAAGCGCGGCTCGAGCGCTTCCTGGCCGAAGGCCAGCATGGCGACATGGCCTGGATGGAGCGGACGGCGGCGCAACGCGGCGAACCGCGCGCCCTATGGTCGCAGGTGCGCTCGATCATCATGATCGGCCTCAATTACGGCAACGCCGGCGATCCGCTGGCGATCCTGCGGCGCCGCGATCACGGCGCCATCTCGGTCTATGCCCGCGGCGACGACTATCACGACGTCATCAAGCCGCGGCTCAAGACCATTGCGCGCTGGCTCCTGGCGCAGGCCGGCGGCGACGTGAAAGTCTTCGTCGACACCGCCGCCGTGATGGAGAAGCCGCTGGCGCAGGCCGCGGGCCTGGGGTGGCAGGGCAAGCACACCAATCTGGTCTCGCGACAGCTCGGCTCGTGGCTGTTCCTGGGCGCGATCTTCACCACCCTCGATCTGCCGCCTGACAGCCCGGAGGCCGATCACTGCGGCAGCTGTCGCGCCTGCCTCGACATTTGCCCGACCGCGGCGTTTCCGGAGCCCTATCGGCTCGATGCGCGCCGCTGCATTTCCTATCTCACCATCGAGCACAAGGGGCCGATCCCGCGCGAACTGCGCTCCCTCATGGGCAACCGCATCTTTGGCTGCGACGATTGTCTTGCCGTGTGTCCCTGGAACAAATACGCGCAAGTCGCGCACGAGGCGAAGCTGGCGGCGCGCGAGGCCCTTGAGGCGCCGCGTCTGGCCGACCTCGCCCGCCTGGATGACGCGGCATTCCGGGCGTTGTTTGCGAAATCGCCGGTGAAGCGCGCGGGTCGCGACCGATTCGTGCGCAACGTGCTGACCGCGATCGGCAACTCGGACGACCCGGCGCTGGCCGGCGAGGCCGAGCGACTCCTCACCGACGCATCCGCGTTGGTGCGGGGCGCCGCCATATGGGCGCTCGGACAGCTCGACCACGGGCGATTGCGCGAGATCGCCGAGATGCGGCGCGCCGTCGACGGAGATCCGATGGTGGAGGCGGAATGGCTGGCGGCGCTCGACGAGGCCGCACAAGCGCCCACCGTTTCCTGATCGGCTCGCGCCTCAGCGGTTCAGAACTCCGCCACCGCGGCCAGCATCCGTTCCACGTCCTCCGGTCGCGACAACCGATGGTCGCCGTCCTTGACCAGGGTGAGCACGACGTCGTCCTGCGCCAGGCGGGCGGTGAGGTCGACGGCGTGCCGCCACGGCACGTCCGGGTCCTGGACCCCCTGGAGAATGCGGACCGGGCAGCCGGTCTCGATCATGCCGTCGAGCAGCAAGTGATGGCGCGCCTCCTCGATCAGCCGGAGGGTAATCGGATACGGCACCTCGCCATATCGGGACGGCCGCTCCCAGGCCCCGTTTTGCTCGATTTCCTGCCGGATTTCCGGCGAGAAGCGTTTCCACATCAGGGCTTCCGTGAAATCAACCGCAGGCGCGATCAGCACCAGTGCGGCGATCCTGGCGGCTGCCGGCGGCGCCCGCCGCGCCAGCGCGCGCACCAGCAAGAGGGCCATCCACCCGCCCATGGATGAGCCGATTACCACCTGCGGTCCGCCGCAGCAGGTCTCGAATACCGCCAGGCTCTCTTCGAGCCACCGGCCGATCGTCCCATCCGTGAAGGTGCCGCCCGATTCGCCGTGACCCGAATAGTCGAATCGCGTGAACGCACGCCCGTGCTGTTGCGCCCAGCCGTCCAGGGCTTGTGCTTTGGTCCCCCGCATATCGGATTTGAACCCGCCGAGCCAAAACAGCCCGGGAGCCGCGCCCGGACGCTGGCGCACCGCAATCGGCCGGGCCGCCTGGCCAGTTCCAACTTCCAGGGATTTCAGGCAATCATTGCTCATGGATCATCATCGGCGAATCAGCTCCCGACCGTCGTTCAGCAATCATCGGCCCTGAATGAGCGACCTCACACCCGGCTTGAATGCGACATCGTCGCCGGATATCGGCGGACGCTGTCACGCTGTGCAAGAGCGTCGATGATTTCGGCCACCATCCGTGCGTTCGTGCCGAGTTGCCAGAAGGAAGCACCGCCGTGAGCGAGGGCTTCGAGGGGACGCGCGTTCCGCGGCGCACGCTCGCCGGCGCCACCATATTGCAGATCGTGCCGGTCCTGCATGAGGAGCCCAATGCCCGTGCCGCCGTCAATGTCGCGTTTGCCTTGCTGCAGGCCGGAGCGCGGGCACTGGTGGCGGCCGACGACGGGCCCCTGGTCGGCGAGATCAGGGCCTTCGGCGGGGAATGGGTGGAGCTTTCCAACGCAACCACGAGCCCGCTGCGGCTGCGGAAGAACGCCCGCGTGCTGGAAAACCTCATCGCGACCGAGCGCATCGATATCGTGCACGCCCAGAGCGCGGGAGGCGCCTGGAGCGCGCGCGTGGCGGCGGCCCGGATCGCGGTCTGGCTCGTCACCACGCTGCCCGACGCACCCGCGGTCGGCCGGCGCTGGCCGGTGCCGGTCTCGGCCGCGCTGGCGCAGGGCGATCGCATCATCGCGCCGTCGATCTATGCCGCTACGCCCGTGATGGAACGCTACCGTGTTGCGCAGGATCAGATCACCATCATCCCGCGCGAGATCGACACCGCCCTATTCGATCCGCTGGCAGTGCCGATCGAGCGCAGCGAGGCCTTGCGCAGCAGCTGGCGAATTCCGGGCCATGCCCGCATCGTGCTGGTGCCGGGTCGGGTCGCGCCGTGGAACGGCCAGATCATCGTGCCCGCCGTCGCCCGCGCGCTCGCCGAGGAAGGGCTCGAGGGCGTCGTCTTCGCCATCGTCGGCGAGCATGCGACGCACCGCAAGTATGCCCGCGACATCATGAAACAGGCGCAGGATCTCGGCGTCGATCATCTGTTGCGATTGACCGGCCATTGCGCCGACATGCCGGCCGCTTTCGCCTCCGCCGATTTGGTGGCGGTGACCGCGGTCGAGCCGCCTCTCCTCGGCAGCGTGGTGGCGCAGGCGCAGGCCATGGCGCGGCCGGTGGTAACCTTCGATGTCGGCATACTGCCGGAGCACGTGCTGGTGCCGCCCAGAATGCCCGAGGAGCTGCGCACCGGCTGGGTGGTCGCGCGGGGCGACCCGATCGGCCTTGCCCACGCACTGAGCCTCGCCTTGCGGCTCGACTCCACCGACTACCAGGCGATGGCGGCGCGTGCGCGCCAATTCGCCGAATACATGTTTTCCCCGCAAAGCGCCGCCGCGGCGACCCGCGCGGTGTACATGTCGCTGCTGGCGCGCGATCTTTGAGGCGCCATGACCAGCCCTACTTGACCGACCCTCTTGACCGGCCCTTGGGGTCCACCCATCTGGCGGGCTTGGTGGTCGCCCGGCGCCCAAGATGAGCGCATATTGCCGTTGACTCGTGCCCGGTTTGTACCGATCCTTCGCCTGCCCGTCGTCACGGGCTCCACGCAACAGCATAGGAGAGCAAAGCCATTCGCCGCCCGATGAGAAGTCAGCAGCCCGTCCAAAAAGACGGCCCGCGTCTTAATGAGGAAATCCGATCGAACGAAGTCCAATTGATCGATCAGACCGGCGCCAACCATGGCGTCGTCGAAACCCGGTTCGCTTTGGAAAAAGCGGTCGAGGCGGGGCTTGACCTGGTCGAGATCGTCGCCAATGCCGAACCCCCCGTCTGCAAAATCCTCGATTACGGTAAATACAAATACCAGGCCCAGAAGAAAGCCGCCGAGGCCCGCAAGAAACAGAAGGTGGTCGAGGTCAAGGAGATCAAGCTCCGCCCGATGATCGACGATCATGACTACGAGGTGAAGATGCGCTCCATGCAGCGTTTCTTCGAGGAAGGCGACAAGGTCAAGGTCACGCTGCGCTTCCGCGGCCGCGAGATGGCGCACCAGGAACTGGGCACCCAGCTTCTCAACCGCGTCAAGGACGACAACTCCAAGTACGCCAAGATCGAGCAAGAACCCCGTTTCGAGGGTCGCCAGGTGGTGATGGTGCTGGCGCCCCGGTAAGGGCGGTGCTGGCGCCCCCACGCGCCGACAACGGCGCGGCGCTCACACTTCGCGCCGCGTGCCGCACCTCGGCCTGTCTCGGACCAGCGACCAGGCCGGAGGCCAGGCGGGACCGCCATCGCGGTCATGACCGGCACCCGGCCGGCGATGGTTGTATTTTGGGATATCCTCTGCCATAACCCCGCCCTCCCGCGACCCGGCTCACAAGGGCTGCCGTGGCTGCGGCGAAGTGCTCAATCAGCACACTTTATCGATGCGATCACCGGCGGACCGGGCCGTTTGCCCAAATTCGTCCGGCCGGAACAGGAGAGCCAAATGCCCAAGCTTAAGACCAAGTCGGGCGCCAAGAAGCGCTTCAAGATCACGGCGACCGGGAAAGTGCTTTATGCGCAGTCCCGCAAGCGCCACGGCATGATCAAGCGGACCAAGAAGGCCATCCGCCAATTGCGCGGCACCTCGGTCCTGTTCAAGACCGATGGCGACAATATCAAGCGGTATTTCCTGCCCAACGGCTGAGCCGACGGACTTCGAACACAGCAACCCCGAGGAGATCAGCCATGGCACGCGTCAAACGTGGCGTCACCAGTCACGCCAAGCATAAGAAGGTCCTCAAGGCCGCCAAGGGTTATTACGGCCGGCGGAAGAACACCATCCGGGTCGCCAAGCAGGCGGTCGAGAAGGCCAACCAATACGCCTTTCGGGATCGTAAGCGGAAGAAGCGCACCTTCCGGGCTCTCTGGATCCAGCGCCTGAACGCGGCGGTGCGGCCGTTTGGGCTGAGCTACAGCCGATTTATCGACGGCCTCGCCAAAGCCGGGCTGATGGTCGACCGTAAGGTGCTGTCCGATCTCGCCATTGCCGAGCCGACCGCATTCCAGGCGATCGTGGAACGGGCCAAAGCGGCGCTGCCGGCGGCGGCCTGACCCCACCCCTGCTTTTCCGAGGCCGCCAGGATTGAAATTCGGAACCCGAATTTCAATCCAGAACCCGGCCTGGGCTTGATTTTGTCCGCGCCGGCAGTCCAACACCTGAAACGGTTGCGACGAGGACGCCGATGCCCGACCTGAATTTGGCCGACCTGAATCGTCTGGAAAGCAAGCTCCTGGCCGACATCGCGGCCGCCGGCGACGAGAGCGCGCTCGAAGCGGTGCGGGTCGCAGCGCTCGGCAAGAGCGGATCGGTCTCCGCACTGCTCAAGACGCTCGGCAACATGACACCGGACGAGCGCAAGCGACAGGGGCCGCACATCAACGGCCTCAAGGACGGGGTCGGCGCCGCCATCGCGGCGCGCCGAGAGACCCTGAAGGCCGCGGCGCTCGATCAGCGCCTCAATACCGAAACCGTCGACGTCACCCTGCCGGTGCGCGAGAGCCCGGCCGAGATCGGCCGCGTGCATCCGATCAGCCAGGTCATCGACGAGCTCACCGCCATCTTCGCCGACATGGGCTTCTCGGTCGCGGAAGGTCCCGACATCGAGACCGACGACCTGAACTTCACCAAGCTCAATTTCCCGGAAGGCCATCCGGCCCGCGAGATGCACGACACGTTCTTCTTCAACCCCAAGCCCGACGGCTCGCGGCTCTTGCTGCGCACCCACACGTCTCCGGTGCAGGTGCGCACCATGATGAGCCAGAAGCCGCCGATCCGGGTGATCATCCCGGGCCGCACCTATCGATGCGATTCCGACCAGACACACACCCCGATGTTCCATCAGGTCGAGGGCCTGGTCATCGACAAGGGCTCCCATCTCGGCCACCTGAAATGGATCCTGGAGGAATTCTGCAAGGCCTTCTTCGAGGTCGATCAGGTGAAGATGCGCTTCCGGCCGTCGTTCTTTCCGTTCACCGAACCGTCGCTGGAGGTCGACATCCAGTGCCGGCGCGACAAGGGCGAGATCCGCTTCGGCGAGGGCGAGGACTGGCTCGAGATCCTCGGCTGCGGGATGGTGCACCCCAATGTGCTGCGCAATTGCGGGCTCGATCCCGACGTGTATCAGGGCTTTGCCTGGGGCATGGGGATCGACCGCATCGCCATGCTGAAATACGGCATGCCGGATCTGCGCGCGTTCTTCGAGGCCGACATGCGCTGGCTCGCCCATTACGGCTTCCGCCCGCTCGATCTGCCGACCCTGGCCGGAGGGCTGAGCTCGTGAAATTCTCCCTCTCTTGGCTCAAACAGCATCTGGAGACCGACGCTGCGCTCGGCACGATCGTGGACACGCTCACCATGATCGGTCTCGAGGTCGAGCGCGTGGAGGACAAGGGCAAGGCGCTCGCGCCCTTCACCATCGCGCACGTGATTTCCGCCGAGCAGCACCCCAATGCGGATCGGCTGCGCGTCTGCATGGTCGATACCGGGACGGGCGATCCGGTGCAGGTCGTGTGCGGGGCGCCCAATGCCCGCACCGGCATGAAAGGCGTGTTCGTGGCGCCCGGCGCGTTCATTCCGGGCAAGGCGGTGACGCTCGGCGTCGGCACGATCCGGGGCGTCGAGAGCCGCGGCATGCTGTGCTCGGAGTTCGAGCTGCAGCTGTCCGACGACCATGACGGCATCATCGAGCTGCCGGGCGATGCGCCGCTCGGCCTACCCTATGCGCAATGGGCCGGCCTCGATGATCCGGTGATCGAGATCAACCTCACCCCCAACCGCCCCGACTGTACCGGGGTGCACGGCATCGCGCGCGATCTGGCGGCCGCCGACATCGGCACTTTGAAGGACGTCCCCATCAAGCCGATCAAGGGCGAATTCCCCTGCCCGGTCGCGGCAGCGCTCGACTTCGGCGCGACGCCCTCGCTCTGTCGCGGCTTTGCGTTGCGGCTGGTGAAGGGCGTCAAGAATGGTCCCTCGCCCGATTGGCTGGCGCGCCGGCTGATCGCGATCGGGTTGCGGCCCATCAACGCGCTGGTCGACATCACCAATTTCATCACCTTCGACCGCGGCCGACCATTGCATGTGTTCGATGCCGCCAAGGTGCGGGGCAATCTCATGGTGCGCCGGGGCCGCGCCGGCGAAAGCCTGACCGCGCTCGACGGCAAGACCTATCGGCTCGACGACACGATGTGCGTGATCGCCGACGATGCCGGGCCGGAATCGCTCGCCGGCATCATGGGGGGCGAAACAACCGGTTGCTCGGAGGCGACCACCGACGTGCTGATCGAGTCGGCGATATGGGACGAGCTCAACATCGCCCAGACCGGCCGCAAGCTCGGCATCAACTCGGATGCGCGCTATCGCTTCGAGCGCGGCGTCGACCCGGCCTTCATGGTGCCCGGGCTCGAGCTCGCGACCGCGATGGTGCTCGAGCTCTGCGGCGGAGCCGCATCCGTCAACGCGATCGCGGCTCAGCCCGAGCACCAGGACCGCGCCATCGAGTTCCCGCTCGATACCGTGATGCGCCTCGCCGGCATCGAGGTCGGGTTGCCCGAGCTTCGGCGGGTGCTGGCGCGTCTCGGTTTTTTCGTCGCCGGACAGGTCAAGACCGTGAAGATCGCGCCGCCATCGTGGCGGCCGGACGTGCACGGCAAGCCCGATATCGTCGAGGAGGTCATGCGCATCATCGGGGTGGACCGCATCCCCTCCACGCCGCTCGATCGCGGGGAGGCCGCGCGCAAGCCGGTGCTGACGCTCCTCCAGCAGCGCACCCGCAAAGCCAAGCGGGCACTGGCGGCCCGCGGCCTGGTCGAGGCCGTCACCTGGTCTTTCATCGCCAAACCGCAGGCGGAGCTGTTCGGCGGCGGCAAACCTGAGCTCGCGCTCGCCAATCCGATCGCAGCCGATCTGTCCGATATGCGGCCGAGCCTGGTTCCGGGGCTGGTCGCCGCCGCCCAGAAAAACGCCGATCGCGGCATCGCCGATGTGGCGCTGTTCGAGGTGGGTCAGATTTTCCGTGGCGACCAGCCGGCCGACCAGCTGACCGCAGCAGCCGGCGTGCGGCGCGCGCTGGCGAAGGCCTCCGGCAGCGGCCGCCATTGGTCCGGCAAGGCCGGCGAGGTCGATGCCTTCGACGTCAAGGCCGATGCGCTGGCCACCCTGGCGGCAGCCGGCGCCCCCATGGGGGCGCTGCAGATCGCGCCCGGCGGACCGGCGTGGCTGCATCCCGGGCGCAGCGGAACGATCCAGATCGGCCCCCACAATGTGCTCGGCCATTTCGGCGAATTGCATCCGCGCGCCCTCGAGGCGCTGCGTGCGCAAGGCCCGTTGGTCGCTTTCGAAGTGATCCTCGAGCGCATCCCGGAACCGAAGGTCAAGGCGACGCGGGCCAAGCCTGTGCTGGAGCTGTCGCCGCTGCAGCCGGTCGAACGGGATTTCGCCTTCGTGGTCGATCGCGGCGTGAAGGCCGGCGATATCGTTCGCGCCGCCCAGTCCGCCGACCGCAAGCTGGTCGAGGCCGTGAGCGTGTTCGACGTCTACGAAGGCGACGGCATAGCGGCCGGCAAGAAATCGATCGCCATCGCGGTCACGTTACAGCCGCGCGAGAAGACCATGACGGATGACGAGATCGAGGTGGTCGCGGGCAAGATCGTGGCCGAGGTGACCAAGCGCACCGGTGGAGTGTTGCGGGGCTGAAGACTACCGTATCGCACCAATGCGTCCATGCGGCTTGAGAATTGGCAGCCCTTTTGACTCTATCGAATATCGTGGCACGATTGCGGAACTGAAGCGGCCCAAACAGCAGCGGTCTGCGCGAACTGAGCTGATGGCGATCAAAAGCCGGATTCGAAAGCGACGTTGGGCTCGCCATTCGCGGGACGGCATATTTGTTGCGGCGGCACTATTATTGTTGTTTCTGGAAACCGAGCTGCTGACGCACAATTCGGTCGCTCAGGAATCGGTCCTCGCCGATACGCTTCGTTCCAGCGCGCAGGCGCGCGGTTTCTTGATAGGCGCGGCGGTCGCAGCGCAGCCGCTGAAAGACGAGGAGGCCTATTCGCAGGCGCTTGCTCGGGAATTTAACGTCGTCGTTCCCGAGAATGCGATGAAATTCGGATCACTGCGTCCGAGCCGTACGCAATTCGACTTTTCCGACGCGGACGCGATCGTCGATTTCGCCGAAGCGCATGCGATGAAAGTGCGCGGACACACTCTTGTCTGGCACAACCAGAACCCGCAGTGGCTCGTCAACGAAAATTTATCCGACAGCGAAAGATCGCGGATCCTGAAGGAGCATATTCAAACAGTTGTCACTCGATATCGTGGACGAGTCTACGCGTGGGATGTGGTGAATGAAGCGATCGATCAAAATCTGGGCCGACGCGAAACATTCTGGTCGAAAGCACTCGGTGACGATTACCTCGAGCAGGCGTTCCGTTGGGCGCGCGAGGCCGATCCGCAGGCAAAGCTTTTCTACAACGACTACGGCGGCGAAGCGCTCGGGGCCAAATCGGAGGCGGTCTACCGGTTGCTGATAAATCTCAAAGCGCGCGGAATTCCAATCGATGGAATCGGGCTCCAATCGCACTTTCGGACCGACCAGCCCCCGAACATGCGGGACGTTGCCACGAACATGAAACGTCTCGCCGCGCTCGGGCTGGAAATTCATGTGACCGAATTTGACGTGCGCATGTCGCTCCCGTCGACCGAGCAGGAATTGCAGAAACAAGCTGAAATCTATCGAGGCTATTTGAGCACGTGCTTGTCTGTTTCAAGTTGCAAAGCGTTCCTGATGTGGGGGTTCACGGATAAGTACTCTTGGATTCCTGGTCATATCGCAGGCATGGGTGCTGCATTACCCTTCGACGGATCCTACAAACCAAAGCCCGCGTACGCGGCTCTGATTGATGTGCTGAGCACTCGCATGCCGAGGACGAAATACTGAACCGTACCGCGCCTGCGCCGGTCGAGATTTGCGACCGGTGCGAGAGCAGTCGGGCGGGTTCTTGGCGGCGGCCCGTTACGCCGTCTACGCCTCGTCTCCATTTCGTCGGAACATGCTCTACCGCCACAGGCGGTGCAGCCACATCCATTGCCCGGGATGCTGGCGAATCCAAGCCTCGACGATGGATGCGATCACCTGCATGGTTCCGGCGATTTCGATCTTGCCGGCCGCATCGCGCACCGGCTCGATCGGGCCGACGATTTCGTAGCGGAAGCGCCGGTCCGGCAAGCGAATGATGCGCCCGCCGTAGATCGGCGCATTGAAGATGCGGGCGAGGCGCACGAAGATCGGATTCATCCGGCAAGGCCGCCCGAAAAATGCCACTTCGATGCCGTCGGCCTGATACTGGTCGACCAGGATGCCGACGAACGCACCGCGATTGAGCGCGGCCCTGATCTGGGCGACCGTGTCCGGACCGCTTGGAATCGGGGTGAAACCGCTTCTCGCGCGTATGTGGATCAACTCCTCCGCCCATGCGCGAATTTTCGGCGTGCGCATCGGGATCGCGGCCTCTCGGCCGCCGACCGCCAGGGCGATGGCCGGAAGCTCCCAATTGGCGAGATGAGCCCCAAAAGCGAGGATTGGCCGTTTGTCTTCGAGCGCCCGCGCATATCGATCGATGCTCGCCTGGTCGACCTCTATGTGTCCTGGGCGCGGGTGAAGGAGATCGTGGTCCCAAAGAAGATCGAGCTTCGAATATTCGACACCCGAGCGCGCCAGATTGTCCCACATGTCGCTCAGGATCAGCTCGATCTCGACGGCGGGCTTTTCCGGAAAGGCGGCCGCGAGCTGGGACCGGGCGGTCCGATGGCCGCGCAGTCGTGGACCTATCCGGCGCAGCAGCCACGCCGCGATATCGGCGCAGCGATCGGGATCGCAATGACGCATCAGCCGCAGCAGCCAAACCGACAGCCGCCCCGCCCATTGCTCCATCCGGCCAAGCCACGTCTCGCCATCGGTCGCTATGCGCCGTGGATTGGCCGCCGCGATGCGCGCCTCGAGATCCTTGATGAAGGGAATGTAGGACGCCGTGCGATCCTCTATGCGGCGCAGACCGCAACGGCTTGCGGCGCCCAGCACTATTTTGCCGCCGGAGCCCGGAGAGAGGACGCATCGCCAATAGCTGGCCGAGGAGCCGAGAAATCGTTCCTTGCACACCTCGACACGCACGACGTCCGCATATGCCGTGCGCCCGCCACGACGGCCGTCCTGCCATTCGAAGCCGCTAGCGCACAGCCGATAGGTCCGCTCACGCGCGAACCAAGCCGGGCGAAACGAATAGGTTGGTTCGCTCACGCCGCTGCCTCTGCGCACCGTGGGCACGATATTGCCGATTCCGCGCAGCCCGGGGATATCGATAAGTTCACGTTGTGGCTCGACGCTGTTCTCGGGCAATAATTACAACACCGTGCGCCAAATTCAGCCTCTCATTCGATGAAATGACAAGGGGTCGTGACGGTAGTTCCTGAGCCATGACGCGCGCCAAACCCCGCCCCGGTACCACGGCCAGCAGCATCCCGACGAGCCGGCCCCGCTGAACCGAGGCCCAGCCGAGGGCGCGATCGTCGGCTCGTTGCCTCGGCAATCAAGTTAGCGCGGATTTCCTGGCGGCTCGGTCGTCCGCGCGCGGCGTTTCGACTACGCCCACGCTGGGCTTGCGAAGCGGGGCTGAACCGGCTATGGCATAATATGCCATCCTGAGCGATATGATCCGTTTCAACGCCGCTGCAGGGGTCACCGATGCCGACTCGAAACGTTGTGCTGACGGAACATCAAGAGAAAGTCATTGAGACTCTGGTCGGCTCCGGCCGTTACCAGAATGCGAGCGAGGTCCTTCGTGAGGGCTTGCGCCTAGTGGAGCAGCGCGCGGCCGAGGACGCTGCAAAGCTGGAGGTTTTGCGGGAGGCAGCGGGTGTCGGCTTTGGCGCATTGGATCGAGGCGAGTTCAAGGAGTTCGACAGCATCGACGATCTCCAAGCTTATCTGAATGGTTTCTCCGAGAAGGTCATTTCACGCGCAGGCGAATGACGATCTTATGATCGAGCAAAAGTGGCGCGTTCGCATCGGCGCTGTCGCAGAGCTCGATTTCGCAAATATCCTCAAGTGGACAGCCGAGAATTTCGGCGCGCGGCAGTCACGGATTTATCGGGACACGCTCGTTCGGGCGATCGGCGAGCTTGCGAACGGTCCCGATGTAGCCGGATCGAAGGCGCGCGACGAGATCATGCCGGGCCTCCGCACGCTCCATGTTGCCCGGCACTGCCGGCGTGGACGCCATTTCCTCTTATATCGGATCGGCAGAGGGCGGATCGTTGAAATCGGTCGTATCCTGCACGACCAGATGGACTTACAGCGTCACTTGTCTTTTCCAACGGACGAGGACGGCGAATAACAGCTCCGCACAGCAAGCCGGGGAAAGCATGGAGTAGATGCGCGAAGCCTGGCGCAAATCCGGCCATCGAAGCGTGCTGTGGCGTAGATTGGCGCGCCACGGTCGATGAAACTGGGAACTATTGCTTCGCTGTGGCACTATGACTGGCTGGCAAAGTTCGCGATTGGACATCCCGATAT
>Ga0075018_10000311_pt1 | contig 14278 bp, 12 predicted proteins | sample ColStrG_CSR_2014_FD_71471 | JGI IMG/M metagenome (GOLD analysis project Ga0075018, IMG submission 71471) | Freshwater sediment microbial communities in response to fracking from Pennsylvania, USA - Cold Stream Run_MetaG_CSR_2014 | ecosystem: Environmental > Aquatic > Freshwater > Creek >... | reverse complement strand
CTCTATGTGCTCGGTGAACAACCCGGACTCGGTCAGACGGTGAAACTCGCCAACAACCTGATGTCGGCGGCCTCGCTGGCCATCGCGGCCGAAGCGCTGGCGATGGGCGTCAAGGCGGGCGTCGATCCGGCCGCGATGCTGGACGTGCTCAATGCCTCCTCTGGCGCCAACAGCGCTACGCTGACCAAGATTCCGAAGCATGTGCTCAATCGCCGCTTCGATTTCGGTTTCGCCAACGCGCTCTCGTTCAAGGACGTACGCCTGTGCCTGGATGAAGCCGAAGCACTGGGCGTGCCGATGGTGGTGGGCGCAGCCGTGCGGCAGATGCTCTCGATCACGCAACAGCTGCAGGGCGAAGCGGCCGATTGCACCGAGCTCGTGAAGGTGGTTGAAAACTGGGCGGGCTGCCAGATCGGCGGCCCATGAGGAGTACATCGTGGGACAGGAACGATTCGACAAAGGCCTGAAGCTGCGCAAGCAGGTGCTGGGGGCGGAATACGTGGAACGCTCGATGGCGAGCGCCGATGAGTTCAGCATGCCGATGCAGGAACTCTCGACCGAATACTGCTGGGGCTATGTCTGGACGCGGCCGGGGCTGGCGCTGCGCGAGCGGAGCCTGGTGAACCTCGGCATGATCAGTGCGCTCAATCGCCCGCACGAGCTCAAGCTCCATGTCAAAGCGGCGCTGAACAATGGCGTCACGCGTGCGGAGATCCGTGAGGTGCTGCTGCAGGTGGCCGTGTATTGCGGCGTGCCGGCCGGCATCGACAGCGTGCGCATCGCGCGCGAGGCCTTCGCCGAACTCGACCAGGCCAAGGGGTAAATCATGGTCAGTGCACGCACGCCGCAGGAACAGCTGGTGCTCGATTTCTTCCGCATACTGAGCAGCGGTGACCTGGAGGCCACGCGCGCCACGCTGCACGCCGATGCCACCTGGCAACCCATGGTCGAGGGCATACCGGGATCCGGCATCCATGGTCCGCGCGACAAGATCGTCGATGAATTCCTGGCGCCGGTGCGCGGCCTGTTCAAGCCCGGTGATCCCAAGACCACGGTGCTGCGCATGGTCTCGGGCGGCGACACCGTGATGTGCGAATCGCGCGGTGTCGGCACCCTGCAGGATGGTCGCCAGTACGACAATCGCTACGCCTGGAGCATCGACGTGCGCGACGGCAGGATATTCGCGATCCGCGAATACATGGACAGCCACTACGTCGCAACCCTGTTTGGCCTCGGTGCATAACGACAGCTACGACTATGTGATCGTCGGCGCCGGCACGGCGGGCTGCGTACTGGCGAACCGGCTCTCTGGCGACGCAAGCGCGAACCACAACGGTACCAGCGTGGCGCTGCTCGAAGCGGGCCCGCGCGACACCGATCCGGCGATCCATGTGCCGGCGATGGTGGCGAAGGCCATCGGCAATCCGCGCCAGTCCTGGGGTTACCAGAGCGTTCCGCAACGGCACGTCGACAATCGGGTGCTGGTGGTGCCGCGCGGCCGGGTGCTTGGCGGCTGCTCGTCGATCAATGGCATGGTCTACTTCCGCGGGCATCCGCGCGACTACGACGATTGGGGGCAACCGGGCTGGAGCCACGCCGCGCTGTTGCCGTATTTCAAGCGTCTCGAGAACTACGAGGCCGCGCAAGGGAGTGAGCGCGCGCGCGGCGGACCCGTGAATGTCATCGATATCCCGCGACCCAATCCGCTGGTGCGACGCTTTCTCGCGGCTGCCGATTCGCTGGGTTTGCCACGCAGTGCAGACTTCAACAGCGGCGAGCCGGAAGGCTTTGGCCCGCGGCAGGCAGCGATCCGTGGGGGTCGGCGCGAATCGGGCGTGACCGCGTATCTGCGGCCCGTCCAGGGTCGTCGCAATCTGCAGATCATCAGCGCAGCGCTGGTCACGCGGGTGCTGTTCGAGGGCCGGCGTGCGATCGGTGTGGAGATCGAGCGCGAGGGCGTGCGCAGCGTGTTGCGCGCACGCCGCGAAGTGATCCTGGCCTGTGGCGCCTACGGCACACCGCAGTTGCTGCAGCTTTCGGGCGTGGGCGAGGGCGCGGCGCTGCAGCGCCTCGGGATCACAACGGTACTCGACTTGCCGGCAGTGGGGCGCAACCTGCACGATCACCCGGCCGCATCGCTGGCGATGCGCACCGCGAACACCGAATCCTACGGCTTGTCATGGCGTACCTTGCCGCGCAGCGCGCTCATTGCCGCGCAGTACCTGTTGGCGCGTTCGGGGCCGCTCGCCAGCAATGTGTTCGAAGCCCATGGTTTCATGCGCTCGCGCAGCGAAGTGCCGCGTCCGGACCTGCAGATCATCTTCATGCCGGCGCATCGCAACGCCAACGGCCATTGGCTGCCGCGTGGCCACGGCTACGGCATCATCTTCGTGAACCTGCGGCCCAGGAGTCGCGGCAGCGTTACGCTCGCCAGCAACGATGCGCACGCGAAGCCGGCGATCGACTTCAATTTCCTTGCGGAACCCGCAGATCTCGAGGTATTGGTGCGCGGCTTCGAGGTGGCGCGCGCGCTGCTGGCGGCGCCATCGTTTGCGCCGCTCGCAAGCCATGAGATCCTGCCTGGAGCCGCTGTCCAGGAGCGCGCGGATATCGAACAACATATCCGCAACTCGCTGGTCACCGTGCACCATGCCTGTGGCAGCTGCGGCATGGGCGCCGTGGTCGATGCCGCGCTGCGCGTCAAAGGCCTGGACGCATTGCGGGTCGTGGATGCCTCGGTGATTCCGACCGTGATTGCGGGCAACAGCAATATTCCCGTCAATGCCCTGGCCGAACGGGCGGCCGATCTGATCCTGGGGAAACTGTCATGAAAGACCTGGCCGGCAAGAAGATCATCGTCACGGGCGGTGCGGGCAGCATCGGTCACGCGACTGCCTGTGTACTGGCGGAGCGTGGCGCCGACATCCTGCTGGTGGACATCAATCGCGCCGGGCTCGAGAAAAAGCGCGCCGCAGTTGCGGCCTTCGGCACGCAGGTGGAAATCTGTCATGCGGATGTCAGCCGCAGCGAAGCCGTGCAGGCCTACGTGAATGTGGCCGTGAAGGCTTTTGGCCGCATCGACGGCCTGTTCAACAATGCCGGTACCGAAGGCAAAGTGGCTTCCATCGAGACCTACGACGAGGCCGAGTTCGATCGCCTGATCGCGGTCAACCTGCGCAGCATCTTCCTCGGCATGCGCCATGTCATACCGGTGATGCTGCAACAGGGCGGCGGCGCCGTGGTCAACACCGGGTCGATCGCCAGCGAGCGCGGGTTGGCGGGTGCCTGCGCCTACAACGCCACCAAACATGGCGTGGTCGGCCTCACGCGCACCGCCGCGGCTGATGTGGGTGCGCGCGGCGTACGCGTGAACGCCGTGATGCCCGGGGTCATCGATACGCCCTTGCTCGAGGCGATGCTCAAGACGCTGTTCAATGGCGATGTGGAACTCGGCAAGCGCACGCTGGGCAAGGTCGCACCGCAGGAGCGCATTGGTCAGCCGCGTGAAGTCGGTGAGGCCGTGGCTTTCCTGCTCTCACCCGCGTCGAGCTTCGTCAATGGGGCAGCGTGGGCGGTGGATGGCGGCGCACTGTGCACGATCCGCCACTAAGGGCTACATGCCGAGCCAGAGCGAGAGGTAGTAGCCGCGCTGGTCCGGTTTGCCGGCGATGCGGCCCAGATCGACATACGCCAGTGTGAAGGTGAAGGGTTTTAGAGGATTCCAGGCCACGAAGGCGTCGAGCGCCTTGTCTTCGCGAAACGCGCCCAGGTCGCTGGGCTTGTAGCGATACTCGCTGCCGACCAGCCAGTTCTCGCGCACCCAGAGCGCGGCCGAGAGTTCTGGCGCCAGGCTGAAACTGTCGCGCTGGTCGCCACCGAACCCCAGCAGACCGAACTGGTTGGCACGCGTCCGGCGCAGCGTCAGATTGACGATGGCGTTGCGGCCAGCAATCGCGGCGAAGTAGACCTTGGTGGCCGCGAGATACAGCTCTACATCCTGTCCATGATGCGCGCCGATGGCCTTGGGTATCACATCGAAATCGAGCGTGCGCTTGATCTGTGCGCCGACGGCCAGCTGTGGCCACCAATGGTCGGGTGCGAAGACGGCTTCGCCGGCAAGGCGCAGCTTGAGACCCAGCACGTCCTGGCCCAGCGTCAACCCGGGGATCACGCTGCCGGCGTCGAATCGCTGGCGTGTGAATGACACTTCGACACGATCGTGGATGCCGGCGGCAAGCCCCGCGCTGCGCAGTTCGAAATCGCTGGTGGAGACATCGCTGAGGTGAGCGCTGCCGCCGATCTGATCGCTGGTGCCGAGACCCGCAATCAAGGCCCAGGGCGAGAGGCCACCACCCGCGGAACCTTCCACCTGCGTTATCGCACCGGTCCATGCCAGCCGATCGCCCGCCTGCAGGCCTGCGCGTGCGGGCAGCGTCGCGATCACGCCGCACAGCCATGCCCCGATCCACAGCGTACGCGCGCCACCGTGCCGGATCCTCGCAGACTTGCGCTGCCTGACTACGCCCACTTCACACCTCGATCCTTCGCCGCCTACGGTAAGAGGGCGCAGGATAGAGGTCGCGGAAGCGCGAGAATGTGTTAGCCCGCACAGCATCGCGGGGCGAGTCCCACTAGCGTATGCAGCGAGGAACCTGAGCCATGAACCCCGTCACATTACGCTGTCTGCCCCTGCTGTTGCTGCTGGCCGTTGGTGGTCCGGCCACGGCGCGCGCCAGCCTGTATGAGCGCCTGGGCGGGCAGAGCGCGATGGCATCCATCTCCGCCACGCTGATCGATCGCGTGGTGGCCGATCCCGTGATGGGGCGCAGCTTCAAGGGCACGAAGCTGCCACGCATCAAGCAGAAGCTGGCCGAGCAGCTGTGTGAACTCACAGGCGGCCCCTGCAAGTACAGCGGTGACCCGATGCCGGAAGTGCATGCCGGCCACCACATCACCGAGGCCGATTTCTACGGCATGGTCGAGAGCCTGCGCACGGTGCTGCGCGAACGCGGCACAGGCCTTGCTGAAACCAATGAACTGTTGCGGCTGCTGGCGCCGATGAAGCGCGACGTGGTCGAGGGCCCGGCAAGAGGCCGCGCGCCATGAGCGTTCGCCGCGCATCGCGCCGCTGCTGGCCGGTGGTGCTGCTGTTCTGCGCTGCCCATGCGCTGGCGGGTACCGTGACTGTGGAAGTGCGCGATGCCACTGGCGCTGCCGTCAGCGATGCGGTCGTGGTGCTCGACCCTGCCGAGCGGGCTCCTGCAGGCGCCCACGAGTCCATCCAGATAGACCAGGTCAATCAGCAGTTCGTGCCGCGCGTGAGCGTGATTCGCGCGGGCACTGCCATCGCCTTCCCCAACAGTGATCGCGTGCGACACCAGGTGTATTCCTTCTCGCCGGCCAATACCTTTGCGCTGAAGTTGTACGCGGGCTCGCCCAAGACGCTGGTGCCCTTCGACAAGCCGGGGATCGTCACCATGGGTTGCAACATCCATGATTCGATGGTGGCCTTCGTGTTGGTGGTGGATACACCGTACTTCGGCAAGACCAACAGTGCCGGTTCGGTAGCGTTGAAGGTGCCGGGCGGTCGCTATCGCTTGCGCGTGTGGCATGAGCATGCCGCCAGGGCCCACGTGGCGGAGGCTGTCACTGTCGGGGTCGACGCGCAGAACTTGCCGGTCAGCCTCACGGTGGATCCCGGCTCGGCGGTTGCGCCCGCGTGGCCGGAGTAGATCGGGCCGGAGTTCTCTTCAGTGCGCCACTGGCGCGTAACTCAACCCGTAACCCATCGGCCAGGTGCTGGCCGGATTCTTGCCCGTGCCACCGCCAGTGCCCGTGCGCCCCGCGACAGGTGCGGCGCCGTTGGGCCATGCAAATGACAGCCGGCCGCTGAAATCGAAGCGCGGTTTGCCAGCCTGATCGCCAATCAGCAGATCCGCGATGCCGCCACCTTCAGTACCCGGCAACCAGGCGGCGACGAAGGCGTCGCTGAGTTCAATCTCGGGCCTTGCCCACAGTGGCCGACCCGAGAGCAGCACGCTCACGGTGCGAATACCCGCCTGGTGCAGCTGGCGCAATTGCTCCAGCGGCTGGCCGACGTTGTAGAGCGGCAGTTGCACATCGCCGAACATCTCGGCGTAGGGCGTCTCGCCGTAAACAATCACCGCGACATCGGGACGATCCTTGCCGCTGAGATCGGAGCCATCCACCAGGCGACCGCCGCCGGCCTCGACGGCACTCTTGATCGCATCCTTGATCGTGGTGGCGCCTGGATAGTCTGCGTTGCTGGTATCGCTCCCTTGCCAGGTGAGCGACCAGCCGCCGCTTTGCATCGGCAGGCTCTCGGATCCAGGTCCACCGACCATCACGCGGGCACCGGCAGGAATCGGCAGCGCGCCACTGTTCTTCAGCAACACCAGTGATTTGCGCACCGCTTCGCGCGCCAGGTCGCGATGTGCCGCGGAGCCCAGCAGTGCCATGCGGCCTTCGTAGGGCCGCGCAGCATCGAACAGTCCGAGCCGGAATTTCACGCGCAGGATGCGCCGTACGGCATCGTCGAGTCGTGCCGCGCTGATGGCGCCCGTGCGCACGTCGGTCAGCGTGTTGGTATAGAGGCCCTGCCACTCGTAGGGCGCCATGAACATGTCGACGCCGGCATTGAAGGCTGCGGTGCAGTGATCGGCCTTGCAGCCAGGCACCTGCGCCTGCGCATTCCAGTCACCGACCACCAGGCCCTCGAAGCCCATGCGACCCTTGAGCACGTCGGTCAGCAGCGAGTGGTTGCCGTGCATTTTCTGGCCCTGCCAGCTCGAGTACGAGGCCATCACGGTGTAAACACCCGCCTCGATCGCGCCGACATAACCCTGCGCATGCACGCGAATCAGCTCAGACTCGCTGACGCGCGTGTCGCCCTCATCGACGCCACCGGCGGTGCCACCATCGCCAATGAAGTGCTTGGCGGTCGCCGCCACCTTGCCATTCTGCAGTGTCGCGGCCGCAGCAGGACTGCCCTGCAATCCCTCGACCGCGGCACTCGCGTACGCGCGCACCAGCGCGGGATCCTGCGCAAAACCTTCGTAGCTGCGGCCCCAGCGCACGTCCTGTGGCACGGCCAGCGTTGGCGCGAAGGCCCAGTCCCAGCCCGTGGCCGCGATTTCCTCGGCGGTCGCGGCGCCGATGCGGCGCACCAGCTCGGCATCGTGCGCAGCGCCGAGTCCGATGTTGTGGGGATAGAGCACGGTGCCGACGATGTTGTTGTGGCCATGCACGGCATCGATGCCGAACAGCGGCGGAATGGCTTCATGGCTGGGCCGCGCCTCGAGTGCCACGGCGCGGAAGTCGCGCGCCAGCTGCAGCCAGGCGGCCGTCGGCGAGCGGTCGTCGCCGTTCGGTCCCGAGCCACCGCCGGCGAGTATCGAACCGAGCGGGTAGCGGCGCAGGTCCTCGGGCTTGATCGAGCCGATGTCGGTCTGGATCACCTGGCCCACTTTTTCTTCCACGCTCATGCGCGCGAGCATGCGGGTGATGCGCTCTTCAGTGGCGGCATCGACGAGTCCGCGGCTATGCGTTGCCGGCCAGAGCTGTGGATGCGCAACACCGGCTGACTGCGTGGCGGCGCCAGCCGCGATGCCGAAGGAGGTGACGCACAAGGCGGCGGCCGACAACGCGACACACATGGTGAGCGCCCGCAGGCCCTGTTGACTCGATCGCATCGACTTACTCCCGCAGGAAACTGCGATACCAGGCGCCACTGTGCTTGAGGCGTCGTTGCTGGGTAGCGAAATCCACGTGTACCAGGCCGAAGCGGCGCGTATAGCCTTCGGCCCACTCGAAATTATCCATCAAGGTCCAGGCGAAGTAACCCTTGACCGGCAGACCGCGCTCGATGGCTTCGCGCACGGCCAGCAGGTGATGCTGCAGATACAGGCAGCGCTTGGCATCGTCAATCGTGCCGTCGGCAGCCGGATGGTCATCGTAGCTGGCGCCGTTCTCGGTGATGTAGATCTGCTGCGCGCCATATTCGCGTTGCAGGCGCTCGAGCAGCACCAACAGGCCCGCGGGCGATACCTCCCAGCCGAGGTCGGTGCGCTCGGCGCCAGGCGTGGGCACCACGCGCGCCGACATCGGGCCATCATTGGCCGCATGCGCAATGGTCTCGGGAAAGTAGTAATTCACGCCGAGAAAATCCGTGGGCGCGGCAATGGTGGCAAGATCCCCAGGTGCCATCCGCGGCGCGTTGTCGTCGCACAATGCCCAGATGTCGGCGGGATAGCCGCGTCCGTACAACGGATCGAGGAACCAGCGATTGCGCAGCCCATCGTAGCGGCGCGTCGCGGCCACATCGGTAGCCGCAGCACTCGCACTGCTGTTCGGGTGCAGGCTCAGGGCGATGCCGACCTGCGCGCCGGGCACATTGCTGCGCAGTACCTGCACCGCGCGGCCATGCGAGAGCAGCACGTGATGGCAGGCCTGCAGCGCCGCGCGCCAGTCGCGCAGGCCCGGCGCATGCGTACCGTCATAGCAACCGATGAAGGCGCTGCACCAGGGTTCATTGTGCGTGATCCAGCGACGTACCCGATCGCCCAGTCGGCGACTGAGCACATCGGTGAATTCGGCGAACTCGTCCACCGTGTCGCGATGCGCCCAACCGCCACGCTCCTGCAGCCGCTGCGGCAGGTCCCAGTGATAGAGCGTGGCCCAGGGTTCGAGTCCGCGTGCCAGCATGCCGTCGATCAGTCGCGAGTAGAAATCGAGACCCTTGGCGTTCGGCGGTTTACCCGCACCATCAGCGAGTATCCGCGGCCACGCAATCGAGAAGCGATACGCACCGATGCCAAGTTGCGCCGCCAGATCCAGGTCTTCCGGCCAGCGATGGTAATGATCGCAGGCCACTGCGCCGCTCGAGCCATCGCGGATATTGCCGCGCACGGTGCAGAAGCGATCCCAGATCGACTCGGCGCGGCCATCCAGCGTGGCGGCGCCTTCGATCTGGTACGCGGAAGTGGAACAGCCCCAGCGGAAGTCAGCCGGAAAATCGCTGCGACGCAGTGCGGGCGCATTGGCGGCGAGCAGCGAAGTGGCGGCTGGGGCAGGTGCGAGGCTCATGGTCTCTCTTGTCGTTCGAATCCGTCGCCCACGACAACGCGGCGTGGGGGTCGCGCGATCGCAGGGCGGCCTACGTTACCGCAACGCTGGAAAGCTTTCCACCTCCGGTTTGAAGGCTAAAAAGGCGCGAACCTGAGTGCCGGCGCGGCTGGCCCCAGGGTGGGTCAGGGCCGCGGATGGGTCGCGGCGGAACGCTGCTGGGGCGGCATGGCGATCGAGGCCCGCCAGGTCACGTTGATCGGAAACTCGCGTTGCACCGGCAGCAAGGAATCGTAGCAGCGGTTGAGCAGGCAATTGAGGCCGCTGACCGTGACTTCGCGCAGGGGGATGTGCACCGAGGTCAGTCGCGGCGCCGAATATTCCGCGCTCTGCGTGTCATCGTAGCCCAGCACGGAAACGCGTTGCGGCACCGTGAGGCCGGTTTCCTGGAAGTAGGAGAGGGCGCCGACCGCCATTTCGTCATTGGCGCAGAACACCGCCGTGAAGCGGTGTTTCGAAGCCAGCAGCGCCTTGGCCGAGGCCCAGCCACCCTCGGGCGAGAAGTCGCTGTCGATGGTGCGCACGCTCTGCGGGTCGATGCCCTGGCGACGCAGTTCGTTCATGAAACCCGCAATGCGGGCGACATTGTCCTGCGAGGTAGTGGGACCGGCGATCACGGCGAATTCCCGATGCTGGTGCTGCAACAGCGCCTGCGCCGCCACGGCGCCGCCGTGCAGGTGATCGGCACAGAAGCACTGGTCACGCATGCTCTCGAACACCCGGTTGAGCACCACGATGTTGGGTTGTTCGCGGCCCAGGGCGACGATGTCTTTCTCGAGCAAGGCATTGCTCATCACGATCAGACCGTCGCAATCGCGGTTGATCAGGAACTGCACGCCTTCGATGGCCTGGCGCCGTTCGTCGGCGGATCCGTGCCCGAAAGCGACCACCATGTGGCGGCCGCCAGCGCGCAGCTCGGCATCGATGGTCTGCAGGATGGGCGTATAGAAAGTGCCCTTGAGGATCGGAATGTACACGCCGACCATCTGCGTCGAGCCCGAGAGCAGCGAGCGCGCGGCATGCGAGGGCCGGAAGTTCAGTTGCTCGATCGCGCGACGCACGCGCTTGGCCGTGGCAGGGGCCACCGAGCCCTTGCCGCTGACCACGCGCGAAGCCGTGCCCAGGCCCACGCCTGCGAGTCGCGCAACATCCTTGATGGTAGCCATGATGAAATTGACGCCGAAAAACTGCCGGTGCTATATTGCCCTTAAAAGTGGGAACGTTTCCATAGTTCTACGCCTATTGCAGGGAATCAGGCGCGGGCCCTCTATAATCCGCAGGCGCCGCTACGCGACGCGTACACAACGGACCTCGGGGGTCGTACGAGCAGAGTATACAGCCTCGATGCAGCGGCCTCGCCGGTAGTCCGGACGGCTGCGCTGTCGCTCGTGCTTGCGCTGCTGTGCCTGGCACTGCCCTGCGCCGCTGCCCATGCGGCGCAAGCCGCATCGACTACGCGCCCACGCGCCGAGGTGTTGCACTGGTGGACTTCCGGTGGTGAGGCGGCCGCGGTGCGCACGCTGGCCGATGCCTATCGTGCCGCCGGCGGCGACTGGGTCGACACTGCGGTCGCCGGCAATGAACAGGCGCGTGCCGTGGCACTCAGCCGCATCGTCGGCAACGACGCGCCGGCGGCCGCACTGTTCAATGCATCACGGCAGTTTCGCGAACTGATCGACCAGGGCCTGTTGATCACGCTCGATGACGTCGCGCAGCGCGAAGGCTGGGACGCGATACTCCCGGAACCGATCCTCAATGCGGTGCGCGTGAATGGCCACTACTATGCAGCACCCGTCAGCCTGCACATGCCCACCTGGATCTGGTATTCGAAGGCAGCGCTGCGCAAGGCCGGCGTGGAAAGGGAACCCACCAGCTTCGCCGAGTTGTTCGTCGCACTCGACAGGCTCAAGGCCGCGGGCCTCATTGCGCTCGCGCACGGTGGCCAGGCCTGGCAGGACAACATCGTGTTTCGCGCCGTACTCGCCAACCTCGGTGGTCGCGAGCTGTATCTGAAGGCTTTCCGTGATCGCGATGCCGCCGCGATCGCCTCGCCGCAGTTCCGCGAAGTGCTGACCACCTTCAAGCGACTGCACGGCTATGTGGATGCCGGCTCACCGGGCCGTAACTGGAATGATGCCACGGCGCTGCTGATTTCAAATCGCGCCGGCTTCCAGATCATGGGCGACTGGGTCAAGGCGGAATTTTCCAGCGCCGGCAAATTGCCCGGCCGCGACTATGGTTGCATCCCGGGATTCGGCGCGCACTCGCCCTATATCATCCAGGGTGACGCCTTCGTGTTTCCCCGCAGCGGCAGCGCTGCCACGCTGCGCGCGCAGAAACTACTGGCGAGCGCCATCACCGGCAAAGCCACGCAGCTGGCCTTCAGCGCGCTGAAGGGCTCAATTCCCATTCGCGCCGACGTCGATGTCAGCACGCTGGACCAGTGTGCGCGTCTGGGCGTCTCGATCATGAAGGATCGCTCGCGCCAGCTCGGCAATGATGAAACCTGGCTCACGCCCGACCAGAACGGAGCGCTGGCCGACATTCTCACCGAATACTGGAATCGCGATCTGGCGGTAAGCGTAGTCCAGCAGCGGATCGCGGCCGCGCTCGCCGATTGAACGCGTGCGCCGCATGATCACGCGCCGCATCGACAGTGGACTGCGCCGCGCGCACCTGGCCCTGGTGCCGATGGCCCTGGTGGCTTTGGTCTGCTATCTGGGTGCGACGCTTTGGTCGTTGCGCATCTCGCTGAGCAGTTCACGCAGTTTTCCGGTCAGCGATTTCGTCGGCCTGGCGCAATACCGTCGCTTGTTCAGCAACGAGCGCTGGTTGCATTCGCTGGGGAACCTCGCGACTTACGGTCTGCTGTTCGTAGCCGCCTGCCTGATCATCGGCTGGCTGCTGGCTATATTGATCGAGCGCGAAGTGCGCATGGGCGGCGCGCTGCGACTGGTATTCCTGTACCCCTACGCCATGTCCTTCATTGCCACCGGACTCGTGTGGCAGTGGTTGCTGAATCCGGGCCTCGGCATCCAGGAAGCCGTGCGGCGCTGGGGATTCAGCCAGTTTCGCTTCGACTGGCTGGTCGACCAGGATCATGCGCTCTATACGATCGTGATTGCGACGGTCTGGCAGGCATCTGGCCTGGTCATGACGATACTGCTCGCGGGCATGCGCGGCATCGATGCGGATATCTGGCGCGCAGCGCGCATCGATGCAGTGCCCGCGTGGCGACTGCACTTGTGGGTCATCGCGCCGATGCTGGCGGCGCCGTTTGCCACGGCCACCCTGTTGCTGCTGACGGGCGTCGCGAAACTCTACGACGCCGTGGTCGCCATGACCCAGGGCGGGCCGGGCACCGCGAGTGAAGTGCCCACCAAGTTCATCATGGATCACCTGTTCGGGCGCGCCAACATCGCCCTGGCTTCGGCTGGCGCGACGGTGCTGGTGCTCAGTGCACTGATCGTGATGATGCCACTGATCTATGCGCGTGCGCGCAGCAGCCGGAGACCGGCATGAGCGGGGCGGGAGGCGAACGGCCATCGGTGCCGCGGCGCTGGTACACCGATCCTGCGCGGCTGGGCCTGCTGGCGCTGCTGCTCTCGGCCGCGCTGTGCTTCCTGCTGCCCCTGTATGTAATGAGCCTGACCTCGTTCAAGAGCATGGAAGAGATCCGCAACACGTCCTTGTTCGCGCTGCCGCCGCAGTTGAGTTTCGCGGCCTGGCAGGCCGCCTGGAGCAGCGCGTGTACGGGCGTGGCCTGCAATGGCATCAGCGCCGGTTTCTGGAATTCAGTGCTGATCGTGATTCCCAGTACGCTGATCGCCGTGGGCCTGGGCGCGCTCAATGGTTACGCGCTGGCGTTCTGGCGGCTGCGCGGCGCCGGTGTGCTGTTCGCCGTGCTGATGATCGGCGCCTTCCTGCCCATCCAGGTCATGATGTTGCCACTGGTGCGCCTGCTGGCGCCGCTCCATCTGGTCGGTACACTCACTGGCATCATCATCGTGCACGTGATCTTCAGCATGCCGGTGATGACGCTGATCTTCCGCAACTACTATGCGGCCTTGCCGCGCGAACTGTTCCTGGCCGCGCGCCTCGATGGTGCCGGCTTCCTGTATGCCTTCCTGCGCCTGATGCTGCCGATGTCGCTGCCGATGCTTGCCGTGGCAGCCATCATGCAGGCCACGGGCGTGTGGAACGACTACCTGCTGGGCCTGGTGTTTGCGGGGCGCGAGCACCTGCCGATGACCGTGCAGCTCAACAATCTCGTCAACACCACGACCGGTACGCGTGAGTACAACGTCGACATGGCGGCGACCCTGCTGACGGCGCTGGTGCCGCTGTTGATCTATGCGCTGGCGGGGCGCTGGTTCGTGCGTGGCATTGCCGCCGGCTCGCTCAAGGCCTGACGCATGACGGCACTCACGGTGGAGCAATTGTCGGTGCAGCTGGGCGGCCGCAGGGTGATCGAGCGGCTTGATCTGCAGGTGGAGTCCGGTGAGTTCCTGGTGCTGCTGGGCGCCTCCGGCTGCGGCAAGTCGACCTTGCTGCACACTGTGGCCGGGCTGCAGGCACCACACGCCGGGCGCGTGCTCATCGATGGCGTCGATCGCACCTGGAGCGATCCGGGCGAGCGCAATGTGGGCATGGTGTTCCAGTCCTATGCGTTGTATCCCACGCTGTCAGTCGAAGGGAATCTCGGTTTCGGGTTGCGCGCACGCGGCGTGGCGCGCGGCGAAGTGCGCGAGCGTGTACGGCGTGTGGCGCAGTTGCTGCAGCTCGACGCCTTGCTGGAGCGCAAGCCCGCACAGCTCTCCGGTGGACAGCGCCAGCGCGTGGCCATCGGGCGGGCCTTGGTGCGCGAAGCCGGTCTGCTGCTGCTCGATGAGCCGCTGTCGAACCTGGACGCCGGCCTGCGCGCCACGCTGCGGCGTGAGCTCAAGCTGCTGCACCAGCGACTGGGTGCGACGATGATCCATGTCACCCACGACCAGGTCGAGGCCCTGACACTGGCAACGCGCCTGGCCGTGATGCAGGACGGGCGCATCCGACAGCTGGGTACGCCAGACGAAGTCTACCGGCGCCCCGCGAATCGGTTCGTAGCCGGGTTCATCGGCTCGCCGGCGATGAA
>Ga0075018_10000310_pt1 | contig 14283 bp, 19 predicted proteins | sample ColStrG_CSR_2014_FD_71471 | JGI IMG/M metagenome (GOLD analysis project Ga0075018, IMG submission 71471) | Freshwater sediment microbial communities in response to fracking from Pennsylvania, USA - Cold Stream Run_MetaG_CSR_2014 | ecosystem: Environmental > Aquatic > Freshwater > Creek >... | reverse complement strand
TTTGGGGCAGGGTTAGATGGAAGGCTGTTGCAAATTGGCAACAGTTTCCATTCTAATACAGCCACTACGAAGCCATCGTCTTGTGGGGCGCGATAAGGCCATGCTAGCGAAATGTGCGGCAAATCGGTAATTTTGGGTCGGGATGCAGGCGTGGTAAGGACACACCAAAGCTGCGCAAGAAATTGCCTGATTGTGGCCTCTATTTTTCTTGCCGGCTGCACGCTTATGCCTGCAAGCGGCCCGGCGAGTATCGATGTCGCCCCGCTTGTGCCTGACAGTCGTCCGTACGCCTTTGTCAAAGTCACCCGCGCGCTTGTTGACGCTCTGGCTCGCTATACGCCGAGGCTCTCGAATACCTTCGCCGACCGGCGCCCTCCAAATGACTTCCATTTTGGGGTTGGCGATATCGTCACCGTGACAATTTTCGAGGCCACGGCGGGTGGCCTGTTCATTCCTGCCGACGCCGGCGTGCGCCCGGGAAACTTCGTCACCCTGCCGAACCAGGCGGTGGACAACAATGGCAACATTTCAATACCGTATGCAGGCGTCATCCGCGCGAAGGGGCGAACTCAAGTCGAGATCCAACAAGCCATCGTCGATTCGCTCAAGAACCGAGCTATCGAGCCGCAGGCCGTGGTCGCACTGGCCGACCAGAGAACATCGCTTATCAGCGTGTTGGGTGAGGTGAACCGCCCGGAACGGATTCCTGCAAGCGCAGCAGGCGAGCATCTTCTTGATGCGATTACGCGCGCCGGCGGGCCCAAGGCTCAGGGATTTGACACTTGGGTCATGCTGGAGCGTGCTGGACATCGTGCCGCAGTCCCATTTGGTGCGCTCGTATACGAGCCTTCGAATAACATTTACGCCCATGCCGGCGACACGATCTACGTTTATGCTGAACCACAAACCTTTTTGGCGTTCGGCGCTTCTGGCGCCACCTCGGGCGGCGGTGTGGGCGGCGCTTCGATCACCAATCAGGGGCAATTCAAGTTCGATGCATGGCGAATTTCGCTTGCAGAAGCCGTTGCCAAGTCCGGTGGGCTAAATGATTTCCTTGCTGACCCGGCAGCTGTATATCTTTATCGCGGTGAGACTCGGGAAGTTGCGGAACGGCTTGGCATTGACTGTTCAAAATTTGAGGGGCCAATCATCCCGATCATTTACAATATCAACTTTAGAGATCCTGCGGGTTATTTCTTGGCCACAAACTTCGAGATGCGCAACAAAGATGTGATCTACATTTCAGATTCGGCATCCGTCGAGACCAGCAAATTCTTGAATTACCTAAGAACAATTATGGCTACCGTCAACGACCCAATCCTGTACGCCACCAATTTTTACACTCTGAAGGCAGCAATAAGAGGAGCCGGTAACGTAACGACAGTATTCACGCCCACGCCCATCGGCCACTAGAGCGTTTTCAAAGAGAGCGGAATCGGGTTGGGATTCCTTTTTGGGGAATGTGTGATTCATGGGCCTCCGGTTTAGCAGAGCTGGAGGCTTCCATGGGCTGGCGATCAGGACAGGCTTATTCGCAGGATTTGCGTGAGCGGGTTTTGGCGGCGGTTGACGTCGGGATGTCGGTGCGCGAGGCCGCGACGCTGTTCCGGGTCAGTATATCGTACATTTGCAAAGCCTTGATCAGACGCGCCGCTCTGGCGAGACGGCGGCCCGCTTCCAGCACGGTCACGTGGGCCAGAAGCTGGCCGCCTATCAGGAGGCGATCCGGCAACGGGTATCCACCCAGCCGGATGCGACGCTGGACGAACTGCGCGCCTGGATGCTCGCAAGTCACGGAGTGTCGGTGAGCCAGGGCGGAATGTGCGCTCGACCGGCTGGGTCTGACGCTCAAAAAAAGACGCAACACGCCTCCGAGCAGGAGTGGCCCGATGTTGCCGCAACCCGCGCAGCCTGGCGCGAGGTCCAGCCGAGCCTGAACCCGACACGGCTTGTTTTCCTCGACGAAACCTGGGCGACCACCAACATGGCGCGGCGCTATGGCAGGGCTCCACGCGGCGAGCGTGTCATTGCCAGCGTTCCGCGCGGGCATTGGAAGACGTCCACATTCGTGGCCGGCCTGCGCGACGGTGCCATCACAGCACCGCTGGTGATCGACGGCGCTATGAACGGGGAGACCTTCCGCACCTATATCGAACAGTTCCTTGCGCCAACGCTGGCACACGGCGATATCGTCATCATGGACAATCTGGCGGGCCACAAAGTCGCCAGCGTGCGCGAGGCGATCGAGGCGCGCGGCGCAAGCCTGATCTACCTGCACCCTACTCGCCCGATCTCAACCCAATCGAACAGGCCTTCGCCAAGCTCAAGGCGTTGTTGCGCAAGGCCGCCCCGCGCACCGTCGAGGCCCTTTGGATCGTCATCGGAGAAGCTCTCTCTGCATTCTCCCCCAGCGAATGCGAAAACTATCTCGCACACGCAGGCTATCGACGGTCAGCTTGAAAGGGCTCTAGGGACAGCGTTGTTGGCCCAGCAGAATAGACTTTATCTTCAACATTGAACTTCAGTACTTTCAGTACTTTCGAGAGCTGTGTATCCGAATCATTCTGTCCGCGGTCCTCATGGGGTTGGGCATTCGGAATACACGGCGCCATTTACCGCGTCGATCCGCTCCAGGCATGGCGCCGATTCTGTAATGGGCCCCTAGGATCGTTCTGTGCCAGCGTTTCCTCGACCGCCGCCTCACCAACCTCGGCGGCCCTTATAAGGCGTAACGCGCACAGCTTCTCGCTCACACTCGGACAGCCTTCTCACGCGCTGCCAGGCGTCCTCGCTCGCCTGGATCGCCTTGAGCATGGCCGCGATCTCCCGCACCTAAGTCGCCAGCAGACCTTTGAGACGGCTATAATCGAGCGCGACTGGCGGCGCATGAGAGCTCCGTCTAGGAGGCCTTGTCGAGATGTATCTGGCGGGGGTTTCGGTGCGGCGTGTCGAGGACACCACAGAAGCTTCTGTGGGGTACGCGCGGTATCGGATTCGACGACACCGGCAACTCCATGCCGTGCTGCGGCCCGAAAGGCCCACAATCAATTGTTATCAACGTTTTAAGCTCAAGTCGGCCTCCATGCGCCCGATCGCCAAGTTTAGGGCATGGAAACACCTTCTCAGTTCCAAAACACCCTCCGGCGGATTTTTCAGCCCCCCTTCCCCCAGAAGTCGCGTCCGCGCGAGTTCATAAATGACCTTTCGCAATTGAGCGAAAGAACTTGATGGAATTGCTTCGCCGCCTAGCTTGTGGCAGTCTCGCGCGCTTCACGCTGTGAGATTTTCGAGTATCAAAACATTGACTTTTATGAGCCGATTCACCAGATCGAAATAGGTATTTAAGCTTATATTCTTGTGAGGTGTCCTTGGGGAACATATTATGTTGATGCGGCAACTTAGGCACATCCAGAGGCTATGCTCTACAGCGGTCGAATCAGCGGGGATGTGACCGACTTGGCGCGAAATGCGGCGAGGGCGGCTCAGGCATCGCTGCCGTAACAAAGATGGAGCCGGCACCTGTTCACCGCTCCCTCGGTTGCGAAGATTTTGAGCGCCAAGTAGCATCCGTCGGTTGCACAACCTGTGATTGCGATGCAGGCAAAGGCGTTATGAGAATGATTTGGACTGACTCATTACAAATTGAAGTCCCTCGCGCCCGCGTACCGGATGGCGTTCGAATTTACGCCATCGGGGACGTGCATGGCCGGGTAGATCTTCTGGACCAGGTGTTATCGCGAATTGGTGTCGATTTGGCGACTCACCCCACAGCCAATGCCGTTCTCGTCTTTCTCGGTGATTACATCGATCGTGGACCGGCATCCAAGGACGTGCTTGACCGGCTCATTACCTGTTGCGCTACTCGTCCAACTGTTTGTCTTATCGGAAACCACGAAACCTACTTGTGTGAGTTCCTGAGAAATCCAGAAATACTTTCTGCTTGGCGGCAATATGGTGGACTCAACACGCTATTGTCGTACGGTATCAGGCCATCGATTGAAAGTGACCCACAGGAACGGGTGAAATTGGCTCAGGCACTTGACCGCGCTCTCCCCCCAAGTCATCGGCAATTTCTCAACAATTTAAAACCGTACTTCGTTTGCGGCGATTTTTTCTTCGTCCATGCGGGGGTCAGACCAGGGGTCCCCCTGACCGATCAATCTGAAAAAGACCTCCTCTGGATCCGTGAGGAATTCCTCCTTTACGAGGACAGTTTCGGGAAGATCATCGTTCATGGGCACACGCCTGTCCTGGAGCCTGAAATTCGGGCAAACCGAATCAGCATCGATACGGGCGCCTACGCCACTGGACGACTGACCTGTCTCGTGCTGGAGGGTGATGATGTCGGTTTTGTCTGAGAAGTGATTCCGAGGCGATGACACCAACCATGTCTCGGACGCGGTTTCGCCAGCTCATGCTGGTTTTTGCGCTCGTTTTAGGTTTCCAAGCGATGTGGATCATCCTGCCTGAAACGATTCGCCCAGGTTCCATTCATTTCTCATTGGACGCGCAGGCGGCCAAGCTTCAGCGATCTAAAGCCGCGTGGGCTGCTTCGCTTGCATCTGTGAGAGGAGATTTATGGGCTGATAATGCCCTTACCTATACGGATCTGATCTGGACACGAAATCTAAACAACAAGGATGCAAGCGATAGGCTAGATCAAGAAGCCCGCGCTAGCGCTGAACAGGCATTGACCTTCTCACCGCATCGGGCCGACGTTTGGTTGCAACTTGCAGCTTTCGCTGACGGCACCGACTTGCAAGCAGCTTCGGTCCTCAAGCTGTCATATTACACTGGGTCAAATGAGATATCTTTAATTCCATTGCGATTGTTTGTCTCATTTCGCTTGCAAGCACTTGAGGACGTTGAGCTTCAGGAAATGGTTCGGCGAGATATCCGCATGGCCGTCAAACTCAAGCCTGAGTTGAAGCCAGCCCTTATCATTGCTTACAAGAGCGCCTCCCCGGTAAATAAACAATTCGTGGAACAGGCAATAGCCGAAGTAGATTCCAAATTTCTTGCGTCCATCAGGGATGGAGTTCGCTAGTGCGCTCCGTACTTCTCAATAACATCTTCAGCCATTATGCCGGCAACTCTACCATCATCGAACCCGCCAACATTCAGTCCGTGACAACGCAAAGATTGATCATGTGATGAAATGCTGAATCCACGGGAAGTCTCTTCAGAACGCCTGATATGGTGTTTGTGGATTTGATTTCTCTCACTACGGTCGGTCAGTTGAGTCCTTTCCGTCTGGGCACGCCGCTGTAGCAGCATCCGTGATATTGGTATTATGGATGTTATTTCCGAGGCTTCACGCAGTGCGGGCGACATCTATCGGCGCGGCAGAGCCATCTGGACCGGTTCAAGGTCCGGATCACCAGCCAGGTTCGCCTTGTCTCCCAGGCCATCCGCCGCGAGATGCGCCGCCGAGCCGCCATCGAGCCCGTCATCGGCCATCTCAAGGATGACCACCGCATGGCCGGCAACTATCTCAAGGGCCGTGACGGTGACCGCATCAATGCCGTGCTCGCCGCCGCCGGCTACAACTTCAGCCTGCTCCGGCGCTCGTTCGAGGAGCTTTTGCGCGCTCGGTGGCTGATTATAGATTGCGCGATCTCGGTACCCCGATTCGGCTAATCGGTGATCGAAAACATTCTTCACGGCCGACGAAGTAGTCAGGCGAGCGGGCAACTGCCCGACAGCCCCGCGGATGCATGGAATTCGGCTTGCGCCAACGACCACAACCGACCAAGGGACCAGAAAACGCTCTCTGTTAGCGGGGCCGTCAGCAGCGACCACCGACAACGGGAAGTCGACAGCCGAGTCACTTTAAAGAGCGCAGGCAAAGCAGGCCACCGACAAGACAGCAAATGCCAATCGTAAATTACACGTTAGGGCGGTATTATTAAACATTCTCTTTTAAAAACAAACCCTTATAGCGCCCCCATGACAACTCACCTTTGCTCAAATTTTTCAACGTCATGCTTAAAGTCACCTTTAGGTCTTCCCACCCACACAATGAGATGGTACTTTATTCACGGGTTCGGTGGATGGAGGCAATCGCATATCGGTGCGTGAGGGGCTGAGATGGCGACCGAGTACACAACCCAGAGTAGCCGACCACAAGCCGCAATCCTCCAGCCAAATAGTTCATCGTGTCTTGCGAAACCGCTTCGAACACGACGCCTCTCCGATGCCGTCGCGCAAATGATGGGGATCGAATTTCTGGCTGTCGCGCTGTCAGCATATGTAGGAAGCTTTGCATACCATTACGCCGGTTCCGATTCGCCGCCGCCACCGTATGAATACGTGCCGGCGGCTATTTTTATTGCCATGCTCGTATCGCTTTTTTCCATCAGTTTTCGGCACTTCGAGGCCATTCAAACGCAGCCACGACACAGGTTCTTGTGGAGCGGCGTCGGGGCCGTGGGGCTTGCGTTCTCGTTGTTTCTTTCCACAATGTTTCTCTTCAAGGTTTCTGAGGGTTACTCCCGCGGTTCGTTCATGCTTCAAGTTTTGAGTGTCGGCGTCGCAGTGGTCAGCATGCGCGCGGTAGCCTATTCGTGGCTGCAGTCCGCGATGGCAACGGGTCTCCTCGCTGCTCGGCGCGTTGTTCTAGTTGGCGATGATGATCTTTGTCTGCAATTCGCGCACCGGCTGAAGACTACGGGCATTTTGCCCGTTGGCACTTTTCAATTTCCAAGTAGCCAAGAGTTGATGGAACACGAGAACGGTCCAAAATCTGGCGGTTTGGTTGGAGCGATTCTAGACTTGTGTCGCAACAAGCACCCAGATGATGTTATCATCCTGCCAAATCAGGAGACCTTTGCAACGATCCCGTGTTTGACTCGCAAGCTGTCTGAACTCCCAGTCAATGTCCACATCGTGCCACGTGATTCAATGGATCTTTTCGCTACATCTCGGATTGTGGAATTCGGGAATGTAATAACGTTTCAGGTTTCCAGTGCCCCCCTATCCTCGTTCGATCTTTTTGTTAAGCGCGCGTTCGACGTTGTCGCAGCGATAGCAGGGCTCATCCTATTCTCACCGCTTCTTTTGTGCGTAGCCGCAGCAATCAAGCTCGATTCACGCGGACCAATCTTTTTTCGGCAAACCCGTCACGGTTACAATAAACAAGCAATCAGAGTATTCAAATTCAGAACAATGACCACTCTGGAAGACGGCAGCGATTTCAGACAGGCTAGGAGAAACGACGGTCGTATAACAGCCATCGGGCGCATCTTGCGGCGATCGAATATCGATGAGCTTCCACAGCTCGTCAATGTGTTGATGGGTCAGATGTCGATTGTGGGACCACGACCACATGCAACAGCGCACAACGATATGTTCGAAGGACGGATTTTACCTTTCGCTCGGCGTCACAACGTCAAGCCCGGAATTACCGGTTGGGCGCAGGTCAACGGGGCCCGCGGAGAAACTGATACCCTCAAGAAAATGCAGGAGCGTATAGAATACGATCTTTATTACATCGACAACTGGTCATTCATCTTCGATATCAAAATCATTATCATGACCTTGTTCTCGAAGAAATCATACATAAACGCCTACTAGCGCTTTGGAAGCCCGTTCAACTGTGACGAATGTGCCGAGGATAATCAACACGATGTAAATCGGTTGGCTGCACACCTCCAAAACGCTTGCAAAAGCGCAACTTGGAAATTTCACCAGCCTGGTCAACTTCGACATGCAACGGTTCTCGTTTTATGCTTGAGATGGCAAACATGACCGATATCCAGTTCGAAAATGAGATCGAGTGGGATGGCAAGAGCCTTTCGGTGTGGGCGATAACATACCGTGGTCGCCTCTTGTGCGAGATTCCCCGTGTCACGATTCATATGCTCAGCATTTACAATGATGCGATCGAAAGAGAGATCAAACGCGACCGTCACGAGATATTCGAGCGGTTGCGATCTTCCGTTGTCGCCAAGATCACTGAGAGGGCGATCGACACCGTCTCAATGGATCCGATAGCCCTTTCTCCAGAAGACCTACTAAATGGCGGGCGCGAGCTCTACTTGCGCGTTTCCACCAATCCTACCCATGAGCGGCCGACGACCGCACAATCTCCGTGAGCGACAGCGGTAACCCTCTGTTGCAATTCGGCAACACCCGAAGGAATTTGGGAGTTAGTACTATTTTTTGGCAATTCACTTAGCCTAGGCTTCCCAATCTTAATTCGATGAGGGGCATCGTCATGCGAGCGGTCTCTAATCTAAGTATTGCTGCATTGGCATCGTTGATAATCCCGGTGGCGGCAACGGCCGCTGACGTGACGCCACCGCCGCGAGCTCCAGCTCCGGTCTATGTAGCTCCCCCATTCAGTTGGACCGGATTCTATCTCGGCGGTAATTTTGGGGGAACCTCGGCGAGCACCACGCTTACCGACAATCTCACCGGCGCCAGTTTGACCGCCCATCGCAGCGGGTGGCTCGACGGCGGTCAGGCAGGTTTCAACTATCAGATTGGCAATTTCGTCTGGGGCGCCGAAGGGACCTTCGACTGGACCTCGCTTAACACCACCGGCGCCCCATTCGCCACTGCGTTTGGACCCCTTCAGGCGTCCGCGAACACCCAATGGTTAACAACGCTCGCCGTACGCTTGGGTTTCGCGGCGGATCGCTGGCTGGTTTATGGCAAGGCCGGCGGAGGTTGGGTCTTCAACAGCGCCACGGTCACAAACCTGGCAAGCCAAGTGTCGGCTACTACATCGAACACCACCAGCGGGTGGCTACTTGGAGCGGGGGTGGAATTCGGTTTTACGCAGAATTGGTCAGCGAAGCTCGAGTACGATTACCTCGGGCTGAGCGGCTGGACAGCGGCGAGCCCCCTCGTCGCGGACACCGTCAATGTAAAACGACAGCTCAATATGGTCACGGCCGGCGTTAATTACAGATTTGGTTGGTAGGTCATATTCGACCGAAGGAGGTTCAAATCAAGGACCCTTCAAACCAGCGGACCTGAGGCCTCGTGCGGCAAACTCGGCGGCCGTTGCAAGCGAGCTGAAAACTCCTACCTCCAAATTTTGCGCCGATGGCAGCCGACTTGACGGTCACCCAGTACACCTACTTTTGCTTGAGACGCATCGTTCCTCGTTGCAAAGATCTCTGGTAGGATATTTGCAACTCAATGTCCGGGTTCTGCCAATTCCATTTGAAGAGCTGCGTGGCCTCGCTTGCCAAATCCGGTGGCCCAAATAGCTTTGTGATGCCGTCCTTGACCTTTTGAAAGTTGTCTTGGCCATCAAAGACCATCTCACCGCCATAAAGTTTTCCATCTCGAAAGAGGTATCCCTCCTCCGCAACCAGCGCACCAAATACAGGCTGAAGCGCTTTGTTTGTACCCCTCCAGATGGAGAGCTTCTGCGGTCCGTAAGAGCCGCCGATTTTGATCATGGTCTTGGTCGGAACGCTGCCCCAAAGCAGATCCCTAAACCCAGGGGGGGCATTGCCAATGCGCGCCGGCAAACTGAGCGTTGGATTTGATCGAAGCGCTTCCGACGGTTGAGCGACGACGCTCGTCCGTCTACTTTCTGCTGAGCGTTCGGTATCCTCCGACATTATCTCCGGTGCCCCAGGGCTTGCTACGGCCTCTTTCGATGAGGTCGCAGGTACCTTCACCGGAATGTAGATTGCGCTGACGATTGCAAGGCCAACCGAAATTGCAAAGATGATCGCCACCGCGAAGCCTTCAATTCGTCGGTAGGAAGGGGTCATTTTTGTCACCACGTTCGCACCGTAAATACGATCGTGGAATCGCAACTGTTGTGTCTGCTCAAGAATCTAGGCTGCTCAATATTCACAGCCCCCACCCGGCGACTCTATCAAATACTTCCTTGCTTCGACAAGAGGCTTTGTCGCTCGCGTCATCTCAAGCGTGACCGCCTATGCCAGAACGACGCGGCCATCATCGTCCAACACAAGGGCGCGCGCACCAACCGTCATGCCTCGCTCCAAGAGCCAATAGACATGCATGAGGCGCCGGATGATCGGGTTCGAATACGCGACATAATGTGGATATGATCATCTATAGTTCTTCCCGCCACTGTGACTCCCTAATACCCGGCTCGAGACGCGTCCAACTTGCACGATCGTGCGATTGATGAACAGAAAAGCGAATTGCTGGATGAGCCCGGTTCCTATTTGCTGGCCATCGAACCCACCAGGCGGCGAAGCCGAGCACGCGACCAGTTTCCACTCGATGGACTATTTTGGATCATAATCGGCGGCGATTGCAGATCAAATGCCTGATAGCCCTTCCGACCCTTAAGAACGTTGACAGGTGCTTTTGCGATCAAGCGAAAGCGAATAGCGTTTCGCCATGAGCTCAGCTCCCCCAGACGTGTTTTTGGGCAGATGCTCTTTGCCGACCTTCTGGCGGTTTGCTACAATTGCTTTTCAAGAACCATAGAACCGGTCAGTATGCCAGATTCACTCAACTCTCCGGCCGCCGGCCGCGCCTCCCAACCGCCATGCTTCACCATCGGGCTGATTTACGTGCGGTTCCGGACTTGCTGATTGAGCGGCGCGAAGCCAATTTGCAGTTCTGTCGTTCTATGAGGGCGCATAAAAATGACGTTTAGCCAGATATCCCGCGTCACCGTGATTGCCTTTTTATCGCTGGGCATGAAAATTGCCCACGCGGGTGAGTGCATTGTTAGTGGGCAGCGTTATCGACTGACCACTGACACGGTGGACTGGTCAATAAAGGTCGGTAGCGGCGAGAGTTGTATTCGGGGGCTCCGATTTAACAATGTTGCAATCGAAAGCGTGAAGTTGATCTCTGCGCCGCAGGCAGGGCAAGTCACATTAGGGGGGCCGAGTTTCACCTACTCGGCCAAGTCGAACTATGAGGGACAAGATTCTTTCACCGTTGCGGTCTCGGGCACAATTAATAGATCCAGAGGAAGTTCAACCATTCGCGTCACGGTTTCCATTGGGAACCCGGCATCGGCGGCGACCATCTTCCACGATCGCACCCCCCCGCCCGTCACGGCGCCCGAACCACAGTCGGCCTCCCCGGTCGACAATAACCTTCCTCTGCCCGATAGTGGATCGCTGCCACCGTGTTCCACATGGGACTGGTCAAAAGGGGCGCCGCCTCCAATGCGACCACCCTTCGACAGGTCAAAACTCTATTGCCCGCCGCCTCCTTTTAGGCCGCCCGGTCAGCCTATCGGCTGCACCTGTCCCTAGCGGTGGATGGCAAGTTCCGCGACGAATGTCCTAGCCTCGAATCGGTTCTGCTCCAAAGCGGGGCCAAAGCTCAAGGATAAAGCGTCAGCGTTTCGCTTCGGAACTTAGCACGTCCGCGCCCCCGTCCATTGCACGGCCTCCCGCGAGGAAACAAGCGGAGCAGCCAGCAAGGGCAGCGGTCTCAAGCCAAAACTGGTCTTAAAAAACAGGGACAGGTCACTCGCAGGTCTGCTATCGTTCCGATAATTTGAGAGTCCAGCCGGGAAATCATCGATAAAATGTTGATCCGTCGTTCAAACCAATCGCCTGCTCGCGCTGCCTCGTCGCCAACGGCGAGCAACGTGGCCCGTGGAGAATTCTTCGCTGCGCTCCTCATTCTCGGCTGCGTGAATGGACTCGGTTCGCGAATCATCCAATCGGTCAATCGACTTGGATGGGCCGATGCGCTTTTCAGCACATTTGAGATTAGTATGATTGTTTGGCTTTCCTGTATCGCTGGTATAGCAACCATTCTTTGCGACCGAACAGGGGACGTGCGTTCTGCAGATTTCGCCGCGGGGGCTGGATTTCTCTTTCTGGTCATTCTTCCAATCGGCCCCCTGAGCTGGCTCGCAGTGACGGCGCTCTGCCTATATATCCTTTTCTCCACAAGTGATCCTTCGTTGCGCCGAGGCGCCGTCATATTGCTCGCTACCACCGCGCCTATGCTCTGGAGCCGAATGCTCTTTCAGTTTTTCGCCAACGCGATCTTGCAGGTCGATGCGTCACTCGTTGCTTGGCTGCTGGGTACGCATCGGACGGGGAACCTGGTTGGATTCGCGGACGGTTCCGGTCTTCTTGTGATCTTGCCGTCGTGTTCTTCGCTTGCGAATGTGTCTCTGGCATTCCTGTGTTGGGTTACCATCGGCCAGTTTGTGGGCCACAAAAACTCCGCTTACGATCTATTGTGGTGTTTTCTTGCGTGCGCCTCGGTTGTCGCGGTAAACGTTACACGAATAAGCCTGATGGGGTTGAACCACTTGCAATATGATGAGATTCATAATCACTGGGGCGACGCGGTCGCGAATACGATCATACTCGGCCTAACAATCGGCTTCTGTGTGCTAGGAGTAAGGCGTGAACTTTTCTCGCGTACTTAGGTGGTCCATTGCTCTGTTAGTTCCGCTGACCCTTGCCTGGAAGATCGCGATCCCGCCCTACAATCCGGACGATCTAAAGGAAGCGCTTGTCGAATTCTTTGAGCGCAACGGCTTTAACGTCGTTGTGACCGACGAGTTAGTAAATTACGTACCGATAATCCACGCGACTACCGATTCATGCCGTCTCGTCATCGCCCGACTGACTCACGATGGATCGAACCGAGATCTCATTCGATCGGTTATCGGTGATACGGATCGCCAATTCGTGGTCTTTCGCGGTGACGTCTACCCGCAACAGCCAGTATTGTGGACAGTACTCTATTATCTCTCCTCCAGGTTTCTTCGTGAACTGGGATTGATACGAGACATCACGCCCGTTCTCGCTGTTGGGGCGAATTCATCATGCGATACCGATCGACTGCCATGGGGTGAACTTGCCCCCTAAAGCGGCGCCCCAAAACGCGATCAGAGGTCGATAGGTCACTTGTCGAGCTGACTGGACACTCATCGGACCGGGACCACGGCTGAATTTGTAGACGGTTTTGGACTTTCCGGTCCCATCAGCTACAGGTAGCCCGTTCCCCGTTGGCTTAACACAATCTGTAGCCACGCCGCCCCGTTCATCGTCCCCCACTCCTGTTTAGGAGCATAAACCCGGATAACCCGCGTGTTAACGAACGTTGCTCGGTGGCCCTTGACAAGCCAAGCGATTGAATGGACCCTAAATAAGGGGGTCAGTTTTGCTTAGAGGAGCGAGCTATGTTCTTCCTCAGAATCGGCCGCTCGGCAGTGGTAGCGGCGTTGCTGCTTTTATTCAGCTTCGTAGCATCCGCGCACGCTCTGGTATTTGATTTTTCGTACTCCGGTGGGTCCGGAAAGACGGCGGTCTCTGGAAGTGGGGAATTCATCACTGGCAGCACCGGTTCCCCATACACCGTGACCAGTGTAACCGGCATCGCAAATGGTATCGCCATTACGGGTTTATCCCTTTACGCCAGTGCCGATAATTTGCTCTACGGCCTCGGATCCCACTACGTCGATTTCTCGGGAATCTCCTTTTCCACCTCAAATGGCGACGCTTGGGGTATAGGCTGGACAGGATACAATTACGGTATTGCAGAGTTATTCAACGACAAATTTGGCTATTGTTGTGGTGTGAACCCGATTAATTTCACCGTGAGCCCCGCCCGAGTATCCGGGGCTCCTGGTCCCATTGCGGGGGGAGGACTGCCCGGTCTGCTGTTGGCCGGCGGTGGGCTTCTCGTCTGGTGGCGAAATCGTCGGAAGTCCCCGCAGCTGATTTGATTTCACTTCGAATCCTCGCAACAGTCCGCTAGCGCGCGGCGTGCCTCGTTGGCAAATTTGACTGACAGATTCAAACTCAAGGCATGCTGCAACGCGATCTTGGTTTCGGGATATTGTTTGAGCTGATAGTGCGCCATGCCGAGATAGTACAAGAGATCGCCATCGTCCTCGAGTTTTGTAGAGGCCCTCCGTAGCAGGTCCATGGATTGTGAATATCTCCCACGGCGATAGCTGATAATCCCCAATGTCTTCGTGAGTTCCGGATCGTCCGGATAGGCTTGATGCGCGTTTGTTAGCAGGTCATAGGCTTTCTGAACATTGGCGGAACGCTGGCCGTAGAGCAGTACGAGCTGTCGAGTGACGGCCGCCAACTGCGGATAGTCATCGACCACTTTTTCATAGGTATTGACGGCCTGGTCGAGGGCTCCGTCACGCTGTTGAAGCTCTGCAAGGCGCACCAGAGCTACAGGATCGTTGGGCCTTTCGCGCAGTTGAACTTCCAGCTCGGACCGAGCAGCGGGACTTGCGGTGTTGACGTCGATAGCCAGCAAAGAAAGGCGCCGTCGCGCTTCGTCCTTGCCGGGAAAATCTTTAGCTGCCTCGGCAGCCTTTTGAAGCGCGAT
>Ga0075018_10000308_pt1 | contig 14308 bp, 12 predicted proteins | sample ColStrG_CSR_2014_FD_71471 | JGI IMG/M metagenome (GOLD analysis project Ga0075018, IMG submission 71471) | Freshwater sediment microbial communities in response to fracking from Pennsylvania, USA - Cold Stream Run_MetaG_CSR_2014 | ecosystem: Environmental > Aquatic > Freshwater > Creek >... | reverse complement strand
GCGCTCCCGTTCTCGGAGGATGTCTCCAGCGGTGGGCGAGCAGCACGAGGGTGCCCTTCGAACCGAACTGATGTCGACGGCTGGTCTGCCGCAGGCACATGGCAAGTGCGCGACGGAATACCCTTCAGATTGTTACGCAGTCGCCTCAGTTGCGTCTGTCGCCTCTGTCGCCCCTGACGGCCGGACGATCCGGATGGCGAGAACGGCCGCAATGGCCAGAGCGACTATGGCGACCAACCCTGCCATTGCGCCGCGCACGTGATAGTGACCGTTGACACTTCGCCGTCCGGGGAGGTAGCTCGGCAAGGAGTGGATTGACACGGTGTAGTACTCGATGGCGACGAACGCTGCGAGTAGGCCGAAAATGGTGAGTAGGACGACTGGTAGCCATTTCATTTCCGGAAGTGTAGCCAGCGGATCGCCGGCAAGCACTGAGACTTTGCCCCTCCGCAATCCGAGGATGACGGAGGGGGAGCGAGCCGCCAGATGAGCGATCTGCATCGTTGCCCGCGAAGCCTCGCTCATGGACGGTCGTTGGGGACACTCTGCGCGTAACGCCACGTGCACTGTCGATCTAACGGGTGCTCCCGCACTGAGTTTGGCACCTCGCGGTTGCGGCCCGCTGAACTCCTTTGGACCGGCATCCAAGGAACCGGAGACAACCCTTGAACGGACCTGGAGCGCACGGATCCGACGTTCGTCGGCGGCGAAGGGGCGCAAGTGAAACGTATGCTAGGACCTAGGGCGTTGTACGAGCAGAATCGTGCAAGGGGATGGGCAAGGTGGGGGTGTTGGTCGAAACAGTGGCAAGCCCCGGGGGAGACGTCCTCGGTGATTCGCCGTCCGAGAACGTAAAGCGCGATCGCGTCGGTCAGATCGCCGTGGCAGGAGTGGCGATTGTGGCGTCGGTGGGCCTGTTTCCCTGGCTCGGAAAGTCGATGTTCGCGAACGAAGGGGCATCGCTCTATTCAGCCCACCTCTCTTGGGCGGACCTTTGGGCCCAGTCCCGCCAGGTCGACCTTGTGATGCTTCCGTATTACGTGGTCCTTCACTTCTGGTTGCTGGTGTCGGGGAGCATCGCCTGGGCACACGCGCTCTCGTTGTTCGCCTATGCGGGAACCATCCTGGTGGTTGGTGGACTCGGCCTGCGGCTGGCCGGTAGATGGTGCGGAATCATCGCCGCCGTCCTGACAGCGAGCAGCACCCTCCTGATCCTCAAGGCGGTGAATGCCCGTCCCTATGAACTCAGCGCCCTGGCAGTGGCGTTGTGCGCTGCTGCACTTGTCCAATGGCTGCACGATCCGAGAGTTCGTTGGCTGTGGGTATTCAGCCTTTTGGGGGTGATTGCGACCGCCACCCAGTTGTTCGCACTGTTGGCGCCCGCCTCGATGCTCGTCTGCGTGCTGGCGGTGCGTCCGAACCTGCTGGCGGAGCGACTGCGGAGCCTGATTGCACCAATCGGAACTTTCGTGGTGGTGGTGGGAGCCTGGGCCGCCGCAAGCGTCGGTGAGGTGGGGCAGGTCAACTGGATTGCTACCGGTTCGACGCAGAGCCGACTGCTGGCCGAAGTGAGAGGACCCGCGGTCGGCCAGCTGTATGACCTGGTCCTCTTCGTGATTCTGGTGGCCGTGGTTTCCAAGCTCGCGGCCATCTGGGATGGGGGAGTGCGCAAGGTCGTGGTCCAACGGATCGGCCAAGATCGCGACGTCCTTGCACTGACTGTGGGATGGGCGGTCCTGCCCACGGTGGCGCTGTCCATCGCATCGTTCGCCCACCCCATCTACGCCGACCGGTATGTGACGGCATCGGCACCGGGCGTTGCCTTACTGGTCGCGTTTGTCTGCGTACGTTTCCTCCCGATCACCCGAAGCACTGGCGACGATCCAAGCGATAGTCGGGTCGGAGCTCGCTGGCAGAAAGTTCTTGCCGTCTTCGGTCTGGTGGCTGTCGGACTCCTGACCTCAGGGTATCTGAGCGCTGCCTCGGCTCTTCAAGAAGACCTGCAGGGCACCGCGAAATATATTGCGCTGAATGCCAAACCCACTGATCAGATAGCCCTCCCAGATCACGCACTCACCTTCGCCATCACCTACTACCTGGCCAAGGACAAGAGTCTCGTGCCATTGTGGCCACAGACCGGCGTCCAGCAACGCTTCGTCGAAGGATTTGACCTCCTACCCGGCCGGCAGAATGTCAATTCCGGTAAGGGGGTGTGGTTGGTGACCGACGGAAGCGTGCCCGGCGTGGTGCAGTTCCAGAAGATGCTCCAACTCGATCACTACTCGCTCGTCAGACAGGTCCAGTTCACCGGAGTGACTCTCTTGCTCTATCAGAAGAAGAGGCACATCCACCGGGTCTCGAGTTGAATTGTCCTGACGTCATCGAACCGCACTGATGCCACTTGTGGTGCCGAGTCGAATCGGTCCCCCTGATTCTCGGCCATCTGTCACCCGCCACTGTCGACGCTGAGGAACTTCTGTCCTTCTGCAAGATTCTTCCCTGTTCGAGGGTTGGATGTGTCGCTTTCTCCATACGATTCCGTGCTTTTGCGGGTCTTCGGAAATGAGCGGGGTCTGGCGCTGGCGACAGCAAGCACCGGGCGCTGGAACGGGCCGATTGGTGCCCCACCCCTCTGCTTTTCGGGGACACCGTTTCTGACGCGTCCTATTCCAATGAGCTGTCCGCTCCTAAACTGTCCGCATGGCGAAAATCGAGACAGAAGTGAACAGCCCAGCTGGTGCGGTCGAGCAGTTTGATTACTTGACCCGAGGCTGGTGAATCGGCCAGGGCTGAAAATTCGCGTTCCTGTTGCTTTTGTTGCCCTGGCTCTAACGCTGACTCTCCTGGCAGGGTGTGACCCAGGGTCCTGGGAGTACTCTGGCCGAGTTGCGTCCTTGGCGGGCGTAAGGATCTGCGTGAAAACGAATCATCCCGATCGCTACAAGGACCAACCGTGGCACATCGTTCCTGAAGCCTGCGGAGTCAGTCAGAACCCCAGCGACGCCGGTGCCGTTCGCGTGGGCGACTGTGTATTCGGGCAATACGTCAATTTCCCATCTGGCAAGGAAGTGCCGCCGCCTGGAGACGTACTTTGGGCTCACCTGAGCCGCTCCGATAGTGCTTGCTAACCGAGTTGGATGGCATCCATCGTATCCATCATGTATTGATCGGGTGCAGTCGAAAATCGCCACTCTCCCGGTGGTCAGGTGCATGGTGCTTTTCTTGTCCTATCGTCTGACGTGGTGAAAGACCACGATCTCAACCCATTGGGTCGCAAGGCCTAAATACAACTGGTCGAGCAAGCGGTATCCCACCTTTCCCGTCGTGAACGACGCAAAGCGAGAATGAACGAGTTCGACCGGTCAGGGATCGCCGAGACTGACGTATACCGGAGTGCCCGCCGCTACGTGACCCTCATGGCGGCGGCAGGTTTGTTGATCGGTACCTACCGTGCCCTGACATCGTCTCCGACCAAGAATGCATTCGGGTTTGTGTTGGGCCTGGTGCTGATCGCGATCGGATCGTTCTTGGCCTTCATCCTCTTCGACGGCAGTAGAAGAGACCGAAACCGCAGGCGGAGGCCACAGGGCTCGATACCTCAATCGGGGTCGGAGTAGGTGTTCGACCCCTTGAGTGCGTGGGGTCGCCCTGCCGCATAAGGGTTGTTACACGGGTGATCCACGGGCCCCGGACTCGGGACCTTCGAACCACAGTCAACCTGCGCCGTCGACGTCCTCGACGAGATTCGAGAAGAGCACCAATCCCTTACGAGCGAGGGTGTAGATGGCATCGACAATCTGAATCCAATAACAACGTGGCACAGTAATTAGCCCCCGTTGGCGAGACGAGCCGCCGATGAAACTTGGAGTGCGTGGCACAACTGAAGGTTCCGGGGTTTCGGGTTCACCTTGGCAATCGATACGTCGGGCAATGCCATGCCGGCCGTGACGATCGTCGGCTGGACGACGGCTGGACCGGTGGCGGCGGCATAGTGTCGGATGACCGGAAAGTAGGCGAACGAAACGGTTATCAATTGTGCAAAGGGATCCGTCCGGATCGCCACCAGATATTTTTTGTGCAATTCGACCGGTAACGGCTTCGAGAACGAAGCAGGCCAGGTTACCTGGGGCGCGGAAGGATTCTGTATGTAGATGTTGATCGAGGAGTGACCCACTGGCTTGATCACCACCGACGAGTTGCCCCAGGTCAGGAGAGTCGTCGGCTTTCCGGCGTTTTGGAGAGAGCTGTTGAACTCGACGAGCATTCCATGGTCAATACCGGGCCCATACTCGACGGGTAGCCAAGTGGCGTGGTAGAGCTGCTGACCGGGCACATTGTTGTACCTGATTCCCGTCGAGTAGTAGAGGGCGGAACAGCTGTTGGCATCGAAGAGTTGGCCGGCCGGCGCCCAGTAAGGCAGGACCGAACCGGTGCTCACTTGTCCACTAATTGCGCCCGGGGACAGAGTCTCCTGAGCGGCCACGAATTGTCGCACCTCTTCTAGGCTGGACTGGGCGGTCGGTGTAACAGCGATTCCGATATTCGCCACAATGCCGTAGATGCCGAGAGTTGCGATGACTGCCAGAGCTGCAATCCGGGCTGATTGCCTCCGTCCTGCGAGGAGTCGCCAGATCTCAACCATGCCGATTGCTCCGGCCACAATCCACAGAGGTAGGAAATCGGCGAGGTAGCGGTTCCCGATGTATCCCCAGACGAGCACTCCGACAGCCCCCGCACCCGCCGCAAGGATGATGATTCGCGTCAAGTAGATACGACCAGGTCCCTTCGGCCGGAACGCGGTGACGATTCCCCAGAAACTCAGTAGCACCAACATCGGCATGGATGCCGTGGAGCTGGCGGTCGGATAGACCTGGTCAATGACCACATGGCCCACCTCACGGGCGGGAGTCGTTGGAAGGGTGACGTAGGGAAATACCGAAGACACATGGATGCCGGTGGGCTGAAGGTAGGCCAGCAGGGTGCTCGGCAAGAATGCCGTGCTGAACGCCCTGCCACCATTTGCAGCCAGGTAGTAGCGGCGGTGGGCGTTGACGGAGGCCCACACCTGTTCGGACATCGGAAGCCCGAACGGAAGTCCGAATTTTGCGTAGGTGACCGCAGCACTCGCCAGAAGGGGGATGAGTCCTGCAAGAACCATTGGAATCGCCCATTTCCGCTGGTGGCGGTTCGACCGGGCGAATGCGAACCAACCGGCTACGAGAAATGCCCCGATGACGCAGGCGTATCCGGTCGTTCCACGGTTGAGGTTGGTTGCCAATATCAATAGGCAGCATGCGACCACTCGGCCCCATGTCGGCGATTCGAGAACTCCAAGTAGAGCGAAGAGACTTCCCGTTGTGAGAGCGACGCTCCACGAGAAATCTTCGTTGTAGACATAGGGAGTGGCTGCCAGAAACAGCATTACCGACCCGCCGGCGATGCTTGCGATCAGCACGGCATGTCCGAAGGCCTCCGCGCGGCTGACGACAGCTTCACCCCACGCGATGACACGAATACGCCAAAGCAACAGCGAACTGAATACCGCGGTCAGGATCCAAGCAACGAACATCGATGGACCCGTCAGCACGTTGTCCACGCCGTGAGTGATGGCCAAGATCGGCATGCGGATCAGGGAGGGGAATATGCCGAAGTACGTGTAATCGTGGCCGTTGTGGCGGAAGGCCTCAATTCCAAGCGCTCCGGGTCGAATTTCGAAGTGGCCGCTGAACATTGACCGGGCCTGCAATGAGTAGAAGCTCGAGGGACCGACCGACCGAAGCAAATTGAAGTGCCCGGTCCAGAGGCTGAATGAGATCCAGGTGTAGGGAATTGCGACCAGAGCGACGCCGATCGTGACTGCGATCGTGAATCTGCGTCGTCCGGCCCGAGTTTGTAGCGTGTCTGCCGCCATTGGGTCGGGAACAGCGAGAGCTGGGTCATCGGAATCAGGCACTTCTGGTGGTGCCGCAGTCAGGGTCATAGGTGCGGCGGGCCTTTCCGGCGTATCCGATCAGTCATCCCGAGAACCTTCTGTGCAAAGGCATCCGAGATTCCAAGATGGCGTTTCGCCCAGTCGAAGGCGCGCAGCATCTGCTTGTCGGCATAGATGGTGACAGCGTGAAGTCCATCCCCTGGACGACCTCGGTACTCGGTTGATCGAACTAATGGCTTGTCCTCAATCGTGAAGTAGTAGAGGGCGAGGGATCGACGCGTCATGTCCTCGGGACAGGTGGTCGGGTCAGGATGACCGTGGAACGAATCGGTGTCGGTCGTGAACATCAGAACACGGTTGGCGATAGGGGCGATCTTTTTCTCGCATCGCCTCATATCTTTTGTCCATAATTCGAGATCGCCGCCGTATTCTGGCTTCCAGTCTTCATTCAGGTAAAGCAGAAGATTGACTCGTCGCTGCCAGTTTCGTTGGTGGGGATGGACGGTGAAGTCGGCGTGCATATTCAAGAAACCTCCTGCCGTCGATTGATGCAGGCCTCCACCTTCGAGCGAGGGATCGGGAATTAGACCTTCGATACCGGTCAGTTCGCTGACGAACTCAACGAATCGAGACGAGTTCAACTCATGCAGGATTGCTTGAAGTGTCGGGCCCCAAGTTTCCGGATCGGCATTCGAGAACTTCCGCTCGTTGGCATGTACGTAACCGTTCCACTGGTCGACGTCCAACGGTGGGAATTCCCTGATCGCCTGGTCGACTATCGCCTTGGGCAAAAAGTCATCAAACACGTGGTGCGGAAATGGGGTCGCTGCGGCATACTCGATCCGGGTCTTCTCCAATTGGCTCTCCAGGCGAGCCAAATCGACTATGGCCGCCACACTCGGTTGCGCCAGATCGGCTGGTGCCGGACCCTGCGTCGCACGAGACGTTGAGTCGGTCGAGGTGCCGTGACGCACCGCGGCATCCCGCTGGTTGTCAGAATCGCTCATGCGCCCCCCCGGGGATGCCTACCGGGACGGATGCCCGGGTATCTCATGGCTAACAAGCGATTCTACAGGGCCTTGTGCAGACTTCGCATGTCGGCGCGGAGATTCAGTCCACCAAATTCATCCATTCGGTCCCGTCAGAAGAAATGCGAACCAGTTCGGTCGTGCGTGGCGACAAGAGCTTCCGCCACAAGTCGAGAAAGATCTTGCCACGCGCTGGCCGGCAAAGCTCGATGCTCCGGTAGGGCCACGAAGGCCCGGAATGACGAGGAATCGGGTGTGCGGACGGAAATTTCGGCTTCGACTGATTCCAGTGGGCTTGTCATCGTCATCATGTGGAAATCTTCGTGCTCGGTCGGCAGCCTGGTCGTGAGGTCAACCGAGGAACTGGTAGGACACGCATGATCTCCGATCTTGTCACCTGGGATGGGAGGCGACGGAACACGGCTGGATCAGATTGAATGGCAGGAGATTGTCTAGTGCAGCAGTTCATCCCATTCGACGTTCGCGCCGGCCCCCAGTACGCGCGACGCGCCTGCGGGCGGGAAATGCATTCTTTGTCCCGCTCCCGAAACTGAGACCCTCGAATGGCTGGTTGGGTCGATTGACGACCACAAGGTGTGGTGGCTTCTCGACCAGCGACAATTACGGCACTGCGACCCGAGGTGGTCCATCTGGGTGGGCGTGTCGAACGCAACACCCGCATCCCGTCGATGTCGCTGATGGCCGACCTGTGCTGGTGTTGCGACCTCAGTCGGACCTGCGGCCCAGATGGTCACCGAGTCAGCCGAGGCCACCGGTCAGTCCAGCGGTCCGGCGGGGCACGAGTTGCACCGAACTCCAGCGATCCATTTGGACGACGCCGATGCCAAGTGGCCACCGACGACTCCACTCTTTTCGATGCCATGCCCGAGGTAGCCATTCACGATGAGCGAAAGTACGACGAAACTGACCCGGCCTAAGCTCGCTGGATGGCGAATGAGCGGAATTCCTTGGGAGATGCGCTAGACGCCAAGAGCAACAGCCTGAATTTTCTTCGCCTCGTATTGGCCATGACCGTCCTTGTCTCCCATGCTCGTGGGATCGGTGGATTTGGCCGGGAGGACGTGCTGCACGGAACCACCTTCGGGACCGTCGCTGTCTATGGATTCTTTGGAATCAGCGGCTACCTGATTGCCGGCAGTGCGGAGCGCCACAGCTCGGGTCGTTACCTCTGGCAGCGGTCACTTCGGATACTCCCCGGCTTCTGGGTGGCGCTCGTCGTCACGGCGTTCGGCATTGCCTGGGTCGGCTGGCTGAGCCAGCACCATATGAGGGGGTACCTTTCCATTTCCCGGCACTCGCCGTTCGGTTACGTCGCGAACAACTGGTTGCTCGACATGCGTCAGGCCCGGATCAGTAGCACGGTGTGGAACGGTTCCCTCTGGACCCTCTTCTACGAGTTCCTTTGCTACTTGATTTTGCTTGGAATAGCCATGGCCGGCGTCCTTCGACGTAGAATTTGGGTTTTCGGAATTGCTGGAGGGCTCTGGCTCATCCAAGCGTCTATCACCGTAATGCCAGGTCAGGAAAACACGTTCAATATATTTCACTATTGGCATGCCATGAATCTCATCAAGTTCGCTGTGGTTTTCCTAGTTGGTTCAGCTGTCTACGTTTGGCGCGATCGAATTCCGGACGCGGGGTGGCTTGCTCTCGGCTGCTCTACCCTCTTTGCCGCCAGTCTTCTGTTGCCTGGTCAGGCTCCTGACCTCTATTTCCGGGCGTGTGACCTTGGGGCTCCACTTCTCGCATACCCACTTCTTTGGCTTGGGGCCCATTTGCCATTGCAACGGATCGGATCGGTCAACGATTACAGCTATGGGATGTACGTCTACGCCTATCCTGTGACTGTCCTGATGGCGATCTGGCAGATGAACAGGCTGGGGTTCGTGCCCTTCGTGGCCGTGTGCATCATCGCAACCGCTCCGTTGGCCATTGCGAGCTGGTGGTTGATCGAGAAGAGGGCGATGAGCCTTCGGCGAATCGACTGGCCTCGCAAAATTGCGCGCCGGAAGGTCACTTCGGTCGAGCAGCAATCCGACCCCTGATGACGAACCATCCCCGTTGCGAACTCCCGTGGCGGCCCGCTCAGGCCCGGGAGTCTGCTGGAACGGAATTCTTCATTGGCGGTCGCGTCGAGGCGGGTTTCTGGATCAGCGCCCCCTGTGTCCGATCTCGGCTCAGCTCAGTCATGCGGCTTTTCGCTCCCAATCGGAGTCAGGCTTTCGACCTCATTCGGCGTTCTCCTAGGGAATAGTTGTGGTAGCCGCACCTGCGGCCGGATTCGCCCCGCTTGCGGTCTGAAGGATTCGCGGAAAAAGCCATGAGCCCGCGAATAGTGAACCGGCATCGCCGTAGTGGTCACGGTCAACCCGAACATTGATGCCCGCTATCGTGCCTGGACACGGCGGACCGGTTGGACATACCCGGGGTGATAGGTCGACGACCCCGACTCTTCCCGAATGGCGAGTGGCGACTTCGCGCAGTAGTGAGTTGAGACGGGCTGTTTTCGCGGCATCCGCCATTGATTGCTGAGTACTACCCGGATAAGCCCTCGGCGGCGAGAGCACGAATACGACTTTTGCCCCGGTTGATGTCAGAGACGTGATGCGTGCGTCGATCCGGGAGAACATCTCTTTTCTCCACTGGGGGGTACCGGAGAGCAGAATCCGGTTGCCACCGGTTCCGGTAGAGACAATTGATTGTCGCTCCCAGGAACTCATCCAGACGATGACATTGGGGTCTTGCGCATTGATCGAGGCGGTTTCGGCCGATAGTGCCTCAGCTTGGCAGCTACCAGTGAGTCGTTCGACGTCCACGCCGTTCACGTAAATCGGGGCGATGCGGCCGGACACGATTCCGCAACCGTCTACCGCACCGTTTCCAACCTGTGCACCGAAACTTGGTGCGACAGCCATGAGGCCAGGCAGGATGGTGCACGCCGTCGAGTCGCCGATGACGTCGATCCGAACGGGCTTGGTGCCTGGAGTCGGGAGGGTTTGATGTGGACCATTGAGGTAGGTGTCTCGAAGATTCGTCACTAGATGCATGCTGGGCACCAGGCACCGCGTCCCCGATGCCGCCTGTTCAAGTTGCGCCGCACTTGTGAGGGGATTCAGCACGGCGACGATTGCCGAGAATCCGAGGCTGGAGACTACGAGGACAGCGCCGAGCGCCAGGGTGAGCGGGAGTCGTGCGCTGAAAAATCTGGAGTGCCGGATCGGATTCTCGAGGAGTCGGTACGTAGCGACCGCAAGGACCACCGACAGGATGACCCAGGGGATGTTCTGGACGAACGGAAGCGAACCCGCTCCTTCGTGTTCAGCTGCAATTACGAGAATTGGCCAGTGCCAGAGATACAGCGAGTAGGAGATCAGCCCGATGTACTGCACCGGACGAATACCGAGGGCTCGTTCCGCTCCCCACGACGGACGGGCCGTGCCTCCGGCGATCACCAGGCCGGTACCGATCACGGGCAATGCCACAGCCCACCCCGGGTAGGGGGTTGCTGACGTGAACACCACGGAGGCGGTGATGATGCCTCCTAGACCGATCCATGTCATTGCCCCTGCGATGGCAGTGGGGATCCGGCTGAGGTAAACCGCTGCCGTGGCGATCATGGCCCCGAGTGCAAGTTCCCACGCTCGGGTGAGAGGACTGAAGAATGCCTCTGACGGATCGCTCGACGTGATCGTCACCGAATACGCAAACGATGCCACGATCACGATGCCCAGAAACACGATCAGCCGGGTCCGGAAGGTTTTGCGGGAAGTCCATGCGGAAAGTGCGAGGAACGTGACTGGGTAGACAGCGTAGAACTGCTCCTCGACGGCGAGCGACCAGAAATTCTGCAGTGGCGACGGGAGCTGTTGCGATGCCAGATAGTTGGTGCCGGAGACGATGAAGTGGAAGTTGGCCAGGAATAGCGAGGCCCAGATTCCGGCAATTGCGGTTTGGTTGCGCTCGAGGAGGCCCAGGAAAATCGCTGCGAGGGCAACAGTTACAACGATGACCAAAGACGCGGCTGGGAGGATCCGACGGATTCGACGACCGTAGAAGGCCACCAGTGACGTGTGCCCCGTCGCTTCGGATTCGCGTAGCAACAGTCCGGTGATGACGAAACCGGAGATAACGAAGAACACGTCTACGCCGACGAAACCTCCCGAAATGCCGGACGCTCCGGCGTGGAAGAGGACGACCAGGCAGACCGCCAGGGCTCGTAGTCCTTGGATGTCCGGTCGGAATGGACGATCGCTCGGCGGAGTGCCAGCTTCGTCTTGCGCTTTCGGGGCGGCTGCCTCCGCAGCGGCCTCGGTTACCATCTCTTCTCCACCCCCCCGATGTGTCGTTGCTTTCCACGGAGTGATTTCGTGGATTCAACTTGCCCGTCCTGAAGTGCCGGCTGCTGCCCACTAGCGGGAACTCCTGGAATCTGCGAAGCACTACATCCTAGATGGCCGGGAGACTACCGCTCTGGGGCCTGTGTCGGTGGGTCAGGCCACTCCGGCCCACAAGCTGGGCGGCCGGGTGCCCCAGGCAACCTGACGGGCCAGCTCGGCGCTGACGACAGGTAGGTCAGCGGCGTGGGTGACGCCCACCAGCTTGGCATCGGTGGTCACGACCCGAACGGGCAGGTCCGTCCCGTCCGCCACCATGGTCGAGATCACCTCGGGCAGGAGTACCTCGGCCTTGGGCACCTCGCCGCCGGCGGCCACCTTGGCCAGGAGTGCTTCCTCGTCCAGCCCGGAAAGATCCATGGCCGAGTGGAACACCTTCCAGATGTCGGACCGGAATCCCCACAGGTTGACCGAGGCCGGCGCATCGCCGGATAGCTCCCTCGGCTCGAGGCCGTCGTCGGACACGAACCTGTCCCGTGCTCCGTCGGCGTGGACCTGGCGACGCTCGTCGAGCGACACCAACAGACCGTCGGGACCCACCGTGCAGACTCCCCTCGTTACCGGGTCGGCGGTGGCTACCGTCGACCGCAGCTGATAACCCACGAGGACGTGCTCGTGGGCCGAAGAACGGAGCTGGTCGGCCAGCATGCCCATCGCTACTTCGCCGTAGACGTCATCGGCATTGCACACGGCGAATGAGGCGACCCCGGTCAGCGCCCCTTCGGCCGCCAGCACGGCGTGCACGGTGCCGAGCGGCAGGCGCTGCACGGCGAAGTCGACGTCGATCGACTGCGGCCAGCACTGCTCGACGTGGTAGCGGATGGCGGGACCTGTTTCGGGATGCAGGACCAGCACGATGCGACCGAAGCCGGCACGCACGGCATCGCTCACCAGCAGGTCGACCACAGCCTCGCCATGGGGCCCGATAGGGGCGAGTGGCTTGCAGCCGCCATAGCGGCGTGCCATGCCGGCGGCCAGGACGACGAGTGCGGGCGCGTCAGTAGAGGAATCCGTCATAGCCGTCCTATCGGAACTCAGCCGCCCCACTTGAGCACGGCACTGGCCCACGTCATCCCGCCACCGAATCCGGTCAGAAGCACGTGGTGTCCTTTTTGCAGCCGTCCGGTGTCGAGGGCGTCGGCCAGGGCAAGTGGGATCGAGGCCGACGACGTGTTTCCGTAGCGGTCGATGACCACCACCGCCTTCTCCTCGGGGATCTCCAGACGCTGGCACGCCGCGCTGATGATCCGGAGGTTGGCCTGATGGGGGATGACGAGGTCGATCTGATCGGGAGTGAGCCCAGCCTCGGCAATGGCCGCCAATGAGGACTCGACCACTACGGCGACCGCTTTGCGGAAGATCTCCTTGCCGTTCATGTACAGGTAGCCGCCGTGGTCGCACTTGAGCAGGTGTCGCAATGAACCGTCGGCACCGAGCTTGTAGCTCAGCAGCTGACCCGGTCCGTCGACCGCCTCCACCACTACCGCACCGGCACCGTCACCAACCAGGATCGACACCGATCGATCGTCCCAATCGGTGATCTTCGACAACGTCTCGGATCCGATCACCAAGAGGCGCTCGGCGCCTATGGCCAGCATTCCGTGGGCGACGGTCAATGCGTAGACGAATCCGGAGCAGGCGGCGTTGACGTCGAAGGCGCCTCCGAGGACCCCGATCCCGTCCTGCACGGTGGCCGAGGTACCCGGCACGATCTGGTCCGGCGTGGTGGTGGCGAGGATGATGCCGTCGATCTCGTCCGGTCGTCGGCCGGCCTTCTCCAGCGCCGCCAGCCCGGCCTCGATGGCCAGACCCGACGTCGTGCCGCCGATCCGGCGCTCGCGGATGCCGGTGCGCTCGCGGATCCAGGCATCATTGGTGTCGAGGGTGACGGACAGATCGTCATTGGTCACCACCTTGTCGGGTACGGCTATGCCATAGCCGGTGATGATGCCGCCTCGTCCGATCAACACTCAGCCTGCCTCGATGACATGGATGCCGATGAATGCTGCGTCAGTGGTGCCTGCATGGGACCCGATCATGCCACCGGTATTGGCCGCCACCGCCAATCGGGCCCCTTCGACCTGGCGTGGTCCGGCCTCGTCCCGCAGCTGGGCCACGAGTTCGACCACTTGGGCGATGCCGGTGGCGCCCAGCGGATGGCCTCGGCTGACCAGTCCACCACTGGTGTTGACCGTGACTCCGACGCCACCGATGGTGGTTTCGCCGGCGGCAGTCGCTGCCCCTGCGTCACCGGGTTTGTAGAACCCCAGTGCCTCGAGTGCGCAGAGCTCCTCGGCACTGGTGGCATCGTGCAGCTCGACCACATCGACGTCGGCCGGGTCCACACCTGAGGCATCCCAGGCTGCGGCCGCCGTCTCGGCCAGGCGGTCGTGGTAGTCGATCTCGCCGTTACCGGACCGCACGGTGCTGGACAGGATCTTCGGTGTACCGGCCCGGGCCTCGAGGGACAGAACGACCGCCGCCGCCCCGTCGGTGAACGACGAGCACATGAGCCGTGTCAGTGGCGCCACGATGGGCGACGAATCGAGCACCTCGGCGAGGGTCACTTCGCCCTGGAACTGGGCATGAGGGTTGAGGGCGCCGTGCTTGCGGGCCTTGACCGCCGCCGCCGCGATCTGCTCGACCGTGGTGCCCCAGGCCTCCATGTGCTCGATCGTCCACTTGGCGTTGAGTGCCATGAGTACCGACCCCGACGGGTTCTCCCAATTCCCGTGCATGAACAGCCGGTCCTCCTCGGGCACTCCGTCCTCGATGCCGGCCAGTGTCTCGCCCCGGTCACCCGTCCACATTTTCTCGACACCGACGGCCAGCACGGTTCCGGCTCCACCCAACGTGGCCAGATTGGCCAGGTGCAGTGCCGATGCCCCGCCGGCGCACGAATTGTCGACGTTGATGATGCCGGCGTTGCGCAG
>Ga0075018_10000307_pt1 | contig 14329 bp, 18 predicted proteins | sample ColStrG_CSR_2014_FD_71471 | JGI IMG/M metagenome (GOLD analysis project Ga0075018, IMG submission 71471) | Freshwater sediment microbial communities in response to fracking from Pennsylvania, USA - Cold Stream Run_MetaG_CSR_2014 | ecosystem: Environmental > Aquatic > Freshwater > Creek >... | reverse complement strand
GGGCAGCGGCGGGCGGCAGCGGCGGGCCTTGAGTTTCAGGCAGGCCAAAAACCTTGCCGCCATGATTGGGGCTTGAGATGACCCACTTGCCATCGCGCTTGCCAACCAACAGCCCGCTCTTTTGGGCAACGGCTTGGGCATTTCCGAAATTGTCGGAGTGAACCCTGAACGTACTGGCGGCGGCATCAAACTCCGCCTTCGCGGCAGCGAGCTTGTCATTAACCGCATTCTGCGCAGCAACATCCTCCGGATTTGTAACCGGCATACGCGGATTGATTGAGACGAATTCGTTCAGCCTTGGGTTGTACGTGAATTTTCCCGGGGGAAGCGTTTTCACCAACTCCGAAGGCAGCGTTGTGAGCGTTTGATGAGCATCATCGTACTGCTTTTGAGCATCCTCGTACTTTGATCCAAGATTGGCCACGTCAGGGGCCATGAATTCAGCAGTTTTTTGAATGGAGTCGAGTTGCTTTTTCTCAGTCGAATCACGCTCAATCTGTGACGCCCGATGAGTCAGGGCGCTGGCGGCGATTTGCTCATGGGCAAGTCCGGTGTTCACACCGAATTCGTAATTGTGCCGCTGATTCTGATCCTGTAACTGCATCGCAGCCATCGCCCGGGCAGCCCGGTCTTGCTGCATCTGGTAGGCGTTCGCGGCATCACTGCGCTCCGCGCCGGACAGCGCCATTGCGTGCGCGTTGATTTCATCCTGAGCCGCTTTCGCACGAGCAAGATTCGCTTCTTCGGTGGACTTGTTGAATTGCCCCCAAAATTGACGCTGACCAGCAATCGCGTCAAACCCGGAGCCGACGATGGGTTCAAAAGTTGTCATGGTTATTGAATTTGCCGTTCCGGAATCCTGCTACTGTAATCGAAGGGTTGGTTGTAATCAGCATACCCGGAAGCCGTGTCGTAAGGCCCAACAGAATTCGACTGCATGTACTTCTTAGAATTCACCGGGACGTAGCGGGAGACGTTGATTCGCCGAATATCATCAGCCGAGTACTGCGGCTGCGGAAAACCGCCCGTGCCGGTCTGTGTCGGCTGACTGGGAACAAACGGGATGTTCGCGTCGGGATAACGCGGAACAGGGAGCCCGCCAGTTGCCGGTGCGTAGCCCACGGGCTGAGAAACATCTACACCAAGACGATCCTGAAGCCCTTGATAGCGGCTGCCAGATTCGAGGGAGTTGATTGATCCCAGATTTCCGAGTTGTTGACCCAAAATCTGTTGCTGAATCTGTTCCGGGACGCCAACGCTCTGCATGTATTGCAGGGCATTTTGGTAGGACATTCCCGCCGTGTGCATTCGCAATTGCTGAATCGCGTTCGAGACGGCAGACGCGCTGTTGTACTGGCTCGCGGCGACGCCGGGCATGAAATTCTGGTAGAACTGGCCGGAGCGGGCGGCGTCCTGTTGGATGATCGGAAGTTCGACGTTTTGAGCGATGTTTTGGCGGGCCTGAATCTTCGCAAGCTCAACCGGGACTTGAATCGCCCGCGCCCCTGCCGCCTGAATTGCCATTTCGTCCGAACCAAGGCCCAATCCTCCACCCTTTGCCAGCTTGTAGCGGCTGACACGGTTGTTCAACTGGTCAAGCTGAAGATTGGCGGCGTTTTGCGAAGCCGTGTCGTACATCGGCAGCGTTGCCCGCATTTCCGCAAGCGCGGCCTGTTCGCGGGCGGCGGCGGCGGCGTTGGCCTGCCCCGCGTTTCCAGCGGCAGCATCCAATGCCCCGCTGTATCGCCCCTGTTGGCCGCGTGTGTCAGCCTCGTATCCGGTCAGATCGGTTGCAGCGTTCCCTTTGTCGAAAGCGGCCTTGCTGGCATCCTGAAAGCGAGCCTTGTAGTTGCTGAAATCCTGAAGCGACGCGTCGGCAGTCTTTTTGAAGGTGTCCAGCATGTTTCCCGTGGCGGCGGCAACGCCGGGATTCTTGGCAACATCCACAGCCTGATACCGCTGGCTGACGTTGTTGGGATCAATCGGCGTGGTTGTGCCGGGAAGAAACCTTTGGCCGGGCGGCGGAGTGACTTCGCGGCCACCTTGGTAGGTTTTTCCGCTGTTCGGCTCCACGCCGGAAAAGGGCTGGCCGGTTTTTCGAGAAACAAGGACGCCTTGGTTCGAGCCAGTTCCCCAGACGGGATAATCTTGTCCGGGCGGGGCGGCTTGGGATGTCGTTCCACCCAGAAGCAATCCCGCGCCCTTTTCGTTCACATTGTAATTGTAGGGTGCTGGCATGTTTTAATCTCCGGTAACACCGAAAATCGCAACATTTGCCTTCCTACGCCATTCCTCAATCTGGCCGTGATGCTCCTTCAGTTCAGGGAACATTTTGACCATTTTTTCAGGATACTTCGGGAACGGCGGCAGCGGGTTCACCACTGTCGCAGACGCCAAGGCTTTGATGTTGTTTCCGGCCATTTTCGCCAAGCGAGATTGCTGGGATCGCTGCTTGTGATGCAATCATTACGCCCTGCGGGCCTTGGGCGCAACTGGAAAGTGGCCTTTCGGGGTCAGGAAATTCTCTCAAAAACAGTGAACACCCTTTTCCGGTTGTTGAATCCGCATGTGATTCCAACATCTGCGATGAACTTCGCGTTCTTCGGACACATCGGAACAATGTAGTGAATCAGTCCGACTTTGTAACCAACCCGGAGCGAGTCGATGGCAGACTTTATCAACTGATTCGGCTTTGGATACTTGTCGGCTCCCGGGGCGTATTCTTCGGCGTCTTTTTCCGAGTACGGCGGGTCGATTAAAATCCCGCCCCAAGGTGAACCTTTTTCAGATTCGGCCTGCCACTTGAACCTTTCGTCGAACGGGCATGTGGGCCACTCCGGATTTCGACAGTCCATCAAAATATCCGGATTCACGGCGGGGTCTAAATCCATCGTAACGTCTTTTTCACCAAGCCCGCGCTTGTAGGGGTAAAGCTTCGCGTGGCCCCCGCACACATGAAACAAGGGCTGGTCTAGCGGACACCCAATCAACACTCTGGCCCGTTCCGGAAACCCGCCCAGATAAGCGCCGTAGCGTTTGACTCCGCCTTTAAGTTTTGCTCTTGCAAGAAACCACTGATCGGTAATTGGTCTGTAACTCATAAGTCTAATTCTTCGCTGTATTTTTTGCAGTATTCAGTTGCCACGCGCTCCGCTTCGATTACGTCAACCTCAGTCGGCTCGCGCATTTCCATGATTTTCCCAAGATGTTCATCCCGGATATAAAACCAGTCCTTACTATCCCTTAATCGGCTCATGCCTTGATTCCATGTCTGTAAAGATTCTCCGTACCACAAATAGGGCAAAAAGGGCGCTGATGAAAATCGGAACGCCCACAACTTTTTGATACTGAAAATCCGGAAACCCGGTCAGAATGTGTGACGGCTCTCCGACCACGACGTTGAAGTTGGCGGGCCTCCACATGATCGCGTTCTCGAAAAGCTCAAACATCATGCCGCACATGACCGCCCAGCCAATCCACTTCTTGTGCTTGAAATCCCATTGCGAAAAACTATCTGCGGCGAAAAATGCGGCGATGAAAAGAGCCATCACCATAAATCTTGAGCTTACAGCCTCAGAATTCGACAACGGAAGCCGGGTCAGATGAACCCCCAGCCAGACATCCGACGCCGCAATGTAGAAAAACACCACCCCGGAAACCATCAGGGCGGCAAGGTGCTTGCAGTTTCCGCACCGGATGAAAAAGTTGAACAGCAAAATGCTGAAAAATGCGCCCACTCCGATGAACATCGAATACTCCCACCAACGAATTGCAATGTGCGTCCCCATGATCGGAGTTTCGTGGTTTCCAATCTGCGTCAGCGCCGAAAGCAGGATGTTTAACGACGGATACCCGCTCAAAAATGGATGCTGAAGTCCCCAGCAGCGCCACGCCTCCGGGAAGATGCGCCAAAAACTCAACCCCACAGCGATAAAAATTGCCTTGGACAGATGCCAGCGGACGCGGGGATCAAAAACAACCAGCATGGCGAGCAACATGGCGAACCAAGTGAACGGATGGATGCCACCAATCAGCAGGGAGCCGACCAGCACGAGTGAAATTTTCAAAATCAAAAGGTTGATCGGGAAAATCCGGCGCTCTGAACACACCGAATCCCTCAAAAACGAGTAATAATAAATCAGCCACGGCAAAAACAGGATCGGTTCCATCGTCTTGTGTCCGACGGCAATTTGCGCCAACACAAATCCGTTGAATTGAGACATGGCCACAAGAAAAAAAGCGGCAACCCAGTTCATCCCCCAGTAATTAGCCAGCTTCACACAGCCGATGACCCCAATCCCGCTGAAGATAAGAAATTCGATGACGAAAAACTGTTTCACCGTGAACAGCTTCAACAGCAGCGCCGTCGGAGACAAATCCACCATGCAATTCAACATCAGCTTGTTCGTCCCAAAGAGAATCTCCTTGTCAGAAAACCAAGGCAGTTGAAAAAGCTGGATCGCGTCCTGAACCACCGAAGCATAGCTGACCTGTTCCGGCCAATCGTCATTGCTGAACGTCGCACCACTAAAGAACCACAACCACGCCGCCGAAACCACAAGCAGCAACAGCACCGAACCGATTTTTTTGTTTTTCATAATTGTTCAATGATCCAAGGCAGTTTTAATTTTTCGATCCTGTGTCCAATCGTGCGCTTCCAATCGACGATTTGATCGTACGCCGCATTGTCCCTTTGCGCCGTTCGCGGCAGCCCGTGCGTCTTGGCGTCGAAAATCAAATCACTGTCCACTCGCTCAAGGTTTCCGCCGGGGAAAACCTTCTGGTCAAACTTTCCGAATTCAATCCGCTCAAAATACTCCTGATCCGCAAATGCGTAGTGGCCGCTGAACGACTCATCAAACCAGCCGGTTCGGTCAAACATCTGCCGCGTCATCAGCCGCGTCTCTTTGTGAGGATTGTTGAATTCCTGAGTATCATGCCTGATCCTTCCGAAAGAGTAAATAACTTCTTCTGAGAAATTTATATCACAAATACCGCCCATCATCAAAAGCATCAGATTGAAGGAAACAATGTGATCCATGTCCACCCACATGACCCACTTACTTTTTGACAGATGAACACCAAGGTTTCGAGCCCCGCAGTGATTCCAAGGAAGGTCGGAGACGATCCGGGCGCATTGGACATTGTTCGGAACCGGAACCCGGCGCAACACTTCAGCGGCCCGGAATCCAACGGGTGATCCATCGTCAACAATGATGATTTCAACCTCCGTGCGAACAAACAGCGGATACGACGTCCAGATGCGCAACTGATATTCGAGCATGTTCGGGTTTTTGTAATACGGAAATATCAGCGAAAGGATTTTCATAATTGACTCAACGAAACCCGACCAATCTTAGGACAAAATACCACACCACCAAAATCACAGCCATCAGTGCAAATTGCTTGAACCAATACATGAATTCCTTGTTCACAGCTTATTCCTTCGCGGCGATGGCTTGGTTGCAAAATTTCAACGCTGTTTCAATGTCCTTTGGATGAGGTTGTTTTGATTGCATCCATGTTACAAGGCAGATAATGGAGGCTTGGTTGCATTCAGTCATTCGCGCAATCTCCGCCTGCGCTTTTTCGAGTTGGGTGCGGAGGGAGTCGCGTTCATTAACTATGGCCTTCGATTCGTCCCAAAGTTTATCGTATTGGAGGCGGGTGTTATGATAATTTTCATTCGCCCCCGCCAGTTCGCGTTCGAGAGTGCGGGCGAAGTCAGACAATTCCATAAAATCCACCACTCCGAATCTTGTTTCTCGTTCGGATGCAATTCTTTCGATTTCCGCATCTGTTCTTGGGCTATTTGACATTGTGAACCTCCTTGTGATGCTTTGCGCAAAGCCATTTAACCTTTAGCGGTTTTGAGTAATCTTCATGATGCCCTTGAGATTTTGTATTTCCGCACACTTCGCAAGGAAGTTTAATCATTCTTCCTTCGTGAACATCGCTGCGAACGCGGTTTCTGGCATTTACTTTAATAGGGTCTGAGTATTTGCCCTTATACCATCCATGCCTTTTTGCGGAAGCTCTGTTCTGCTCTCTTTTCTTTTCTTTGTCTCTGGTCTTTTCATATAAAGCATTATAGGCCTTAATCTTTTCTTTGTTTCTAGCCTTCCATGCTCTATTGCTTGCCAGAATTTTACTCGGTGTAGGTATTTCAGTGTTCATTTTGGTTTAACTCAGTTCATTACGAATGGCCGTTAGTAGTAGTTCCGCCTTCTCCGACCGTGCTTTCCATTGGTCACGGTCATTCGAGCAAATCAAATACTCGGATGCGGATTTTGCTTCCGACTTCTCCGCCCACTCAAGGGCGCATTGTTTGAGGCTATGTCGAACTGTGTGTTTATATTGGAAATGTTCGTCGAGATACTTTTGCACAATCACGTCGAGGTCTTTGTTGGGGGTTGCGATGCAATTCACCTCACAAATCCAATCGCCTTCCTGAAATTCCATCTGTCTGCCACAAAGTTTGCACCTCATACAATCTTTCCTCCGCAGTAGTGGCAATGCGTTTGACCACAAAGCGTGAATGTAACTTTGTCGTGAGCCTTGAAAACCCCATCTCCAATTGGCACCCATCTACAAACCTTCTCCTTCGGCTCGGGGAAGTGGCGGAGGATAATGGCGGCTAAATAGTCCCTTCGCTCGTTTGCTTTTTCAAGCATGGCCACATAATTCGGCCTACGTTCGACTGGAATTGTCATAAACCAACCATTGTCGTATTCAGGGTGAATCTGTCTCGCACACTCTTGTGCTTTTTGTTCATGGGGTGTCATAGATTGTGTTTGATTTGATAGAGAATTGAAATTATGGAAATCAACCACGCGATCAGAAGTGATATAGTGGCAAACAAAAAATATGCGAATCCAGTTTTGAATTTCCGAACAAGCAGCAGCACAATTAAAAACTGAACCACCGGAAGATACATGGTTAAGTTGCAGATCAATTTCATACTATTGCCAGAAGTAGAGCGCATTCATTTTGAAAGTGCGTAGCGCAGGATCAACAACACCGTTACCGCCACCACAACAAGGCAGGCGGCGACAATGAACATGAAAAGAAGCCCGAGCGGGCCGACTTCTGTTTTAAGCTTCCCGTCCCAGTTCTTTCCGTGCGTGCAATCCTGCGGAGCATGAGCGCCGTGGCAGGAACAGTGGTGCATTCCGGTGATGACGTACTCGTCGCAGAGTTTCACAGCTTCGGATTCAATCTGCTTCGGTGTCATAAACTTTTCGCGGGCATCTTCGCCGGGTTGATAGAGTGTTCCGTCTGAGTTTCTTTGCTCAACATAGAAAATCTTTCCACAGGAATTGCACGTATGCGAGCCCGAAGTTTGCGAGCATAGACGATTTATCATGCGGCGGTTTTCCGCTTTGACGGCACAGTCCATGCAAATGATCGGTTGTGTGATTTCCATAGCTCAGAATTTCTTGCCGTGTTTCTGGGGGCGCGTGGCGTTGAATTTCATCTTGGCAATGATGGCCGGGCCAAGCCGCAGCTTGCGGGCGGCGGAATAGTCCATGATCCGAATGATGCAGTCCGCCATTTCTTCCTCGACGCCGCTGAATTCCGGAATGTGATCCGAAGGGCCGTTGCCGTGGCGTAACGCTTCCAATGCCTCCGAAAGCTCGGCGTGCATCAGACAAATCATTTCGCCGTCGTTCCGGGCGCGAAGCTTGGCAGCGATTTTGTGAATCGCTCCTGTCCTTATGCTGGTGTCCAAGTCCATCTGGTTCACGGCAGCATCCGGCGCAAGCGAGTCCAGATAATCCGCGTCATCGTTCTGCCAGAATCCCTTGATTTCGGCGTTGGCGTGAACCTGTTTCGACAGGTAATCAAACAGGTCGGTGAAGCCCTGCTCAAGCATGGGCTGTTGGATGTTTTCGTGCTGGTTCATTTTTATTCTCTTTCGTCTGGTGGCTGCGTTATGTCAGCCGGTGGGGGTTGAAGTGTTTCTACATCTATCACTGGATTCAAATTCATTTCCGTCTGCGGCTCCGGTTGCGGCTGACGGCGCTGCTGCCATTCGGCGAGCGACATTTCGGAAGTGGCCGGAAGCTGACTGGGCAACGCCCGCTCGGTAATCCGCAGCGTGTTCAAATCGTAATTGCATTTCACTTCCGTCCCGGCTCCGCCTTTCGTCGCCTTCAAAACTTTCAACGTCATCAGCGAAGCATCATTAGGATCGCGCCACGCGCCGAACACGAGTTGAGCCGACTGTTCCCATGAACCAGAGTCGCGGGCATCGTTCAGGCCGACTTCAGGAACATCATCGTCGCCCTTCTTGCGGGCCACTTGGGCGCTCACGATCATAATCGTGTTCGTCTCCTTGGCCAGCACCTTCAAATCTTCCGCCACGGAACTTTGCTTTTCGTAACGACCCTTGCCGTGACCTTGAACGAGCCCGGCGTAATCAATCAGCACCACGCGGGGCCGTTCGCCGATGCGGAGCGAGCTTTGTGTGATCGTCTTGGCAATCTGATCCACCGTCACCTTTGACTGGCTGCTGATGAACACATGGCCGAACGTCTCGTCGATTTGTTCTTCACCAATCTGATCCCCGCCCTTGTAATTTTCCTCAATGGTGCGACAGGACAACATCATCTTCATCGCCATGTAGCGTTCAAACATATCCTCGTCCGGAAGCTCAAGCTCGAAGAACAAAGTCGGCATCGGGCGCACCCGGTCTGACAGGTTGGAAAGAATCGCCGTCTTTCCGATGCCGGTTTTGCCAATGAACAAAACCAACTGGCCGGGCGTCACCGGGCGCAGCGTGCGCAACGAAGGAAGCCACGATGAAAACTGAAACGCGGACGTACTCATCCGGCGGACGAAGTTGATGTATTTCGCCTCAAGCTCCGCGATGCTGTGGATTGGAACCGAGACGCCCCGGAGAAATGGAACCGCGTCCAGCATTAAATCGCGCAACGCCTGCGACGCCGCCGCGTCATCCGGGAAGGTCGCGATGAAATCCGAAACGTCTTTCACTGCCGAAGGCAGTCGGATTTTTTTTAACTTCTTCACCGACCCGTTGATCGAATCGAAAACCATGTCCATGTGATCCACGCCCGGCTGGTCGGTGTCACCGCACAGAATCACCGTCTTGCCCTTGAGCGTCACGGTGTAGCCGTCCAGCCACTTGCCCGCACCGCCCACGTTGCACGTCGCGTTGAAGCCAAGGCGCACCAGATTGTCGGCATCCTTCTCGCCTTCAACCAGCCAGACTTCTTTGCCCTTCAAAACTTCCGGCAGCCGGTAAAGCATCCGTTCGACGCCTTCCATGTTGTACACCCAGCCGCCCCGGTCATCCCGCCGCCGCTGGCGGAACGTCTTGGAATAACCGGATGCCTTCTTGGGGTTATCCGCCTGAAGCCGCACCACTTGAAAAACCATTTCACCGAACTGGTTCTGGTAGTCGTACGTCTTGGCGACCTTCCAATCCAGTTCATCTTCCGGTTCAACCGCCTTTGGAGCAGATACAGGCGGGGGTGTTTTGGGCGCTGCCTTGGCCGGAGCGGGGCTTTTACGCTGCGCCGGGGTGTTCGGAGCCCCGCCGTCTTTCGTGATGCCTTCGCGCTGGATAAGCTGAACCGGGGTGATGCCCTCAAACTTGGCCAGCAGGTCAATGACACCGCCGCCACCGCAACCCGCCATGCACTTCCACGCCTGCTTGTCCACGTTGACGGAGAATGACGGCGTGCCGTCCTCATGAAACGGACACTTGCACTTGCGCTCCGATCCGTTCCCTTGAAGCAGGAAGCCCCGCGACGCGAGCACAGCTTCAATCGGATTATCCGCGATGAATTCGGAACGGGTCATGCGCTTTTGTTCCGGCGGTAAATTGCCCGGCCATTCTCGCGGGTGAGATGGAACCAGTCCAAAATTTCCTGCTTGGTGAAGTTCACGGTGTTACCCACATCCGTCCGGACTTCGTAAAGCAACAGCGTTGATTCAAAACCCTGCTGCTGCCGATAGGTTCTGTGGAAAATTCTTTGCACCACCGCATTCCCGATCTTCCTGCCGTCCTTCGTGAACAGCACTTGCCCGACTTTAATTTTTTTCATGCTTGAAATGTTGGTTGCCGTCTTGCCGCAACAGGATTTCCGTTTTGCTGTGTCCTGATCGGCTGATCCTTCGCCGCGTAATAATTATCAAACTTCTCCTTGCCGAATAACGTCTGTGGGCGCAGGTATTCTGACATGGTGGTTTCCTTCCACATTTTCGCCTGCCGTTCGATCATCAGACGCACGCCATCAATTGTGACATCCTTCTCCCGGAGCCGGGCCGAAATGACGGAAAGATTTTCGTCCACTTCCCGGAATTTTCTGCCGCTGGCTTCATTCAAAATGTGCAACGCGCTCCGGGCGTGAAGGTGATACTTGTCAATCGGTGCCGATTCAGACGGAGTTTTCTTCGCAATTTTTTCAAGGGCTTCTTTTTCTTCGCGCTCTTTGCGCTGACGAAACTCCGCCTGTCTCGCCGCATTGTCGCGCTTCACAACCTCAAGCTTCCCGGAGTAATCCATCCAATCGTGAATGTATCCGTTCTCGTCCATGAAGCGGCTTTCCCGCAGCGCCCGGACAAACAATTCACTGTCACCCTTCCACTCCGCGCCAATCGCAATCTCCTGACTTGAAAATTTTGAAGTGTCCCCGCCCTTGGCGTAATCCAGCACCCAATACCAAAGCAAGTGCATGTGTCCAATGGCCTGTGGTTTTTCAATCTGCAAAATCACCATCAGCCGGGTAAGCTTGGGATGTTGACGCAACGATTGATCTGATTTGATCCATGCCATAGGTAAAATTCCTTTCAACCTTCAACAGCAGATGTCGGCTGAACTGAATCCGTCCCATTTTTCGGAGCATCCTCCAAACGCCATACCGCATACGTCTCCGTCCCTGAAATCTTCTCGGTGGTAACTCGCCACCCGTGATAAGCCGCATACGCCTTGAACGCCCAAAACGTCTCTTGATCCAAAGGCCGCGCACTCTGCCCCGGCTTCAGCGCCCGCAAGGGCTCCGTCATCCGCTCCACCCGCCCCGATCGTACCGGCGGCGGAACCGAATCCGTAATTTGAACTTGGCTCATAGTGAAATCAATTAAACCATAAGCCAGAAACGAGTCAATAGAAAAAAGAGAATTATTTTTCAACCCTTTCCGGTGTACTGAAAAGAAAGATTAAGGAGAATGAGGAGAGGACACCTAGTGCTACGTCACAGTTATGTAACAGTTACGTAATTGTGACAGCAAGTGTTACGTAATTGCTATGGTAACAAGAAGTAACACTCAGCAACGTCAGGCAACACCGTGAAACGTGGTGAAACATCACTGACCAGCGGCCAACTGCTGATGAAAACCTGAAAAGACTTGTTGACTTCCATCTCTTTTCTGTTTTAATTACCCCTGTCGATCAGGGCAACCGCTCCGGGAGTTTCAAGGGCACTGAACCGTCTTTGCCCGGAGCAGCACTGAAAGGCATTTCCGGGCAGGTCACTTGCAAGATGACCTCGAACGTCGAACAAGTGATAGCTGGTGAAAACCCAGCCCCGGTTTATGATTTTTTTACGAGGGAAAGTCCGGGGGTGGCCGGACAGGTAATTCACGCAGGGTTAAATTCCTTGAGTGTTTGGGGGTTCAAATCCTCCGCCCTCGCCAGTTCTTTGTCAGTCGTATGCGTTGTGGTGTCAAGCCGCACATCTGAACTCGGTTCAGAAGGAGAGGATTCGCGATCCTTCAACGCTCCAATTTAGCGGCCCTCCGCCGCCAACAAAGTTGCGTGCCAGTCCCGGGAAATGCCGGTGCGGATTCCGGTTCGTCAACCAGTGAAGGCCGGTTGATACGGGCAGTTCAAATCTGATTCCCGGGCTGGCCAACTTTTTTTTACAATTCTCCCCTGAAATGGGGCTTGTGTAAGCCGTGAGAGCAGGAGGCTCAGCCTCCATTCATACTCCCCCGATCTGATACCGGGGTTCACAGTCGCCGTCAGCCGATCAATCCACGGAAGCTGACTAAAAGCCCGGGTGCGTTACTCTGCCGCACACCGGGCAATTTTTTTACAGGGTAGATGACATCACCTAGAATGATGTCGTCTCGATATGCAGTTCAAATCCGTTTCCAATTCAATTAAAAATAACCAGCGTTTATCATGTGTTCCTCCACTTTGAACTGTTCACAACACGTTCAGTTTCCTGCAAGCATCCCTGTCAGAAATACTACCCACTTTTTCTGACAAAAATTTATTTGCTGGATGATTAACTTTTTTGGGGAACGGCCAGCGATAGCGAAAGGGGGCATACAACGTCACAAGGCACTCCCCCCCGGCACCCCAAAACCCGCCACCGGCTATCGCAACCGGCCATTGCCCCGGAGAAAAGGAGGGTGTCAGCACACCACCCGGAGACGCCACGACGCCGCGACAAGGCAGCCAGCCGGGATGACGAGGCCAAAGATTGAAGCCAGAAGGAAAGCACCACCCAAAGAACCACCCCCAAACACCAGATGCAGTGAGGCCCGGACATGGAGACGAATGCGATCCGCACCACCCCCGGACATCAGCGCCAACGATTAGCCGAGCCGATACCAACCACCCCGGGAAACCAATTAAACACAAACAACGTGTGAATCCTTTAATCAGTTTCCTTATCCGAATCAGCCGGATTGACCACCCGGAACCGTCCCCATGTGGCAAGGTCAAAGAGAGTCTGGACGCGCTCAGGTTCAAAGAGTAGGACGTAATGAAGCCAGATGCAGCGACGAACAGCACACGAGCAAAGGTTTTCACCAGCCGCCCACCGTTTGACCGTAACAACACTTTGCCCCATGACTTCAGAGGCACCGCGCAGACCATAGCGGCCAACCATGACGGAAAGCAGTCGCTTTGACTCGCTTGCCGAAGGCTGAAGGTGATAACGGACGAGGCCCGGCAATCCCGCCCGCGCTGGTGACAACATATTGCCAGACATTGCCACGAAGCGGAAGGAGAAGCAATCACACACGCCTTTTATCCCACTCCCGCCAAAAGGCTCAGCCACAAGACACCAGCCGGAAAGCCAGCCGACCAGCACCAGCTACCAGCCGGACAACCACAGGACAAGGAGCCAGCCAAGACACAGCACGGAACGCCAGCCGAAAGCTCAGCACAAGCAGGAGGAACAGCCGGACAGCACCAGCAAAGAAGGAACTGGACAAGACACAGAGAATACCATTGACCGGCGGCCCAATGGTACGACCTTGCCCGGGATGCGGTCAGCTTAAACCCCACGTCAAGCCGAACACGCTAGAATTGATTATGAGCCGTTTTGACAACCAACAAACACACCCGGAACCAATTCCACGAACACACGAAAAGACCAATGTTTGCAGGCACTTGGAACACCACACACCGGACGAACACCGGAAAACCAATACCACCACAGCGGAAAATTAAACGGACGCCTCATAAACGAACGTGAAAGCAATTGGTAGGATTACGTTGATTTACAGCACCTTACAAACAATCGCACAAAACAACCACTTGACCACTTGACCAGTTGCCTAGCCACTGGTAATCTCTTCTCACGGTGACGGACGGCAGCAGCGGTGAACAAGAGCATCGCGACCAAGGCCGACGGACACCGCAAGTCATGGCCGACTTGGGCAGGCGAACCGCTACTGGCGGAACAAGCAGCCGAACGGCACAAGGTCAGCGCCTTACGAACTAGGGCGCATAAGTAACCGGAGCAGCCGGGATGCAACCGAATGAACAGCGACGAGATTAACACAGCCCGGAGATAAACCACCCGGAAGGTCACAAGCCCTTGTAAATCGTGGAGTGATTACACCATGAACGCCAACACCAAACCCGCAGTAGTTGAAATGACCAAGGAAAAGGATTGCAAAGGCAGCGTGAAGTTTTCCACCAAGGCTGAACAGCCGAACGCGCTTGTCGCGGTGGACAATCTTTACGTTGCCCGCAGCATGGACGGGATTAACGGGGCGCAGCGTATCCGTGTGACCGTTGAAATCATTGGTTGAACCCCTGCCAATTGGACACCATGAAAACAAACACTTTTGAACACCTTGAAAACCTTTGCCGGGCAAAGGGAATCGTTTGTGAGCGATACAGCCGCAACCGTATCACCTTGACCACGCCGAGCGGAGGCACGGAGGCAGAATGTAAGACCGTAACCGAGGCACTTGATTGCATCAGACACGATGAAACATTTTGCAACTTGCCCGTGATCCTTCGCGCACCAGCCACGGCGGAAACCAACGCGCAATCAATCCGCACCATGCGCAAGGCAATTGCCGCGACTTTCCCCGCCATCATGGACGACACCGA